>Ga0209636_10007168_pt1 | contig 11373 bp, 9 predicted proteins | sample DeeMarSWOR152_54_FD_187464 | JGI IMG/M metagenome (GOLD analysis project Ga0209636, IMG submission 187464) | Marine sediment microbial communities from White Oak River estuary, North Carolina - WOR-1-52-54 (SPAdes) (version 2) | ecosystem: Environmental > Aquatic > Marine > Intertidal zone >... | reverse complement strand
TACTATCAAGAATGTTGTTCTGGAGGTCTTTCATCGTGGCCATAGTCTCCAGGACAGTGTCGTAGAACTCCCTCATCGCCTCGATTTCTCGATCCTTCGCAGCAATCTCCTTTCTTGTCACCGGGATGTTCTCCCTCGATGCTTTCCGCCTGGGCGTGCTGCACTCTCCCATAGCTTCAACTCCCTGGGCACGTGTCAGGCGCTTGCATAGCACGCCTCTGGGACTTCATTACCGACGATGCCATCCAGGCGCAATGTTCACAATTGCCCCCATCCCCTGCCCTCGTCCCTGTCATCACAGCCTCCAGCTCCCTCTCACTCCGCGCTCTCTCTACTCAGTCTACCGTACTCCTTATCTCCAAGAGGACTTGGCCCCAGTTGATGTACCTCATCGATGAATTGATTAATCACTCTCTGAAACTTCTCACCCTCACCCGCAGAGATCCATTCCAGCCTGAGCCTCCTGGAATCCAGTCCCAGCTGCTCGAGCGTCGAACTGAGCAGTGCTATTCGTCTTCTTGTCTTGTAGTTGCCATCTATATAGTGGCAATCACCCAGATGGCAACCCGCAACCATCACCCCGTCAGCTCCTTTCTGAAAGGCTCTCAGTATCAACTCGGGATCTATCCTCCCTGAGCACATCGTCCTGATCGTTCTAAAATTCGTTTTGATCTGAAATCTGGACACGCCTGCGAGGTCAGCACCCGCATACGCACACCAATTACAGCAGAAGACAATGATTTTGGGTTGAAAATCTCTATTCATCGGTCGATCGCCCAGTCAAGCGCAGATTCGACCATTGCCCAGAGTTGGTCCGTCTTGAATCCGCGCTGTTGCATCGCACCAGACGGGCAGCTCGCTGCACATGAACCGCAGCCTTTGCACAATGCCTCCGTCACTTTCGCTTTGCTTCTGCCATCTTCTTCGACAATCTCTACTGCCTTATAGGCACAGACTGATTGACACACTCCACAACCCGCACAAACCTCCTCGTTCACGCAGGCTACGATAGTACAGCCTGAATATTGCCCCTTCGATAGTATCGTCGACGCTCTTCCGGCAGCAGCTAATGCTTGGGAAATGGCTTCACCTAAAGGCTTTGGTCCATGCGCAAGTCCTGCCAAGAAAACGCCGTCGGTCGCGAAGTCTACAGGCCTCAACTTCACATGTGCCTCCAAGAAGAAACCATCGCTGTTCAGCGGGACTTTCAGGATCTGACTGAGTCCTCTATTCGATGAGTGGGGGCGTATACCTGCGCTCAGAACTAGGACGTCGGTGTCAATGATCAGTTGTTCTTTGAGAATAGGATCAAAGAGTGAAATCTTAAGGGAACCATCCTGGACTATTAGTTCTGGTTTCTGGTCAGCATCATATCGAATGAACGTTACGCCCTTTTCTCTCGCCTTCCGATAATAGCTTTCATAGATCCCGTAGGTCCTCACGTCTCGGTAGAGGATGAATATATTCGTACTGGGGTTTTTCTCCAGCATTCTTAGAGAGTTCTTCACCGCTTGAAGGCAACAGATCTTGCTGCAGTTCGGATAATCATTTTCCCTTGAGCCTATGCACTGAATCATGACGACATTTTTCACCTCTTCGAGGTCCGCATCCTCTGAGGCGAGCCTCTTTTCGAATTCGTGTTGCGTCATCACGTGACTGTTTTTCCCGTAAGAATACTCTGTTGGTTTGTACTCCGAAGCTCCTGTAGCTACGATCACCACTCCATGGTCGACAATTTCCTCGCGACTCGAAGTGTCTATAGTGGTTCTGTAGTTTCCCACAAACCCGGAGATTTCCTTGATTTTTGCCTCCATATACACGTGAATCAGGCCGTCCCGCATGACTTTCTCAATGAGAGTGTTCAAATAATCCTGAATGTCTTGTCCGTCGAGATCGTAGTACATATTCCTTGCATTGCCGCCAAGCTCTTTCTCCCGTTCGATGATGAGAACTTCAAACCCTTGCTGAGTGAGTGCCAGAGTTGATACCATACCTGCCACGCCACCGCCTATTACCAGTGCCTTCGGAATGACGTCTACCGGTTCGCTCCAGAGTGGTTCAAGCAATCTGGCCTTGGCCACTCCCATTCTGATGAGATCCTTGGCCTTGAGCGTGGCCTCTTCATACTGATGCATGTGTATCCAGGAGCATTGATCTCTTATGTTAACCATCTCGAATAGATGTGGATTCAACCCAGCCTCCCTAATCGTCTCCTGGAAGAGGGCTTCGTGTGTTCTTGGGGTACATGAAGCCACCACTATTCGGTTGAGCCCATGCTCCTTTATCATCTCGCCAATTTTCTTCTGCGTGTCCTGAGAACAGGTGAAGAGATTCTCCTCCACGTGGATAACATGTGGCAATGTCCTTGTGTATTCTACGAGTTTTGGCACATCTACATACCCACCTATGTTTATCCCGCAATGACAGATGAATACCCCAATTCTTGGTTCCTGGCCGGATACATCGGTTTCTGGGGGATATTCCTTCTCTTCGGTCAACGTGTTCCGTGCCTCATTGAGCAGACCTGCGGTCTCGCACGCACACGCACTTGCCTGCGTCACAGTCTCCGGGATATCTCTTGGCGCTGAGGCTGTTCCACATACATATATGCCATCCCTCGTCGTCCTGAGAGGAGAGAAGGCATCGGTCTCACAGAATCCATGGTCGTCGACTTCTACGCTCAGTTTCTTTGCCAGTTCATGAATTCTTTTCCCCGGAGTAAGACCTACTGAAAGGACTACCAGGTCGAATTCCTCGTTTTTGATTTCACCTTCGTCGCTCTCATATCTCACTTCCAGATTGGAGGTGTCTGGGATCTCGTTCACCTTTGCCACATTGGCTCGGACAAACCTGACTCCAGAAGATTCTTTCGCTTTCTCAAAATATTCGTCAAACCCTTTGCCGTAAGTCCTCATATCCATATAGAAGATTGTGGTTTCAAGGCTATTTCGTGAGTGCTCTTGCGCGATAATGGCTTCCTTCACCGCGTACGTGCAGCACACAGAGGAACAGTAATCATTTCCGACCTTCGGGTCTCTTGACCCTACGCACTGAATGAAGGCTATCCTTTTGGGTTCCTTGCCATCCGATAGCCTTGTGAGATGTCCTCCAAAGGGACCAGAGGCAGAGAGTATGCGTTCCAATTCGAGTGACGTGACGACGTTCTTGTACCGTCCATAACCGTACTCACTCTTTATTGCTGCATCGAAAACGTCGCAGCCGGTGGCCACGATAATCGAACCCACATTGAGTTCCAGTTTCTTCTCTTCTTGATGGAAGTCTATTGCTTCTGCATCACAGAAATCCTGACAGATTTTGCACTCACCAGTCTGCAGTGATACGCAGTGTTCCTGGTCAACGATGGCACAGTTCGGCACTGCCTGAGGAAAGGGGATATATATTGCAGGCCTCTCTCTTAGACCCATGTCGAATTCGGCAGAGATCGGATGAGGTTCGTTCTTGGTGATCTTCCCGAGTTCTATTCCTTTCGTAGGACAAACGAAATAACAGGCACCACACGTCTGACATACGTCAGATCGGACGTCAAAGGCTGGTTGTACTCGACGTTTACTGCCTCTGCCAGCGAACCCGATCGCTCCTCTCCCCATTCTCTCACGACAGACCCGGACGCAGAGGCCACAAAGCACACAGTCCTCATTCTCCGGTTCAATTCTCGGTTTCTCGACTCCCACCTCTCTTGCAACACGCCTGACCTCTTCCGAATCTGGACAACGAGCCAACAGCAGCTCAGCCATAATCTTGCGTGCTTTCCTCACCCGTTCCGTATCTGTCTTCACAATGAGTCCCGCGTGCGTAGGATACGTACAGGATGCCTCAATCGATGGACGACCAGAATCTCGATGTATCTCTACCAAGCAGAGCCGGCATGCACCGTATGATTTCAGCGCTCTATGATAGCACAGGGTCGGTATGTTTATACTGAGTTGTTGTGCAACCTCGAGCAGTGGCGTACCTTCTTCAGCTCGAATCTCCTGATCGTTGATGGTCAGACGTATCTTTTTCCCCATGTCTATTCCTTTGCTATTGCTTCGAATTTGCACACATCATAACACGCTCCGCACTTGATACACTTGCTTTCATCGAGAGCATGGGGTTCTTTCTTTTCTCCGCTGATAGCTCCAACAGGACAGGCTTTCGCGCATGCCATGCACCCTGTGCATCTCTCGACGACTATGGAGTAATGCACAAGTTCCCTACAGACCTTCGCCGGACATTTCCTCTGTTCGATATGCGCTTCATACTCCTCCCTGAAATACTGGAGAGTTGAAAGAACAGGATTTGGAAGTGTCTGGCCTAATCCACACTGGGAGGCATCTTTCACTGCTTCCCCCAACTCTTGAAGAAAATGGATGTCTCCCTTCTCTCCTTTTCCCTTCGATATTCGTGTGAGAATCTTGAGCATTGCTCTGCTTCCTTCTCTGCAGCTCGTGCACTTTCCGCACGACTCATCGTTTGTGAATGTGAGGAAGTATTTGGCAATATCGACCACGCATGTGTCTTCATCCATTACTACCATTCCGCCTGAACCCATCATCGAGCCTGCTTCTGCCAGACTCTCATAATCAACGGGCAGATCAATGAGATGTTCCGGGATACATCCTCCAGACGGCCCTCCTGTCTGTATCGCCTTGAATCTCTTGCCCTCAGGAATTCCACCACCAATATCATAGATGATTTCTCGCAAGGTGATACCCATAGGCACTTCAACCAGTCCAGTGTTCACGACCTTGCCGACCAATGAGAACACTTTCGTCCCTTTGCTCCCCTCGGAACCGATTCTGGAATACCAATCACTGCCTTTGGTCATAATGGCAGGAACATTCGCCCACGTCTCCACGTTGTTTATGTTGGTAGCTCTCCCCCATAGTCCGGATTGCGCTGGAAAGGGAGGTCTTTGGCGCGGTTCTGGTGATATGCCTTCTATTGAGTGGATGAGAGAAGTCTCTTCCCCACATACAAAGGCGCCTGAACCTTCCCTTATCTCGATGTCGAAATCGAAACCAGTACCCATCACATCTTCACCAAGTACTCCGTGTGTTCTCGCGAGAGAAAGGGCTTGTCGCAACCTGTCAATGGCCAACGGATATTCTGATCGTACATAGATGAATCCCTTGCTCGCTCCAATGGCATAGGCTCCGATCACCATACCCTCGAGAACAGAGTGAGGATCGCCCTCCAGAATCGATCTATCCATGTAAGCTCCAGGGTCCCCTTCATCAGCGTTGCAGATGATGTACTTCGTGTCACCGGTCGCCTCTCTCGTCAGTTCCCACTTCCGACCAGTTGGAAAGCCGGCTCCCCCTCTCCCTCTCAGTCCCGATCTCTTGATTTCCTCGATTATCTCATCTGGGGATAGTCCAGTGAGGACCTTCCACGACGATCTGTAGCCGCCTCTGCCGACGTACTCCTCTATCGAATCAGGACTGATGAATCCACAGTTCCTCAGGGCGATCTTCTTCTGTTTCGCAAAGAACGGAAGACCCTCGTAGAACGGAATTTCAGTCAAATTGCCGCTTGAACCGTACTCCTTCACCACTTCGTCAAGCAAGAGTTCGTTCTCGAACTTGCACAGGACATATTCTTCGACGATACGCCCCTTGCTCAGTTCCTCTATCAGATGTCTTGCCTTCTGTCGTGTCATCTCACAGTACGTCAATCTGGGTAAGCCTGGCGCACACACATCTACGAGCGGCTCCATCTGACAGAAGCCAAGACAGCCGGTCTTTGCCAACGTCGCATCCAGTCCATGTGCCCTGATGCTTTCGTCCAGTTGATCATAGACTTCCTGCGCCCCAGTGGCCAGTCCGCAAGTAGCCATTCCCACAACGATCTTGATGCAACCCGGGTAGATCGATTCTATCCCCTTCCTCTTGATCACTTCGAGATGGTCTTCATTCCTTATCTTCATGCATAATCCCTCAAAACGTCTGAAAGCTTGGACAACCTTACCTTTCCATATACCTTGCCGTCTATCATTATTGCGGGTGCGATACTGCAGCAGCCGAGACACCGAACGGAATTCAGAGTGAATCTCAAGTCCGAAGTGGTTCCACCTTCCTCGACCCCCAGCAGTTCACTGAACCTGTCGAGAATTCCCTCCGCACCCTTCACATAGCAAGTAGTCCCCAGACAGACGCTGATTTGGTGACGTCCCCTCGGTGTAAGGCCGAAAGCGTTATAGAAGGTGGCGATGTGGCATATATCAGCCAATGGCACCTTCAATTCCTTCGACACGTGTCTCAACAGATCCGGAGGCAAATAGTGGTATTCTCTACTGAGGTGCTGCAACACTGGCATCAGCCGTCCCGTCTCTTCACTGTGTTCCTCCATTATTGCATTCAGTCTTTGTCTGTCTTCCTCGGCAAGGACGGGAGGCGGTATTTCGTCGACTGGATAGAGCGTCTTTCTCACGGGACAATTCTCCATGCACACTCCACAGCCAGTGCATTTCTCTGCATCCACGTAACGGGCCTTCTTCTTGACTGCTACGACGAAGTTGCCAGCTTCTCCCTGTAGATCCTCAACTTCCGCATTGGTTATGATTTCGATATTTGGATGCCTTGCAGTGCTGACCAATTTCGGCGCCAAAATGCACATGGAACAGTCATTGGTGGGAAAGGTCTTATCAAGCTGCGCCATAAGGCCACCGATGCTGGGATTTTCCTCTACCAGATAGACCTTGAAGCCCGAGTCTGCAAGATCGAGCGCTGCCTGTATCCCTCCTATGCCGCCACCAACCACCAGGACGGCACCGATTTTCTCACGCTCGTTCACAGTATCCTCATTACTCGCTCTGCCATCACTCATCCGTTTTTACCACAGGAGTCACGGTTACCCTCAGATTCAACGCCTTTGAGATCAGACATGTGCTGTGTGCAGTGTTGATCGCGGATTTCGCCTTGGAAACGTCTCGAGGATCTGAGACTACGATCAAAGGACGGATTTCTACCTCATCGAGTCTGAAATCACTGCTTACGATGCACGCTTTGCCAACGGCGTCACTCGTGTAGGCGACCAAGCTGCCTCTGGCCTTTGCAAAAAGCCATCTGAAGGTCGTCATTATGCACGTATCAATGGCTGCAACAAACAGATGTTCCGCTGTCCAATATCCATGACGGCCACCAAATTCTGGTGGACACCCAACCTCAATCTGCTTCCTCTCATCACTGGAAAGGATTCCCTCACGCGCATCAACCCAGACACTCCTCGTTCTGAATTCATAGATCTTTGGCTCGAGTCCTGCTTTCATATCACTCTCTCAAGAAACTTGTCTGCCTTCACTCTGTTCAGTCTGAAACCCAGAGATTTTGGATCGATTCCAAGAGCTATTCCCAGAAGTTGTGGATAGTAGAGTACGGGGAGATTGTACGTTGCGTCAGATCTTGCCTCAATTCTCGCCTGATTCTCATCGTACATGACACCGCAGAATGGGCACATGAGCACCATGGCGTGGGCACCACTGGATCTCACGTCCTCCAATTTCTTCTGTGCCAGGGACAGCGCAATCTCTTCATCGATAGCCAACACCCCCGCTCCACAACAACGTTCTCGTTCGCTATACCGCACTGACTTAGCACCTGTGACTTCAATCAGCTCATCAAGCGAATGCGGATCCTCCGGATCCTCACAATCATCATAGATCTCCGAGGGCCTCAGATAGTGGCACCCGTAATGGGCAGCCACTGTAATGGCTGACGCAGGCTTTTGTATCTTAGACCTCAGCGTATCCAAGCCTACGTTTTCGTACAATATCCTCACCACATGTTTCACTGCGATCGCGCTTCCAAAAACATACTCCCCCTTACCGCCTCCCAATTTGGATACGACCTGTTCCCGAAGGACATCGTTGTGCGCAAGCTGACGATTCACCTCTGTCAAGGTCCCTGTACAGGCACTACAGAGTACACAAACATCAAGTTCCTCTCTTTCGGCGACCATTAGATTTCGAGCGGCCATAAGAAGATGACTCTCATGATGGACTGACTTCAGGGGGAAACCGCAACATTCGAAATCCGGCAAATCAACGAGTTCGATGCCCAGCACTCTCGCGACCTCACGGGTTGCCAGTTCGTAGTTTCTGCTCTTAGTAGGAGCAGTACAGCCCAAGAAAAGAGCGTATCTCATCTCAGTTTTTTCTCTTCACGATGTCCAGCAGACCCGACGCCCGGCATATTTCGCCCGCCGAACCTTCACCTGTCGAGAGCTTCGGCAACCCCAAAGATTCTCTCTTCCGATTATCAAAATCGTCGATAGGGTATAGCCGGCTGTTCTTCGCTAATATGTCCATCTGTGCAACAAAAGACGGATGAACATGCCCCTCCTTCACTGCGATGTTCTTGATGGCATTGATAACTTCGGTAAACTTGACTCCCTGTGGACACCGCTCAGTGCAGATGTAGCAGGATGAGCATAACCAGATGAAATCACTTCCTATTACTCTTTCCTTCATTCCCAAAAGCGCCATGCGAATGATCTTGCGAGGATTGTATCGCGAATCTATCTCTCTGATGGGACAGCTGGCGGTGCAGATCCCACACGCAAAACACACCTTGATGTTCTCCCCGCCCGGTTCTTTCGCGATATCGTGCTTGAACTCTGGGTCAAGTACGTTCACTTTGACATATTTCGACGTCTTCCTCTCCACTATCTCCCTCTTGACCCACCAATGTATGAGGGCATCTCCGTCAATGAGGTTGGCGAGATCCTTCCTGAGGTCTGAGGATTGGATTCTCACAATCCATCCTTTGCGATACGGATCGGTATTCAACACTGAACTGTCTTCCGTTAGCAGATTGTTCACTTCTACCACTCGCCCACCGACCGGTGACCACAGTTTATACACTTTTCCACCTGCTCCGTAGACCTGAGCGAAGGTGCTGCCTTGCTCAACTTCCGCTCCTATGGACGGCAATTCTATCCTGTTCACGACGCCAATGGTCTTCTGGAACACATCATCTATGCCTGCTTCAGCGACGTCCTCGGTTATCATCCGTGCCCATGAATGTTCCGGCAGGTAGTATAAGTCGTCAGGCATTACATATTCGAATGCTACCCGGGTTCTCCTTGCCTTCGCTCGTTCCTCACGAGTGAGTCTGCGCCTCTCAATTGCTCTCGTGACTACGCTTCTCAGCTCATTCGGTGTAAATGGCTTCGAGATGTAATCAAATGCCCCCAGTTTCATCGCCTCCACAGCAGTCTGGATGGTCCCATATCCCGTAATCATGATAACGTCTGTTTCCGGTTTCTCCTCCTTCACGATTCTGAGGAGATCCATCCCACTCAGTCTCGGCATCTTGAGGTCCGTGACTATCGCATCGTATTTCTCCTGTCTTATCCTCGTTACCGCCTCTTCAGCGCTTGACGCGGTGTCTACCTTGTGTCCACTCCTAGTAAGAGCAACTTCACAGCTGCTCAGGATACCTGGCTCATCGTCAACGACGAGAATCGTAGCGAAGTCGTTCATCAACAATACACCGAGTTACATTCCAACAGATTCAATAGAATCTTGCTGTACGCGTGTGTCGCCGTACCTTCTTCAATAGCTCCTCTGTAGGAATTGGCTTATCAGCATAGTCATCCGCTTCATGACCAACGGCCACTTCACACGCAAAATCTGGCTTTCTCAGTTCTCTGCCGAGGACTGTCGTCATCAACACAGGTATTCCATGTGTCCTTTTGCCTTCCTTCAGCTCAGTGCACACAGTGTATCCGTCCTTATCAGGAAGCATGACATCCAGAATGATCATGTCTGGCAGATGCTCTTTGGCCATTTCGACACACTCCTCACCATTCTTTGCCACGACCACTCCGTATCCATGTGTCTGTAGAATACGCTTCGTCGAAAGTACAAAGTCAGGATCATCATCGGCTATCAATATCGTCGTCTTTCTTGTCTCGATCTTCCGATAGGCCTCGCTGATCAGCTTATCTACCCTCCTCAACAGCTCTTTGGCGCTGACGGGTTTCTCCGCGTAATCGTCCACTCTGTGATGGCTCACGATCTCCTTCAGGTGACTTTTGGGCTTGGCGGCCGCTGTCACGACGAGGACGGGTATGTCAGAAGTCCGCACATCGGTCTTCAACGTTTCACAGAGAGATAGACCGTCCCGGTCTGGCAGCATCAGGTCCAGAATGATGAGAACCGGAGCTTCTTGGCGCACCCTCTCCAAAGCCTCTTCTCCATTGGCTGCTCCGACAACCCGATATCCATCGTTTTCCAGGATCGTCTTTGTTGCTTCGACGAAGTCCTGGTCATCATCCACGATGAGGATTTTCCTCCAATCACGTATGTAAGGCATGTGACCCTCCCTGTGACCCCGGATTTGTCCCGCAGGACTCCTCCGTATCACTCCTATCTAACAGGTTCACACTTGCCGACCGTCTCAAGGTTTCTTCTTTCGACAAGCTACTCATGTATTCACCCATTTGCTCAGTAGTAGGGAGCTATGTGCTTCTCAATCTTCTTGAGAAGCTTCTCAGTCTTGATCGGTTTATCCGCGAAATCGTCAGCAAGATGGTCAACAGCGATATCCTGAGCGAATTCAGGTTCCGTGAAGACTTTGCCGACGGCCGTCAAGACGATTATCGGTATGGATCTGGTTCTCGCATCCTTTTTGAGATCGCGACACACTGAGAAGCCGTCCTTATCAGGTAGCATCACATCGAGTATGATTACATCAGGCAACAGCACCTTTGCCAGTTTCAGTCCTTCATCACCGTTTATCGCCACCGAGACCTCGTACCCATTTGCTTCCAACACCTTCCTTGTCGAGTCCAAGAAATCTTGGTCGTCATCAACAATGAGGATTTTCCTCTTTTCTTTTCGTTCAGGTGTGACCGCTCTTCGTGTAAGCAGGTGTTCAACTCTCACGAGAAGGTCGTTCGCACCCAAAGGCTTCTCCACGAAATCATCCGCTCCGTGGAAAGCAGCCATTTTGCCTGCATAGCTCTCTCCATTCGGTTCCCGGCTTATTGCAGTCGTAATGAGAATAGGTATGCGCGAACATTCTGGGTCTTCTTTGAGGTCACGACACACAGAGTACCCTTCTCGTGTCGGCATCATGATATCAAGAATAATCAGATCCGGCCTGGTCTCCTTCGCTCTTCTCAGTCCTTCTTCGCCATCTGACGCCGTCAATACCTCATATCCTCCGCCCTCCAGTATCGTGCTCACCGCATCGACGAAATCTCGGTCATCGTCGACGATTAGAATCTTCTTCCCGCTCATGACCCCTCCATTCACCGATGATCCGAACGGACCCTCGGCAAATACACACTGAAGGTGGAACCTTTGCCCAATTCACTGATCACTTCCACGTGTCCGGAGTGCGCCTCTACTATTCTTTTCACAAT
>Ga0209636_10007167_pt1 | contig 11375 bp, 10 predicted proteins | sample DeeMarSWOR152_54_FD_187464 | JGI IMG/M metagenome (GOLD analysis project Ga0209636, IMG submission 187464) | Marine sediment microbial communities from White Oak River estuary, North Carolina - WOR-1-52-54 (SPAdes) (version 2) | ecosystem: Environmental > Aquatic > Marine > Intertidal zone >... | reverse complement strand
GAAGCCGCCCTACGATGTATGTTGCTAACCAAAGAGAAACTCAACGCTGGATGATGTCCTGATGTATCGGGACTCACTCTAATCATTTGAAAGAAACCAGCACCTAACTTAAGTTAGGTGCTGGTTTGCTTCTCAACAAGCCTCTTAGATTCGCCCATCACTCGGGCGGAGCTGAAGCTCCGCCCCTACATTCTCGTCGGTCATTTTAACAGCCACAAGCTTAACGACATAATTGCCATGCCGAAGATTACCCCCAGTATAGCCGTGTGCTCCTGGCCAAAGGATCGGGAGGCGGGAACAAGCTCGTCGAAAGAGATAAAAACCATGATTCCAGCTACAGCCGCAAGTATCCAGCCTAAAAGGGTCGGAGTGAGAAAAGGAATAAGGAAGAGGGCGGCTATACCCGCTCCTACCGGCTCTGCCAAACCAGAGAGGAAAGACCATAAGAATGCCTTGCCCCGACTACCGGTAGCCGCATAAACCGGAGCTGAAACAGCCAGACCTTCTGGAATGTTGTGAATGGCTATGGCGACTGCAATGGAGACCCCTAATCCCACGTCTTTTAATGTTCCTACGAATGTGGCCATGCCCTCAGGGAAATTGTGGATGCCTATGCCCAATGCCACAAAAAGACCTGTCCTGAGGAGCCTTTGATCCGATTGTTTTCCCGCACGGTCTTTATGCCCTACATACTCATGGGGAATCAGAAAGTCGATCAACAAAATGCCAAGAATGCCAGCGAAGAATCCAAAATTCGCCGAAAGAAATCCAATCGATTCAATACTGCTTTGCAGTAGCTCAACGAAGGAAACCATGACCATCACGCCAGCCGAAAAGCCCAATGTGGCGCTCATAAAGCGGGGTCCTGGTTTGCGAACCACAAGTCCTAACAGGCTGCCCAGGGTGGTGGAGAGCCCGGCTAAGGTTGTTAAAATCAAAGCCAAAGCAATGTTCTTTTCCATTTTTATTTAAGCTTTTCAAGCGTCGGAAACAACTTACTTTGTTGTCACCGGTTGATACAGATAGTGCGCACGCTTATGCTGCGCCTAGACCGGCCAGTTGCTTGCTAATTTTTCTTTTAGTCCTTTTTCAGTTTTTCAAACTCATCCTTCAGGATTCCCATGATGATGGTATCATGGTATTTGCCATCTGCGTAGAGGTCGTCTCTCAAGACCCCTTCTTTTTTGAACCCGCATTTTTCATACGATCTTATTCCTCGCTGGTTGAAATCATAAACCCGTAGATATACTCTGTGCAGGTTCATGCGATTGAAGGCAAAATCAAGGATGGTCATCATGGCATCGGATCCGTATCCTTTGTTCCAGTATTCTTTCTTTCCTATGACTATGCCAACTTCTGCGTTGCGATCCTTCCAATTTATCTTATGCAGTCCGATGCCTCCCAGATAAATTCCATCTTTGGTTTCAATAGCAAAGACTTTATTCCTCTCGTCAGTTGTATCTAACATCCTTTCGATCCATTTCTCCTCCTGATGCTGGGAAACCGGATAAATATTCATTAAAGTAGCAGTCACCTCAGGATCATTTATCCATTTCAAAATCTCATCAATGTCTGTCTTCTCTAAGGCTCTGATTCTAATCTTTTTGCCCTCCATAAGAATCACCTCACGATAATTATTGAGGTTTGCATAAGTAAGGGAACAATTTACCCCTCCCTTGATACTTCGTCCTGAGAGATCTACGCCCGACACAAAGGTCGGGCGCTACGGCAACTGTAGCGTCCGACGTTTCTGTCGGACGTTCAAGGGCTTGAAAATGGAGATATTCCATTGTTTATGCAAAAATCAATAATACAAAAGCAAGAACTGAGTTTACGTACCCCTCACCCTAACCCTCTCCCACAAGGGGAGAGGGGACTTCGTAAATTCCCCCTCTCTTGGGTGGGAGGGGATAGAGGGGAGGGTGACCAAAGCGCCTTTTTTTCACCCTCTCCTTTATCCTCCCCCATCAAGGGGGAGGAGATTGCGGTCGATGAAAAAATTTCCATTACTTATATGAAGGTCAGTAATAGCTGGGGTGGAAGGATTCGAACCTCCGCTCTTTCGGTTAACGGTCGAATGCATTGCCACTCTGCTACACCCCAATCATAAAAAACAATCAGTTTTTTCTTTTGAACCTTCTAACCTGTTAACCTTCTAACCCTAATAATTGGTTATCTGATCTATCCTTCCGTGTTTTCTGGCGATGTATTCGATAGATCGGTAAATGTAATGAGAAAATAAAGCCAGAACCAGCGTGGTCACTGCCATGATCAAAATGAGCTCAATATTGGAATACCCTGCCAAAGTTGTGCTCATGCTTTTTCCCAAAATTGATCTTCTGACCAGCTCCAGCCAGTAGGTTAAAGGCAACACCTTGGAGAGATATTGCAGCCAGATGGGCAGAATATCTATGGGATAGATGGCTCCACAGGCAAGATAGAAAAGCCCAGCCATACCTTCCGTCAAGGTCCAGCTATGATGAGCGGTGACCATGGTTATTCCTGCCAAAAGCACTCCTAAACAGGTTATGATGAAAATTCCCGCGGCTACCGAGAAAAAAAGCAAAGGATAGTTCACCGTCAGAAGATTAACCTGTATCTTCAGGACCAGCATTCCAAAAGCAATGGTAATAATCACCGCAAGGGTGGTCAAGATCATCTTGGCAATTCCTCGCCCAAACAGGTAATAATACATTCTTATCGGCGAGATGTAGATATATCTGATCATCTGATAATGTTCCCGGTCTTCGTGGATAACCCAACTTACACCGAAAAGAACATTATAAACATACATGAAGAAAGCGTTGCCCACATAGATATAGGCAAACAGGTCCAAGCCGGTCTTGCCGCGGGTGATCACATAATACATGACCACCAAGATCAGGGATGAGGCGATGGGTCTGACGATAGAATAGACCGCGAAAAGAAAAGGATCAGTCCAGTTGGATTCAATAGCCCATCCTAACCAGCCAGCAGTCTTAATGGTCCTTAAATTCTCTTTTGTCTTAGTAAATACTGCCACAATTTTCTCCTTTGACAGTTTTTTTTCACGATAACATGCTCTGCGAAAGCTGAACGTTCTGTCTGATGTTGGCGATGCTAACACGAAAGCAGGAGATAAGTTACATCCCCCTCACCCTAACCCTCTCCCCAAAGGGGAGAGGGGATTCAGTAAATTTTCCCCTCCGTTAATAGAAGGGGGTTGAGGGGCAGGGTGATGCCTATGCTTCCATATGGACACATTCAGACGAATTATGTTGATTTATTCAATTCGTTTACATTAGTTTCGAAGCTGATTATTGCCACCTCAGGGTCAATCTGCCTTCTTTTTTTGCCAGCTTTTCCATGAAGTCCCAAGCATATTTTGAAATCACCAAAAAGAATATGCAAAGGACAACCAAGGCGATTATCTCCAGGTTAACGTTGATGAACCCGGATTCAGCGCCCGCCTTAAAAGCTAACTGTCTCATAGCATCCAGACCCAAAGTCAGGGGGATCAAAGATGCTCCAAAGGCTACCGCAAATCCGAGACTCTTCACAGGAAAGAAAAACCCGGATAAGAGATGAACTGGCTCCTGTAACAAAGTAACCCCGTGCCAGGCTTCCCTGCCATAAAGCATGAACAAAGATGAAAAGAGCATGCCTAATCCATATAAGCCCACCAGGGTCAGGATGAAAACCGCAAATAGCTTGGGAAAGCTTATTATGGAAAAATCTACCTTAAAGATCAGACTTCCCGCAAGGAAGATGCAAACTGCTCTGGTGGTGGCAAGGAAGACTCCACCTGAAGCCATGCCCAAGAGTATGGACATGCGGGAGATGGGGGCGATCATATACAGATCCAGATTTCCTATCTCCTTCTCCCAATAGAATTGAGCCGCCATGCTCCACAGCACAAATATCCAGTAAGCGCTCATGGTGCCGCCCAAGATGACAAACCCGGTGTATTCCTCAGGTGCCTCCAAAGCTTTATATACATAAACATAAGCCGCAGTGCTCAATATGGGTAACAAGGTTTCGGTGAGCCACCAGCTTGGCTCCCGGTTGGCAGCTACAATTCTTACGTAGGCGCGCGCAATTATCGCCTTTATGTTAGTCTTCAGATCAGTTCTCATCTTTTAGTCCTCTTCCTACCAATGCCACAAAAACGTCCTCTAAGCTTGGTTCCACCTTAGTTAAGGAAACTATCTTGGAACCGTTGTCGCTTATGGATTCAGTCACTTTAGAGATTGCCGATTCATCCTCTAAAATGAACTTCAAAAGGGTTCTGCCTAAATGATTTTTGTGTTCATAGGCAAATTTCTTCACCCCGGGTATATGAGCGAACTTCTCCATTCCGTTCAGAATCAAATTAACTTCAATATGGAAAATAGCGTCTTTGGTCAAAGACCTCTTCAAATTCTGCGGCGAATCACAAACCAAAACCTTGCCTTGATCTACGACGGCTAATCTATCACAGAGTTCATCTGCCTCTGCCATGTAGTGGGTGGTCAAAAGCACGGTCCGTTCGGGATCTTCCTTAAGCCAGGTCTTCACGTATTTTCTGACATCCCGTGAGATCTGAACGTCCAAGCCCAAGGTGGGTTCGTCTAAGAACATGATCTTGGGATCACAGACGAATCCGCGCATCACATTAAGCTTCTGCTTCATTCCGGTGGAGAGCTTTCCAATTCTGGTTTTGGCGAACTTCTCCATATCCAGCAGTTTCAAAAGCTCCTCAATCCTGGTCTTGGCTTTCCTGTTAGAGATGCCATAAAACTGGGAGAACATCCACAGAGTTTCGGTGACGTTTAAGATCCCATAGCCGCACTGTTCTCCTCCGGTGACCATATTGATCCTCTTTCTGACCTCCTCCGGATACTTCACCACGTCTATGCCATCAACTAAAGCAGTGCCGGAGCTAGGAAGAAGCAAGGTGGATAAGATCTTAATCAGGGTGGTCTTGCCTGCTCCATTAGGTCCCAAAATTCCAAAAAGCTCCCCCTGGTGAATCTTTACATTCACGTTTTCCAGAGCGATGACCTTGCTTTCGTTATTTTTATTCTTTTTTCGCTTTTCCTTTTTTAACTTAAAGGTTCTGTTCAGATCGAAAGTTTCGACGGCGTAATTCATGATTTTGTCCTTTCTATGTTCAAAGAATGCTTCGCCTAATAAAAAAACCGTGACCTACTCTGGATAAGTCACGGTTTATTAAAATTCCGTTTTGTCAATTAGCCTATCTCAGAGTAGCCTCCTTCCCAAAGAGGTGGAGACAAAATTGGGTACAATAATCCCCTGGGCATGACAATTAAGTGAAAACAATCTATAAATCATCTAAAAATCCACCTCCATGATTTGGAGACCATTATTTTTCAATTCAACTTAATACGTAATTAAACACAAAAAGTTCCTTTGTCAAGGAAAATCTTTGAAATTTTAAAATTTTTTTTCACCCTTAGATCAGAATACAGGAATTCCCTCAAATAGCAAGAGAAATCTGATTTCTACCCCACTAAATGGTTTCCATGATTCCTTGACGGTCGCTAGTGATAAAAATATTATCGTTCTATGTTTCGCAAACAAGAAAAATCATTTGCATAATAAAAAAATAGAATTAAATTAGCTTTTCAAGAATTCAAATTCTTGCGGAAGGTGATATTTTATGATCGATTTACACACCCATACAGTTCTTAGCGATGGGGCATTGATTCCTGCCGAGTTGGTAAGAAGAGCAGAGATCAACGGATATGAAGCTATTGGCTTGACCGACCATGTTGATTCGGGAACTATGGAAATAGTCTTGAGTCAACTGATCAAAGCCTCAAAAGATTTAAATGGGCAGGGAGGAATAAAAGTTCTTCCCGGCATTGAAATAACTCACATGCCTCCTTCTTTAATTCCCAAGTTAGCAGAACAAGCCAGGAAATTGGGAGCAAAAATCGTGGTAGTGCACGGAGAGTCGCCAGTTGAGCCGGTAGCCCCCAAGACCAATTGGTTTGCCCTTCAAAGTGATATCGATATTCTGGCTCATCCAGGGATGATACCAGAAGATGAAGTTCAGATGGCAAAGGAAAAGGGGATATATTTAGAAATCTCTGCCCGCAGAGGGCATTGTTTGGCAAATGGTCGCCTGGTTTATTTGGCCAGAAAACACGGGGCTAAACTGATTATCAACACAGATGCACATGAACCAAAAGAACTATTCACTTTTGATATGATCAAAAAAGTTGGATTGGGCGCAGGTTTGACCGAGGAGGAATTGCAAAAGGCTTTTCAAAATTCAGAAGAGCTGGTGAGGAAACGCTTTTAATGAATTTGGAGTATTAAGGACCAGCACCTAATTTAAGTTAGGTGCTGGTTTAAGCTGGGTTAAGTTAGGTGCTGGCTTCTGCGTCTATGCTGTACCTTGATTTAGGAGCAAGACATGAAGATCAAATTCACCAAAATGCAAGCTTTGGGCAATGATTATATCTATGTCGATTGTTTTAAACAAAATTTGTCTGGAATAAACTTGAGTGACCTGGCAAAAAAAATAAGCCACAGACATTTTGGAGTAGGGTCTGATGGCTTGATCTTGATAGCGCCCGGCAAGGTTTGTAAATTCAGGATGATCTTCTATAATCCGGATGGGAGCGAAGCGGAGATGTGCGGCAACGGAATCAGGTGTTTCGCGCGATACCTTTATGATCATGGTCTCTCCAAAAGAAAAATCCAAAATATAGAGACCCAAGCAGGAGTGATAAAAACTCAGATAATTGAGACCGGAATGGTTCAGCAGGCTCACCATATTAAAGATTTTGTGGTCAAAGCAGACATTGGCAAGCCCATCTTAAAACGAAAAAAGATTCCAATGAAGGGCAAAGGAAATCTTTGCATAAACCAGGAATTGAAGCTTAATGGAAAAAAAGTTCGAATTACCAGCCTCTCTTTGGGAAATCCTCACACGGTAATATTTGTGAATGAGTTCGGGAAAGATTGGAAAAGGGTTGGTTCACAGGTGGAGAACCATCCAATCTTTCCAAGAAGAACCAATGTTGAATTTGTGAAAATACTCAATCGCAAAAATATCCGGCTCAAAATCTGGGAAAGAGGGGTGGGTGAAACTTTAGCCTCGGGCACAGGAGCGTGTGCGGCGACCGTAGCTGGAGTGTTGAACAACAGGTTAGATCGGAAGGTTAAAGCCGAATTTGATTATGGTGAACTCCAGGTAGAATGGAGTGAGGAAAACGATCATCTCATTATGATTGGTCCTGCGGTGGAGACCTTTTCAGGTGTTTTTAACTACATAAAAAACGCAGGCTAAAGCTCATTTGAGTCAAATGACCTGCGGCTACCAACTTTTGTACAAGCCCTAAAGAACGTAATTTGACACGAAAAATCATTAGTATCATCATCGACTATTGGGGGCATCTGCAACTCTTCTCCCGGAACGCTCGGCTGTTTCTTGTTGGCATCTTCTTTGTGGGGTTAAACTATTCTATCTTCTTGTTGCTTTTAAATCTCTATTTTAAGGAGATTGGCTTCACCGAAGATCTGATTGGAGTGGTCTTGTCTTCGACAGCCTGGGGGATGGCCATAATCTCAGTCCCCGCCGCTTTGATAATTCCCAAAGTTCAAATTAAAAAGATTTTGGTCATTTCGGTGCTTTTTACTGGAATCTTTTGCCTTCTGCAGGCAAGTTTGGTCGAACGGACACAACTACTTCTGGCAAGTCTGATTTTGGGAATGATGAGAAGTTTAACCTGGGTGGCAGCCGCTCCCTTTATGATGCATAACAGCACTCCCAAAGAGAGAACCTATCTTTTCAGTTTACACTTCGGCACCTATTTGCTTGCCGCAATCATCGGAAGTTTGGGAGGGGGATACTTGCCCAATCTGTTTTCCCATTTTGTTGGTTCTGGTGCCATTGCTTTCCGATATTCTTTATATTTATCAGTTTTTTTAAGTATGCTAGCCTTGATCCCGTTTATTATGATAACGCCGGAGAAAAAGGTGACGGAGCCAACTACACATAAAAAAGGATGGGACAAAAAACTTATAACCCAAAGGGGTGTTCTCCTTTTCAGACTTTGCTCACCGTTTTTCATTTTGGGAATGGGGGCTGGTCTGATTATACCTTTTTTGAACCTTTATTTTAGAGATCGATTTCTTCTTCCGGCCGGAACCATCGGAGTCTTCTTTGCTCTTTTACAGTTCTGTATGCTGGCGGGAATTTTGATCGGCCCACTCTTGTCCAAGAAATTCGGAATGATCAAGACCATCGTCTCCACTCAGCTCTCCTCCATCCCTTTTATGCTGGTTTTGGCATTCACTTACAACCTGCCTCTGGCAGTGGTCTCCTTCCTCTTCAGGGGTGCACTTATGAATATGAGCCAGCCGATTTCCACAAATTTCGCCATGGAGAAGGTTAAGGAAAAGGAGCAAGCCCTGGCCAACGCTTTGCTGATGCTCTCTTGGACCGGCTCCTGGGCAGTCAGCGCCAATCTGGGAGGAAGACTGATCAAAGCTTATTCCTTCACTCCACCGCTTCTGATCACAGTTGTATTGTATGTTATCTCCAGTGTTCTTTACTACCTTTTCTTCTCATCGGAAGAAGATAAGAAAATCGGGAAAGCAGTTCTGATTTTCAGAGAAACTTAGATTACAGAATTTGTGTGTTGTGGTCCGGGAATTTCAATGCGGAGCATTCATGCGAATTCCCGCACCAACAGAAAATGGTTAACAGATGCTAATGCCAGATTTTGTGAAAAAAGTCAAAATGGAGCGCATCTGTTGCTCTTTAAGACGGTGGAATGAAAAGAAAGGCAGGTGAAAGAGGATGTGATTACGGCAGTGGCTATTTATAATTACACGAATGATAAGCCAAGGCTGGGTAGCACCCTTCTAAGAAGCTTGTTGTTTTGAGGATAGCCCAATTAGTCGGGGGGTACTATATCCCGGAACGGCAAGTTACTGTTCTTTAGCAGTTCTCTAAAATTCGAGCTTGGGGACAGGGTATCAACCTTGTTTTACTCCAATAACAATGTATTTTGTATGTTTTTTCTTAAACAAATAGAAAAAAAGCTTGACAACTTTCCTTGACATTAGGATATTAGGATTGGCTGTTGGAGAGGAGCAGCTTTACAAGATAAACAATTTTTGAGATTTTTCCCCTCAAGAAATGAAACCGGAGAACAATTCTTTAACTAACTTTTCCTAAGGAGGTAAAATGAAGAGGATGCTTTTAGTTTTCTGCTTAAGCTGTCTTCTTGTCATACCCGGCTTTTTGTCTGCCCAAACGGAGAATGAGACGGGTTTGATCAAAATGGGGCTTTCTGCTGACGTTTTGGACGGTTTAGTGAGAGACAAGGGGGGAGAACCCAGGTTACAAGAGATATCGGACGGCTCGGGATATGATTTTGTGGCCACCGATTGGTTCGGAGCTGAAGATGCGGGTGCTGTCGCAGCTACGGGAAATATCGATGATCCTCCCCAGCTTACCTGTCCAGATGATGGCTCAGTTCATGCGGGAGACATATTTACCAGCACCGACTTTTCGGTGACCGATCCAGACGGAGATACGGCCCTGGTGAGCTTCTTAGACATATCTCCTCCTGCCACCAATGATGCAGCTGTCATTGAGAATCACGTAGAGTGGGTCACCACCTGTGAGGAGCATGGGGATTACACTATCCGCCTGGTGGCAACCGATCCTTCTGGACTTGAGGATACCTGCGAATTTACGGTAAATGTTTACAATCAAGCTCCGCAGCTTACCTGTCCGGATGATGACAGTGTTCATGCCGCATATACCCTTGTCAGCACTGATTTCTCGGTAGCCGATCTGGACGGAGATTCCGTTATGGTCACCTTCCTGGATATCAATCCCCCTGCCATGGTTAGTCCCACCATAGTGGACAGTCATGTGGAGTGGCGGACCTTCCTGGATGAGAATGGAGATTATGTAATCCGTCTGGTGGCAGCCGATTCTTGTGGACTTGAGGATACCTGCGAATTTAAGGTAACGGTTTACAACCGACCACCTGAGCTTACCTGTCCGAACGATGACAGCGTTCACGCAGGTGAGACTTTCGTCAGCAGCGATTTCATTGCCTTCGATCCAGACGGTGATTTCATCTCGCTGGGCTTATTGGATATCAATCCAGCACCAACTAATTACCCAAGGATCGCAGGCAGCCACGTAGTGTGGGTAACTACATGCGACGAGGAGGGAGATTACGTTATCCGTCTGGTGGTAAGTGAGGTTTGCATACCTGCGGATACTTGCGAATTCACCGTAACCGTATACAACCAACCTCCCGATCTTACCTGTCCCGACGATGACAGCGTCAATGCTGGTGACACATTGGTCAGCACAGATTTTTCAGTTACTGATCCGGATGGAGATACAGTTCTGGTGGCCTTTCTGGACATCACTCCACCGGCAACCAACAATCCCACCATAGTGGCAAACCACGTGGAGTGGGTTACCACCGCTGCCGAGGGTGGAGATTATGCAATACGTCTGGTGGCAACTGATTCTTGTGGAGCTGAGGATACCTGTGAATTTAATGTTTGCAGTAGAACTTCCGCGGATTTCACCATCTCAGCCGCTCCGGACACCCAATATGTGACTCGCGGACAATCAAAAGACTATTTGGTGAAGCTGACCTCCCTGTTTGGATATGCTGAAACTTGTACTCTGTTTGTGTCTGGCTTGCCCTCTCCTCCGGATAGCGGGGTCTTTGACCAGGATACGCTTATCCCAACTGATTCCACCACTTTGAATGTATACACCACAACTGATACCGATACCGGCTGGTATACTTTGACCATAACTGCGCAAGGGCCGTCTGCAAAACTTAGTGTTCTCCAGCACAGCACCCAGGTTATGCTCTACGTTGAAAAAGCTACTGATGTCGGGGATTGGACTGATAATCCCAATTCTCCAAAGAGCTTCGCCTTGCTACAGAATCAGCCTAATCCGTTCAACCCGGAGACTCAGATAATCTACTACCTTCCCCGGGCTTGTCAGGTCAAGCTCAACATATACAACGTACTCGGGCAAAAGATACGAACTTTGTTTGACGGTTATCAGGGCACGGGAATGCAGAGCCTGCTCTGGGATGGCAGAGATGGCGATGGTGTCGAGTTGGGCAGTGGAATTTACTTCTACCGATTAGAGGCAGATGATTTCCATCAGACGAAAAAGATGACATTACTCAAGTAATTCCGGCTCTTTCGTAATTAATGTGGAAATTGTGTTTTACTATGCCCTTCTTTGTTGTCCCTGGAGAGTAATGCTTGTTGTGTTCGCGTAGGGGTGGAGTTTATCTCCACCCGCATTCTTGAGATTATTGCGGGCGAAGACCCCGCAAAAAGCGGGATTTCGCTTAGCTCAACAAGCTTCGCCCCTA
>Ga0209636_10007166_pt1 | contig 11376 bp, 11 predicted proteins | sample DeeMarSWOR152_54_FD_187464 | JGI IMG/M metagenome (GOLD analysis project Ga0209636, IMG submission 187464) | Marine sediment microbial communities from White Oak River estuary, North Carolina - WOR-1-52-54 (SPAdes) (version 2) | ecosystem: Environmental > Aquatic > Marine > Intertidal zone >... | reverse complement strand
ACTAGTGATACGATTGACATTAGTTTGATGAGTATGTTTAAGCTTGGTCCGGCTGTATCTTTAAATGGGTCGCCAACGGTGTCGCCGACGACGGCTGCTTTATGTGCTGCTGAGCCTTTACCACCGGAATGTCCACGTTCTATGTATTTTTTCGCGTTATCCCATGCGCCACCAGCGTTAGCCATCATGATCGCTAATATAAATCCAGTAGCGGTGACGCTTAATAGCATGCCTCCTAAGCTATGGACACCAAGAGTTAATCCTACAATTATCGGTGTCAGTATGGCAATTGTACCGGGGGCAATCATTTCTTTTAAAGCTGATTTGGTGGAGATGTCTATGCATCTTTCATAGTTGGGTTTTGTTTTTCCTTCCATAAGACCTTCAATATGTTTGAATTGGTATCGTACTTCTTCTACCATTTGAAATGCTGCTGTTCCAACGGCTTTCATCACTAAAGCACTAAATACAAAGGGTAACATAGCTCCGATAAAGATCCCTGCCATAACTTTTGGTTCGCTTATGTCGATCGTGTCAATATCGCCAGTTTTCATAAACACAAAGATAAAAGCGAGTGCAGTTAAGGCGGCAGAAGCTATTGCGAACCCTTTTCCTGTAGCAGCGGTTGTATTTCCAAGGGCATCGAGTGCATCAGTTCTTTTTCTGACAATTGGATCTAGTTTGGACATTTCAGCGATTCCACCGGCGTTATCTGCAACGGGTCCGTATGCATCAGTAGCTAACGTAATTCCAAGGGTAGATAACATACCTACTGCAGTGAGTGAAACACCATATACTCCTAGTGTCGTGTTTTCTGATCCATTTGACAAATAGAAGCTTGAAAGTATCGCAGTAACGACTATAATTACGGGTATAATAGTACTCATCATCCCAACAGATAATCCTTCTATAATATTTATAGCGCTTCCAGTTTCAGAGCATTTTGCGATTTTTTTGACACTTCCATAACTTTCAGAAGTGAAAAATTCAGTACTTAATCCGATAAGAATTCCTGCGAGAAGACCGATCAGGAGGGAAAAATACAGGCCATTCTCGATATCGCTTTCTGAAATTTTGTTATTACCGTTAACTATGTCTTCGGATATGGTTAATTTTATGACTAAAAAAGAAGTTAATGCAAGAATTATTGCAGCAATAAAAATTCCTTTTCTTAGTGCTCTTAGTAATAGCCTCATTTCGACTTTTTCGCCAGTTTTAACAAAAAAAGTGCCCAAAATTGCGCATAGTACGCCAAGGGCGGCAATATGAAGTGGTAAGAGTATACTATTGCTACTTAGATCCACGATTATTGCACTTAATGCCATTGCTGCAATAATAGATCCGACATAACTTTCAAACAAGTCAGCACCCATGCCTGCTACATCACCAACATTATCACCAACATTATCTGCTATAACAGCGGGATTTCGGGGGTCATCTTCGGGTATTCCAGCTTCGACTTTCCCGACTAAATCTGCACCAACGTCTGCAGCTTTAGTATATATTCCCCCACCAACACGAGCAAATAAAGCAATAGATGAAGCACCCAGACTAAACCCAAATAATACCTTTGTATCATCGAATATGGAGTATAATACGCTGATTCCTATTATTCCCAATCCTACAACGCAAAGTCCCATGACCGTACCGCTAGCGAAAGCAACTTTAAGCCCTCCACCTAAACTTTTGCTTGCAGCCTGGGTAGTTCTAACGTTAGCTTTTGTTGCAATTTGCATGCCTAAAAATCCAGCCAGTACAGAACAACCCGTACCAACTAAATAGGCAATACCAGTTTTCGTATTAATCGCAACCGAGATAACTGCAAATAGTATAATTATAAAAAAAACTAAGGTTTGATATTCTCGTTTGAGAAATGCTAGTGCACCTTTTCTTACGGCATTACTTATCTCTTGCATTTCTTTAGATCCTGCATCATGTTCCATGATCATTTTCGCAAGATACAGTGCAAATACTAGTGCTAATATACCCGCAATTACATCAAGCGCTATCATTTTCATTCCATGTCCGTAACAAAATATTTTAGGATATAATACCGTTTTATTATCATACTTTTAATGCATAACTTCTCGGAATGGTAATATCCTTTTGGCTATCTCGCTATTCTCAGGATCAATGACTACAATAGCCATTCCAACCCTCAGATAACGTGGAAGTTTTGCATATATCATAATTTTGCCTACATTTTAAAATTTTTATGACAGTTTTAAATGTTTCATTTATTTTTCTCCTTTGATTTAGCTTCTTTTCTTCTTCTTCAAGCCATCATAATTTATCTAAATTCGTTTGTCTCATTGTTAACCGATTTTACCCGTTTTTGATGCACTTTTTAAGTTAACTGCAATAATACACGCTTTAACCTTGTCACCTTCTTTTAACGTTCTATTCGTGTCTCTTCCATTGAGAACGTTTTTTTCTATCAAGTGAGACATCCAATGGCCCTATACGGGTGAACTACCCTGCCCTTATGGACGGGGTTTCCGTACATGTCAAATGAGACGGATCCCATTTGACCACGTTGCCCGAGTTCACGCGGGGATTACAGTTAGGAGCGTTTTCCAACGATCCATACTGATACGTTTTAAGGATGTTTATAGCCCCGATCACGTCGGGGTGGTTTTTATAACCGCATTTGTTACACCTAAAAATTCCTCTTTTTTTGCGGTTTTTCCTCTTTCTATCACCGCAGACAGGACATGTTCTGCTGGTGTATTTTTCGCTGACCTTCTTTAACGCGATGCCTACTCTTTTGAGTTTGTACTCTAAGAGCGAGGTCAGCGTAATGTAGCTCCATGAGTGGAGCTTTTGGTTGGTTTTCCTCCCTAGGTTTTTTCCTTTCCCGTTGTTATTTTTTCTTATGTTTTTTTGTTTTTTTAGACGGTTGTTTTTGGAAAAAGAGATAGTGGGCGGAGAGTTCACGGAGTGGCGAGTTTTTCGTATTCTTTTTTTAATATTCCGTATGTGAGTTCGTTATGCCATTTATTGTGTTTAAATAATGTTTCCCTCATTATTGCTTCTAGTTTAAACCCGCACTTTTCTAGGACTTTCTTGGAACCGATATTTTCTTCAAATAGGCGAGCATAAATTCTATGAAGTTTTAATTTTTCAAAACCGAGTTTTAGGATTAGTTTAACGGCTTCTGCCATTAACCCTTTTCCCCAATATTTCTTACCAAGCCAGTATCCCACTTCTGCATTTTTATTTTTCCAGTCTATGTTACCTAAACTTACCATGCCGATGACTTCATCGGTATTTTTTAAAACGATTCCAAAATCGTAACCTTTTTTCTTTTTGAGTCTATAGTGCGCTCTTCTTATGAATTTTATCGCTTCATCTCTCGGGTATGGATGGGGAATATTCAACGTCCATCTAGTAACTTCTTCATCTTTCACATTCTCGTAAATATCTTGAGCGTCTGAAATTTTGAGTTTCCTTATCTTTATCCTTCCTTCATCCAGTTCTAGTGCCATAGTAAATTTTGAGTTAAAAGTGTTTATCATTTTTTTGTTTTTCAACACCAAGGACGTGTACTGAGAGTTTAAGTGAACTAACCTACTTTATGGACGGAGCTTCCGTACATGTTGATCTTTGTATTATGGTATTCAAGGCTTGGAAAATGATTGGAAAACCAGAGAGGAGCAAGCTTAACATGAATGGATGAAAAGAGTACGTTTTGGGATCTGGCGTGGGTATCTGGCGGTTTTAGAAATCATATTGACCTTTTTTCTCTATAATTCGGCTGGTTTCGAGTAGAGTAAAAGAAGAGTACAAACACAGGAAAAGCGTTGAAAGACTGTTCGGCTGGCTAAAATCATTCAAAAGAATCGCCGTAAGATACGAAAAACTCGCCACAACATACACAGCATTCATACTATTAGCATGAATCCTCATCCTATGGAGAGTTTTGAAATGAGCTCGCTATGTAGATTAAAATTAGTTTAATGTTTTAGTTTAGTTTGTTTTTTTACTATGTGTATTTTAACCTCCTGCAACGGGGGGAAATATGGCTACGATATCGCTGTCTTTTAAGGGAGAGTTAATCTCGTCTAAAAACTTTATGTTTCTACCATTAATCATTATATTTACCTGCGGTCTAATATTTCCATTTTCTAAAATTTTATTACGAAACTCCTCCCCAAATTTTTGAAACAAGCGCTCTAAAAGATCGATCAGTTTCAGAGTCTCTTCGGGTCCAACTTCCAATTCTAACTCTTTTAAGCCTAAAAGATCGCGAAAAGTTGCAAAAAACTTCACATTAATAGGCATAGTGTCTAACCACCAACCCTAATCAATTTTTAATAATAATCAAAATAATCTTCGTTCTTAAAGAGGAAACAAGAGGTATAAAAATAAAACTAAAAACCATGAACTAGCTTATTATTAGGATTATAAAGAAGACCTTTTTCTCCCCATAATTTTTTCAATATGACCCCCATATTTTTTTTTAAAAGATAATTAACTATTTGTTCTGCATCCATAGTTTTCTTCAATCCCATTTTAGTCTCTATTTATGTTTTTTGGGATTTCTAAAAAAAAGAGACTGGTATTTTTAAGAAAAAAAGAAGAAATGGTTTGGTTTAATTTTAGAGATATTGTGTAAATTCTCCGAGTGCTAGTCGTTCTAAGGTTTCTTTTTTGGGCTTGCCTTCTACCCATCCTCGTTTTTCCCAGAATTCTTTAATCATTTTGTCTGCATGGGCAGCCGTATGTCCTTTAGCCGGTCCTTCTGGAATGGGTGTTTCTATGAGTCTTTTCGGTAGTTCGTCTTTTATATATTTTCCTTCTCTTACGCTGAACATTCGTTCCATGTTGTAGAGTCGTTCGCCTGTTTCCATTAGTTCGTCGGGGGTTATGTTCCATCCAGTAAAGGGCGCTAAGGCGTCTGTTATGTCTGTATGGTCAAGGCTAAAGCCGTTAAATTTACAGCAGACTACGCTATCTATTACAATGAATAGGTTTTGCTGGTATATGTTTAGGTCAACTTTTTCACCGTTTTCTTTTAAGGGGTCTATCGATTTAGGTATTCCTAGAAGTGCCCATGTTACGGGATAAGATCTTAGGTGTCCTTCTCCTCTGTTACTGGTAGCGTATGCTACGGCAAAGCCTTTCATAGCTCTGGGGTCGTATGCTGCAAGACCCATACCTCTTGTGGTTATGGCTGCTTCAGGGTCTCCGTATTTTTCTGCTAAGGCTAAGGTTCCTTTAGCTAAATCGTCTCCAAATCCGTCTCTGTGGGCAGTTCGCCATATCAGTTCTATGGCAGCATCAGCGTTGCCCCAAGTTAGTTCTAAACCGCCTGTATCTTCTGTGGTTATTTTTCCTTTTTCAAAGAGTTCCATGGCGGTTCCCAAGACATTTCCATAGCTTATGGTATCCATACCCATGTCGTTTAAGAGGTAGTTTATTTTCAAAAGGGCAGGCAGGTCTCCGATACCACAGTTTGCTCCATTAGCCCATATGGTTTCGTATTCAGGGCTCTCATGTTCTGGAATGTCGTAGTTTTCCGTTTTTGCTCTAACCAGTCGTCCACATTTAATTATACAGCCCCAACATCCAACTGGTTTGATCAAATATTTTTCAGCTAAGGTTTCTCCACTTATTTCATCTGCTTTTTCAAAAACTGCAGCGCTGAAGTTTCTAGTAGGCCATGCTCCAATATTGTTAACCATATTGACAAGAACCGCTGTGCCGTACGTGGTAAGGGCTTCTGTAACGCCGTGGTTTTTTACCTTTTCATGTTTCTCTTTTGCAACCTTAGAAAAAGCTTCTTTATCAACAGCTTCAGGATGTTTTGTTCCTTTGACGAATACGGCCTTTAACTTTTTAGATCCTAAGACGGCGGCTAGACCCGTTCTTCCAGCGGCCCTCCATTTGTCATTCATTATGGCTGCTACGTTAGCCATGTTTTCGCCTGCCGGCCCTATGCCTAGAACGCTTCCACCTTTCTCCGCGCTCATTTCTTTTCTAATTTTGTTGTCTGTGTGGACAAGTCCTTTGCCCCACAAGTGTGATGCATCATGAAGTTTTGGCTTCCCTTCTACTATGCTTAAGTATTGAGGTTTTGCGCCCATTCCTTCCATGACAATTCCATCATAGCCGGAAAATCTAAGCCATGGTCCAAAGTTACCGCCTGAGTTAGAGTCTCCTAAAATGCCGCTTTGAGGACTTTTACCTATTACGTGATATCTTCCACTTTCAGGGAATTGTGTCCCTGTTATGGGGCCAGTTAAGATGTATATCTTGTTTTTTGGTCCTAAGGGGTCTATTCCTTTGGGGATTTCTTTGAAAGCTAAGTAGGCTCCTAGGCCTCTTCCTCCTAACCATTTCCTAACTTCTTCGTCTTTTATAACGTGGTCTTTAAAGCTTCCCTTAGATAGATCTACTCTTAAAAGTTTTAATTCCAAAGTAAAATCCTCTCCACCATTCTCTTATTTTAAAGGTGTAGAAACTTTTTCTACTCCACCTAAAAGATGAGCACGCTGTTTATAAGTTTTTTTAAATTTTAAAAAGTATTTTTTATTTTGCTATTTTGTTCCCCAGAGAAGCATGTATCTAGAAACACATTTTATAGGCTCTATGTTTAAGTCCTGTTTCATATGCTTAATACCTCTTTGAAACGCTTTTTCTGGGATTATGTGGAGGGACGAGAACGCTTTGTCGCGGTAGGGTTGTGCATCAGTGAGTTGGTAGGTAAACTCCACTATAATCTCAGTAATCGTGTCAAATCCAACTTGCTTCATGTAATCTTTGAGTTTAGGGATACTAGGGTATCTTCTTAGATCAGCCTCGACAGTTTCTGGAAAATAGACTGCAAGTGGCTGACGATTGCGAATAATCCATTCGGAATCTGTAACAGTACATAATTTTCTCCCTCTTTTTAGCACCCGATAAGCCTCTTGGAAATAATTCATTATGTTGCTCACATGATGGATCACGTCCGCTGAAAACACAAAATCGAAGAAGTTTTGCGGGAAATCCAGTTTTTCAGCCTTGCCAAGTTGAAAACTAATTCTTTCTGATCGTTTTCTAGCTTTAGAAAGCATCTGTTCTGATGGATCAATGCCCCAACATGAGCAACCAGTAAGGGATTCTAAAGCAACGATGTAATTACCTGTACCACATCCTACTTCTAGTACTTTGGAAATAGTCCCAATTCCGCTGGTCAAGAAAAGGCTTTTCAGGACTTCTGGATGAACTTGTCGGTGCTGTACGTATTCCAAAGCTATTTTATCGTAATCAATCATGTTATAATGTTCACCTCTCACAACACTACCTTGACAGTAAGAATGGCGAATTTAGGATAAAATAAGTTCGATAAAAGCTTTTTTAACTTAAATTTGCTTATTTTCGAAGGACTCAAAACATCTTTGTGGATGAAGGATGAAGTGAAATATAAGATGGTGAATAGATAATGTTTGTAAAGGAGTATTTGAATAGATGTCTGAATTTGAAAAAAAGAAAAATTTTAGCGATAAATCGCCAGAAGAATGGTTTGAACTGGGATTTAAAGTAAAAGACCTACAAGAGAAATTAGAATATTTCTCAAAAGCTCTTGAAATAGATCCAAAGCACATATCTGCATGGTATAATAAGGGTGCAGTTCTCTTTGCTTTAGGCAGGTTTGAAGAATCACTAGAATGTTTTGACAAAGCTCTCGAAATAGAACCAAAATACGGGGATGCATGGTATAATAAGGGCTATCTTCTCTATGGTTTGGAGAGGTTTGAAGAAGCACTAGAATGTTTTGACAAAGCCCTTGAACTAGATCCAGAAGGCGTAGACGCATGGATCAATAAGGGCTTAACTCTCGATATATTAGGAAGATCTGAGGAAGCACTAGAATGTTTTGAAAAAGCTATTGAGCTAGACCCAAAAGAGAAGAGAGCATGGTCCAATAAGGGGTTAACGCTCGGTCTAATGGAGAGATTTGAGGAATCACTTGAATATTTTGAGAAAGCCCTTGAACTAGATCCAGAAGATATATTTTCATGGATCAATAAAGGCTCATCCCTCGCTTTATTAGAGAGGTTTGAAGAAGCAATAAAATGTTTTGAGAAAGCTCTTGAACTAGATCCAGAAAACGAGCTTGCATTGAAAAGCAGAGAGGTAGCAATGAGTAGCTTGGAGAATAGAAAAGATATGGAGCCTTAAAATTCAAGAATTATATTCCATTCTTAGTTCTATAGCTGTAACTAAGGAAAAATTCCGAATATAGTAACTGAGACTCACCCTCTCAAAGGACAGTTCCGAACGATTTCTCGAAATCCTTCCTACTCAACTTCACTTAACTTCTTTTCTATCCATTTATCCAAACCTAATTCACCTATTTCTGGAAGGTTTTTAGGGGCAGAATGAGACTTAGAAAGCCAAACTTCCAATACTGGACAAGGATAGTGCTCACATTCGATACAAATTTTTACACCTTGCCTTTTCCCACACTGACGGATAAGACAAAGGCGACATTCAAACCACATACTTTCTTCTGGACCTTGACAACCTTTACACATTAAACTAGAAGGATCTATTTTAATTCCCAGTTCTTCCCCTAGTTCTTTTGCCACTCTTCTCTTTAATTCAACATCACTTGAATGGACTGCTTTATAAACATAACAATCCGTTCCACAAAAAAGACCGCAAAAACCTAACAATTGATGCTTATTTTTCATTCTCATCTTTCTCCATAATTTTTTAGCTCTAGTCCGAAATTATTGCTAGCTTTTAGTCTACAAAAGGTCCATGTTGGTGAATAGGTTCTCCGTGTGGCTTACCTGTAAGGACTAAAAAGCGAGATAAAGCTTCACTCTGGACAGTTAATCGTTCTCCCTCCTTCAGGAAAAGCGCTTCTCCCGTTTTAATAGCTGTTTCTTCTGTTTTTAATACTCCTTGGAATACGTATATAAATCCTACAAACTCATCTGGTGTATTAACTGCATAACGTGCTTTTTCATCTAGGGTGATATCCAAGTATATTACTGGTGTTAGTAGTTCGACTGGAGATCCTTCTCCTACGATTGTTCTGATTTTACGACCTTCAACTGTTATTTCTGGAATCTGTTCAGGATCAACTTGTTGGTAGCTCGGTTCAATCTCCTTAAGTCGTTTCGGAAGATTGATCCAAATTTGAAATCCGTGGTTTATTTTCTCTTTCCCAGGCATTTCAGAATGCATAATTCCTCGACCTGCAGTAAATCTCTGAACTCCTCCAGGAAAAACCTCAGTATCGTTTCCTATATCATCCGTATGTCGGAATGAACCTTTTAACATATAGGTAATAGCCTCAAATCCACGATGTGTATGTGGGGGGAATCCGGTGGAGGGATCGACAAAGAATTCATCCAACAATACGAAAGGATCATAGTTTCTTAAATGCTGTGTTGGGAATAACCTTTTTACCCGGACACCAGCTCCTTCAAGCGTTTCTACGCTAGGAAACTTCCGTTTATTTTTGGGCATTATCAAACCTCCAATTTTACATTTTAAAAAGTCTCCTTCTCCTCTTAATTTTACGACTGTGGAAGAGATTCGTAAGACAGCCAGCATATATCATAGAATTTTGATCATGTATACTTGTATCATTCTTAAATTCTTCCAAATCCTCTATTAATTTCCAAACTTTTTGTTAGTATAAACCGGAAAGACCAGGTCAAAATATTTGAAATGAGCATAATGTAAGTTAGAGAGGTTGTGATTTATTTTGGTTTGAATCTCCCTAAATTTTCGTTTCAAGTGCCTTGTATTTACTGAAGGTGAGCAAGAAGGCCCCAGCCCTTTAGGTCGGGGATAAATTGCGATAGGTTTATATATTTTTTATCCTGTTTGGTATTTGGGGTAAAAATGGATAAAAAGGATAAGGTTAAGATTTCCATCCACAGATAAGTTGCCAATTGAATATAACGGCTATTTTGCGAACTTTTTATTCGTTTATCACCTTGCTAGTGCCACTATACCCATCGTTTAACTTATATTTTCTTTGCTGTAACAATCTCAATTGGTAATTTCCACATAGATATTACTGTTACATCAAGGAGTTGAAAACCAGCATCTTCTATCATCTTTTGAACAAAAATAGGTCGGCAATCAACATAACTCGGAAACTTTTCGTGCATCCATTCATAGAGCTTCATCATCAGTCCGGTCTTTCCCTTTTTAGACATTGCCACAACACAGATACGCCCTTTGTTTCGAAGAACTCTTTGGCATTCATGCAAGACAATCGGAATTTCCGGTGTATCGAAAAGTTCTAGTGTGAAACTCATAAAAATTGCGTCAAAGAAGTTCGCTTCGAAAGGAAGTTTAGCGGCGTCGCCACACATCAACTCTACTCTTTCCGATAATCCCGCTTTCTTAACTCTCGATCGGGTGATGTTGCACATTCCTTCCGATATATCAATTCCATAAACCTTGCCTGAATTGCCGACTGATTGAGCCAAAGCTAGTATGCAATGTCCGGTGCCAAATCCGATTTCAAGAACTATCTCTCCTTCCTTAGCATTTAGCTTTTCCAAGCCAGCGTCTCTATATTTCTTCTCGAAGCAACCAGACAGTATATCATACCATTTACTCATCTTATCGTAACTGGCTTTGGCTTCTTCCTTAGACCTTATGACTCTACTTATTTGTGTTTCATTTTGGGGCATATTTTTTTCGCCTAAGGATTTTTTTGTGTCTTTTGGGTTTTGCAACTTTTTCGAATTTGAAAAGGAAAGCGAAAACTATAAAGTTGTAGTTTTGGAATAGATTTTGTGTTTTATGAGGTTATTTTCCAAAGTAGATAGATGTGAGTTATATGGGTGATATGAGGTCTCTTGCTTTTATAGTGGGTACTTCCTTGTTTGAGTCTAAAATCTTTGAAATGTTTGAACTTGTATCTGTGGCAACTGAGTATGGAGAAGTCAGTTTATACCGGGATAACCGTTTTATTATGGTGCCAAGACATAGCGTGAAAAAGAATATTCCCCCGCATAGAATAAACTATAAAGCGAACATATCAGCTCTAAAAAAGTTTGATGTAGAAAGGATTGTAGCGATAAACTCTGGGGGCAGTCTTAAAAAAGAGATTGCACCGGGAATGTTAGTGGTTCCTCATGATTATATCAATCCTTGGAGAATCCAGACCTTCTTTGATAGCGAAATACGTCACATTATTCCAAGCTTAGATGAGGAGACGCGGAAATTCATAATAAGCCGTGTTAAAAAAGTGGGCGGAGATGTTGTTGAAAGAGGTGTTTACATCCAAACTACGGGTCCTCGTCTTGAAACTAGGGCGGAGATAAACTTTTTGAAAAATTTCGGCCACATTGTGGGGATGACTATGGCAAATGAGGCTACTCTCTCAAAAGAAGTCGATATTCCTTATGC
>Ga0209636_10007165_pt1 | contig 11376 bp, 6 predicted proteins | sample DeeMarSWOR152_54_FD_187464 | JGI IMG/M metagenome (GOLD analysis project Ga0209636, IMG submission 187464) | Marine sediment microbial communities from White Oak River estuary, North Carolina - WOR-1-52-54 (SPAdes) (version 2) | ecosystem: Environmental > Aquatic > Marine > Intertidal zone >... | reverse complement strand
AAGCGTTTGAAAGTTTTTCCAGAACATCTACTAACTTCATGGAAATCCTCCTATCAATTAAGACCTACAAAGACTTATATCAAACTAACGTTGGTTGCCCTTTTTAGGTTGATGAAAAAATGAAAGTGGTTTACCATGAGAAATATAAAACGGTATATTCGTCAGATCCTGCTTCAGCGCTTGGAAGGATAGAAAGCATTTACAAGGAACTACAAAGCAACTTCGAATTTGTTAAACCCGAACCAGCCAGCGAAGAAGATTTAAGGTTGGTTCATGGAGAAAGCCACATAAACTCAATAAAAAGACACGGACTGCTTCACGAAGTTGCCCTCCTAGCGGTTGGCGGAGCCATAAAAGCCTCAGAACTAGCCATGCATGGAGAACCAGCCTTTGGTTTGATAAGACCTCCGGGACATCACGCAAGCCAGAATTCATGTTGGGGTTTTTGTTTCTTCAACAACGTAGCCATATCCATAGAAAAACTTAGGCGAGCAAGGAAGATTGCTAAGGCTTTGATAGTGGACATCGACTTACACTACGGAGACGGAACCGCCAACATCTTCAGCGGAACCCCCCAAATTACATATTTTCATGTTGAAGGCAGAAACAGAGAAACGTACTTGAACGAACTCACAAGATGCCTCACCACCGAAAAAGACTGCGATATCGTTGCGGTTTCCGCGGGATTTGACAGACATGAACAAGATTGGGGCGGCCTACTGAAAACAGAGGACTACCGAACGATCGGCGGAATGATAAAAGAATTTTCAGAGGAAGTATGCCAAGGAAAACGTTACGGGGTTCTAGAAGGCGGATACAACCACGCGGTTCTGGGAAAAAACGTGAAATCCCTCCTTGAAGGCATGTTATAACTTCTCAAGAGCAATACTGGCACAAAAAGCGCAACAAATTAGGGGAGATATTATTCTAGAATATTCCTAAACCCGAATGTTTCCAGTGGAATCCATAAAAAGGGAATTTGCGAAGATCCTGCTAGGAGCTGTGAATAAACTTTTATAATCTATTTGCGACTTTTGATGAACCACAATTTTTCCGCCAACTCTTCTATGTAATCTCCCTTCTCCAAACTGCTTTTCCACTGTTCGGGAATGGCTTCAACCCCATGATATGCCCCACTGATGGCTCCGGTCATGGCGCCTATGGTATCTGTATCTCCACCCAAGCTTACGGCGTAAAGAACAGAATCCTCAAAACTGTCCCAGTTGCGCAAGAAACAATAGATGGCAGTAGGAACAGAGTTGTAGGCTTCAACACCGTTTCCAAGCTCCCTCACAACCCGCACTTTGTTCGTTTCACCCAGCAATTCCCACACCTTTTCCAACTTCCGCTTGTACACCTCGTTGTACGTGAAATCTTTCAACTTCCTTAGGAAGGCATGGGAATCCAGTTCAGAAGATGGATCAGCATCTACAGCTAACGCTACCGCACAAGCTTGTATAGCTGCACCCTCCATTCCCAGCTCATGAACATGAGTAATTCGGCTCTGACCATAAGCCACAGACCGCAACTTCTCTGGGTCGTCGTAATAGAAAACTCCGACTGGAGCAACCCTCATGGCGGCTCCGTTGCCGTAGGAGCCAGCTCCACCGAACAACCGTTTCGCAGCTTCATTCCAAGCCACACCCGATTTTATCCATCTGAAAATTCGAGGTGGGCCGCTGGCGTAGCCGCGCCAGGGTTCCCGTTCATGATGCTTGATGAAAGTTTGCGCCATGTGACTTCCGTCAAAGCCTTTGTTTGCAATCAAGGATTCTGCCACACCGATCATCATGTGGGTGTCGTCTGTCCAGCGTCCCGAGAAACGTTCAATTTTGACTTCTGAGATCCATGAGCCTTCAAAGGAACTACCTAACGCATCACCGACAGCGCTGCCAACTAAGCATCCAACGAACTTTGACCTCAGCATGCTTTTCAATAAACCAGCTCAAAGCTTTATAGCTTATGAGTTCTCGATGGGCCTAGAAAAAGAATATGAAATCCGTATCTCCAGTTCATAAGTCATATTTAACGCTTGAATAAACTTTTAGTCACTCAGGAAGCATGGATAGAAATAAAAGTTTGTAACCATGCATTAAGCGAAATTGGAGTATAGCTAAATGAAGGGAATTCCCACTGGTATCAAAGGGCTTGACGACATGTTAGGCGGAGGTCTGCCGTCTCGCCGTTGCATACTTGTTTGTGGCGGACCCGGGTCTGGAAAAACCATTTTGAGTTTTCAGTTTCTGTACAATGGCGTAACTGAATACAACGAAACCGGATTATACGTGGCTCTTGGCGAAAGCCCAACTCACCTCAAGGAGGACTTGAGCAGTTTCGGCTGGGATATTGAAAGATTAGAAAAAGACAAAAAACTTGTAATTGTGGATGCTTCTCCTCTCAGAACCATCCCCGGACAGGTTAAAATTGGCAAGGTTAGCATAGGGAAGCGCGATTTCAAAATGCTGAGCCTAATAGAAATCATAAAGACTAGAACCAAAGAAGTTGAAGCGAAACGTATCGTCATTGACTCAATTTCCAGTCTAGTACTCCAATATCCAGATGAGGCTGAAAGGCGAAACGCTATTTTGGACTTGTTTGAAGCCGTCACAGATTTGGGAACCACTTCTCTAATAACAAGTGAACTTCGAGCAACAGCCTTACAAAGAGAAGTACAAGCTGCAGAATTCCTTTCGCACGGCGTCATCGTTTTTCACACCTTCAACGAGAGGGGAAGGCTGATCAGAGCCATCCAAATTGAGAAGATGCGTGGAGTTTCTCATGATCATCAACTTCGACCCTACAAAATCCACAAAAATGGCATTGAAGTGTTTTCAAAAGAAAGCGTCTTGGCCAGCGTCCTGACTAGCATCTAAAATATTACTGTAACCTTCTCAGCTTCTCCTTTTTTCCGACCAACCTTTAGGAGGCAAGAAAGTTATTCCCTTTTTCAATTCTATCTTGAAGGGTATCCATGCATTAGCAACTCTTCGTCCACGCAGCTTTCTGATACGCATTCTTTTCCAAGTTTTTCCTTTTTCCTCATAAACGTCCAACTCTATTATACAGTCAATTGTTTCCTCTAGTCTGTTCATAGGGCCGGACGGAACCGTTCCTTTGCCAATGGTGAAGAAGAAGGCGCCTTTATCGCCCTTTATTCTTGCGCTACGATCTTGTAGGAATTCTGTAACTTTTGGGGGGTCAAGACGCGAGAAGAGGGGTGCTGTGGAGTCGAGAAATACCCTTGTCGATTTATGTTTTATTTCGTTCATAGCGGTGGACATTGTGATGCCTAGGTCGGATAACGCGAAGGGTTGTTCAGCGTGGTATTTTTCTTCGCTGTCTAGGCTCGCCATGGAAGAATAACAATCAACTAGTATGAAGGCCCCTTCCTGTTCGTAGCGTGAGGCGTTCCAATCAAAGCTTTTCATGTTTTGTCGTACTTCCGTGGGAAAAATGTCGTAGGTAACGTAAATGCATGATTTTCCTTGCTTCAAGTATTCATTGGCTAGTTGTTGGCATAACACGCTTTTTCCTGAACCCACACCGCCTATAATCATCACTGAGTAGGCGTCTGGAATGCCTCCATCAGTCAATTCGCTGAAGAATTCAAATCCCTCACCGGTCTCTCGTTTCTTCCGCAAGACTCCCGCAACCAAGAAACCTAAGCCCCCCAACAATATTGGAATAAGATATGGAAGTATGGGACTCCAGTCAGGGGGTGGTGAGGTAACTTGACTTCTCACTTCTATGGTACCGCCCACATACGTGTTGTCAGCGGTATCTGTTTCTCCCGCAACTCCGCTGACCTGGGCCTTTATCGAGTAGCTGATGTCTGGCGTCACATTTGTTGTGTCCCAACTGAATTTCAAGGTTGTCTCTGTTCCCGGTTCCAGATCAGTCACGGTTTGGGTTCCGATAACAGTGCTGTCATAATAGAGAGTGACGTTGAAGGTTTCGTTGACAGTTCCCTCGTTTCTAACGACCACAGAAATGTTGAGGGGTTGTCCAACGTACACCTCAGTGGCTGAAACAATGACATCTACTATAGCAACGTCAACGTTATGAACTGTTAAGGTTAGCGTTGAAGAATTGTAGAAATTGTCGTTGTCGGTGACGTTGAGAATTACTGAGTAGTTTCCAAAAGTTTTGTAGGTATGTGTTACGGTTGGGCTGGTTACGGTTGTGATGTTGCCATCTCCAAAGTTCCACGTGTAGGTTAGAATGCTTCCGTCTAAATCATAACTATCTGATGCATTGAAAATTATTGTCTCGCCAGCTATCGGTTGTTGGGATACAATTACAAACGAAGCGACTGGAGCGCGATTTAGAATGGTTTTAGCATCTGTCGATATGCCTGAAGCTCCATCATCATCTGTAACCGTGAGCTTAACTGTATAGCTGCCATTTTCAACGTATGCATGGCTAACGGCTATGCCAGTGGCATTTGTTCCATCGCCGAAATCCCAAAAGTAATCTACAATGTAGCCATCTAGGTCATAGCTATCTGAGGCATTGAAGTATATGGGTTCTCCAGAGTACACTGTTGTTGCGGACTCGATGAATGATGCAATCGGAGACCTGTTTAATACGGTTTTAGTAGCGTTAACTGAAGCAGTTGCACCATCGTCATCGGTCACTGTGAGTGTAACCGTGTAGTTGTCGTCATCTATATAGGCGTGGTTAACAATCACGCCTGTTCCGTTTGTTCCGTCGCCAAAGTCCCAGAAATAACTCACTACATATCCATCAGAATCATAGCTTTCCGAAGCATTAAAGGAAATGACCACATCGGTGTCAACAATTTCTGCAGTTTCAGTGAATTGAGCAATTGGCGGTCTATTTTGAACAATGATTGTGTCTAGGACTGTGTCTTCTAGTCCTTCGTTATCGGTTACGGTTAGCGCAACAGTATAGGTTCCATTGTCAGCATATGAATGGGTTGTAATATTACCTGTGCCAGTGTTTTCGTCTCCGAAATCCCAGAAGTAATTTACGATTTGTCCATCGAGGTCATAGCTGGCTGTTGCGTTAAAGGTTACGTTTTGGTCTGTAAGGGGCGTCGTCGGTGAATACGTAAAGGTGGCGTTTGGAGGAGTTTTAACAACCACGTAAATGCACTGATTTTCCCATGTTATCCTGGGTTTTAAACTGGTTATTATTGAAGTTACTGTGAAGTTGTGAATACCTGGGACGTATGGAGCTGTGACATTAAACTCTATGTAGTTTTGAGCCATAGACTGGTTCGTAAAATATCGCAAGACATCGCTATCCAAATCCCATTTAAGTCTGTCTTTGCCGTCGACAGAATAGGGAGTTATTGTCTCGCCGTAGGGATTGTATTCAGAGCTTGGTACATAACTCCAACCAGACGGCAATGTCACATTTATAGTTGCGTAATCTATACCCAGAGTATCTCTTGATGACGTAATAGGTATTACTCTAACTCTAGTTGATAAATTTGCAATAACCGACCTGTCTTCGTTGAATAACCATTCGGGGTTTGGATGTGTTTGTTGTTCATCGTTCGGGTCTGTTGTTAAGTTAAAATCAGCCCTAAAAATGGTGCTAGCTGCATCGTCATGTCCACTATGTGAGACATAAAGTGGCGAAGACAACCACTGTCCGTCAACACGAGCTTGAACATAATAGCTTGCCAATATTCCATCGTCATTCACAGAACGCGTTGGCACCTCAATCCATGTTACAATGATTTTTTTAGTAGGTACGGTTATGTTTATGCTGCCAGGCGGATATTCCCACCGAATTGTTTGGTCATTTGGATTAAACGTAGCTGGCAGAAAAGAGAGATGCCTATTGTCATAGCATCTAGCATTTCTGCTCGCATCAATTATCTTTTGGTTTGCGAGGTACCACCATCTCAGTCCAGTAACAACTATGTCGCTTTCCGTGGGATTATAGAGAACAGCTTGATAAAACCACCCGCTAGGGTCAATGGGATCCAACCTTGCAAAGCTTGAAGCTTCAGCAAAAACCAGCAAACTGGAGGGCTGAGAGCGTACAGAAGATATGTGAAATGAAAGAAACTGAGACAACACAAAAAGCAAAAATAAGCATGCTACAATCTTACGTAGGTCTTTCCAGCAAATTTTTCTTCTTTCCACAAGTTCTTGTTTTATGAAATCATAAAGCATCATAATTCTGAATCCTCTTGCGTACGAAACTCCGCTGAATGCGAAGGCAGCATAAACTATCTCTACGAAGTGCGCTGTTGGCTTCACCTCCACTTTAATTTGCTGTTTGATTGCTTCACTTTTTCAAGTTGGTCTGGTGGTTCTAAAGAGTTATGAACTGTTAGTATGAATGCTGAGTTATGTTCTGATTCGGATACTGAATTTTATACGTGTCACAGCAAGTAGTACCCTCTTAAATCTTACGATACAAAAAGCTCTCTTGAAAACCGATAAGGTAGAGCATCATGAAACCAGTCTACAAGGGTCTCGGAGTGGCACTGTCAATACTTCTTTACTTTTGTCTACTGTCTCGCCTAGACTTCATAGTTCACCAGGATCTCTACCGTTATGGGCTCCAATTTTCCTATGAATGGGCAAACGATTACTGGATCACCTACTTTGCTTCCTACGCCTACTTCTCCCTAGTTCTCGGGTTCATATACTGGTTGGCATCAAACAGAACAAGAAACGACTTGAAAGTCTCTGTAGGATTAGCCATCACTGTAAATCTACTTCAAATAGGCGGGTTAGCAGACATCATATTTTTCAGCCTTTGGGCCGGAGGCTTGCCACCTGACAGCGTTATGTGGTGGTGGATGCCATGGTATCAGATTTTTGGAGTTTGGACAAGTTCGATGCAGATTGTTTTAATGGCGTTTATGTCTCTTATCGTGGCATCCATGTGGATAAAAATATTGAGTTTTCCGAATTTCTTTGTTGAACAAACAGCCATAAAAGATGTTGAAAAAAGCCTCAGAGAAACAATCGATGTATAGAGAGTCTTCCTCAAAGCGTTCTTGACCGCGTTAAAAATTTTTGATCGTGTTTTCCAGTCCACTGATTTTTTATGTCACAGAGTCTTGACAGCCGAGATAAGCATTATTTAAGAAAGGACCTGTGAAGAACTTCAATAGTTGCGCAGTCACGATTTCCACGCTAGATTCAAAGAAGACGCTGAATCCACATCTCAAATTCATAACGTATTTAGAATCGGAACTTGAATAGGCATAGACGGAAACTTGTCTGGTGTGTTTGATGCCGCTGAAACTGGAGAATCTTATGGTTAGGGATGTTGTGACAGTGGAAGCAAAGACAACGGTGAGGGAAGCGGTGGAACTCATGAACAAACTTGAGATAGGATGCCTAGTTGTAGTTGACGGGGAAACACCTACCGGAATCGTGACTGAAAGAGACATGTTGAAAAGAGTTCTAGTTGAAACCAGAAACCCCATGTTGACCGAAGTCAGCGAAGTTATGACGAAGCCCCTTGTGTCTGCTAAACCGGAGATGAACATCGGTGACACCTTGAAACTCATGTTTGAACTTAAAATCAAGAAGCTTCCCGTGATCGAAAATGGACATCTAGTGGGTTTAGTCACCTTGACGGATCTTGTCCGTTCTCCTGAAGTATTTAAGTGGTTTGAGAAGCTTCAGTTGAATAGTGCTCCGAGGCGCATGAAGAAAATAGTTTCCGTGTATTTCGATCCTGCGAGACGCTTGCGCAAGAGGTGTCCTCTTATAACCGAGGGAGCCCAGTCAATAAGTTGTCAACATGAGAAGTGTATGTGGTGGTTTGAGGACGAGTGTGTCATCACCAAGTTGACTAGACGAATGTTAAACCTAGAAGGTACGCATGGCGACGAAGACGAAGAGGAATAACAGGATTATTTGCTTTCTTGGCGTCTCTGATGAGAATGTGTTTCCAGAAAACATTGGCGCCGGGGAGTAGGTTCAAACCTCGGTAGTGTCAATCTTTAAGTTGTCTTATGCGCGTGCGACATGAAAATCTTATAAAGGCATAAACACTAATCTGCAGTTTCGATTGCTATTCGGAGATGAAAACAAGATGAGGAATGATATGTTCAGAAAAATCTTGGCAATAGGACTAGTGATGCTGTTCTTCGGAGCTATCGGGATGACGATTTTGAATGTAAAAATATCTGTGGTGGCAGCTGGAGCTACTATCTATGTTTATCCGGGTGATTCGATTCAGGATGCGATAAATACGGCGAGTGACGGTGACACGGTGTATGTCTTTAGTGGAACGTATAGTGAGAATGTTGTTGTAAACAAGAGCATAACGTTGAAGGGTGATTCGAAGCCGGTTATTTATGCGATGGGCGGGATAGGAATTAATGTAACCGAGGGTAGCTTTGGGACGTATGGAGTTACCGTGGATGGCTTTGAAATAACGGCTTCTTCTTACGGTATCTACTTTGAGATGAGGGACATTGAAAATTTGACTGATACATCTGTCACTATAGGAGACATCGTCCTTGTCAACAACAAAATTAGTTCAAGCAATGACGGCATCTATGTCTATGTGGATAATATTGGCTACGAAATGTATGGAGATTCATCAGTCGTGATGGGAGATTTTCGTGTAAATAATAACATTATCAGGAGTAGCAGTGATGGAATCTACGTTGAAGAGTTCTATGACATAGGAAGTTACATGTACGACAATTCTTTCTTCACCATGGGTAACATTGAGTTTGTCAATAACACAATAAGCTCGAGTGGTGTAGGGATATATCTTGATGACATTGGATACTTTGGCTACGAGATATGCGATGATTCTTACTTCGTCATGGGAGACATCCTTGTAAACGACAACCCTATCAGCAGTGACAGTGAAGGAATATACCTGTACGGAATCTATGACTTTGGCGAGTATATGAATGGTACATCCTCCTTTACAATGGGCAACATACAGTTCAACGACAACACAATCAACAGTAGAGACTATGGAATGTACATAGATTACATAGAATACTTTGGCTATTACATGTATGATAACTCTTCTTTCACGATGGGGAACATAGAATTCGTGGGCAACACAATCAACAGCTACTATGAAGGAATATACATCTACGAATTCTACGAGTTTGGCTACCACATGTACAACTATTCTTCCTTCACCATGGGAAGTATCCTTGTGAACGACAACAATATCAACAGCGGCTATGAGGGAATCTACGTTTACTATTTCGAGTACTTCGGATATAACATGTATGACTATTCTTCCTTCGCGATGGGCAACATCGAGTTTACTGGGAACATAATCAACAGTGACTATGAAGGAATTTACATCTATGAGTTCTACGAGTTTGGCTACGACATGTACAACTATTCTTCCTTCACTATGGGGAGTATCCTTGTCAACGACAATACTATCAACAGCGGTGATTACGGAATATACGTTGACTATTTCGAGTACTTCGGAGAGGACCTGTATGGGAATTCTTCCTTCGTAATGGACGATATCGAGTTCACTGGGAACGTAATCAACAGCTACTATGAGGGAATTTATATCTATGAATTCTATGATTTTGGCTATGATATGTATGACAACTCAACATTTACTATGGGAAGTATCCTTTTCAATGACAACACTATCTATAGCGGCGATGAGGGAATATACGTTGACTACTTTGAGTACTTCGGAGAGGACATGAACGACGCATCCTCCTTCGTAATGGGCAACATACAGTTCAACAACAATGAAATCTACAGCGACGATTATGGAATATACATAGAATACATAGAATATTTTGGCTATTACATGGAAGAAGATTCTTCTTTCACGATGGGGAACATAGAATTCGTGGGCAACACAATCTACAGCTACTATGAAGGAATTTACATCTATGAGTTCTACGAGTTTGGCTACGACATGTACAACTATTCTTCCTTCACTATGGGGAGTATCCTTGTCAACGACAACACTATCTATAGCGGCGATGCGGGAATATACGTTGACTATTTCGAGTACTTCGGAAATTACATGTACGGTACATCCTCCTTCCTTATGGGTAACATCGAGTTCTGCAGGAACGTTATTCACAGCGGCGATGAAGGAATTTACATCTATGAGTTCTACGAGTTTGGCTACTACCTGAACGACAATTCTTCCTTTACTATGGGGAGTATCCTTGTAAACGACAACACTATCTACAGCGGTGATTACGGAATATACGTTGACTATTTCGAGTACTTCGGAGAAGACATGTATGGCTCGTCCTCTTTTGTGATGGATAATATCGAGTTCTGCAGGAACCTTATCCACAGCACCTACGAAGGAATATACATCTATGAATTCTATGACTTTGGTTACTGGATGGAAGACAGTTCTTCCTTTGTTATGGGAGATATCCTCTTTAACGACAACGTGATCAACAGCGGCGACGAGGGAATATACGTTGACTATTTCGAATATTTCGGAGAGTACATGTATGACTCGTCCTCCTTCGTAATGGGCAACATACAGTTCAACGACAACACCATCAACAGCGACGATTACGGAATATACGTCTATGAATTCTACGAGTTTGGCTACGACATGGATGGAACCTCTTCCTTTACAATGGGCAACATAGAGTTCAAGAGAAATGTAATCACCAGCACCTACGCAGGAATATACGTTGACTATTTCGAATATTTCGGAGAGTACCTGTACGACAATTCTTCCTTTACGATGGGCAACATCGAGTTTATCGGCAATGTAATCAACAGCACCAGTGAAGGAATATACATCTACGAATTCTACGACTTTGGCTACTACCTGTACGACAATTCTTCCTTTACTATGGGAAGCATCCTTGTAAACGACAACATCATCAACAGCGGCGACGAGGGAATATACATTGATTACTTCGAATATTTCGGAGAGGACCTGTATGGCACATCCTCTTGGTTAATGGGCAACATACAGTTCAACGACAACATCATCAACAGCAACGACACAGGAATGTACATACGTTACATCTACAATTTTGGCGACTACATGACCGACAACTCCACATTAACAATGGGCAACATAGAATTCAGCGGCAACACAATCAACAGCACCCTTCATGGAATATACTTCTATCAAATCTACGACATCGCTGACGGCATGTGGAAAAATTCAACATTTACAATGGGAAACTTCTCCGTAAACGATAACGTAATCACCAGCGGCGATGATGGAATACACCTTGACTATCTAGAACCCTTCGGCATCACTGTCTACGACAACGCATCTTTCACAAGGGGCATCATAGAATTCAGCCGCAACGCAATCAGCTACAGCGATGCTGGCATGAACTTCACAGATTTGGAAAATGCAACAATTAGGAACAACATAATACAAAACTGCTCCTACGGAATCTACCTGCTAAACTCAACAAACAATCTCATCTAC
>Ga0209636_10007164_pt1 | contig 11377 bp, 9 predicted proteins | sample DeeMarSWOR152_54_FD_187464 | JGI IMG/M metagenome (GOLD analysis project Ga0209636, IMG submission 187464) | Marine sediment microbial communities from White Oak River estuary, North Carolina - WOR-1-52-54 (SPAdes) (version 2) | ecosystem: Environmental > Aquatic > Marine > Intertidal zone >... | reverse complement strand
GATGTAGTTATCCAATTAGCTCGGCGAATTATCGTTTTAAATAATGGAAAAATTTATTTTGACGGAAAGAAAGAAACTATTTTTGGCGATACGAAATTTGTAAAGTCAGTAGATTTACAGATCCCTCGAATTATTAGACTTGCTCAACTGATGCACAGATTGGACATATTGTCTACCGGAAATATTTTTTCGATAGACGATTTGAAAAATCAGATTAAAAAAAAGATAAAAGTTGACCCTGGTTTGAATAAGGTGAGTAATTTTTGAGCACGTGGTGATCGAATAATGTTCATTTGGACTTTGGGATAAAAAATGATGAAGTTTTATACAATATTGGAGTATGGGTAGTAACTGATATGCAATAACACTATAACTAATTGTATTATTAGAATATATACATCACACCAACACTAATCATATTTCAAAACAGTAACATAAGGATAGTAAATATTAAATAAAAGTTCTTTTGGCATGGTATTTGTGGATTATTAGGTCGATTTCACATCAAAAATGTATTTTTTACCTACGCCGATACGAATTTTATGGTAGACATCTTAGGGTAAACATCTTGGGTTATACATCTTCAACTAACAACCCCAACGAAGTTTTGTAGCACAACATCCTAGGCTTTCGCAACCTAAACTTGGTTGGGGTTGTCTATTTTTGTTTAATATTGGCTAAATAAAAAATACTAAAAAAGTGGAGCCAGCATGAATAATTTTGCTGAAGAACTGGACTTAAGCTGGGCGGAACCGAGTTTAGAGGCTCCCGAGGAATTATCTCGGAGTTGGGGGAAAAATTTTGGTTTTGATTACTACTATCCCCTCGTCAGTCGTAGTCCACAAATTAAAGAAATTTTAAAGCTCATCAAAAAAGTTGCTAAAAGTAATGCCAGCATTTTGATTCAGGGGGAAACAGGAACCGGTAAGGAATTAATTGCCAGTCTTATTCAGTTCATCAGTCTTCGTTCTGACAAAGCCTTCGTTAAGGTAAATTGTGCAGCCTTGCCAGAAAATTTATTAGAAAGCGAACTATTTGGTCATGAAAAAGGATCCTTTACTGGTGCTTATCAAACCAGAATCGGAAAATTTGAGCAAGCACATGGTGGGACTCTTTTTTTAGATGAAATCGGAGACATGAATCTTTCCACTCAGGCAAAGATTCTAAGAGTTCTTCAAGACCAGGAATTTAATCGGGTTGGAGGTAACAAAACAATTCACGTCGATGTGAGGATCATTACGGCAAGCAACAAAGAATTGTGGAATGAAATTGAGTTAGGCAATTTTCGGGACGATCTTTTTTATCGACTTAATGTGGTCACAATAAATGTACCACCTTTACGAGATAGAAGGGAAGATATCCCATTAATTTCCGAGTTCTTTAGAAGGAAATTTTCCAGTGAATTGAGAAAACATACGCGTGGTTTCACTGAAGATACCATGCGCTTATTGAAAAATCATCATTGGCCTGGAAATATCCGGGAGTTGAAAAACCTTGTCGAAAGAGCGGTTCTGGTTGTTGAAGAAGGTGAAATGATTACTTCTGATGATCTGGCACTGACTGGTAAAGATTATTTTGCAGCAGGGGGGCGTGATCGGAGGAAGAATTTGGGTGATAACTGGGGATTTAATACATTGAAGCTGGAAGAGCTTGAACGAGAAGCTATTTTACAGGCTTTAGAAATCAGTCGATACGTACAAAAAGACGCGGCGAAATTATTAGGTATTTCACCCCGATCTCTAAATTACAAAGTGAAGTACCACGGCATTACCCACTCGAGCTGGAAGAAGAATGTTTGAAAATTAAAATCCAAAACTTCAATTTAATTTTAAAGCCCTCTCAATGATAATGAGAGGGCTTTTTTTTGTTAAGATAAGCTGTTTCAATATTTAAGACTAATCTCCTCACATCTATAATACTATTGCCTGCTTCCAATCCTTTTGTAAACCTTTCATTGTTATATATAACTCATTAATTTTCAATTTCAAAAATGAAGTATCAATAGTAATAGTGTAATAATAATAATTATATAAATATTAATTTAATTTATTTGAAATAAAACAATTAAATAGCGTCTAAATATTGGCATGTTTCTTGCCTTGAACAGGAAAGCAATAGTAGAATTTATAAATAAGCTGAATAGGAGAGTACTAAGATTAATACCATGGAAAGCACCAAAAAATTTACACTGGCATGGATTTTATTCGTTGCTTTTTATTTGTCTTTTTTTTCTGTTGTCAAAGCTGGTGAAGTAATTGTTAGTTGGGATCCAAATTCAGAACCAGACTTACTGGGATATAAGATTTATTATGGTACATCTTCAAGAAATTATACCAGCGTAAAGGAAGCAGGAAACGCCACATGTGATACTATTTCAGGACTTTCAGAAGGTGTTGAGTATTTCTTTGCTGTGACTGCTTATGATACGGCTTATAATGAAAGTGACTTTTCTGTTGAAGTAAGCACTATTATTAAAGTTAATGATGTAGAGCCACCAGAAATTTATTCGGTGAATCTAATCAGCGCAACAGAATTAGATTTAACCTACAGTGAAAAAGTAGAGCGATCTTCAGCCGAAAACTTAGCCAATTATCAGATAAATAGTGGTATTAGTATTAATTCAATAACGCTGGATTCGAACCAGCAGGTTGTTCACATCATAACCACTCCTCATCAACCAGGAACATTTACAATTACGGTAAACAATATAAAAGATCTTGCTCTTAATCCGAATACCATAAAACCGAACAGCACTGCTACTTATCAATTCATTCCTGACGACACCACTCCTCCAATTATAACAGAAGTTCAGATTCTGGATGTAACTCATGTTGATGTTACCTTCAGCGAGGAGATAGAAAAATACTCGGCTGAAAATGTTCAAAATTTCCAAATCAATAATGGCATTTCTATTTTACAGGTTGAACTGGACCAGAATAATCGAGTCGTTCATCTTGTGACAACTGCCCATCAGTCTGGCACAACTTATACTTTGACGGTAAACAATATTCGTGATCGTGCTCCACAACCTAATTACATCGTACCAAATAGTTCTAAACAATACATCTATTATGAAGAAGACAGAATCCCTCCAGTGATTTATTCCGTGAATATCCGTAACCAAAATTTAGTAGATGTAGTTTTTTCAGAAATGGTTGAACAATCCTCTGCTGAAAATATAAATAATTATCAAATTAACAAGGGCGTGAATGTCCTGGTTGCAATATTAGATATGAATCAAAAAACTGTCCATCTTTCGACTTCCACGCATCATGCAAACACCAATTATATTTTGACTGTGAATAATATTTATGATCAGGCGCAGCCACCGAATATGATTGATCCGAATACAACTTATGAGTATAGATATCAACCCGATGATCATACTCCGCCACAGATAGTTGGGGCAGAAACAATAGACGATACTCATGTGGATATTATTTTCTCAGAGGCGATAGACCGGGCAAGTGCTGAGGATGAGAATAATTACGTCATCACCAAGGGAATTGCTATCATAGAAGCACTATTAGATACGAACAGGTTAATTGATCATCTGATAACAACTGCCCATCAAACTGGAGAAAACTACACGCTTATTGTGAATAATATAAAAGACCTGGCTCCAAATCCGAATGTAATTGCTCCTAATTCGCGTATTCAGTATACTTATACATATCAAGACAGAAATCCTCCTGAATTAGAAGATGTCCAAATTGTTTATGCAACATATTTAAAAGTTTATTTCAATGAAATTGTTGAAAGGGAATCGGCTGAGAATATTTCAAATTATTCTATCAGCGAAGGGATTCAAGTTTTAAGTGCTATTTTAGATAATAGCTTAAAAATGCTGCATCTAACTACGTCAGAACATCAGCCAAATACAAATTATAGCTTAACAGTGAATAATGTTCGGGATCGTTCGCCAAATCGGAATCCAATTGCACCCAACACCACATTTCAGTATGACTTTGAAGTATCTTCTGGTTCAATCGTATGGGGTTTAAGCAAGGATAATTATGAATTAGCTTATCTCAACATGGGTGATGAATACTATGTCGATCGAACATACTCAATTAAAAGCATCCCGGAAGAAATGAATGGATATTTATGGATCAAGACCGCCAATGATGATCGAGACAAAAAAGATGAAAATTTCTTCAGTTTTCAATTGAGTGAAAAGGCAAAAATTTATATTGCCTATGACAGTCGTGCTTTAAATTATCCCAACTGGCTGATGAAAGATTTTTATCGAATAGGTAAACACATTGGCGTTTCCGAATATGTTGAAAAGTTGGATTTGTGGGAAAAGGAATGCGATCCAGGGATTATTACATTAGGTGCAAATTTGGCAGAAGGAGCTCAAAGTGTTGAGAGTATGTATGTGGTATTGATTGAATCCAAAAATTCTCAACGTCCTGGTATGCTGGAGAATATGGAGGATCCGCTTTCGTTAGGACCGGCGAACATGTTTTTACTTTATCAAAATTATCCCAATCCATTTAATGCCGGAACCGAAATTCGATTTCAATTACCTCAAAATGTCTATGCCGAATTGACCATATATAACATTCTCGGACAAACCGTAAAAACTCTGGCTCAAGGTTATAAAACGGCAGGACATCATATATTTAAGTGGGATGGCAGAAATGAAGATGGATTGACGGTACCAAGCGGTGTTTATTTTTCACGTTTGATTATAAAAAAAATAGAGGAGAAGAATGGTCAAGATGTATATCGGACTGTCTATAATCATGTTCGGAAAATGATTATGGTGAAATAGTTAAATTATCTCAGTGAAGTTGAGCTACAAACCGAGCATTTAAGTTTTTCATTCAGAAAAAAACAGAATCCAATTCATTATATATGATGGATTCTGTTTTTTTTATTTTTATTTCATTGGTTTCACACTAAATAATAATAATTTTACAAAAAGATATTGACTAATAATAATTTATTTTTTAAATTTTTAAAGTTCCTTTGTATTGATTTGTAATCCATAACGGTTTCATTATTTCAAATATTCTAATTTTCTTATATATAGAAAGTTAGAACATTTTGTTTGTTCAAGAAGTTAAATATTGATTGGATATGTGGGTAATGAAAAAAATTTTCGCTTTAATAGTATCCTTAGTATTAATTTTGGATTTGAAAATAGCTATCGGTCAGGAATTGACAATCACCCATCGTCCGGGAATATCAATTCCAAAAGAAAAAGTATTCGCACAAACTCAAACCGATCGACCAACTTCACAAGAGTTGTCCGTTTTTGGACATAACTTATTTATACTTCCAGAAGACCTTAGAAAAGAATTGACAGGTGGGGGGATGGTGTTCCCGGCAAAATATAAGCTGGGAACCGGGGATAGACTGGCGATTTATTTGCTGGGAAAAATTCAGCAAAATTTTGAAGTTATTGTGAATGTTGAGGGCAAGATTTACATCCCTACAGTGGGCGTATTTTATGTTGCCGATCTCACGATAGAGGAGTTTCAATCCTTTTTGGAGAAACGACTATCGAAATATTACGACAATTTTTCTGTCAGCTTAATGTTAATTGAACCCAAGTATATTCCGGTGTTGGTAGTTGGAGATGTGAATCGGCCGGGAAAATATTTTTTAAATGCACTCAATAGTGTGCTTGACGCCGTTATTGTGGCAGGTGGTCCCACAGGCAGCGGGTCCTTGCGCAACATTCAGTTGTATCGTCAGGATAAATTGATAAAGACGGTCGATCTATATCAATTTCTTATGAAAGGAGATATTCAAAACGAAATCTTTTTGCAACAATACGATAGAATTCTAGTCCCGCTTATTAAAGATGTCGTTACAATCACTGGGGAAGTCAAACGCCAGGCGAAATTTGAATTAAAGTTAGGCGGCAAAGAAAGGTTATCAGAGTTGCTTTATCTGGCAGGTGGATTTACAGATTTAGCATTTCTTGATAAAATAGAAATTAGCCGGTTATTAACGGGTGGAGAGCGGACTGTATTCTATGTCAATTACAACGAAATTTTAGCGAATGATAGTTGTTCGTCCAATGTCTTGTTAAAAAATGATGATCGCATTCACGTTTTCTCAGTCTTAGATCAAATTCATCCGAAATATGTCTATATTCATGGAGAGGTAAAACGTCCCGGTAAATACCCCTTAGAAGAAAATTTACATGTGTTAGATCTGATTTTAAAAGCAGGGAATTTAACTCGAAGTGCCTATATCCTGGAATGTGAAGTAGCCAAAATTGATCCGAAGGCTCCGCCCCGATTCAGAAAGATTAATTTACACGAAATATTTAATAATCCAAACAGCGAAAATAACATTTTACTCGATGAAGATGATCGGTTATTTATTCGTCAGATTCCAGAATGGGAAGTCGGGCTTACGGTAGAAATTAAGGGAGAAGTACAATTTCCGGGAACTTATGCTATTACAAAGGACAGTACAACGCTGAGTGATATCCTTGAAAAGGCAGGTGGTTTTACTGATGAGGCACTCATCAGAGATGCTGCATTGATAAGAAAGAGTTCTAAAATGGCTGTAGACATAGAATATGAGAGATTAAAGCAGTTATCCCGAGATCAAATGTCCAAATCGGAATACCAATACCTTGTCATGAAAGAGAATACCCAGGATATTGGGCAGGTTGTAATTGATTTTTATAAATTGTGTATATTGAACGATAAAAGAGAAGATGTAATTTTAGAAGATGGCGACATCATCAACATCCCGAAAGCTCCTAAAGTTGTTTATGTTACTGGAAGAATTGGAAAGCCAGGCGGTGTATTACACAATCCAGGGAAGGGTATTAAGTATTATTTGAATAAAGCTGGAGGTCCAACCTGGGATGCAAAGGCTCGTGGAACTAAAGTTATCAAAGTAACGGGAGAAATTATTGATGATGAAGAAGTGAGAAAACTGGAACCTGGTGATATTATCTGGGTGCCCAGAGAACCGGATCGAGACTGGTGGGAACTTTTTCGTCAGACAATTGCTATTATTGCACAGCTTGCTACTGTGTATATTGTAATTGATCGGGCGATGACAAAATAGTGCTTGAACAAAAAGACCGATAATCGTAACGCAAGCATCTTGCTTGCAACCGAAATAGTTAACTTAGCTAATGTCCTGCTATACCTGTTAAGGATTAATTTTTAACTGAATAAATCCCAATTATTTGAATCATACAAGATATGTTTTATTTTTCTAAAACAAAAATATTCATTAACTAATAGTCTGCAAAATGGAAGAAACCACAAACCAAAACAATTACCAAGAAATTGATCTATTAGATTACCTGAAGGTTCTCATTAAACACCGCAAAATGATAATCCGAAATGTCTTTATTGTTGCTTTACTTGTAGCAATTATCAGTTTTTTTCTTCCAAAGACCTATATGGCAGTGACCACTATTTTACCACCTGAGGATACGCAGTCAACCGGGATCTTAACTTCGTTCTCCAATTCTCCGTTAGCCAATTTGATTTTAAAAGAGACCAGCACGACTTCAGACCTATTTGTGGAAATCATCAAAAGTCGTTCTGTGTTTGATGGCGTGTTAAAGAAAAAATTCATATATAAAAAGCATAAGAAGAATGCTCAAAAGAGACCGTTACTTCAGATAATCAAGGGCAAAAGTATAGAGAATGGAAGGAAGAAATTGGCCAGCAGGGTTCATGTAAAAGCTTCTCCAGAGGGAATTATAAGCGTCGAGGTCGAACTCAATGATCGTTATTTAGCAGCGGATGTTGCCAATGCCGTCGTCAGTGAATTAGATAAAATAAATAAGGAGAAAAGTACCTCGCGAGCGAAAAATTCTCGTATCTACATTGAGAATCAATTGAAATTGACTGAAGAAAAATTGAAAAAAGCTTCGAAGGAATTGGTCATATTTCAAGAAAAATATAAGGCTGTCTCATTAGCAGAACAAACAAAGACGGCAATCGAAAGGGCGGGTGAATTGAAAGGAAAAATCTTAGCTAAAAATGTGGAACTGGGTGTTGCCCTACAAACGATGAAACCCGATAATGTTATTGTTGCGCAATTAAAAAAAGAAATTGAAGAATTGGAGAAACAATACAACTACTTACAATATGGTGATAGTGTAGCATTGGAAGAACAGAAAGAATTTTATATTCCCTTTGCTGAAGTTCCTGGCGTAGGTTTGGAGTTAGCCAGGCTGATGCGTGAAGTTAAAGTGCAAGAAACGGTCTGGGAGCTTTTGAATCAACAGTACTATCAAGCGAAAATCCAAGAGGCTCGCGATACGCCGACTATTCAGGTTCTGGATGAAGCCGTGCCGCCAGAACTGCGAGCCAAGCCAAAACGAAAATTATTAGTCTTGATTGGTTCTTTTTTGGCATTAATTTTGAGTATCTTTTGGGCATTTACTTCAGAATACATTGAGCAAGTAAAAAGTGATTCAACAAATTATCATAAAACAAGAGAAATAACAGAGGATATAAAAAGTGACTGGGAAGGAATCAAAAAGTATTTCAGTCGAATCAGGAAAAAATAGGAGGGATTTAAAATTAATAAAGCATCTCAAATCAAACTGGTACAGATTGGCGTGGGTAATTGGGGAAAGAATCTACTGAGAAATTTCTATAGTAATCCACAGGTGCATATTCCAATCGTGTGTGATACCGACGAAAAGATTATTTCCAGAGTTGGTGCTGATTATTCTGAAATAGAATTAACAACAGATATTCAACAAATTTATAATCGTGATGATTATGACGCTGTCGTCATCGCCACACAGCCGGATAGTCATTATGATATTGCCAAAGAATTCATCAAACGAGGTAAGCATGTCTTCGTCGAAAAACCGATGGTTCTGAATCTGGTGCATGGTGAGGAATTAAAACAGTTAGCAAAAGAACAGCGGCGAATTCTGATGGTCGGGCATATTCTCGAATATCATCCTGCTTTTGAAAAAGTCGAGCAGATGATTGATGATGGAGAATTGGGTGAGATTTATTATATTTACACCTCACGAGTTAACCTGGGAGTGATCCGTCGAACAGAAAATTCCTTATGGAGTTTTGCCCCCCATGATATTTCGGTCGTTTTAATGTTTATGAATCAGGAGCCAGTACGAGTCGTAAGCACGGGACAATCATTTATTCAACCTGGTGTTGAAGATGTTGTCTTCACAACGCTCCATTTCGCTGATGGAAAAATGGCGCATATCCATGTCAGTTGGCTCGATCCCCATAAAATCCGAAAAGTAACCGTCGTTGGGTCAAAAAAAATGGCAGTCATCGATGATATGGAATCTTCTGAAAAGATCAGAATTTATGATAAAGGTGTTAACTTCACTGGCAATTACACTGAATACGGGGAGTACCTGACGTTAAGAATCGGTGACATATTGATACCCAACACCAAAAATGTCGAGCCGTTAAGACTGGAGTGCCAGCATTTTATTGATTGTATTTTGAATAACACAACGCCACGTTCCGATGGTGAGGATGGTTTGCGGGTGGTTCGGGTGTTGAACGCGGCGCAGGAGTCGTTGAGGCAGGGGGGGGTGCCGGTTGAGCTATAATAAGGCGTTCATTCGTTTAATCATTTTAATTGTCAATTGTTGATGGATAATTGATAATTGTCAATGGTGCCTTGCGCATCTGCCTTTGGCATGATTGATAATTAACGCGACATGAATGAATAAATTCGATACTATCAAATTATTTCGTTTCAATTGGAGTGATATAATAAGAAACACATCAAAAGATGAAATGGACTGAGATACCAAAAAGTAAAAGGTATCTATCAGTAGAAATCGAATAGATTGATTTGAAAAACTATCGAGGTGAAAAAAATGGAGAATGTTGAATTTTTAACAGAAAAAGCAGTTCATTTAAAACCAATAGATCGAATAAAATTAGTTGAAGCAATCTTAAGAAGTCTGGATAAGCCTGATCCTGAAATAGAAGCGATGTGGGTCAAAGAGGCTGAAGCGAGGTATGAAGCATACAAACGAGGAGAGTTAAAGGCTGTTGATTGGGAGGAAATCAAGAAGAGGTATGAGTAAATGAAAGCTCGCTTTATTTTTCCTGCAAACGAAGAGCTAGACGAAGCAGTAAACTATTATAACTTTCAAGTGCCTGGCCTTGGCAATCAATTTTATAAAGAAGTAAATCAAGCGATTGAACGAATTATTAAATTTCCTGATGCGTGGACAAAAGTAGGAAAAAACACAAGAAGATACTTGTTAAGGAGATTTCCTTACGCTTTGTTATATTCAAAGGAGAATGGGAAAATTCTCATACTTGCCGTGGCTAATTTGCATAGAAATCCTGAATATTATAAAGATAGGATTCGGTAGTTAATTATAAAGAGGTCAAAGCTTTTTGTTTGAAAAATGGATTTTTAATCCCTTTCAATAAAACGCTTGAGAAAATAAAACAGGATAGAATTCTATTAAAGGTTGAGATTATCGAACCAGAGAAACTTGATGAAGGGTATGCTATCCTTGATGAATTGGTGGGATTTTGTAAATCCGACCGAACAGAAGCAAATGTAAACCATGATAGGATTATTTATGAACTGGAGTCGAAATGATATAAATTCAGTTTTGTTTAAGGAGAATTTTATTCAAGTGGTTCGATAGTCGGATGTACCGAATGAATCGCTGAAGCTGGGATGGGTGCCAGTGATTTTGTGATTATCATTTGTATACAGGAAAAATTTGAATATGACAAAACAAAAAATTCTTCAAGAATTAATTAAGATTCATAAGAAATATTCATTTGAAAGATATTCAGATGAATCATCTCAAATGTGTACGATGTGGTCAACAGATGATCCTCCTGATATATTAGAGGATACTGAACCATTAGAAGCAATCTGCAACATGATTAATAAAAATATTGATGAAGATTATGCAGTTGAAATATACGATATGACTTTAAAAGAAGCTGCAATGTCTTTATATGTTTTTTTAAAAGAAAATAAAAAAGCTTAAATTTATATCAGGTTTTTAAATGATAAATATATTCGGGGAAAAATATTATGAGTGATCCTTACTTAGATTTGATTTATACACAATGGGATAATATCATAATGATGTATCAAACCTTTCAGGATAAAAAACCGATAATAGAATATGAAATAAACACCCAAAAAATATATTCATATCCTGCAAAAGAATATTTAGATTCCTTAGGAATCAGGACAAGAAATGAAGCACAAAAACAATATGAAAAAGCCATTAATAAGAATCAATTTATGCTATTTATAAGAGATAATAAAAATGAAATATTGAAATCATATATTTTTGATTTATCAAATTGAAGGAATAGGAAAAATGTTTTTTTTTCGCTGTTTAATTTTTATAATTTATTCAACAGGCTTATTATCAAATCTGTTCAGCGGAACG
>Ga0209636_10007163_pt1 | contig 11378 bp, 11 predicted proteins | sample DeeMarSWOR152_54_FD_187464 | JGI IMG/M metagenome (GOLD analysis project Ga0209636, IMG submission 187464) | Marine sediment microbial communities from White Oak River estuary, North Carolina - WOR-1-52-54 (SPAdes) (version 2) | ecosystem: Environmental > Aquatic > Marine > Intertidal zone >... | reverse complement strand
ATGCCGCAATAGCAAAGTTTTGTTAGTAAAATAGTCAAAAGGTTGTGCATGTATTGGTTCAGGCGAAGACTTGTTCTCCCACATGTAAATTCTTCAAATGCGCAAAAAATGCTGCTGTCTACCGTCAAGATGGTGTGTGGTGTAAATGGACAGACGACACGTGTGATGTTGCAAACTGTTCATTTGCCCTGTGCATAAAAAGACGACTGCTTCCAGGAGGAGTATGCGGAGAAACCGTGAAAAGGAAAACTATTGAAAAAAGACCGGAAGAGGTTATTGGTCCAACAGTAAAGCTTCGTGGAAAGGCTCTTCGCAGAATCGGCGAAAAGGAAATCTTCTGATATCCTCATTAAGCCCAGCAATCTAAACCGAATTTAGCTTCCCATGGATTGAATAGTTCACTCTTTGATTTCTATCTTATTCAGCTGGAACACGCTTAACGACTGGCGGCCTTATTTTTTTCAACACTCTGTAGCCGCAGACTATACATTTTATTTCTCCACCACGAAGTTCCAACTCTTCGGAAGGAACCTTCGCTCCACATCTTACACACTCATAAACAATTCCTGTCGTTGTCTTTTCCATAACACTTTCCCTCGTACAAAAGAAATCTATCCACTTTTAAATGTTTTCTGTCATTCAATAATTGTGGATGGCTAAATCTTGAAGAGGCGTTTAAGAAAGATTCTTTCACAAAGTCTCCCTTCGGAGGAGTTAACCTATATTTACAACTCTTATGATATTATAGGAGACATAGCGATTATACGCTTGACAGAGACACCCAAGAAATATAGCCAAATCATTGCAGAAGCAATCATGAGTGTTTACAAAAATGTAAAAACGGTGCTGGCTCAAACAAGCCCCGTCCGTGGGGATTTCCGACTTCGGGAATTACAGTTCATTGCTGGCGAAAATAAAACCGTTACAGTCTACAAGGAATCTGGATGTTTATTCTCTGTTGACGTTAAGAAATGCTATTTTTCGCCAAGACTTTCCCATGAACGCATGCGCATTGCAAAGCAGGTTGTAAATGGAGAAGTTGTTGTAAACATGTTTGCTGGGGTGGGTTGTTTTTCCATAATCATTGCTAAACATTCTGGTGCCAAAAAAGTGTATTCAACTGATGTTAACCCTGCAGCTATCCAATCTATGCAGAAAAACGTTAGGCTAAATGGAGTCTATGGAAAAGTTATCCCAATGCAACAGGACGCGAAACAAGCCGCTGAGAAAAAACTGAACCACATAGCAGACAGGGTTCTTATGCCACTACCTGAAAAAGCCTTTGAATACCTGCCCTACGTCTTGTTGGCACTTAAAAAGACTGGAGGATGGACACACTATTATGATTTTGAACACGCAAAGAAAAATGAAAATTCCGTGGAGAAGGTTAAGCTGAAAGTGGCAGAAAGACTTGAAAGTTTAGGCGTAGTCTTCGAGATTGTTTTTGGTCGGATTGTTCGAACAACTGGTCCAAACTGGTATCAAATAGTTTTAGACATAGCCCTTAAGTAAAAGCTTAGCAAATTTAATAAAATGGCTCATTAACATGTTGTTTGAGGCGTTTGAAATGAAAAAAAAGTTAATGGAAATACTCGCTTGTCCCATCGATAAACATCATCCCCTTGAATTGCTTGTCTTTGAAAAAAAAGAGGAAATAACTGAAGGTCTAATCATTTGTCCAAAATGTTTGAGATGGTACCCGATACGTGATGAAATTCCAGAGATGTTGCCAGATGAACTGCGAAAAGAAAATGAGGATTTACCGTTTTTGAAAAAGTGGAAAGAAAAGATCCCGGAAAAAATTCTGCTTGAGGGTAAACCATTCAACCTTAAAAGCGGAACGCAAAAGAAATCTTGATCTTCTCATGTTAGCCTTATCACTTTGCCTTTCGCTGAGGATTTTAATGCTGCTTCAGCTATTTGAAGCGCCTTTACACCATCCATTCCAGTTATTAACGGTTTCTCCCTTTTCAAAACACAATTTGCAAAGTGTTGAAGCTCAAGCCTTAGCGGTTCTCGCCAAGGGTGTCTTGGTTTTACGGTTTCCTTTGCATCCTCAATTATCAATTCTTGTGTAATATAATCAAGCTTCATTATAGCTTCACTTCCAGTAATCACTAACATCCGCGTCTTGTATGGTGTCAACCAGTTGGATTCAATAAAAGCGGTTTTTCCACCTTCAAAGGTAAGCATTATCTGAGAATAATCCTCAAATTTTTTATGCTTCATCATTCCGGCTTTTGCATAGACGGCAATAGGGTCTTCACCGAAAAGGTATCTCATTATATCTATGTCATGGATTGCCAGATCCTTAACAACCCCTACATCACCTATTCTTTCCGGCCATTGGGAAACTCTTTTTGCCGTGGCACACACAAGATCACCAATTCTCTTGTTTTCAATTGCCTTTTTGATGTATTTCACTCCTGGGATAAACCGCATTAAAAAGCCTACTGAAAGGTGTAAGCCTTCTTTTTCTGCTGTTTCTAGCAGTTTTTTTGCTTGTTTTACGTTTGTTGCCATGGGTTTTTCGACCAGAACATGCTTTCCGTTTTTCAAGGTTTTTAGTGCTTCTTTTGCAAGATTTGTTGACCATGTACAGATGCTTACTGCTTCGATGTCCTTGTTTTTCAGCATTTTTCCGGGACTTATGTAGGGTTTTGCACCGAATTGCTTGGCCACTTTTTTGGCTTTTTCAACGTTTACGTCACAAACTGCTACAAGTTCTGTTTCCTCTAACTCTTTGAAATTTCTTGCGTGGTTTCTTCCCCAGAAACCTGTTCCAATAACTGCGACGCCCAACTTTTTCATTTTACCCAAACTCCTCTTCCTAACCCACGATATATGAAACCTTTCATTTCAACCTTTTCAGGTTCAATAACGCCTTCAAAATCCACAATTGCTGCTGGCATTTTTGTCATAAATTTCAGTTTCTTCAGTTTCAAACGTTTGAACTTGTCGTGACTGGTGAGTATTACTATGCAGTCAGCGCCTTCTACAGCCTCTGTCAGATTTTTCTTGAAGGGATGTCCTAAATCAGCTAATTCCTTGTTTGTTAGGTATGGGTCGTAAAAACTGACTTTGGCGCCTTTAGTTTTTAGCATTTTGGCAAGCTTTTGTGTTGAAATTTTGGGGCTGTCCTTCATGTTTGGTGTCTGCGAAATTCCTAATAACGAAATTTTTGCTCTCTTCAGTGTTTTTCCGCAATCTCTTAACGCTTTTCTAATCAAACTAATTGCATGTTTTAAACTCTCTTCGTTTACTTCTTTGGCCGTGGTGGGAATTCGAAGTTTTGCATTTAGGTTTTCAGCTTCTTCCAATAAGAGATACGGCTCTTCATGAGTATTTCCACAAGTAACTGTTGGTAGAGCAAGCGCACTATGCGTGCCCGTTTCTGTGAGCTTTTGAGCTTTAAGATAGTCTATGCTCGCCTTTTCGCAGAAAATGGCGTATTCGTTAGCTAAGGCAACATTAATTTCATGTTGTGTAACTTCAAAAAGTGTTGCCACTTCTGCTGTTTTTATATTGCTTGTTCTTACCACACCATTTTCTGTAATTGTCTTCAGGATAGTTGACGCAGCGTCTAAGCTGTTTTTCTCCGTTGCTGCAACAATACGTTTATACTTCGATAAGTTTTCCAGTGTTTCTTTATCCAAAACCTGAACTGGGCTGTAGGCTAGGCCGAAGTCAACTTCAACTTTGAATCCGGAGGTGTTTTCCAGTGTTTCTCTAATTAAGCTGTTCGTTACGCCTAGTCCAACTACGCTTGCAACGATAACTAGCGAGCCCCGACGGAGACTTGAGCCCACTAACTTGCATACACGTTCTATGTCTGAGTAGTCAACCTTTTTCTCGTCGTCGATCTTTACCGAGGTTGATATAACTATAATCTCACTTTGTGCAACAGCCGTCTTAGTGTCGTTTGTAGCTTTAAAAGATCCATTCTTCACATGTTTTCTCAGCAAAGGTTCAATCTCACGGTTTAGAAAGGGAGCTTTTCCCCTTGTAAGATTGTTTACTATGGCTCGATCAGCATCAACACATATGACTTTAAATCCCGCTTCGGCAAAAAGACAAGCGCCAAGAACACTGATTCGTTCGCAACCTATAATGCTCACCGTATATTTTTGACGTTTTTTGGCGCTGTCAATATCTTCGGGGTTTATGTTCAGTATCGATGTGGGCATCTGTCATTCTCCTTTGCTTGTGAGAAACTGATTCAATTCTTTAAGCTGTTAACTAGTCTTTTAAGTTTTGAACTGTATTCTTGAACTAGTTGCGTGGCTTTTTCTTCTGTTTTTGCTTCAGCGTACAGTCTAAAGATAGGCTCTGTTCCACTTGGTCGCATTAGAATGGCGCTCTTATCCTCAAACCATATTTTGGCTCCGTCAATTGTTGTTATGTTTAATCCGCTTAGTTGTGCCGTTAGTTTTTCTAGGACTTTCTGTTTAAGCTCGTGTGAGCATTCAACCTTACCCTTTTCAATAAAGTATTTGGGCAGTTCCCCTAACAGCTTCGAAAGTTTCTCCCCATTTTTAGCCATGATGTCTAAGATTAGGGCTGTTGCCATCGCTCCGTCTCTGACCGATTGGTGGGGACCATAGAAGATTCCGCCATTTTCCTCCCCGCCAAGTTTTACATTTAACTTTTTCATAGTCTGAGAAACTGTTACACTTCCCACCTTAGTCCATATGATTTCTCCGCCATAAGCGTCTGCTATGTCCTTGATTAAAGTTGAAGAACTTACTGGCGTAACTATTTTTTCACTTGGGCTATCTTTTAGAAAATATTTTTCAACTAGGGCGAAGGTTTTGTCTCCCCAGTGGATTTTTCCTTGTTCGTCGACAAAGATTGAACGGTCAGCATCACCGTCAAATGCTACGCCTAAATCTGCTCCTACTGCTTTCACTGTTAGAGCCAAATCCTTTAGGTTTTCTGGGCGGGGTTCAGGAGGTCTTCCAGAAAATGTTCCGTCAATGTTTGCATTAATAGTTGTAACTTTGCACCCTAACTCTCGAAGCAAGCGCGGTGCGGCTAAGCTGCCTACACTGTTTGCAGCATCAACTACAACATGGTAATGTCTTTTTGCTATTCCAGCAACATTCACATGTCCTTTTATTGCTTCTGTATAGTCATCAATTACTCCGGGAAGGTCACGTGTCGCTCCTAATTTGTTCCATTCAGAGTAGCATATTTTATCATCAAAAAATATGTTTTCAATCTTTATCTCCTGTTTACGCGAAAGCTCAATTCCATCGTTCCACACAACTTTTATTCCATTATACCTCGGTGGATTATGTGATGCAGTTATTATCACTGCGCCGTCTGCTTTGTGATTTTTCACAGCATATTGCAACGCTGGGGTAGGTGCCATTCCCGCTGAAAGCACGTTGCATCCTGTCGCGTTTAAACCAGCAATAACAGCTTTTGCAAGCATGGGGCTGCTGGTTCTGGCATCATACCCAACTAATAAGTTTCCATGTTGAAAGAATGTTCCTGTTGCGCTTCCAATTCTGATCGTCATCTCCAAAGTTAATTCTTTGTTGACAACTCCACGGATTCCATTTGTTCCAAATAATCGTCTTGAGCCTAGCATGGTTTTTGTTCCCTTTCTAAATAATGCATTTAGGCGTTAATACGTTTTCAGAAACCTCTTTAGCTGGGCAAATTGAAACTTCTTCAGCAAGTGACACATTATCCTTTACTTTAACGTGGTCACCGAGTACACATTTTTTCCCAATTCTAACTCCTTTCCCAACAATCACGTTTTCTCCAATTATGGCTCCACTTATCGAGGAAAGATCGGATACCCGTGTTCCGGGAAAAATCACTGAATTTTGTATTCGAACATTTTTTCCAACAATAACGTTTTGTCCCAAAACCACATAGGGTCCTATAACTGATTTTTCTCCTATGAAAACTCCTTTGTCAAAAGCGACAGGCTTCCTAACTTCTGTTTCATTTCCAATTTTATACTTCTGTTGATTGGCAAATGAATCAAGCAGAATTTTGTTTATCTTTAAGTAATCTTCAAGTTTACCTATGTCCATCCATAAACCATCAAAAATAAACCCGTAAAGCTTGCCCTTTTTCACCAACTTTGGAAAAACTTCGCGTTCAAGCGAGATTTTCCGTTTTTTTGGAATGTAGTCAAAGATCTCTGGGGTTAGAACATAAATACCTGCATTTATTAGATTGGTTGGAGCAGTTCCAAGCGGCGGTTTCTCAATAAATCTTTTTATGCGGTTTTCTCTTGTTAATTCTGCAACTCCATATCTTTCTGGTTCTCTAACTTTATGAAGTGCTATGGTTGCTATCGCATCTTTCTCTTCATGAGCCTTCAATATTTCTGCGTAAGCAAAGTCAGCAAATATGTCTTCATTCAAAACAAAAAAGTTTTCGTCATGACCAATCAGTTTCTCAGCTTTTTTTATCGGGCCGCCTGTTCCAAGAGGTTTGTTCAAGGGGTCTCGTGAGTAAGTTATTTTCATCCAGTATTTTGGAACTTTGAATTGTTTTATCAAAGTTTCTGTTCGATGGCTAACCGCCATTATAACATCCTTTACACTACTCTTCCCCAGTCTTTCCAAGGTCCACTGCAATAAGGGTTTGTTAACTATTGGGAACAGAATTTTCGGTCTTGTGCAGCTTAGGGGTCTTAGTCTTGTGCCGAAGCCTCCTGCAAGAATCAAAGCTTTCAAAGGTTTTCACCATTTTAAACTGCAAACTTATATTCAGTTGCCTTGTAATAAAACGATTTCGTGGAAGGTGAAAGCCTTGAAGGTGATGCTTCATGAAATGAGCTGGACTGAAGCAAAGGAATATTTCATAAAAAATGACATTGCAATTCTTCCGGTGGGCTCAAACGAACAGCATGGACCGCAAAATCCGCTTGGGACAGACCATTTAATAGCTAAGGCTATAGCTGAAGAGACAGCTAAACGCACTGGAGTGCTTTGTTTACAAGTAGTTCCATTCGGTGTGAGTTCTCATCATAAACAGTTTTGGGGAACCATCTACATATCGCCCAAAACATTCAAAAACTATGTGAAAGAAGAGTGCTTGGCACTCAGCTACTACGGCGTAAGAAAAATTGTAATTGTTAACGGACACGGCGGCAACCGATGCGTTCTCATGGAATTGGCTAGAGAACTTAGAGAACAAGGGATTTTCATATCCATTTTCCAGTGGTGGGAGGCTGCAAACAAACTTTTGCCAGACCTTTTCACGCCAGAAGAAATGGGGCATGCCGGGGCTGAGGAGACATCAGTGAATTTAGCTTTGTATCCTCATCTTGTGAACATGGACAAGGCTGTAGATGAAAAACCTCGCAAACACACGGTGAAAGCAGAAGGCATAATACTTCCGCTAGATACCGTGGACTACACAAGTTCAGGAGTGTTTGGAAAATCAACGACAGCCTCTGCAGAAAAAGGCAAAAAGGTTTTTGAAGCTGTTGTCAACGAACTGGTTAAGCACGTAAACCTGTTTGAGGAAACGAAAATCGAGGATTTGGTGCAGAAATCAAGGGTCTAGTAAAGCGTCTTATTCCCATTCGATTGTTGCTGGAGGTTTATGGGTTATATCGTAGACAACGTGTGTGATCTGTGGCACTTCGTTAGTTATTCTTGTTGAGATTCTTTCCAGCACTTTATAGGGGATTTTTGCAAAGCTGGCGGTCATTGCTTCGCGGCTTTCCACAACTCTGACTGCAACGACGTAGCCATAAGCTCTTGCGTCGCCTTTGACGCCAGTGGCCTTAGTATCCGTTAAAACAGTGAAATACTGCCATAAATTCTCTTCCAATCCGCTTTTTTCGATTTCTTCTGTTACGATTTTGTCCGCTTTTTTCGAGATTTCAATTTTCTCTCTGGTTAATTCACCAATGATTCTGACTGCTAGGCCTGGTCCCGGGAAGGGTTGTCTAAAAACTATTTCCTTCGGCAGTCCGAGCATTTTGGCCACTCTTCTTACTTCATCCTTGTACAAGTCGCGAAGCGGTTCAACGATTTTCTTAAACTTAATTTTTATCGGTAAACCTGCCACGTTGTGATGCGTTTTTATTTTATCCGAAAATTTCCTGAAGCCAGACTCGATTCTATCTGGGTAAATTGTTCCCTGAATTAGGTACTCTACGTCTGTTCTGTCAGCGATTTCTTCGAAAACCCGGATGAATTCCTCACCAATAATTTTTCTCTTCTTTTCGGGGTCAACTACTCCCTTAAGTTTTGCCAGAAATCTGTCACGTGCATTTACTATTGTGAGGTTTATCTTGAACTTTTGAAAAACATCTTTCACAAAATCCGGTTCTTTTTCACGCATAAATCCGTGGTCAACGAAAACTGCAGTAAGCCTGTTGCCTATCGCTTCAGCTGCAAGGGCTGTTGCTACACTAGAGTCTATGCCTCCGCTTAGGGCTATTATGGCTTTTCCATCGCCGACCTCTGTCTTCATTTCTTTTATTGCTTTTTCTACTACGTCTTCCATTTTCCAGTTAGGTTCGCATTTGCAGACTTCAAAGATGAAATTGCGGAGCATCTGCATGCCCTTTTCTGTGTGAACAACTTCCGGATGCCATTGCAACCCATATATCAACTTCCTTTTATGCCCAAAAGCGGCGACTGGACAGTTCTCCGTATGAGCCAAAACATTATATTCAGGCGGAACGGAGAAAACATTGTCACCGTGACTCATCCAAACCCTTTCTCTCTTCCCTAACCCTTTCAAGACATCAACAGATCTATCAATGGTGGCATAGGCTATTCCGTATTCCCTTTGTTTAGCTGGCTCAACCTTTCCTCCAGCCATTTGAGCTAGGAGTTGATGTCCATAACATAGACCTAGAATCGGCAAATCTAAATCAAGAATGTCTTGGCTTGGTCTCGGTGCATTTGGCTCAAAAACACTTGCGGGTCCTCCTGAAAAAATAAGTCCCTTTACGTCAAATTTTTCATTTAGAAGCTTGATTTCCTCCGGTTCTATGTCGTGAGGGACAATTTCGGAATAAACTCCATGCTCTCTGATTCTTCTTCCTATGAGGTGGCAGTATTGCCCGCCGAAGTCAAGCACAAGTATAGTATCATATTTCATTGTTGCATCTTCTCGTTCTACGGAATGAATGCTTTCGTGTCTGCATTAATAATTTAAAGTTGTTGTTGCTAGGTGTAAAGATATTTTTGCGTTTCCCATAGTGTTACTTCGTTTTTGTTGTTTGGTGTATGAGTTTCATACTCCTTCCATTCTTGCATTTTCAGCTCCACATACTTCTCTGCGTTTTCTTTACCCAGAGCTTTTACGCAGATTTCATCGCTTTCCCACTGTTCCAAAGCTTCTTTTAGCGATGTCGGCAAAACCCCAATGCCTAGTTCTCTGCGTTGGGCATTGCTGAGGTGATAAACGTTTGTGTCCACGTTTTCTCCTGGTTCAATCTTCTTCTTGATGCCATCCAGTCCAGCTTCAAGTATGACGGTGTAAGCAAGGTAAGGGTTGCACAGTGGGTCTGGGCATCTGAATTCTATTCTTGCCTCTTTTTCTTTTCCCGGGAAATATTCTGGCACCCTTATCAAGGCTGAACGGTTTCGTCTACTCCATGCAATGTAGATTGGCGCCTCATAACCTGGCACAAGCCTCTTGTAACTGTTAACTGTGGGTGCAACAATAGCGCATAGTGCCTTGGCGTGCTCTAGGATGCCACCAATGAAATATCGGCATTGCTGCGAGATGTTTGCGTAGCCTTTGGGGTCATAAAACATGCTTTCACCATTTTTGGGGTTGAAAAGCCCTAGGTGGACGTGCATGCCGTTGCCTGGTTTGTCGGGCCATGGTTTTGGCATGAAGGTTGCTATCCAGTCGTATTTTCTGTCGGCTACGGCTTTGGCTGCAAACTTGTGTCGCATGATGTTGTCGGAGGTGGTTATGGGATTTGAGTATTTGAATGTGATTTCGTTTTGAGCTGAGCCTGCCTCATGTTGTTCTCGTTCCACAGTAATTCCCATGGTGAATAAAGCATTGGACAATTCCATTCTGTAGGTTTCTGTTATGTCTCGGCACGGAGTTATGTCAAAATATCTTTGTTTGTCTATTAGGTGATTTTCAACAGGGTAAACTTCGCCTTCTTCACTTTTTTGCACAAGATAAAATTCTAATTCAGCTGCTGCTGTTGATTCATACCCTTCCCTCAGCATTTTTTCCACGGTCTTCTGGCAAACATGTCTTGGGTCACTTTCAAATCTTTTGCCATCAGGTTGAAATATATCACAGATAAAACTCACAACACTTTTGTCATAAAAATAGTGGGGGCAAACCGCAAATGTGGATAGGTCGGGCTTCATGACCATGTCGCTTTCTTCTATGCTGGCTCCCCCTATTATAGAGGAACCGTCAAAGCCAACGCCTTCCATCAAAGCGTCTTCTACTTCTCCCGCTGGAATGGTTCTACCTCTAAGGAATCCAAGCATGTCTGTGAAGTGTAAAAGAATGTAATCCGCGTTTCTCATCAACTTCAGACATGTATCGAAATCTCGAATTGCATGTAGCCTGTCGTACACTGTGACACTCCTCTTATGGCAAGTTTATAGTCAAAGAAGATGTTTCTGCAAATATAAAAGCCTTGTCAGCAAAAAACGAAACAAATGTTAAATAGAAGATGCATTGATTGAATGAGTGTACACTATAGGTGACGGATGATGCGTTTAGACGAAACAGATGCAAAAATCTTGAAGGCATTGACACTTAATGCTAGGCTTTCATCTAGACAGATAGCTAAGCGATGCGGTGTTTCCATAGGCACCGTTTTATCAAGGATAAAAAAGATGGAGAAGGAAGGAATAATAGAGGGCTATTCAGCTCTGCTAGATCACGAAAAGCTTGGATACGAACTAACCGTGGTCAGCGAAATAACCGTTTCTAAGGGAAGACTCTTGGAGATGGAAAATGAAATTGCACGGCTTCAAAATGTCTGCTGTGTATATGACGTGACAGGCTTGATAGACGCTGTAATAATAGCAAAGTTCAAGAACCGAGAGGAACTGGGCAAGTTTACGAAGCGACTTCTAGCTTTACCTTACGTGGAACGAACAAACACCCATGTTGTGTTAACAACAATAAAAGAAGACTTCCGTATAACCTAACAACATCCATCAACCTCCTACCTTTTTAGTTAACATGTGAAAAGAATTTACTTCCAATCAAGGCAAGATTTAATTTCAACTGTAAATTTAGAAATAAAAGAGCGAGTCTACGCGGGGGTTGCCAAGCATGGCCAAAGGCGCAGCCCTGAGGCGGCTGTCCCGTAGGGGTTCGTGGGTTCAAATCCCACCCCCCGCACCAAAATCTCAGCTTGTATTGGTTAGAAAAGCCTGATTTGTGGAGTTGTGAGT
>Ga0209636_10007162_pt1 | contig 11379 bp, 7 predicted proteins | sample DeeMarSWOR152_54_FD_187464 | JGI IMG/M metagenome (GOLD analysis project Ga0209636, IMG submission 187464) | Marine sediment microbial communities from White Oak River estuary, North Carolina - WOR-1-52-54 (SPAdes) (version 2) | ecosystem: Environmental > Aquatic > Marine > Intertidal zone >... | reverse complement strand
CCAAATGGGGAACCGACGCTGGATATCAATATCGGTAAGGAAATTAGATTGCTTAAGGCTTTTCATATACCTGTGGCTGTCATTACCAATGGCTCCATGTTATACAGAAACGATGTTTACAACGACCTGATGTATGCTGATTGGATTTCGGTGAAGGTAGATGCAGCAACTGAAGAAATATGGAAAAACATCAACCGGCCATTTGAAAAATTTGATTTCGGGAAATATCAGAAAGCGGTACAACGATTTGCCACTAATTATTCAGGGAAACTGGTTACAGAAACGATGCTGGTTAGAGGGGTAAATGACTCTGTTGACAATATCCTTAAACTGGCTTCTTTCATAGCTGATCTGAATCCCTATATGGCATATATAGGAATTCCAGTACGGCCGCCGGCTGTCAAAACTATAAAATTACCTTCTGAAAAACAATTGAACGAAGCATATCAAATTTTTACAGAACATGGATTGAAGGTTGAGACATTGATTGGATTTGAAGGTACAGATACCGGATTCACAGGTAATGCCTGGGATGATATTTTGAATATAACTGCTGTGCACCCCCTCCGGGAAGATTCTGTTCTTCAGCTGCTCAGTAAAGACAGGGCCGATTTTAATATTGTTGAATCACTGATTGAGCAGGGATTATTGGAGGCTGTCTCTTATAAAGGTAAAAAATTCTACCTGAGAAAATATCATATCTAAAAATTTGCCTCTTAAGACTTTTACCATAAATTAGCTTTTAGATTGGTTAGCAGATTATAAAACAATGTGAGTATTAATCCCTGTTTGATTAACCATAACCTAAAAGCCTAATAATCATGGAAAAAAGAGCAATTGTACTTCTTTCTTTAGCTTTCCTGTTTGTCATTTCCTGCCAGGATAAAATTGACATTGAAAAAGAAAAAGAAGCGATTAAAACTGTAATTATTGCAGAAACAGACGCTTTTGATAACCAGGATTACAATGGCGTAATAGCCCATATGGTTCAGGATTCCACTTTTATCAGGATGTCAACAGGAAAATATGAACACACCGGTGTCGCCGGATGGGATAACATGGCTCACTGGTACCATGAATTCGCAACAGCCGATCTTTCAGATTATAAAGTCGAACGTGAACGGTCAAACTGGAAAATAAAAATATATCCGGAATGTGCCTGGGTAGTCTATGATCAGGTGACCAGGTATGTATATAAAGGTCAGAAAGATTACAGAACAACCAAAGAGATCCGGTTCCTTGAGAAAATTAATGGCCAGTGGAAGATCAATTTCCTCCATGTGATCTATTTATCAGGTTATGAAAAAGATGAATTACTTGAATACAGCCTGATTGAGGACTTGGAGGAAGAATAGGGAGGATGCGTTTAAACCAATGAGTGCATGACTGCCAGTCATGCACTCAGTAATTGGTAATCCGGAAAGTCTTTATCTGCCAGGGATTGAAATTGATTCTATCACCCACTTTGTCAATAAAATCTCCATCTAAGGTTACTTCGGTAAGTGATTTTCCAGATTTTAAGATCGGAAGTGAAATGTCGCATGGTTTTCCCTTATATTCATAAAACCTGATATACACATTCCCGGCAGACGGGTACATGGCCGAAAGAATGACATGATCTGCATCAAAAGAAAGCAAATCAATGCGATTTCCAAGCTTACCATTCCCTGGTTCAGTTGCAACAACCGGAACAGGGAAATTATATTCCAGTGCTGATTTATGAATGTCGGTCGTATCCTGGCTACCTGCAAAGGGATAAATAGCAAATTCATATGAATAAATACCATGCAACATCCTTGTACCCCAGATGTAGTACATAGCATAAGCTAACGGAATGGAGTAACTTCCATCATTTTCCCGGATACACCCCATCGTACCTTTATTAAAATAAGCAATACCATTATTACAATCTGATAAAGCTGTCCAGTAATTCCCTTCCACATATGAATCCGATGTGTGTGCTATTGCAAATGGCAGATCCCTTATCCCGGTAACATTTTCATCTACATTTGGAAAAAACTTGAAACGCAGTTTTTCTTCATGAACAAATGGAGAATGACTGTCACGTTTATTATCGCTAAGAAGACCGATTTTCTGGCCGTTAAGAAAAAATTCCACGTAACAATCAATTTGGGGACTATTTTCATATACTGTTATTTCAAAGTGATACGGAATATCGGAGATAAATCCATACTCACTCGCTTTGACCCATGGAGTGAATTCACCGGATCTGTGGATGATCCATCTGCCTGCCGATTCGCAATTCACACCGTTTATTGTTCCTGCGAAATATGACGATCTTTCAGCATTCCCTGTAATAAACTTTCCGGTTGCAACATTCCTGATAGATTCGATACCACCCTGTTGTGATAGTTTTATTTCTATAAAAGGATTAGTAATTCGCAGGTTTTCTTCATCCACGCTGATTTGAGAAGATTTCATAATTGGATTTCCATTAGCCGGAAAGACTGAGAATGAGGTGATACTTAACGGGGGAAGTTCAGCTTTAAAAGCTATCTGGCCCTCAAGAATGCTTTCATCAGAAAACCGGTGTGCAGTGAGTATTCTTGCAGGTATCTCCTGATCTCCGGTTCTTACAACAAATACACTTGCTTCACCTTTACTCAGAGCTACATCAGTTGTAATCCAACGTGTTATTGGCCAGGAATGCGGATTAAACACGGTAACCTGGCGGATACCATCGCCCGACATATTTGAAGTAAAAAAATTCATTGCAGACTGGATGACTTCTTCTGAGAAACTTATGGATGCCGGCAGAAGTTTATGTGCTTCAGGTAACAAACCAACAATTTGTACATCATGATGCTGGGCAAGCAGCAAAGTTTTCCATGATTGTTCAAGTTCTTTTTCATGACTGTTACCTCCATAAATATACTCCAGAGCTGCAAGCCTTTCAGCGGTCAGTACCTGTACCTCTGCCTTCCTGCAATCGTTCCATATTTCATTTCCACAGTATCCCCATGGCATCCTGACTGTAAAGTCGTTGGGTAAAGTGACCATATCCACTTCTGGTTCAGGAAATATCTCCATCAGTTCATCAAGCAGGATCCAGTGGTATTGTGGTTTATTCTCATAATTACGAACCAATTCTTCCTTTCTTAAGCCTGAATCATCTGCCCGGGTTGCAAGGAGAGGATGGATATGTTTAAACTGCTCCCTGAAAACTTCCATGGAATCGCCACATTCCGGACCAGGGTATCTTGTAAGTATCCAGTTATCGACAGGTGTTTTTCCAAATTCAGCCCCTTCACCGGGATAAGTGGGTATGGTGGCAATCGTGGAACCATCAAGGCCTTTCCACCATCCGATGGGTACATCAAATGTCGGATTATAACCATACATCATAAAATGTGTGCGCATGATGGCGCCATCGAAAGCAAAACCCTTAAGAATCTGTGGAATCTGGCTGTGCATGGCATGCTCGCTCATCAGATAAACTGGCGGACGGTAGTTGAAATGTTCCTGGCAAGCTTTAAGTGCATAATAAATCTGTCGGATGTTCGATTCTTCATTGATAAACTGGGAGAGGGGCTGACCATAGGTACATGAACCGATAGCAAACCTGCCCTTGTATTTCTCCAGGTATCCCTTTAAATCATCCAGAAGAGCCGGTTTATTTTCAGCAAAGTAATCATATATATGCGCTTCGTTATCCAGACCTATCTTGAAACCGGGATATTTATCCAGCCATTCAATGGCATTTCCAAGTCTTTCCTGGAAATGATCACTGCCCCAGAGGATTAGTCCGCCATGGTCATAGGTTAACATATATACTGTTTCATCCGGAAATTCGGTCTGATGGGTAATCGTCTGACTGTTAATGATCTTTAAATGACTTGTTAACAGGAAAATAGAAATCATTAATATAAGTATATGTTTAATCATAATAGAAGTAATTTAACAACGATGAATATGGACTTTATCACGTATGGTAATTTAGTTCATTTTCAGATTCAGACTAATTAAAATTTTGAATAATATTTATTTATTTCTATTTTGCATAGGTGAAATATCAGCAATGAATGAACAAATATTTTAAATAATTAAATAAACAGTTATGAAATTATTAAAAATTATACAAAGATTCTCACTTTTAACAGCTGCAATATTATTTTATTATCAGGCAGAAGCACAGGAGATCAATGTTACAGGAAAGGTAGTGGATCAAAGCAGTAATCCAGTTTCAAACGTGAATGTCAGTTTAGATGCTGCACAGATCTCAACTGTTACAGATGTATCCGGGAATTTCTCTCTTATCAGGAGTGCTACAGGAATTGAAGATCTGATCAGGGATGAACTACCCGGATGCTACTTCGATGGGCGAAGACTTTTTATCAGTTGCACAGGCCAGAATGTAAGCATCAGCATTTTTGATCTGTCCGGTCGACTTATAACACATGTATTGAATCAAAAGAAATTAACCGGCACATATTCAATTTGCCCTGCCGCTTATATATCTTCAGGTCATTCATCTATTTACATCCTTCATATATCGATGGATAGTTACCAAATGAACTTTAAGCTTATAGATTACAATGATATATTTTATAGTAAAGGTTTAGAGGAGATAAGTAAAACTATCCTCTCTGATCAATCTCTTTATTCGAAAAAAAGCCTGAATGCCCTTGATACTCTTATATTCGTTCACGATTTATACCTGACGAAGAAGATACCAATCCCGGATTATATTACTGATGTCGGAACCGTTCAACTGGAAGATAAGGCTGTTGTGATTCCAGCTCCCACATCATTAATTGCAAATGCTGTTTCATCCAGTCAAATTAATCTCATTTGGTCAGATAATTCAGGTAATGAAGAAGGATTTAAAATTGAACGCTCACCTGACGGATCATCAGGATGGGCTCAGATTGCTACAGTGGGAGTGAATACCACAAGTTATCAAAATACCGGTTTATCACCATCAACCACATATTACTACAGAATTTATGCCTACAATGCTGAGGGTAATTCATCTTATTCCAACACAGCAAATGCGACCACAAATGAGGTATCGCCAAATGCTCCATCGGGACTTTCCGCCACAGCTGCCTCTTCCACACAAATCAATCTGAGCTGGACCGATAATTCCAGCAATGAAAGTGGATTCAAGATTGAACGGTCACCAGACGGATCATCAGGATGGACTCAGATTGCCGAAGTAGGAGCGAATACAACAAGTTATCAAAATACCGGTTTATCACCATCAACCACATATTACTACAGAGTTTATGCTTACAATGCTGCAGGTAATTCATCCTATTCCAACACAGCAAATGCTACTACTCCGGCACTTGATTATGAATTTGCCGGAGGTTCACTTGAGGACCTTGAGGCTGTAAGCCCATCGTTAATATTCGGAACTCTTACCATAAATGGAAAACTTGAAATTCCATCATCAGAATCGAGTGTTACTTTTACTGTTGCAAATATGGACATCAATGCAATGATAGATGTTTTATATCCAACTTGCAGGCCATACTATGACGCACCAAACATCACCATTAATGCAACAGGAAATGTATGGATCGATGCACCGATCAGCCTCAACGGTAAATGGGGTGTAGCCATTGCTTCCGGAGCAACCTGCAATAGCTGCACGGGTACTGACGGGGGCGATTTTACTGTCAATGCTAATAATATTTATGTCAATAGCTATATTCACACCTGGGGTGGAAACGGTTCCAATGAAGATCTGGGATCAGGAATAAAATGTGGTTGTAATGCGGGAGATGGCGGAAATATTACACTTAATGCAACCGGTTTATTGGATATTAATGCCGACGGCAGCAATTTTAACCTTGAAGGTGGTGAGGGAGGAAGTAGTGTAAATTGCGGTGGCGGAGGGGCTGACGGAACCGACGGAATACTCGACTTTGAGGGGGCGACTATTGAAGTTGAGGAAATCAACCTTGGATCAACGGAATATAACATGTACGATTACAATGCCCAGTTATTGGATTATGAAAAGATGACACTTACTGGATATTGTAAATTCCAGGAAGAGTATGATCACAGAAATAAATACGGGACATGGTATGTTGACTACGGGGGAGGTATTATTGACTGGATAGAGGATATATATGTATTATATACCGCTGGTGGCAGGATTAAATTAAACCTCACCGCAAGCAACCCATCAGCAGATCTTGATATTTTCCTGACAAATACCAGTGGCACTATACTGGCTTATAGCAATGGTGCTACAAGTACTGAAAGTATTGATATCGTATTGCTAAATGGAGGTTATTATTGGGTATGGGTATCCTATTCTGATGACGGTCAGAATTATTCAACGAATTATACACTTAAGTTTAATTACTAACGTGTCGTGCGATTGAAAGGATTAAGTAATTGAATCATGGATTTTTTTATAGAGCAGCGCTGCTCTATAAATTCCTAATTATCAATATCGTTGATTCAATCGCACAACGCATTTAATGATTAAATGAAGGGTATTATTTGCCGATACAGAACTTAGAAAAAATATTCCCCAGTATCTCATCCGTTGTCACTTCCCCGGTTATCTCGCCCAAATAGTGCAGTGCTTCCCTGATATCCATAGCCAGGAAATCCCCGGTTATACCGGTTTTCAAACCTTCTGCAACGCGGTCAAGGGCTTCCCGGGCTTTTGTGAGGGCCTCGAAGTGGCGGGTATTTGTGACAATGACATCATGTTCACCGGTATCTCTTTGCTTAACGATAGACAGCAGGAGGGAGGCCAGCTGGTCGATATTTTCATTGTAAAATGCAGAGATATAGAGGATTCTATCGTCGGAGTCGAAGTTACTGAAATTCCTGAGATCTTTAAGTTCTGATAACTTCCTTTCATTCAACATATCAACCTTGTTCAGGATGATGATCAGTTTCTTATCCTTGCCTTCCAGCCGTTTTTTGATCTTTCCGGCCAGCCTGTCAATCTCCTGTGTGTTCTCAGTTGCATCTATTACGTACAGGACGATATAAGCCTGGTCGATCTTCTGAAAGGTTTTTTCAATTCCAATGGTCTCTATTGTATCCGTAACTTTCCGGAGTCCTGCCGTATCAATAAACCGGAAACTAAACCCTTCGATGGTTATCACATCTTCGATCACATCCCTGGTTGTTCCGGCAATTTCTGAAACAATCGCCCTTTCTTCATGAAGCAGGGCATTCAGCAGGGTGGACTTGCCAACATTTGGTTTCCCGGTTATGGCCACCGGGACACCATGCTTAATGACATTTCCAAGCTTGAATGATTCAATCAGGCTGTTGATCAGTTTGATTATTTTTTTTACCAGTTCCATCAGTTCCTTCCGGTCTGCAAATTCCACATCCTCTTCACTGAAATCAAGCTCCAGCTCAATCAGAGAGATAAAATTCAATAATTGTTCCCGCAGTTTACTGATTTCATTTGAAAATCCACCTTTCATCTGATTAAGTGCCACCCTGTGGGAGGCTGCGGTAGTAGAAGCAATAAGATCAGCAACAGCCTCAGCCTGAGAAAGATCCATCTTCCCATTTAAATAAGCTCTTAAAGTAAACTCACCGGGTCGGGCAAGCCGGGCTCCCTGGTTGATCAGCAGCTGCAGGATTTGTTGCTGGATATAATAGGCACCATGACATGAGATCTCGATCACATCTTCGCCGGTGTAGGAGCGGGGCTTGCGGAAAAGACTCACCAGAACCTCATCAACCAGTTCATCATCATCTATTACTGATGCATAATGAATGGTGTTTGCAGGAAGTTCTTTGATTTTTTTCTTTGTATCATGAAACCTGATGATCCTGCTGCAGATATCGAATGCCTCCTTCCCTGAAACCCGGATGACCGAAATGGGCCCACTTCCGGGAGGTGTAGCGATAGCGCATATGGTCGAGTCGTTATCCATACAACAGTTAATGAAAAAATAAAATTATTAATTTATTCTGAATTGTCTCAATTGTCATAAAAGGAACTGGGATTGGGATAACGCAACGATTACCCATTGTCAATTCTAATTCCGCATCATTACTTCTTTCCCGGCAAGCTCTTCAACAGGAAAGGTTAAGGATAACGGTTCAGCATATATCTCGGCGATATCCTGAACAGGAATAATATTGGATGATTTGAATGTTATTTTACATAACGGACAGGCCGTTGCAAGTAGTTGGGTATCAGGTTTTATCAATTGCTTTATTGCATCACCGGCAATACTTCGCTTATCCTCAAAATCCATTTCAAGATCAGCGATACTGCCTCCACAGCAAAACCCTTCATTTTGCTGATAAGTGTAATTTTGAAGTTGTACAATATTTTTTAGTACCTGTCGCGGTTCACTGTAAATACCGAGATATCTGCCCAATTCACACGGATCATGATAGATTGTTTTCTTATCTGATTGGCCGGGTGGGAATAAACCCTTCCTGATCATTGATTCAAGGTATTGTGTATGATGGATTACCGGTACCGGGAAAAAATAATTATTTCTGAATGTTGTCAGGCAGATGGGACAGGAAGTTATGATCATAGCCGGCCGACAGGATAATATTCTCTCCCTGGTATATTTGATGATTTCAAAGTATGCCTGTTTCTGTCCTGAAAGGTATAAAGGCCTTCCGCAACAAACTGATTCAGTCTCATCAATCATTGTAAAATCTTCTCTATAAAATTCAAAGATCTTCTTCATAGAAGTTATAATACCAGGAGTCAGGTGTGTCATACAACCACCGAAGAATGCTATCTTTGATTGTGATACCATTTGTTTCGGATGTTTTAGATAGGAATAATCAACATTGAGATCATTATTCATTCTGATACGCTCATTCATCCTGATGGACAGTGTATCAACCCTGACCGGGCAGTCATTCAGGCATCGGCCACACATCATGCAATTCATGATTATATTTTCACAAGCAACACTTGTTTCACGTATTTTTCTAATGAAATGATAGGTTTGTCCCCTGTATTTATTAAGACTCGTCATCTGGCAGCTATTCAGGCAAATACCGCATGAAGAACAGGCATGCAGATGGAATTCGGCACATCCTGTATCCTGATATGCCTGAATATGAGCATTTTTCAGAAGGATATGAGGTACTTCGGTTAATATATGCATATATCTTGACCAGGGAAGGACAAAAAAGAATCCTCCAAGGGAAATTGAATAGAGAACCCAGGCCGCATCAGAAAGAAAATTCAGGTTATCAGGCAACGTCATCAGGTCCCCGAAAAATCCGGTTATAAAGCCGCCACCACCATAAAATGAATGATTCAGTGCTTCAGCAATAAACCTTGCCGGGAAGATAAGCCACAGGAATGTCATTGCTGTCCGGTCGGGAGCACTATGTAGGGGTCTTCTTTTTAAACCCAGCAACCTGGAATTTATTCTTTTATATATTGCCAGGAACAGCCCTGAAAGGATAAAGAGAAGCAGCAGATCCATCAGGTGGTTAAATAATTGCAGCTGCCATCCTGTGACTTCCTGTCCTCTGGAGAAATAATCAAAAAAAACTGATTTCCATGGTGAACTGATTACATGGCCTGTAGTAAAAACTGATTCTGCATGTCCTGCAAGTATCAGGAGGAACCATCCAAAGGCCAGGCTCATGTGCATATACCACAAACGCCTTTTCTGGCGATAAATCCTTAAATGTAACAGGCATTCTCTGAAGATTTCCGAAATTGAGGAAAAAATCCACCCGGGGGATAATGATTTCCACAACCTTAATTTGTTTTTTGGAGTGAGTGCTTTGAACCATTGAGAGTATTTCACTATCAGGACCGTGAAAAGGAATAAAAGTCCAATTGTGAAAGGAAGAACAAGGATAGATTTAAACAATGTCATTGCACTTAACTTTAAAATATTTCCTCATTTCGAGAATCGCTTTACGGGTGTTGATTCCACGGGGACAGACCAGGGAACATTTACCGCAGAATTGACAATATTCAAGTGCTTTTTCAAGCTGGTCATATGTACCGTTTCTCAAAAACATTATTAATTTTCTGAAACCGGAATCTGTTTGGTATGAAGAAATGCAGGTACCTGAGCAGCTTCCGCATGCCATACACATAGATATTGAAGGTACTGTTTCCTGCAATAATTCGTATGCCGGTGATGGTCTGTCGTGGTCGATCATCAGGTCTTCATGGATGCTGAATCCAAATTCTGTCATGCTGGTCCTGTTTTTCAATTTTTAATTTCTTTTCCAGGTATTGATGTATTCTAAAAGCGACTTCTGAAGCTTCGTCGGTTGATTGAATAATGCTTTTGGGGCCTGTGCAGGAACCTGCGAAAAACAAGCCGTTATCATTGTTTTGATATGCCTGGTCAATCCTACCATCACCAAAGAATCCATCGGTTCCGACCCGTTCATCAATCTCTGGCAGTAAATTCAGAATGGAATGATCGGGTTGCATTCCAACCAGCAGGACAACCATATTGACGGTTATTTTTGCAGGTCTTCCTGCCAGCGTATCCTCATATCTCAGCACAAGCGTATGATCGGGATTTTCATTTGTTTCGGATAATCTCCCGCGTATAAATTGGACTTTGTATTTCACCTGTGCGCTTTTGTAACAGTCTTCGAAGAATCTTCCACCCAACCGCAGGTCCATATAAAGGCAATAGATATTCAGGTCGGGGATCATCTTTTTTAATTCGATAGCCTGCTTGATCCCTGTTATACAGCAATTGGCAGAACAAAATTCACTTCCGACCTTAATATCCCTTGAACCCACACAATGTATAAATGCTATTCTTTCAGGCACCAGGCATTCTGAATTAACAACACGTTTATTTTTAAACATTTCTTCGAGTTCGACCGAGGTGATCACATTTTTATAAATTCCATATCCATATTCTTCTTTTTGAACTGCCTCAAATGGCTTAAATCCGGTTGCCAGCAACAGCACACTTGTCCGGTATTCATTATCATTCTGGTCTTTAAGGGAAAACCCTTCGTTTATTCTGGTTATGTTCCTGATGTCCACTGATGTCCGGATCATTGATCTGTTATAAGCCAGCATTTCTATAAGTATTTTATGTGCCGGTTCATTATGGGGGAATAATTCATACCAGATGTTTAATTTTCCACCGGGGATTTTTTCCTTTTCAAGTATACAAACCTCATGTCCCAGGGTGCTTAAAATGTTGCCGGCTCTTAATCCTGCCGGTCCTGCACCAACGATAACACAATCAAAGTTCATTGTACTCATGACTTAATAAACCTTTAATAATTCGGGTATTTTTGGTTTTTCAAGATATTTACCCGAAAATCCCTTATATTTTTCATTCGGATCATATTTGACGCCCATTTTAATAAGCAGGGGTTCAACAGCTGTCTGGTGCATCTGCAAACCTATTTCCCAGGGATCATATCCAAGGCAAAGAGCAGCTAATT
>Ga0209636_10007160_pt1 | contig 11382 bp, 11 predicted proteins | sample DeeMarSWOR152_54_FD_187464 | JGI IMG/M metagenome (GOLD analysis project Ga0209636, IMG submission 187464) | Marine sediment microbial communities from White Oak River estuary, North Carolina - WOR-1-52-54 (SPAdes) (version 2) | ecosystem: Environmental > Aquatic > Marine > Intertidal zone >... | reverse complement strand
AGCTATAGCCTGGCCGTTCAGGAAATAGGATACGCGTGTGCTTCCACTGCCGTCATTATGTCTGTCCACAATAGTGTCTCCTGTGGTCCCATATACAGGTTCGGCTCTGAACTCCTTAAGGAAAAATACCTCAAACCCTTGGCAGCAGGCGAGCTCCTCGGATGCTTTGCATTGACGGAGCCAGGTGCAGGATCTGATCCCGCGAGCCAGAAGTCAAGGGCCAAAAGGCAAGGAGATAGCTATATCTTGAACGGGACAAAGGCATTCGTCACGAGCGGGAAAAATGCGGATGTTGTCGTGGCCACGGCCTACACGGACAGAAGCAAACGGCATAGAGGTATAAGCGCCTTTGTTCTGGAGAAGGGGCTGTCTGGCTTCACTGTAGGCCCGGAGGAAGATAAGATGGGCCAGAGGGCCTCAGATACCACAAGCCTCATATTTGAAGACTGTAGGGTGCCTGTCGAAAACCTGCTGGGTGAGGAGGGGGATGGATTTGTCATTGCCATGACTGCCCTGGATGAGGGAAGAATTGGCATTGCCTCCATGTCTGTGGGAATTGGGCAGGCATGTTTGGATGCAGCCACTGGTTATGCAAGACAGAGAGAACAATTCGGCAGCCCGATTTCAAAATTCCAAGGGATTCGATGGATGATTGCGGACATGGCAGTCCAGATCGAGGCAGCACGTTTACTCACGTTTAATGCTGCAGCCATGAAAGACAGGGGAGAAAGATTCACAACAGAGGCATCTATGGCAAAGCTCTTTGCATCTGAAATGGCCAATAGGGTCGCATACCAGGCCCTCCAGATCCATGGGGGTTATGGATACTCCAAGGAGTATCCTGTGGAGAGATACTATCGGGATGCAAGGGTCACAACCATCTATGAGGGGACTTCGGAGGTGCAAAGGATTGTCATAGCCAATAACGTCATTGGATCATAGCATTTCTCATCAACTCTTCCGACCCTTCGCTGATTGTGTCCCTTTAAACCTAAGGCCTCTGAAACAGCCGAAAGAGCCCTCCCTTCCCTATCACAGGCCATAGAATCCCTCTGTCTTCCCCTACTCTCCAATCTTTTAACATATATGGACCTATGCCTCACCGCTGTGGTTCAATAAAGATGGAGGTCAAGTTTCCCGAGTTCTCTCCACAAAGTTCGCTCCAGCAACCAAGAATTAATCATTGACATGGAATGGCTTATTACATAGAGTTTTACTCATCACAATCATTAATCTAAAAAGGAGGTGCTTAAAATGAACAGTAAGAAGAGAAAGGAAATTAACAGAAGGGAGTTTTTGAAGAAAACGGCCACCGGGGCAGCAGGTATTGCTGTTATCGGCATGGCCCCGAGGTTTGCCTGGGCCCAAAAGAAGCCCGTCAAGATAGGGGCATCCATTTCCCTCACGGGTAAATACGCCCGTACAGGCGAAGAGCAGAAAAGGGGGTATGAGCTCTGGGTAGCGCATATCAATAACGTTGGTTACAGCCTTGGAAAGGGACACCTACCCCATAAGGAGCCCGGGTTGATCCACGGGCGACCAGTGGAATTGATCGTATTGGATGACAGAAGCGATCCTACCACAGGAGTGAGGCTCTTTAACGAACTCATCTATAACAGGAAGGTCGACTTCCTCTTGGGGCCTTATAGTAGTTCCGTCTCCAATGCCGTGGCCCCGGTCATCGAAGAGTCAAAAATACCCACCCCCATCCCCATGGCCTCCAGCCCTAAGATATGGAAGGGAAAACATCGACAGTGGATGCCGCAGATTCAACCTCCAGCCAACCTGAGGCTTCCAGGAATCGTGAAGATGGCAAAGGAAAAGGGGAATAAGACCATTGCCATCATCTATTCGGATGCAGCCTTTCCCAGGGCAGCCGCTGAAGGGGTTAAGGAAAGGGCGGAAAGATACGGGCTTGATATTGTGCTTTATGAGGCCTATCCCAAAACCCTCACCGACTGGATACCCATCGTCACCAAGGCCAAGGATAGAAAAGCCGAGGTCTTGGCCGGTGGCGGATATCTGCCGGATAGTATTGGAATTGTGAAGGCTGCAAAATCCATCAACTATGTTCCCAGCATTATTTCCTTGGTAGTCGGCGTTGCCTTGCCGGACTTCAAGGACTCTTTGGGCAATGCTGTCCTCAACATCACGGGAGACGCAGATTGGGAACCCGGCGTAGAATATCCTGGTGCCAAGGAATACAACGACGCCTACAAGAAGAGATATGGAGGTGATGCTGAATATCACAGTGCCGGCGCATACGGAGGTGCCCAAATACTTGAAGAGGCCATTAAACGGGTGGGGAACCTCAAGGAGAGAAAGGCGATCCGGGATGTGATGTATTCATTGGATACCCTCACAATCTTCAATGGATATAAGGTGATGCCCCTCGAGTCCCCTGATTCGGGCCTTCAGGCGGCCGCCAAAAGGCTCTTGCTCCAATGGCAAAGAGTGAGAGGAGAGTTGAAGAAGGTTGTCATCTATCCTCCTGATGCCGCAACTGGAAAATTCATTTACCCATTCCAGGGGTGGTAATAGTCTAAACTGAGGGCCCAGAAATACAGGTTTAGGGTTTCTGGGCCCTCTCTTTTCCCTTGTGTAGCATGAAACAGTGGATCTTTTACCTGTCATCTATAATGCCCTAATAGTTGGGATTTTCATCGGCTCCCTCTACGGCCTGATCGCCGTGGGGCTAAGCTTGGTGTATGGGGTTATGAGAGTGGTCAACATTGCCCACGGCGAATTTGTGATGCTGGGGGCCTTTCTGACTTTTTTTGGATGGACGCTTTTGGGAATCAACCCCATCATCTCCATCGTCATCGCCCTTGTCGTACTGTTTTTCTTCGGCGCCATCATCCACCAGTGCTTGGTGGAGAGGGTGATTGGAAAACCCATGCTCTCCTCTCTCATGCTCACCTTTGGAATATCCATCCTCATCTGGAACACTGCTCAGGCGATTTTCACCACCAATATTAAGGCAGTCTCCTACCTTGGCGGTTCCGTCACCTTCCTGGGAGTGAACATTTCGAAGAGCTACATCCTGGGGTTTGGCATCGCTGCCCTGTTAGTGGCTGCCCTCTTCGCCTTCCTAAAATTTACAAAATGGGGAAAGGCCATTCGAGCCACCTCCCAAAACGATGAAGTAGCCCTGGTCTGCGGTATCGATACGAAAAAGGTTCGTACCCTGGCCTTTGCCCTTGGGGCTGCCTTTGCGGGAAGTGCGGGCTCGGTAATTTCCATGACCTGGTTCATCTTCCCTCAGATGGGCTTTAACTATTTGGCCAAGGCCTTTGCCATCATCGTCCTGGGGGGATTGGGAAGCATTCCGGGAGCACTGATCGGCTCCTTAATCTATGGAGCGGCCGAAAGCCTGACCGGACAACTATTGGAGGCCAGGATGTCTCAGGTGGTCCCCTTTGCCATTCTGGCCACGATTCTGGTTGTAAAACCCAGCGGTCTCTTCGGGGTAAGGGAGCGCTAATCGATGAATCGCCTCATCAAACAGGTCGGCTTAATCCTGTTGATTGCCTTCTCAGGCATGATGGTTGTTGCGCCGCTGGTCTTTGACAGGGCCGATGCCACCCTGGCCTATCTCATCCTGTATTTCATCGCACTTGCCAGTAGTTGGAACATTCTCTCGGGATTTACTGGATACATCAACTTCGGGCACGCAGCCTTCATGGGTGTAGGCATGTATGCCACTGCCATTTCTATAGCGGACTTCTCTCTCTGGTGGCCTGTATCATGGATCCTGGGGGGAGTTTTTGCAGCCACCTTTGCACTCATCGTTGGTCTTCCGGTTTTGAGAACCAAGGGTCCCTATTTTGCCATCACTATGCTGGCAGTTGCGGAGGGTACTCGGGTCCTTTTCGGGACGAGATATATGGAGCCAATAACAAGGGCTGGGGATGGAATTGCCTTTTCGCCGGGCATCAGCTTTCAAACAAAATACTACGGGATGCTCGTTACCGTTGCCCTCTGTGTATGGGTTAGCTATAAAATTTCGACATCCCAATTTGGCCTCAGGCTTATGGCAATCCGGGAGGATGAGGAAGCCGCTGAGAGCATGGGTATTAATTCCACCAGATTAAAAATATCGGCATTTACGATCAGCGCCTTTTTTGCCGGCCTGGCAGGGGGAATTCACTCCACCTTCCTCCATTACGTCGATCCCTTCCACACCTTCAACATTCAGTTTACGATCATCCCCATCGTGATGGCCGTATTCGGAGGGGTGGGAACAGTTCTGGGCCCGGTCATCGGAGGGACTGTCCTCCAGGTCCTCAATGACTTCATCTGGGCCCATTTCCTTCAGCTGAACATGGCCGTATTCGGTGTATTGCTGGCCGCTTTGATCCTGTTCCTCCCCCAAGGGCTGCTGGAATGGATGAAGGAGATGAGATGGGTAGAAAAGACGAGGAAAATTTAAAGATGTGCCCCTTGGAAGGAGAACATATCCTGCAACTCCAGGACGTTACCAAGTGTTTCGGGAGCCTGGTGGCAGTCAGCAAATGCTCCTTCGCAGTGGAGAAAAACCGGATCACGGGACTCATTGGCCCTAATGGAGCTGGCAAGACAACGCTCTTTAATCTCATCACGGGGTTTTTCACAACCGATGAGGGACAAATCATCTTTAAGGGCCATCAAATTAATAACCTCAGGCCCTACCGGATCGCAGAGAGGGGAATCGGAAGGACCTTCCAGATCACCAGGGTCTTCCCGAAGATGACCCTTATGGAGAATCTGATCGTTGCTGCACGGGTAGAAAAAAGGGATGAGAGGGCGCTGGAGCTGCTGGAATTAGCCGGACTTATCGACCTGAGGGGGGAGTATGCCAGCGATCTTTCCTATGGCCAACAAAAACTGCTGGCCTTGATTCGAGTCTTGATGTTCGACCCGGACCTAATCCTCCTCGATGAACCGGCAGCAGGGATTAATCCAACAATGCAGAATAAGATCATGGAGCTTATCCATAAGCTCAAAGAAGGGGGTAAGACATTTCTCATCATCGAACACGACATGAAAGTGATCATGGGCCATTCGGATAAGATAGTGGTCCTCAATTTCGGCGAAAAAATCGCAGAGGGAACGGGCGAGGAGATCAAAAACAACGAGGATGTCCTCAAGGCCTATTTCGGCAGGTAGTCTCCATGGAAAACGACATAATATTGAAGGTCGATAGTATCGTCTCCGGATATGCGAAAAAGGAGGTTCTCCACGGCGTCTCCCTCACCATCCAAAGGGGGGAAATCGTCAGCATCATAGGTCCCAATGGGTCGGGAAAATCCACTGTTCTCAAAACCATCATCGGCCACCTGAAGCCCTGGGATGGGCAGGTTATCTTCAGCGGCGAGGATATATCGGGCATGGATACCCATAAGGTTATCGTACTCGGGGTTTCCTACTCTCCGCAGGGGCGAGTCATCTTTCCGGATATGACGGTATCGGAGCACCTGGACATGGGGGCATGGATCCTGAAGACAAAAGCAGAAGTGAAAGAGGCTCGTCAACGGGTCTATCATCTATTCCCGAGATTGTATGAAAGGAGAAACCAGAAGGCCAGGACTATGAGCGGGGGCGAAAGACAGATGCTCTCCTTGGGCAGGGCAATGATGATCGACCCGAAATTATTGATCTTGGATGAGCCCTCCATTGGACTGGCCCCTGTCTTCGTTGATTCGGTCTTCGAGAGCATCCTCAAGATCAATGCGGAGGGAACCTCAATACTCATGGTGGAACAGAATGCAGCCAAGGCCCTAGAAAACTCCCACCGCAGCTATGTTCTGGAAATGGGAAATAATCGATTTGAGGGAGATGCAAAGGACTTGCTGGAAAACGAGGAGGTTCGCCGCCTGTATCTGGGAGGATAGGCACCTCGATTAATCCTAAGGGAAAACAGTTCTTCCTTGGAAGAGACCCCTGATCTACTGGCTGACAGCTCCACCCCCTCCTGGTAAACCTGCCCTGGAAAGAGCGCTCGTAAGATTAACATCCGGGAGAATATCGCTGAGATAGCGGGAAACGCCAATGAGACGATCAAGGTCCACCCCTGTCTCGACCCCCATCTCGTTGAACATGAAGACCATGTCCTCTGTGGCAACATTCCCTGAAGCCCCTGGGGCAAAGGGACATCCCCCCAGTCCAGCTATGGATGAATCAAAAGACCGGATCCCTGACTCATATGCTGCAAGGGCATTGGCCAACCCCAAGCCTCTTGTATCGTGAAAGTGAGCGCCAAAAGTGATCTCAGGGAAGCTTTGCATACTGGTCGTCGTAATATCAGTAACCTGCCTGGGGTTGCCAAAGCCGACCGTATCGCAAAGGGTCATCTCCCTGATGCCCAACTCTTTGACCCTCTCAATATAGTCCAGTACATCATCTTTCCTGACCTTGATCTCGAAGGGGCAGCCAAAGGTCGTTGCTAAATCCACACGGATCTCAGCTTCAGGGTATGAGGAACTCAGTTCCTTAATCTTCTTCAATTCCTCGAGAGACTCCTCAGGGGTTCGCCTCACGTTGTTGAGATTGTGTGACCGGCTGATAGAGAAGACAAATATGATTCTCCTGATACCACTTTGGAAGGCATTCTGCGCCCCCTTCAGGTTGGGGACGAGGGCTGTTAGTCTGACTCCTTCAAGGCCCATGACCCCATCTACAACCTCCTTCATGTCCCGAAATTGTGGGATCGCCTTTGGATGGACAAATGAGCCCACCTCTATCTCCTTCAGCCCACTGTCAGCCAATCGCCTGATCAGTGATATCTTTTTCTCCGTCTCCACATAGTCATTCAGATTCTGTAAACCATCCCTTGGGCCTACCTCCACAACCTGGACCGGGTCTTTCGGTATCATGCCTCCGCCCCTTTCCGCAGCATTTCCCTTGCCACCTTTCCAATATCCGACAGGTGTTCAACTACTGTGACACCTGCGTCCTTGAGGGCCCTGATTTTTGACTGGGCTGTTCCTCTACCCCTTGTGATCATCGCCCCTGCATGGCCGAAGCGGATCCCTTCTACCGCATTTTTCCCGGCAATGTAGACCGCCAAGGGCTTTGTGAATTTCCCCTCTTTAATGAGCCTTGCTGCATCCTCCTCCACCGTGGTCCCGATCTCACCAAAACCCACCACCATCTTGGTCTCTGGGTCTTGTTCAAACAAGGGAAGAAGGTCCTCCCAGGTGGAGCCTACAAAGGCGTCTCCGCCAACGCCAATGGCCGTGCTCTGTCCGATTCCCTCTTTTGTGAGATAGTAACAGGTGGTGGTTGTGTTTCCACCACTTCTCGACAGGACCCCGACAGGCCCGGGCCTGAATATCTCTCGCGCCAAACCTACCCTGGCCCCGATAATCCCCAGAACGGCCTTTCCCGGACTGATGACCCCGATAGAATTAGGCCCGATGACAATACAGTCGTTGTCCCTGGCAAACTGGATGACCTCCAGCATATCATGCTGGGGCATCCTCTCTGGAATGAGGACAGCAAGTTTCACCCCAGCTTCAATCGCCTCAAATGCCGCCTTCTTTGCAAAACGCGCAGGGGCATAAATCGCCGATGTCAGGATGCCAGGATGTTCCCCCCTTGCCTCTCTAACGGAATTGTAGACCGGGATTCCGTGAACCTCCATGCCACCCTTTCCAGGGGTTACCCCCGCTCCTATCTTTGTGCCATACTCCTGCATGTACTGGGCATTTAATTGTGCCTGCCTGCCCGTAATCCCCTGAATCAGGACCTCCGTGTTTTCATCGATCAGGATGGCCATACCGATTCCCCTGCCCGAACCTCATGGCTCGAGTTCTCACCTCTTTTTCTCACTTCCTCGATAAAGCGATCGTACTCCGGCATCGGCAAAATCACCCGCAGACTGCCTCTACCCCTTAACTGACATTCCAGCTCGCAGGCCATGGTCTCGGTACATCCACCCTTTTTGATCAAATCTCTCGCCATGTTAAGGGCAACCCCGTGGCCTTCACGGCTCAAGATATTTGAACTACAGGCTTCAATGCAGGCCTTGGTCTCACACTGTTCGCACCTTTCAAGATCGATAACAATCCTTCCCGTCATGATCTCGAATTCCAGGATGTTTTTGCCCACCCTCAGTCTTCCTCTTCCTTAGATTCATTGGCCCATTTTTTGTACATAGAATCAAAGGCCTCAACCGCTTCCAGCTCCGTAGAATCCCTTCCCAGAATCTTCACGTACGGGGACCTCGAGATGCCGTGCTCATCAAAGAGCCCTAGTGCGATCTCATCCCATCCTCCCCGGAAGCAAAAGACCATTGGGATCTTTGGCCTCCCGCCCGTGTCCGGAAAGAGCTCTTTTAATGCCTTGATGATTCCCCTGGCCGTGTTGTCCAATTGCTGGCTTGAGACGCAGGAAACAAAGAGGTAGCCCTGAATTCCCGGCTGAGACAGAATGATCTTGGTAATCCTGTACATCTTTGAGCCGGTAGGGTTGCCAGAGGTATCGGCGAAGTTCACCGGGAAGTATCCGAAGGTTGCCAATTCATCCAGGGTCGTCAGGCTCGTCCCTGTTCCGACACAGTCGAAACCTATGGGGATCAACCCCTTGTCTCGAGCGATGGACCTATCGGGGTCGATCTCCACAAAGTGGACGGAGCCCCTATGATCTCCTTCATCTATCTTACCGGCAGCAATCTCAAGCAAGGTGGGGGGCCTGTCGCCCGTTTCATCAGCAGTATCAATCCCAAGATCCTGGTGCCGAGAGATGGCATCGTCATCAATGTCAACCCTGGCATCAGCTGCGAAAAACCCTTTGGAAGTCGAGACCAGGGGATTGATTTCCACCAGTCGGCAGTCCAATTCCCGGTAGAGCCGATATAGTTTCACGACAATTGATCCCAGCACCTCCAGATCCGTCTCCGACCAATTGTCTACCCCTTTGAGAAATTCGCAGACCTCTTCCTGGTCAATTCCCTTGAGTATATTCACGTGCCTCCCATGGAGGACATCTTCCTTGCCTGAGATCTCTTCCACATCAACTCCACCATATTTGGTAAAGAGGATGACAGGCTGTTTAGCAGAGGGATCGGCGGTGATGCCAAGGTATAACTCATGTTCTACCTGGAGTCGTTCTTCAACGAGGAGTTTCTCTATATGCCCTTGCTGGACCCTTCTTCCCAACAGATCTCTCGAAATGCGCACTGCTTCCTCCCCACAGTCAGCGGATTGGATCAAACCGGCCTTGCCTCTCCGCCCGGAGAGGACCTGGGACTTAACCATCACAGGACCCCCTATCATTTCCAAGGCAGCCTCCAGTTCCCTTTCCGAGCTGATCACCCTCCCTGTGGGAACCGGGATCCCGTATCTCTTAAAGAGCTCTTTCCCTTGAAATTCATAGAGCCTCGCCATAACCCTCTCTCATTGGGTCCTTTACGCCTCTGTAGCATGGTGAGCTCTTATATAGATATATGAATAGTTTTTTTTATCAAGGGAAAAATGCACTCCGTGGCTTGCTGGAAGACGCTGAAGAAAGAACTACACGGAGTACCTTTCAAATTGACATTGTCAACGTAATCCCATAGCATGAATCCGAAAACAGGGCTGAAGGAGGAACAGAGATCAAAAGGAGAATGAATGAATAAAGAAAGCAAAAAGAGGACTCCAATATTCTCTCCTTTGAGGGGTTGGCCTGCTGCTGTTATCTCTCTTACCATAGTTGGCTTTCTTTGTTCTCCTGCTAGTGCAGCTGAAAGGATAAGGAAACCCGCGGTTGCCGGTTATTTCTATCCTAAGGATCGAGAAGAACTAAAAGAAACGGTGGATACTCTGCTGTTGAATGTTAGACAAAAGAAGATATCCGGCACGATCTTAGGGCTTATCTCACCCCATGCTGGATATGTCTACTCCGGTCAGGTCGCAGCATACTCTTACCAGCAGATTAAGGATGAAAATTACGATACGGTAATAATTATTGGTCCAAGCCATCGTGCCTATATTAAGGGGGCATCAGTGGGTAAGTGGGATGCCTATGCAACGCCTCTGGGAACGGTTACTGTCAATAAGGAAATAGTCAATGACCTTTTAAGTACAGGAGGGCCCTTTCATTTTGTTGAGGATGCCCATATCAGGGAACACTGCGTAGAGACACAGATCCCCTTTCTACAGCGGGCCTTAGGAGATTTCGACATTGTCCCCATTGTAATGGGTATGCCATCCCTGCGTTATTGCGAGGAAATCAGTAATGCCCTTTCAAAGACAGTGGGAAAGAGAAATGTCCTCTTCGTGGCATCCTCTGACATGTCCCATTTTCCTGACTACGGTAACGCGAATAAAGTTGACCGAAAGACCCTTTCTCTGATAGAGAAATTTGATCCGGAGCTTGTGTTCAATTCAGAGGCTGAATTCCTCAGGAAGGGAATACCAAACCTTTCTACTACCCTCTGCGGATTGAGTTCAGTTGTAACGGTAATGATGACGGTAAAACAACTTGGGGGAAACGGGGTGAAGATACTTCATTATGCAAATAGCGGAGACGTAGCCATTCACGGCTACCGAGAGAAACGGAGAGTGGTTGGATATGGGGCGGTAGCCCTCTACAGGAAATGAAAGGAGGGAGAATAAAGCATGAACCCAATTGCCCAGGAACTCAATGAGATTATTCAAGCTGCCAATCCCAATATCTATGATATGCTCTCTAGCAAGGGGAAGAATCTCTACTTTCCCAAGGGAATCCTCTCTCAAGGCGCAGAGGCCAAGGAAAAGGCCTCTAAATATAACGCGACCATAGGTATTGCAACAGAAGGCGGGGTGCCTATGCATCTTCCTTCTATTATGTCGTACATAAACTTACCCCCTAATCAATCACTGAATTATGCACCGTCTTTTGGCAAACCTGAGCTCAGAGAGACCTGGCAACAGCTGATATTCACCAAAAACCCCTCCCTTGCCGGCAAGGAAATAAGTCTTCCAATCGTAACCAATGCCATAACTCACGGCCTTTCCGTTACCGCCGAGATGTGGATTGAGGAGAACGATAGTATCATACTCCCGGATAAGATCTGGGGAAACTACAACCTGGTATTTACGGTTCTGCACGGAGCAGAGATCAGGCAGTATCCCCTCTTTTCAGCGCAGGGGGGTTTCAACCTTGGTGCCTTTGAAGACACGCTCCGGGAAGAGGCCCACAAGAGAGAAAAAGTGGCGGTCCTCCTAAATTTTCCCAATAATCCCACGGGATATACACCAACAGAGGCAGAGGGTAAGAGGATTGTGGAGATATTAGTCGGTCTGGCAGAAAAAGGCACAAATGTGCTGGCCATAGCCGATGATGCCTACTTTGGGCTCTTTTACGATGCCCAGTCGCTCAAGGAATCCCTCTTTGTATTGCTTGCCGGGGTTCATCCAAGAATAATGGCAATCAAAC
>Ga0209636_10007159_pt1 | contig 11382 bp, 13 predicted proteins | sample DeeMarSWOR152_54_FD_187464 | JGI IMG/M metagenome (GOLD analysis project Ga0209636, IMG submission 187464) | Marine sediment microbial communities from White Oak River estuary, North Carolina - WOR-1-52-54 (SPAdes) (version 2) | ecosystem: Environmental > Aquatic > Marine > Intertidal zone >... | reverse complement strand
AGATTAAATTAGAGATTGTGGGGTAAAGCGAGTGAAAAAGGTAGAATTAAAAGATGTAAAGCCTTATGAGGCTCCCGGGCATTTCAAAATGGTTGCTCTCAGACTCCATCACAAAGAAACTACAGGAACCGAAAACTTCTGGGTGGGGCTGTCACATTTCCTCCCAGGCGGCGGTGCGGAGATGGGTTCAAGCGATACGGAAAAAGTGTATTTCGTGATTTCCGGAGTTATAACCGTAGTAACCCCTGATAAAAAAGAGATAACCTTACGCCCAATGGATTCTCTCTTTATACCCCCCGGTGAAGAACGATATATCATAAATAAAGAAAATGTGCCTGCCGCCATGTTGGTTATTGCCGCATATCCGAGAACACAAGGGAGGTGATAAATTGAAAAAGGAAAAAGAAGTACTAGATTCCCCTTATATGCATGGAGGGTTGACGATGGAGGACTTGGGTAAAGCCGAAGATATATTCAAAAAGCCACCTGTCAACATCCTTGGCAAAGATGTTGAAGTCTTCGACTTAAGCCAGCCTTGGGGTGCAGGTACCCCTCTCTGGCCATACTTCGCGGATTACGTAGTTAACAGAGTACATTACCACGCGAAATCCAGAGTTCTAAGCCAGTATATTACCCATTCAATGCATGCTTCGACCCACGCTGATGCGCCTGTCCACGTTGAGGAAGGATACCCCTACATCGATGAGGTGCCAATAGAAAGGTACTGCGGAAAAGGCGTTGTAGTCTCAATACCCAAGAAAAAGTGGGAAGTCATCACACCGGAGGACTTGGAGAAAGCGGAACCAACGATAGAGGAAGGAGACATCGTCATCATCAACTCGGGTTGGCATCGTTACTTTGGAGACAACATTAAATACTTCTGCTACTCGCCTGGGCTTTACAAGGAAGCTGGTGAATGGTTCGTTAAAAAGAAGGTAAAAGCCGTTGGCGTAGATCAGCAAGCGATAGACCATCCATTGGCAACGAAAATAGCTTGGTACCAAGGGCCAGGAGACAGACCAATTCTCCCATGGGTGCTAGAGGAATACAAAAAGGAAACAGGAAGAGAGGCTATTGAAGACTTTCCTTTGTGGGAACCTTGCCACAGGATTCTTTACACGCATGGAATTCCTGGTTGGGAGAATGTTGGCGGAGATATCGACAAAGTGACCGGTAAAAGATGCACCATTCTAGGATTACCCTTGAGGTGGATAAAAGGCGACGGTTCAATGGTGAGAATGGTAGCGATTGTTGAGAAAAGGTGATCTCATGGAAAAAGCTTACGCTATCGAACCAGAAAAGGTCTCCGAGCAAGTCAAACGCATGTATGACTTGACGGGAAAGGTCGCTGTGGTTACAGGTGGTGCTGGAGGACTGGGTGGGCCCACCTGTGTAGCCTTGGCTAGTGCTGGTGCGGATGTAGTCGTTGCCGATATGGATCCAGAAAAATCGAAAAAAATAGCTGAACAAGTTAAATCATTAGGCAGGAAATCTATGGCAATCCGAGTAGATGTAACTAATGAAGAAGATGTTAAGAGCATGGTAAAAAAGGTCGTTGATGAGTTCAAAAAAATTGATATCCTCATAACCTATGCCGGGATGAATATCCCAAAACCAGCTGAAGAATACCCCCTCGAAGATTGGAACAAGGTGATGTCCCTTAACGTGACGGGCATGTTTCTTTGTTGCAGAGAGGTGGGCAAAGTTATGATTAATCAAAAGTCAGGTAAAATCATAAACGTTTCATCTGTACGGAGCGCTTTCGCCCTCCCCAGAAATTACCTTGGTTATTGCACAAGTAAAGGCGCCGTAAATATGATTACGAAGCAATTAGCTTGCGAGTGGGGAAAGTTCAATGTCAATGTTAACGCAATTGCGCCCACGGTAATTGAAACCCCCTTGACGAGACATATTCTCGAAAACAAAGATTTCGCAGAGAAATTTAAAAGAGGCATACCGCTTGGAAGATGGGGCCGACCGGATGATCTATTTGGAACCCTAATATATTTGGCCTCAGACGCATCGAACTTCATAACGGGACAAATAATCTTTATTGACGGTGGCACAACAACTTTCGACAGCATAGATTGAGTAGTAATTTAAAAAGGATGGCAATATGGGTAAATTACTTTGGGAACCAACAGAAGAACGGAAAAGAAATGCCAATATAACCAAGTTTATGGATTTCGTGAATAAACGTTATAAAAAGAACTTTCGCACTTATCAAGAACTTTACGACTGGTCAATAAGTAAAATACCTGATTTCTGGGCGTCCGTGTGGGATTTCGTCGGGATCAAGGCTTCTAAGGACTATACCACTGTCGTTGATGATGTAAGCAAAATGCCTGGTGCAAAGTGGTTTATTGGGGCAAAGCTGAACTTTGCCGAAAATCTGCTAAGATATAGAGATGATCATACAGCTTTTGTGTTTAAAGGGGAAAATCAAAGATCAACCAGAATGAGTTACGCAGAACTCTATGATTCTGTGGCACGTCTTGCAAAATCGCTTCGGGAGATGGGAGTTGCACCTGGAGACCGGGTAGTCGGGTACATGCCAAATATGATAGAGACGGCTGTTGCTATGCTTGCTACTACCAGTATCGGTGCTATATGGTCCTCCTGTGCTACTGATATCGGTCCAATGGCAGCTTTGGATCGCTTTGGTCAAATTGAACCGAAAGTTTTGTTCACCGCCGATGGATATTTTTACAAAGGAAAGACTTTCAATACTCTTCTCAATGCGGCTGAGATTGTAAAGGGAATACCTTCAATTAAAAAAGTTATAGTGGCTTCCTACATCGAAGATAAACCTAATATTGACCATATTCCCAACTCTGTCCATTATGATGACTTCTTATCTAAGGAAAGTGGACTTGAGATAAAATTTGAACAATTGCCTTTTGACCATCCTGTGTTTATTATGTTTTCCTCTGGAACAACTGGTAAGCCAAAGTGCATGGTGCAAGGAGCTGGTGGAATTCTTATTAATCACTTAAAGGAGCTAATAATCCAAACCGATTTGAAGCGAGAAGATATCCATTTTTTTATAACAACTTGTAGCTGGATGATGTGGAATTGGATGCTGAGCTCCTTGGCGGTAGGAAACACCCTAATTTTATATGACGGCAATCCCATTTACCCTGATCCAGGCGCTATGTGGAGATTAATCCAAGATGAAAAAGTAACAATGTTTGGTACCAGCGCAACTTATATCAATTACATTAGAGGCCAAGGACTCAAGCCTGGGAAGGACTACGATTTGTCGTCATTACGAGAAATATGGCAAACCGGTTCACCTCTTTTGCCCGAAGGATTTGAGTATGCCTACAGAGAAATTAAAAAAGATTTGCATTTTAATTCTAGTTCGGGCGGCACTGACATCAATGGGTGTTTTTGTACTGGAAGTCCTATTAGCCCTGTGTATGCCGGTGAATTGCAGAGCCCAGCTTTAGGAATGAAAGTGAAGGCGTATGATGAAAACGGTAATCCAGTAGTTGACCAACAAGGAGAACTTGTTTGTGAAGCCTCTGCTCCCTCAATGCCTCTTTATTTCTGGAAAGATCCAAATGATGAAAGATATAGAAGGGCTTACTTTAGTGTATATCCCAATATATGGCGTCATGGCGATTACATTATAATCCATGGCGATACAGGGGGGATAACTTTCTTCGGCCGTTCTGATTCTGTTCTAAAGCCATCCGGAGTTCGGATAGGAACAGCTGAGATATATAATCAAGTGGAAAATTTGGAAGAAGTTACTGATAGCTTGGCGATAGGGCAAAACTGGCGGGGAGACCAACGTATCATTCTCTTCGTTAAACTTACTGAGGGATATCATTTAACAGAAGATTTAAAAAATAAGATTAAAGTAACTCTACGTAAAAATGCTTCCCCAAGACATGTTCCAGCTAAAATCATCGAAGTTCCGGATATCCCCTATACCATGAACATGAAGAAAGTTGAAAGCGCAGTCACGAATTTAATACACGGCAGACCAGTCCTGAATAGAGACGCTTTGATTAATCCAGAATCATTGGATTACTATGAAGATCTTAAAGAGCTTCAAACAAACTAAGGATCTACATATGTTGATAAATAACGAGGAGTTAATAAATAGCAGTTGGGGAAAATAAAAGTAGTATGGGGGGACAAGTATGAAAGTAGAGGATATAAAAAACATTGCTGTAATCGGCACGGGGATTATGGGACATGGAATTGCACAGGTATGTGCGCAAGCCGGTTATAAAACGAGTATAACAAGAAGACGTGTAGAACTCATTCAGGAATCGATTGACAAGATAAAGTCAAATCTACAGATGTTGGTGGAAAAAGAAGTTATAACCAAGGACGAAGCGGATAATGCTTTATCAAGAATTCACGGTAGAAAAAACATTGCCGAAGCAGTTTCGGACGCCGACTTTGTAATCGAATCAGTCGTTGAGGATATGGATGTTAAAAAAAGTGTTTTCAGAGAGTTTGATACATCATCTCCAAAACATGCAATTCTTACTACCAATACTTCCTCATTCAGCATTACAGAAATCGCTTCGGTAACTGAAAGACAGGACAAAGTAGCAGGCATGCACTGGTGGAATCCCCCATACCTGATGCCATTGGTGGAAATAGTTAAAGGAGAAAAAACGTCTGATGAGACAACCAACGTTATAAAGAATCTCGTCACGAAACTTGGAAAGGTGCCCGCAACGTGTAAGGATTCGCCCGGTTTCATAGGCGTAAGACTTCAATCCGCGTTAGTTAACGATGCGATATCTATTTTAGAAGAAGGCCTTGCTAGCGCGGAGGACATCGATACAGCAGTTAAGATGACTTTGGGTTTCAGGACCCCCATATTAGGTCCGCTTGAGACCGTGGATCTGGGTGGAATGGATACTTTTTTCTACGCTTATGACTATCTTTATAAAAAACTCGGGGAGAAATACAAGCCTCCAGATTTACTAAGAAACAAGGCTAAGGCTGGTGAACTGGGCATTAAAACTGGCAAGGGTTTTTACGACTACACGGGCAAATCTATTAAGTCAATAATAAAAAATAGAGACGAATGGCTCATGGAGCAGTCGAAAAAGCTTAAAGAGAAAATGGCGGCGCAAAAAAACAAATAATAAAATGATGGTAATCGATTTTAATACTGCCTAGGTTCTTTTGATATTCTTAGCATTTCTCTAGCTTGGGCGGGTGTGGCTACTTCTCGGTTAAGTTCCTTTGCTATCCTAGCTGCTCTTTCAACTAACTGAGCATTGTTCTGACACAAGACATCTTTCTTATAATATATATTGTCTTCAAGCCCGACCCTAACATGTAGCCCCATCGCTATCGCTATTGTCGTTAAAGGCAATTGGTGTGCCCCAACACCTATAACGCTAATAATGGAATTTTGAGGGGCATTATTCACCATTGAAAGTAAGTTAGAAGGGGTTGGTAGAACCGCACTTGGCGCACCCATTACAAACTGAATAAGGTATGGTTCACTTATCAGTCCCTTATTTATCAAGTTATAAACCAGATGAAACTGGCCTTGATGGTAGACTTCCATTTCGGGCTTTATGTTCTTCTCCATCATCTTTTTGGCGAAAATCTCGGTTTCACCCCATGTAAAAGTGGGGGGCCATATAGAATCGAGGAGTACTTCATCAGGCCTACCTGATAAGGGTGGACTCCTTTTTTTCATCTTAGCCTTCCAAGCTAGGGGCCCCATGTTGAGGCTTGCTACTTCAGGATCGGCATCAAGCGATTTGACCCTTTCCTCAGTCGTTAGACCAAGTCCTCCACCAGTCGTGTTGTTTATAATGATATCTGGGCAAAGCTCTCTGATTAGTTTGTTTGCTTTGTGGTACTGGGCGGGATCGGTTGACGCACTCGAGTATCCTTTATTTGGATCTCTTGCGTGTATGTGGACAATAGATGCTCCAGCTTTGAGGCATTCATAGGCTTGTTCAGCCTGTTCCTCCGGAGTTTCTGGCAAATTTGGATTTAGTTCTTTGCCGTGAACCCCTCCAGTCAAAGCGGCTGAGATAATCAGAGGTGGCATCTCCTGCTTCGCGACCCTTCTTAAATATTCAGCGGTATCGAGATAATTCCAAGCCATACTAGTTCTCCAATACAAAAAGCAGGCATCTAATTTAAATATACTTCGGTTATGAAGCGATTATAAGACAAAAATGCGATAGTCAAGAGATACACATATAAAATATACTTTGGTTATTAAGCAATCACAAAACAAAATTGTGATGAACTTTCAAAATGGGCGGAGGTGTTCATTTTTTATACGCATTTATAAGATAACGCGCTATTTCTCTTGATGGAAAAGGAACTTGTTTCGGTGTGCGGGCTTCATTGCGGTATATGTCCGATATATTTAGCTACAAAGGATCGGACCTTGGCTGAGAAAATCGCTTCGAACAGAAATTTGAAACCAGAAGATATTCACTGTAAGGGTTGTCGGGCTGAGAAGGGGGTTATACCTATAATTGGACCTCCGATCTGTCAAACATATGATTGTTGCGTGAACAAGAAAAAACTCGACTTCTGTTATCAATGCGATGAATTTCCATGTTTAAAGCTAGTTCCATGCAGCGACCGAGCATCGGAAATACCCCACAACACGAAAATATACAACCTTTTACTCATACAAAAAAAAGGTTTGGAAAACTGGCTCAAAGAGGCAAGAAATATTCGAAGGTTGTACTTTAAGGGGAAAAAGAAACGCGGAGGAGACGAACCCGTCCTAAAGTAATAAACACCTCGATTTCTGCCAATCAATTCTTTTCTCAACATGTCTTCAAGTGGTGGGGCCGCCGGAATTTGAATCCGGGTCACCAGCACCCCAAGCTGGGAGGCTAGACCAAGCTACCCCACGGCCCCCCTGAGGAATCTAGTTCCACTTACATAAAAACAAGTTTGTCGGAGATTATGTCTTGATGATGTTCACTATCTGTCTGTTGGTCTCTTGGGGCGGCTCAACGGTGTTGACCAGATAGACATCCGTCAGTTTAAAAAGCCTTTTAAAAAAATCCTTCCTGAGTTGCAGCTTTCGTTGATCTCTCACCAACTGATGGGGATTGCAAAAATCATTTACCAGCAAATAATCCAGCGCCTCCTCAGGGCTGAGCTTTCTGATCACCCTTGAGTCATCCCTATCCCTCTTGAGCATGATGATTTTCCTGAGTGTTGTCATGGGGATCACCCCACCGCTGCCCACTACCCACCTCACATTTACGACCGCCCTTCCACGCTCGTCGAAACGGACTTTTTTCACAAGCCCTTCGTATTCTTTCCATATGCTCCCGATATCTGCCTCGATGTAGCAGTTCTTTTCAGAGCCGAAAGCCAGAGGGCCCTGCTCGTAAACCCTCACGAAATACCAATCGTCCGTTACCAGTCTCGCCCCCTTCAATCTCAGCAGGCCCCAGGAGTGGGTAGTCTTACCGGTTCTAGAAGGTGCTATGATGGAGACGCCTGTGCCCTCTACGTCTATCGCTGCCCCATGGACGGAGTATATCCCGTGCTCGTCTTCGAGGACATCGCCCGCCACGGAAAGGGTGATGCTCTTTACCCATCCGTAGTAGTCGACATTGGTCAGAAAAGCCGTGTTAGTATATGGGTCATACTTCACGCTGAGCTGGCCCTCTTCCTCCCTCAAAACGATGAGGCGACCGTGAGATCGGACATTCTCGTCCATCGTGTAGAAGTTCTCTTCCCACAGATTCTTCACGTCTTCCAGCTCGGTCAGGAGTTTTATGCAGCAGCCGTAGATGTTCGCCTTCTTGGTATACAGGTACCTCTTTAAATTGAGCTCGAAGAGCCTCTCCTTCTCCTCGGGCGTGATCAACTCTACTTCATATTTCAAGGAACTCATCAAATCACCTCTACTTGGGCCTGATACGCCCCCACTTCTCGAGAGCGGCCCCCAATTCCCCTCTTCCCTTGGCGTATTCCTCGAGCGAAACCCCCCCCATCGCGGCATCGATGGCCTGACGTACAGCTGCTGCCCCCGCTCGTCCTCCGTCCGGGTGTCCCCACACACCGCCTCCTATCTGGATGATGATGTCTTTTCCAAACATTTCGATGATCTCGGGTATCAAACCTGGGTGCAGTCCGCCCGAGATGACGGGGAAAACAGGCTTGATCGCGCGCCACTCTTGAGCTAGGATTTGTCGCCCGCTTTTAACGTTACGATTCATGATTGCTCTTTGTAGCGCCAGAACCTCCTCCCGCGGCGCCTCGAGCTTTCCTATCGCGGTGCCGATGTGGAGCTGGTCGACGCCCACGAGGCGAGCGATTTTTGCAACGGCCAGCATCGACATCCCATGCTCTGGCTTGCGTGTGAATGCAGCATGGAACGCGCGGTGAGCGTGGATCGCGAGTCCTAAGTCTTCGCATTCCTCGCGCAGCGATTGAACTCCTGCCCACCCCACTGTTAGAATGTCGACCATCACGTACTCGCCACCTCGCTCCTTCACGAATTTCGCGCGGCGGAGCATTTCTCGCGTTTCGGCTGTCACGTTGATTAAATAGCTCTTTCGTTCCCCGGTCTCTCGCTCGGCTCGATTGCGTAGCTTTAGCGATCGTGCCGCCCTCCGCTCGAACTGGTTGAATCGCTGCCCTGAGAGGTTCTCATCATCCTTCAGCAGGTCGATGCCACCCACCCAGGCTTCGTATCCTGCTTGAGCATGCTCCTCGCTGCTCATCCCGACCTTCGGCTTCGGCACCGTTGCAGTCAGCGGCCTGTCATTCACCTTGAAAATTTCCCTAATCCCATTGATGCCAAACTGGGGGCCCTTGAACGATTTTATGAGCCTTGGCGGCCACCGCACGTCCTCAAGCCTGAGATTGCGTACGGCTTTCATCCCGAAGATGTTGCCCGCGATCGAGCTAAGCACTTGGGGCATGTTTCCAGCCTCGAAGAGGTCAAGCGGGTAGGCCACCTTCACCCACCGCCCTTTGATTTCGTAGGCCTTCGCCATGAGTCGTCGCTTTTCTGGCGTCATCGTCGTAAGTGTGGTCCAGGTGCCAATCGAGCTCTCCGAGGCCACGCGTCCCACGGCCTCCCGAATGCTAATGCCGTTCGCAGGCTCAACTCTAAACAGAACTATTAAGTTCTCGCTCGAGGGTTTGTAGCTCGGGGCGACGAAATCTAAATACCATTCGGTCTTCATGCTCATGAACCAATTAACAATAGCTTTTCAAGTAAAAATACACTTAGCGCTTGAATTTCGTCTATCGTCTCAAATGGGCTGAGATACATTTGCGAATCCACATCCATTTTATCCAACCGTCAGATTCATTGTCTCTCCACTAAGTTAGGACTAGACAATACCGCTTATTTCTTTTCTTTCTCTTCGGCGGTTCGTTTCGATTCACATTTTTCCATCTCACGTTTTGCTAAGCCGCCAACGACTGAATCAAGCCAGCACCACGAATACCACGCTATCGCCGCGAATGAAAAGCAAACCGTATCGCTTTCTCACTCGGTCCCCCTCAAGGCTCGTGGCATCGTCGAGCACCAAATTCATGTGCATATCGTAAGCGCGCAACTTGCCACGGAGCCTAGCCGCCCCCTTTAGCCCAACGATCACCTCGTTGCTCGAAGCGCGACCCAGTATTTCAGACAGAAGGCTTTCGGGACGAATTTGCGCCATCTACCTACCCTCGCTCTTGCAGAGAATTTGTAGACTTTTCTGCAACTGCCCTCTCATCTGCACACGTATCTTCCGCTCGATATGCATCCTCTCGCAGAGACTTTGAAGCCTTTTCTTCAACTGCTCTAGTTCATTGGTCCCTTCGAGGAGGTTTTCCAAGGTGGACTGGAGCTTGATCGCGAGGGATTGCTGCTCGTACAGGGGGCGTGAGTCCGGGAGCTCCCCGCGGTTTATCGATTCCTCGAGGTTGCTTGTGATTCGACTTATAAGCCCTTCCATCTCCTTGAGCTTCTTTGGATCGACCTTCACCGCCTCGAGCATCATTAAGGCTTTTCTCCATTGCTCAGCCCTTTTACTCATGCTATCTTCTCCACCAAACGAGCGAGCCATGGCACACTAAAAAGAGATTTCCTTCCAACAAATCTATCGAATTTCGACACGAAATTAATATAAAAGCTGCAATGTAGTCATTTTAGTGTCATCCATGGTGAGCGAGGTGTCTTCCAACATAGAAACCGTGCTGTCGAGCATCGAGTTCAAACACACTCTACACCTCTACAGCTCCGATGTGAACAAGTACTCGGTTCAGGCACCCTTCCTAGCGGCCGCAAAGAAGGGGGAGTGGGCCGTCTATGTGACCAACGAAACTCCCGCGACGGTGATGCGGGAGTTCGAGAGACTTGATATCAAACTCTCTGTTATAAAGCCCGAAGAGCTGGGGAGGTTGACAACTACCGATCGCGGACTAAGGGTAGTTGTGGACGCTGGCTCGATCGACCCGAGCGTGCTCCGAAGGCTGAGAAGTCGAACACGGGAAGCGATAGCTAAGTACATCGACCACTCCAAGCGGGAAAAATACCTGGCTGAGAGCTGCAAAGGCTGCCTCATTTTGTGCACTTACGACATGGGCAAGCTCAGTCCCGATTTGGTCAAACAACTCGTCGCATCCCACGATAAGCTGGTGCTAACGACGAGCGATGCGACCATCCTAGCGGCGGAGTCGCTGGATCGGGCTGGACTTGCGGCTGAATCTGTTCAGCGGTTCGTGAAGGATGAACTTGAGACCATAGTTCTGGCGCTTGTGCTTAGAGAGCCGATGTGCGGCACCGATATAATAAAAACAATCCACAGCAAGTTCAACGTGCTCCTGAGCCCGGGCACTATATATCCACTCTTGCACGATCTTGAGAAAAAGGGGCTGCTGAAGTGTGAGTATGGGGTTAAGACGAAGACCTACAAGCCAATTGAGGGCGCCGAGGAAAAGATCCGCAAGATGCTTGAGGAACACGTCAAAGCGAGCAGGTTCCTGAGTAAGTTCTTGCAAGTCACCGGCGCGAGCGAGAAGCGCTAACGGTTTTAACATTCGAATTTCGAAACACAAACTTATTAGGGATTTTTTCAGCGGACTTTATGTGGTGGGGGTGATTTTAGATGCTCGGAAGGCGATCAATTATGGGGATTGTTTCCTCCGCGGATTACGATAAACTTCAAAGGATGTGTGCTCGAGAGGGATGTCGCATCTCAGATATAGTCAGCAGAATCGTTTCCCAGTACTTGGCCAGAGTCCCCGCGGAAAAAGTTGTGAAAGTAAAGAAAATAAAAAGGATTAAAAAGGCAAAGAAACGGGCCAAAAAGTAAAATCGCTCAAAACGAGGTGAACCCATGGGAAAATTGAATGAGTGGTTTCGTAAGAAATCGAAGCGTAAGACAAAGAAAAAGGTAAAAT
>Ga0209636_10007158_pt1 | contig 11383 bp, 8 predicted proteins | sample DeeMarSWOR152_54_FD_187464 | JGI IMG/M metagenome (GOLD analysis project Ga0209636, IMG submission 187464) | Marine sediment microbial communities from White Oak River estuary, North Carolina - WOR-1-52-54 (SPAdes) (version 2) | ecosystem: Environmental > Aquatic > Marine > Intertidal zone >... | reverse complement strand
TTCAGAGAGAATATCGCCCGCGTCTTGGCCGCCCTAAACGCGGCGAGCGGAAGCACAGCAGCTCTGATCCACGAGCAGATTGCATCGACTCGGCCTGCAGAAAATACAGACCGCCAACTCGCCAATCAAGATCTGGCAGATCATGTGCGTATTTACCGCCAAGGATACCGAGATGCGCTCGCCGCCGTAGCGACAGCATTTGGCGTTTTGAGCGTTCCCCCCATTGAACCCCCTCTCGACGGCTTGGAACCGCACGATGCGCTGTACGAGAGGGTCCAGGTTTGCGATATCCAGTAATGGTCAGGGAGGCCAGGCGATCGGCCGGCTGGGAATGAAAGAGCCGCACGTTGAGGCTGTAGTTTAGTATCATCTCAATGTTTTGGGAAGAAAACGCCCCCGAGACGGGGGCTTGAGCAGGTTTCCCCCAGTTATTGAGAAGATACGTAGTTTATATCCATAAGGCAATTTGTAGGGCATAAGAATCCCGGCAGACAAGGGTGTGCGAAATGCGCATTCCGCACGCCCGCTCCTCCCCCAAGGGCAACCATTCGCTGTTACTCTGTTCGGTCTAGCCTTCCAGCCATTTTGGCATAGTGTCGTCTGGGATACCTTTGGCAGGCGGCCAGTGGCGGCGGAAAGCCTCCGTCATCTCGCTGCTGACATAATCAGCCAGGGTAACAGGACGGCTAGTTTCATCCGACGTGTGACGGATCCACCCACCCCACTGCGAGCGGTGGCACTCGAACGCCGCGACGACCTTCTCGTAGTAGGGTGAGATGTCAAGGACGAAATGAGCTCGGTCGTTCATGTTCAGCTCGCTGTATCGGCCAGGACTTTCATGGAATGCACTGAACGAATAGAGCAGGGGAGCGGTGTTCCCCTGCAAAATCACAGCATCCCGGACGACTCTGTGAACGAGCTTGTGTGCTGGGTGACCATATTCACCATCGGAGCCGTGGGTAAGCACGACCTCCGGTGATAGCCGTTCAATGGCCTTGGAGATCTGTGCCCTGAACTTGGAGGGATTATGCCTGGGGGCCTTCGGCTGCCCATCGCCCACTGGGTCAATGTAGTCGAGAAAGTCCAAAGTTGTCGCTCCCAGCACTTCGGCTGAACACCTCATCTCTTGTTCTCGTACCTTGCCGATCGTTTCCCGTGTAGCCAGAGGTGGATTCCCAAGCCACCCGCCTTCGCCACGGGTTACGCAGAGTAGGTGGACGGGGATAGCCTGAGAACAAAGTTTGACAAGCAGACCAGCACAGTATAACTCGTCATCAGGGTGAGCGTAGATACACAGCAGGCCGGGCATAAGCTTGATCCCCCTAATCGAGCTCCTAAGCGTGGCCAAGATACCACTCGACTAGATATGGATACGGATTGATAACGTGTCCCTCCACTTCTGGTTGCAGGAAGCGGTTGGGGGTTACTAGAACGCCTGGCTCACGCTCGTACGCAAAGCAGAATCTCTCCGGATGTTTAAGAATCATCATCTCCAAGTGGAGATGAGAGGGAATGGCCTTCGTTTCGAAGCCGGTGCGACCTACGGATCCAATGAGATCACCAGCACTTACCCTGCTTCCCAGATGGATGCCTTCTACGACGCTATCCCAATGCATGTAGCAATAGAGGATGCCATCCTCCCCAAGAAGGCCTAGGTTGTTCCCCCAGTAGTCCTCCGGATCATGCCCTGATCTGTAGTGTCTCATCGCTATGACTGTGCCATCGACAATAGAGACCAGGAGATGTCCTCGCCCCGCATACAAGTCAACCCCCAAATGCCAGCCATAGATGACCTTCAACAACCAGTTACTGGCAAAGCCCCACTCAAAGTCTGGTAGGGGGAAGACATGCGTAATGGCCGACGCAAGAGGCTGTTGCATCTCACTAACGTGGAGTCGGGCATCCTTGTGCAGGTTCAGCGAGCTGACCGAGTATCTTGTGCCCGTCATAAACGTGCGCGTGGCATCGACGCCGATTCTGAGACCTTCTATTTCCGCTATGCTCGGCAGATCTCCCAACGACGATGGGGCGGTCTCTGGAGTCACGGGGCCAGCGGAAATCCTGGTAAGCGACGAGTTCACTCGCACGGCGATTGACCCGGCATCCATGGCTTCCAGCCTGATCGCTTTCCGTACGCCCGTCCTCGTGGTGTAGACAGCGGACTCTCCCACGTTTAGGTCACAATATTGGCAGAAGAGGTCCTCAGAATGTCCCCTGGCATTGGACGTGGACACCAAATGATTATCTGACATCGCGAACTACACCTCGCAAGCGCAAGCCCATGTGCAAGGACTGCAACTGGCTCACTGACAGTGATCTAGTCCTTGCCTACTAGAGTTCCTGCTCTCTATCCTTTCAGACCGGAAAAGACGACACCTCGGACGAACTGCTTCTGACCGATCGCAAATACTACGAGCATAGGGATGGTCATAAGCACCGACATGGCCATCAGATAGTGCAGAGGCTGCTTCTGCCGCTCCATAGCCCGGAAGGCGTTGAGCCCCAATGCAAGCGTCCACAATTCCTGCTTGCCGCCCAAGTAAATCAGTGGATAGAGGAAATCGTTCCACGACCACTGGAATGAGAATATGGCCACCACTGCAAGCACTGGTCCGGACAGAGGCATGACGATTCTCCACCAAATGCCAAACTCGGAACAGCCGTCCATTCGGGCTGCGTCGGACAACTCCTGCGGAATGCCGCGAAAGAACTGGCGCATCAAAAAGATGTAGAAGGGGTTGTGTCCCAATGGCTGGGGAATGACCAAGGGCCAAAACGTGTTCATCCAACCCAGCCAGTCGAATATGACAAAGCGGGGAATAAGTGTCACGACGCCGGGCATCATCATTGTGCTCAGCAAGAGCGTGAACAACAGATCGCGCCCTGGGAACTCTATTCGGGCGAAGCCGTATGCCACAAAGGAAGAGGTGATCACGCTGCCAAGCACGACCGCGATGACGATAAACATAGTATTGCGGAACTGCCGCGCCACCGGAGCGATCTGGAACACCTCAACATAGTTCCACCATGCAACTGGATCCGGGATCAGTTCCAGTCGGACAGCTGTCACTTTGTCTATTGTCTTCAAGGAGGTGGAAACGGTCCAGAGCAACGGGAAGACAGTGGCTACTGCTCCCACTAGTAATATGGCGTAAGCGATACTTACTTTCGCTAGTTTCACCAGTCTGCTTGCAGCGAACAGTCTAGTTATCATACAGATTCACTCTTCGTCCGTGAAGCCAGAAGCGCCTGCTGGCTGGCGTGCTACGAAATTCCATAGTACACCCATCGCTCGGAAGTCCGATTCAGCAGAATTGTGAGCGACAGAATGATGAAGAAGAGGATCAAGGCCATAGCTGACGCGTATCCCATACGATAGTGGCCAAAGGCATTGTTATAGAGATGCAACATGTAAAACAGCGTAGAGTTTAAAGGCCCCCCTTGTGTCATGATGAAAGTCGAAGTGAAGACTTGAAAGGCGCTGATGACTCCCATGACCAGGTTGAAAAAGACAACCGGGGTCATCAGAGGAATGGTCAGACGTGTCAACTTGGCCCAGCCTCCGGCGCCGTCTATCTCGGCTGCTTCGTAGAGCTCCTCTGGAACGCCCTGTAGCCCAGCCAGATAGACCACCATCTGCGAGCCGAAACCCCATAAGCTCATAATGATCAACGCCGGCTTTGCCCACTCTGGTCGAGTCAGCCAACGCACGGGCTTCAGGCCAAATAGCGAGAGGAACTGGTTGATGAGTCCTCCCCTTGTGCGCAACATGAATAACCATATGACAGACGACACCACCACGGGGACTACGGAGGGAACGTAAAAGATGGTCCGAAAGACCGATCTGCCTGGCAGGTCAGCGTTCAGTAGCAAGGCGAGCGAGAACGAGAAAATGATGATTAGTGGCACGCTAAAGCCCACATAGTAGATGGTGTTCTTGAGGCTTGTCCCGATCAGATGATCACCGCGGAGTATCTCTTCGTAGTTCGCCAAACCTACCCAGTTGGGCAGCTTTCTACCCACGGTAAAGTCAGTGAAGCTAAGATACTGATTCATCAGAAAGGGCACGAGGTCAAACCACAGGAGTGAAATGAACCAAGGAAGCACAAAGACATATCCTATCCAGTTCCTGTGCCGAGTTCCAAACCTACGGAGCCGGGCGAGCAGTCTCGCCCGGCTCGCCTTGGTAGTGGGTGTATTATCCGCAGGTATCACACTTTACTCCAGAACTCGTCCAGAACTTCCTGGCCTTTGCCTGCTGCCCAGTCGAGAGCCTCTTTGGGCTCCTTCTGGCCATAGAGTGCCTGTTCGACAGCTTCTGCGAGAAACCCTGTTACCTGGCTTTGAACTGGGGTAATTGGCACGCTTACATCGGTCTCGACTCCCTCAAGCACCACACTCCAATAGGGATTGACATCGTACCAAGCCGGATCCTCGTTGCATTTCTTTACTGCGGAGACCTGGGCCTGCTCAAAGAGGAACTTGCAGCCTCCCTCCTCTTTAGGGGAGTCCCTGAGGATCCACCACTCTATCCACTCATAGGCAGCGTCCTGGAGCTCCTTGGGCAAGTCCTTGGAAATAACGTAGCCCCAGCCCTGCTCTAGCCCCGCCACGCCGTGGTGCGTTGCGTTAGGTCTGTTGCTGTTGTACGGCCGCAAAGCTACACCCCACTTGTCTGGGTCGTTGTACATGTCGGGGTCAGAAGATTGCATCCACCCAAATGCCCAGGTACCGGCAAAGTACACGGCTTGGAGCTCGTCGAAGAAGGGATTGTCAATGCCTTCCATCCGCTCAAAGAAATCCAACTGGTTCTCGTAGCCACTGTAGATGTCAGTAACAAAGTTCACCATCCATTCCAGTGACTCTATACCTTGAGCGCTGTTGAAGGTGAGCGTTCTCGCATCGTCGGTCACATACTCCCCATCGTTGCAGTAGAGCCAGGACACAAAGTCGTATGCTGTAGCGCCGGCCCATGTCTGCACCACGTTTGCCCCGATGACCTTGATAGCCTCGCCCTCAAATACCGTGACCCCTCTGCAGGCCTCCTCCAACTCCTGCCACGTCTCCGGTGGCGTCTCCGGATCGAGCCCCGCCTGGCGGAAGACATCCTTGTTGTACAGGTACAGGCTGGTTGTCCCCCCATCACCAGGCAACTGAAACGACCAGACCTTCCCGTCCCATACCTGGTTCGCGGCGTCGGAAGCATAAAAGATCTCATCTAGGTCTAGACCTCTTACCTCTATGTAATCGGTTATGGGAATGATCAATCCTTCTTGAGCGAACTTGTAGGTCTCTTCGCGCCGCGTCATAATTACAGCCGGAGGGTTCCGACTTGCTATGGCCGTTGCCGCTCGCTCAGATCGGTTGTCCCAAGGCTGGAGCGCGTTCACCACGTGGATATTCGGATGCTCCTCTTCGAAAGCAGCAATAGCCGCTTCCATAAGCGGCTGCCGGTGAGCTCCCCACCAGTTCATAAAGTCAACCGTAATCCGCTCACTTGGCTCCGGCACAGCAGTAACAACCTTCTCTACCTCCACGACCTTCGGGGAGGCCTCGACAATAACCGTCTCCTTGACTACTTTGGGAGCACACGCGGCCAGCAAGCCGCCAGTCGCTGTGAGTCCCAGTCCCCGTAGCATCTCGCGTCGGCTAATACGCTTCTCATCCATTACTGACCTCCTGTTGAGAACGAGAACGGATGTTTGAGTCTCTTCTTGCGTAAACGTGTCTTTCATATTATACTCCTCTCCGTATACCGGCGTCAATGGGTTTTGTGCCGGGAAGGTGACACCCAAGTGTCATTAGATGGATCGACAAATGGCAGCTGATCGTCAGCACACGCAAGAACAAGTGGCTCTGCCGGAAGCTTTTGTCAAGCAGGTGAAAAGTGCCCTGGAAAACCTGTACGACTTTGCCTACCTGGAACGTCATCCACTGGCACAGGTGAGCAGGCCCCGGGCAGCAGAGCTGGCTACGACTGGGGGCCAGCACTTGCGCCGCGAACTCATGGCAGCTATCGAGTCGCTGGATCCGGGAATGAGAGTCTCTTTTCGTGAGCCTCCCGCCCGTCTTTATAATCTGCTCCACCTGCACTATGTGGAGGGAAGCACCATTCAAAAAGCTGCCCACGAGTTGGGCATCTCGCTCCGGCAGGCATATCGCGATTTGCGACGCGGGGAGGAGAACGTGGCTTCGATCTTTTGGGTACAGCGATCGAGGTCCCTGCCTCAAGCATCTAACGCGGTTCAGGCGTCATCCATTGATGCAGAGATATCCAGGTTGGAGGGCCATCCTCGTCCTACTGATGTGCGCTCGCTTCTGCACCACGCTCAGCAAGCAGTGGAGCAGTTGGCAGAACAGCGGGCTGTTCGTCTTTGTGTCGATTTCCCTTCCGAGCCAGTTACCGTATCTACCGATCCAGTGATAGCTCAACAAGTGTTCGTCAGCACACTCAGCCACACGGTTCAGCAGGCTATGCCGGGGCGCCTGTATCTGGCGCTGAGGGCTGGCAAGAACCGTGTATTTCTTGCCCTGCGCTACGCACCGGAACCTGGAGCGATCAACGAGTCTGTGATTGACAATGTGGTCGCACAACTAGCAGATCGACTGCGGTGGACTGTGAACCAAGAAGACCAGCCAGGGAATGTCCGGGTAGTTACTATGCATATGACTGCTCGTGGGCCTGTCGTGCTGGTCTTAGATGACAACGAGGGTTTGGTCGATTTGCTGCAACGTTATCTTACTGGACACGCGTGTCAGGTAACACTGGCAGCGAGCGGGAAGGAAGGGTTACAGTTGGCGCAGGAGCTGGTCCCTGACGCCATCGTGCTGGACGTGATGATGCCAGAGATGGATGGATGGGAATTTCTCCAGAGACTGCGCGCTCGGCCGCAGACGGCCGCTACCCCGGTAATCGTCTGCTCCGTGATCAATGATCCCGAACTTGCCTATTCCCTAGGGGCTTCTCTCTTTCTGCCGAAACCGATCGGCCGAGACGACGTTCTGGTCGCACTACACCAGTTGGGTGTGGTGTAGACACAACGAATGAAAGTGATCTGGCAGACGTGACGTGAATCGCCTACTGCGTTCTGCATTCTGCATGCTGTACTCTGTCGCCCGTGCAGGGCAAATCATATGCCAATCCTGGAGAGAGGCACCTGAGGCATCGAACGCTCGTCGTAACGCGGTTCCAGCGCGCCGATCACGGCTTCCAGGCAGCGCATGACCTCGGTCAGTTCCAATTGATCTGGGCGATGGACGATAATCTGGCTGGCACGTCGGGCCAAGGCGTCCTCTGCGTAACCTACAGCCGTCAGCAGTACTATCGGCAGATCGGACAGTTCGGGGTTCTGACGCATTTGCTCGAGCACCTGAAAACCGTCTAGACCTGGCATGATCAGGTCCAGCAACACTAGGTCAGGTCGTTGAGCGCGAATGGCCGACAGGCCTTCCTCCCCATCATATGCGCGTCGTACCTTCAAGGCCCATTGAGCTGCCTGCAAAGCACGCTCGATCAACTGACAGAAGCCTCGGTCGTCGTCGATGATTAGGACCTCATGGATGTCGCCCAATCGGTCAATATAGTCCAGGAGCCGCTGGATGGCGATCGGTTTAGTTAGACAAGCCGCAACTGCCAGGTCATCTGTTATCCATGCCTGGCTGGGCAGTGAGCACTCGATAAACGGCACAGGCACCAAAGGAGTGTCATTGCAGTGATTTCGTTCCCCAGGTGGCACGTTGCGTATCACGGCACGTGGATGATGGAGTGCCACTTGTTTCGCCAGTTGGTCCGCGTCGGCAACCTGTAAGACTTCGTAGCCCTCGATGTGACGGTGTACCAAAGCGGCTACCGTGGGCTCAGGATCGACAACAAGGATGCAGGGACGCGTCTCTAACCGCGGCGGATCTGTCGCGCGCTTGGCATACGCAGGTGATGCGGGCACGTACTGGCCGGGGATTGGCAGAGCAAAGGAGAACGTCGAACCCACGCCTTCCCGGCTCTCTACCCAGATACGTCCCTCGTGTGCTTCCACAAAGCGCTTGCAGATCGCAAGGCCCAGGCCCGTACCTCTGTGTTCACGATGCAAAGAGCGGTCAACCTGATAGAACTCCTTGAAAAGGTGTGGCAATTCCCCCGCCGGGATGCCAAGTCCCATATCGCTGACGCTGACTATCACTTCGTCACCCACTCGCCCGGCCTGTACTCGCACCGTCCCTTTCCCGGCAAAGCGTGCCGCGTTGTTGAGCAGATTGAGGAGCACCTGCCGGATGCGAGTGCGATCGACCTCCAATACAGGCAAGTCCTGAGCAATCGCCGTCTCCAATTGAATCGCGGGGCTTTGGAAGAGACTCCCGGCAATCTCGACGGCTTCGGACAACAGCGATTCCAGCAAAGTAGGCTCCTTGTTTAGCGCAAAACCCACCATCTCGAAGCGAGAGAGGTCGAGGATATCATCGATCATCTCTGAAAGATGGCGACTGCTGCGGTAGATCTGATAGACGTCTCGACGCAGTGTAGACGGCCACCGCATCTCGCCATACACTTCAGGTGAAAAGTACATCACCTCGCTGAAACCCAGAATCAGGTTCAGGGGTGTGCGCAGCTCGTGGCTGATGTTAGCCGCGTATTGCCCCTTCATGAGCCGCGCCTGCTCCGCTTGCTGACGGGCCAAGATAAGTTCGCGCTGTGTGCGTTTCTGAAGAGCGTAAGCCAGATCCAGAGATTTGACCATGCGGTTGAGCTCAGCTTGTCGATCACGGACCTTGTCCAGTAGTTGATCGGCGCGCTGCTGCATCGTCCAGGCCCATTCCAGCGCGGTATATAGTGTACGCGCGGTTAGCCATGCCGCCGCCGCGCCCGAAGTCAATACCGCGAAAAGGGTGAGCAGCGGATAAGCGCGAGTTCCATCGTGCGTTAACCACGCCGCTGCTCCGGCGACTGTGCCTGCGATTGCCAATGTGGCAGCCGGAGTCAGCATGGCACCAAAGCCTATCAACAGCAGACCCAGAAAAGGCAGCCAGGGGGCCGCAAAGCACCACATAGCAGCCAACAGTCCGGCAGTCGGTCCCCATACCAACAGGTGCCGCGCCAAGATCGGGTGTATCCCAGCCAACATCCGTACTATCAGACCCAAGCCAAAGACAGCAGCTAACAGAGCCACCACGATGCTCGGAAAGGGATCTAAGCGTAGAGCTTGCCATATGATCAGGCCGCTACCACACATCAGCAAAACCGCCAAACGTCCAGCCAGTTGGCTGCGCAGATTTGCCAGGTTGACAGCCGCTCCATCTTGAACCACGGTCATGTGATTTCTCCTAGGTCCTATTGATTGGATTTTTGACAAATGAGAAGAATTGTGTCAACTGCCGAAGATGCGGACACGCCTGATGTCGCCCACCCTGGTTCAGTTGTATAGTTTAGCACAGGTATTTCACAATGGCAACCTTTACTTCTTGGTCATCGGACAGGTGCCCGGTTCTGGAAGATAAATCCACCGCGCTGGAGGACTCACTGATGCGCTATACCTCACCCCAATATTACGGTGGTTAGAAACCGCCTCTGCCCTTGGTTCACCCCCAAGGACGAAAATAGCTGCTCAAGGCCAGCCCGTGACTCACCTTGAGCAAAGAGTTACGATTTGCGACTTGCGATTTGGTTAGTGTCTCGAAGTTTTCGCCACTTTCCTGTCGACGGTTTCCTGCTACTACACATTGTAGGTGACCGGGTGGACTTGCTGCCAGATGTAGTAGCCAGCAAACTTGCAGCCCAGGTGGCGAAAAACTAATGACACTAACCGATTTGCAGATTTCCGATTTGTCTATGCACGCTTGGTGTGGTAAAATCCTTGTCTGCCTGATTATATCAAGTATGTGTATCTTCTCAATAGCTGGGGGAAACCTGCTCAAGCCCCCGTCTCGGGGGTGTTTTCGGTTTCGTTTCCCCGAAACATCCGAAGCATTGAGATGATACAAGTATGTTCCATCCATGACCATTGGTGAGGAAGACAATATCGTGCTAAAGTCAAAGACTAGACGAGTCATTTTTCAGCCCGCTGCTTATCGCAGCATGCAAAAAGGCATTGACCAGATCGCGAATGCCATTCGCCCCACTTTGGGGCCCCTTTCAGGCGTGGTGGCCATCATGCCAGTTGTCGACAGCAACAAAATGCCCGAGATGTTGGACAACGGCGGCGTGATCGCCCGTCGCATTATCCAACTGCCCGACCGGGACCAGGATATGGGCGCAATGTTTATCCGCCACATGCTGTGGCGGGTGCACGAACAGGTCGGCGATGGGACGGCCACAGCAGCCGTGCTCTTCCAGTCGATTTACAACCAGGGCCTGCGCTACATCACCTCCGGCGGCAATGCCATGCTATTCCGCCGCTACCTGGAAAAGGGCATGCGTGCCCTCCTCGACGAGCTATCCGGCATGACCACCCCCGTGGAAGGCAAAGAGAAGCTGACCCAGATCGCCAACTCGGTGTGCGCCGACCCGCCCCTGGCCAAGATGCTGGGCGAGATTTTCGACATCGTTGGCGAATATGGGCGCCTGGAGATCCGCTCCGGTCGTAGCCGCGAGATAGAGCGCGAATACGTAGAGGGGATGTACTGGAACAAGGGGGTCGTCTCGCGCGAAATGCTGGCCGATCGCGTCAAGTTCAGGACCGAACTGGAAAACCCGGCCATCCTGATCAGCGATCTGTCCATCGAAGACCCGCGCCAACTTTTACCCTTGCTCGAACGCCTGATTCAGGCGGAGATTCGTTCGCTGCTGATCGTGGGCCACACGATTTCGCCTGCCGTGATCGGTTTTCTGCTGGCCAACAGCAAGCCTGAAAAACTGCAATTGGTCGCCGTCAAAACCCCCGGGGCCACCCTGCCCGACCAGACCGCGGCACTCCAGGATCTGGCGATCTTGACGGGTGGGCGTCCGGTGGTCAAAGCGACCAAGGAATCGTTAGCCGGAATCACCGTTCAAGACCTGGGCCGCGCGCGCAAGGCCTGGGCTGACCGCTTCTATTTCGGGATCAACGGGGGCAAGGGTGACCCGCGCGCGTTGCGCATGCACATCGCCGACTTGCGTGCCGCGTTCGAGCGGACGCAGGATACCCAGGTGCGCGAAAAGATCCAGGAGCGTCTGGGCAAGCTGATGGGCGGGGCAGCGACGTTGTGGGTTGGAGGCATCACCAAATCGGACATCGATGCACGCAAGGAGCTGGCTGAGCGAACGTCAAGCGCGTTGCGTGGCGCGATCCGAGAGGGGGTCGTCCCCGGCGGCGGCGTGGCGCTGTTAGCCTGCCGTCCGGCGTTGGAAGAGTTGATCAAGGCGAGCACAGAACTGGAGGAATGGGCCGCTTATCGCACTCTACTGAGGGCGATG
>Ga0209636_10007157_pt1 | contig 11384 bp, 11 predicted proteins | sample DeeMarSWOR152_54_FD_187464 | JGI IMG/M metagenome (GOLD analysis project Ga0209636, IMG submission 187464) | Marine sediment microbial communities from White Oak River estuary, North Carolina - WOR-1-52-54 (SPAdes) (version 2) | ecosystem: Environmental > Aquatic > Marine > Intertidal zone >... | reverse complement strand
CATAGAGTGTGACGAAATTACATTCAATGACACACTTCCTCCTGGGTTCGAACCTCCCGATAATACTCAAATTCGCGTAAGAGTCGGCGAGAAGCCCATAACTCGAAGCCTAAAAGTCAGTATCCGGCCCAAAGATCGAGACGTGAAACTTCCTCACACATTAACAATTCAACTCCATGACTTAACTGAGAATCATACACCCATTAAGCCAGGAGATACCGTAACAGCGAATTATATCACAGTTGCTCGAGCACCGAAGCCGAATCATGAACATCCATTACCAGCAGTTATCGAAGCGAATACTTTTCCACCCGGACCAAATGCTAGGACTGATATCCCTGAAATTATGGCCCCAGTGATAAAAGTGCGATCAGTGGTTCGAAAGCTTCGAAAGACCCGAACCGTTACGCCAACTTCTGAAGTTGGTGAATTATTAGTCACCGTCACTTTTGTTAATGAAGGAGAAACAAGCCTTCAAGACCCAGAACTACAAGACCTCATACCACCAAACTTTGAATATGTAGGAGTACCTTCTGGTACGCCCGAACCCACGCTTCGAGATACACCGAATGGCACCGTTGTAACCTGGGTACTACCGGCTATGATGAGTCGAGAAAGCTTCGTGGGTCGATACAAATATCGCCCCAAAGAATAGGGTGTGCAGCTTAGTAATACCAAGTTTCCAGTTTCGGTTCGACCAAAGCCCGTTGGCGGTCTTTTTCATAAGCTAAACAAACTGAGTTCAGAGGACACACACCATGACAGGGAACCTTGAGCAGATGAGTGCTTACATAACATTTCGATGTACACCCTGTAACACAAATAGGATCATCGAGTAAACAGCATTGTCGACCGAAATGCCAGAAAAAATCATCCAACTCTAATACTGAACGTCTTGCGTACTCTCCAACTATTGAGAAAGCCCTACTTATTTTTCGACGAAGTGCAATATCGGTTTCTGGTACCACAGGTGAACGTTTTCGAAGGGCATTCGCAAGAACTGACGATACTGTTACTATCCCTGTACGAAGAGCAATTCGTGTTAGATGGTTATCCACAGGGATTTGAACATGGTCGTTATCTGTAATCTCCCATAAGTTTCGACGGAGAAGGAATTTGAGAAACAGAAAACTCTTCTTATTGGCGGGATCTTCATAGGCCTTGAATTCCGAGAGTAACTGAAGAAGCCCTGGATGGTGTGTTTTAGGTTCTGTAGTGATCCGGTGATTCGCAACCTGGAGAAGCGTATGTACAGAACCATGATATTTTTCAGTCAACAGTTGCCCACAGTTACGCAAAAGAATCGCGCGTTCCTCAGGATTGCGAATTGTTACCCGTTTTGGATGGTTAACCGTAAACCAGTTTTTAACTTTCTTTGTTGTAATATTTGCCATTTCTTGAGGATGAAAAAGATGGGAGTCTTGTTGAAACATTCGTAAGCTGAGGTGCCAAAGGAGGTCCGCGCCTTGAAAATATTCGTCACCAACAGACCCTTCAAAACTCTGATCAGGGGGGCTAGTGCGATGATCGATACTTGTTACAAAGAAAAAGAAACGAGCTACTTCTTCAGGATCCGCATTTAGGGGTGGAAAAAGATGTGGATTGAGAAAATCTTCAATTCCTGGTTGAATTTCTTGAAGGAGCCGTCCAAGTTTCTGACTTTGGACCGTTGAAATTTCCACTAAATTATCCACAGAAATGGGCACCCCTTACCTCTTGCAAATAGGAAGGAATAAAAGTCTTTGTCAGAAGAAACCTATGAACAGTGATGCCTGGATCAAAAGACGCCAATATCGATGATGTTTTCCGACAAATGACTGAAATCCTCGAGAAATCGCTAACACGAATTAATGAGGTTGAACAGCATATCTCGAAGGACTTAGAAAGTATTCGTCGCCAGTTAGATGCAGTTGGGGTTCTCAAAGATAACATTGCGAATCTGAATAACCGCATTGATTCATTGAGTAAGAAACTAACTGAACTCAGCAAATCAGAACCACAGGAACTTAACCGAATGATGCTAAAAGCCATCAGCGAACTAGACAAGCGAATGCAAATGTTCACTGTGTCTGAAGTGTTGTCCCGACTTGAATCCGGAACAAATTATTCTCCACGACCAAGAACTAGTGCACCTATAGTAGCGCCAGTTCCCACTGAAAAACCCAAGAAAAACGTATCAGAACCACCAGCAGAAGCCCCAAACACTCCTGTCTCTGAACCCGTTCCTGCAACACCAGCCAAAGCGGATGCAGTGTCAGAGACCGTTGGATCTGATCAGCCTTGGCGTGAACGAATGCGAGAAAAGTATGGATTGAAAAAGAAGCCCGGAAAGGTTTGATTTCTGGTTTGGATTACTTCTTTGATTTGGTGGCAGGGGATGGATTGTTCTTCTGCAGCGCAAGGTAACGCCTTATGAGACGCTCCATTCGTAAGCAGTATAATGCGTCTTGAGCAGCTTGGAGAGTTTCTGAGAGTAATTCTAGTGTTTGTGCATCGGCGGAAGAAGATCTGAGATCACCTAAGGATTCAAACCCTTGAGCAATAGTAGCCGCTAGTTGAGAATAATGTGTTACACTGCTGCGGCGTTGTTCCCTTAGGTTGGAAAGTAGTTCTTGGAATTGTGGTTCAATAGTTTCTAAACGCCCTTTAACTAGTTGGTCGATTTGGATGATTGTGTCTTTGAGCGTTGAGACTTCTTGAGTGAGCTCTGTGATACGGTTGAAAAGGTTATTGAAAGCTTGAGTGACAAAGGGAATCAAAGATTCGTCTCTGGAAGTGGCAGCCGGTGGACCTGCTTCAGGCGGCGATGGGGGTGGAGTTGGAGGGGGTTGTTGAGTCACGTTAAATCACCTTGTTAGGTTCCTCCCTTTTGTGAAGTTTCAAGCTGTTTTACTGCTTCGAGCACTTCATCTAGGTTAATTTTGTTGGTTAATTCATCCACGATTTCGATTACGACACGAATAGCTTCTTCGATATCTTTGAGATTGCTGAGCTCCTTGGCACGATCAACTTCTGCAATGAGTTGCGTTTCAACAAGTTGTCGCTGTTCTCTGAATGTCGTGACATCACGATGAATTTCTTTAGCCGCTGAATTGGCTTGTTTCACCGTTTTTTCCATCTGCTCCACTAAATCTTGTGATAGTTGCTCCATAGCCGTTCGAGTGGCCGTTAATTGTTCAGCAAGATCTTCAATACCCTTTTCGACCTTCGCGATTGCTTCTTTCACTGTAGCAGCGTCTGTCATTCTTTTTCCCCTAATTACATTTTTGCGGCACCTAACCAACTACTGTAAACTGGGTGTTCCAATTCATAAACCTTGACGGTAAGATGTGGCATTTGATCTTTTATCTCGTTTTCAAGCCGTGATTTCAATCCAGGTAGCATAGATCCTCCACCAGAGAGCACAATATTTGCTGCGAGTTCAGCGCGTACACTAGTATCTACACGTCGTAATACCTCGATAATAGCATCAGTTAAGCCTTTGTCTCCAACACCTAAAAGCGTTGGTTGGAATAGAACCTCTGGTGCCTGCCAGGGTAAAGAGCCAATAGAGAGCTCTGTTCCCTCGTAAGAGAAATTACTTGTTTCACTGAAATTTTCGTCTACCGCAACAGGATACACTTTGCATAAGGATTGTTTAATTTTACTAATTGCCTCTCCGTTTTTCGCGATTTCTGAATAGATTGCTGCGTAATTAGAAATGCCGGCCTCAGCTTGATGGAGTAGGAGCTTTCGAATTTCAGCAGATACAAAGAAACTACCCGTAATGAGGGACAAAATGTGTTCTTCTAAGAGGAATCCCCGATAAATTGGAGTGACAAATGTCACTGTATAGCCAATATCGATAATCAATCCTGTTTTTCGCCCAAAATAGCCCCAAGTTAGGACTTGTTGAATTGCGGCATCGACATGCAAGCATGCAAGGGATTGTTGGAGTGTTTCACAAAGTGCTGTAACTAGCCCTGGTTTTGATTGGGGGAAAATCAAGAGTGTTAATTCTAAGTTTGCACGGTTTTGGTTGAGTTGTGGAAATTTCTCAATGGCATAATTACACAGTTCACTCACCATGAAGAAGTCTTTGTGTACCATCCCATCTTCAAAGGGAAAATGCCAGGCGCTTCTTCCGGGGTCAAGGTTGTGAAAAACCGGGTTACCACTGCTGCGTGTGGTGCTTTTGAGTGCAGCAGGCATGACTAAGGGCGTAGGATGTTGTGGTGGACCACATTTCAGGTAGCCACTGCCCAGGTCAATGATTACATTCAATGGTGGTTTATTCACAAGAAAGTCTAGGAATGATGTTTGAAAACAGTTTCTATCACTTTGAGCCCAGCTTGTGAGTTTTTCGGGAATATGTACTTCTCAATTTACTTTCAGAGTCGTGGTGATATTCGTTTATTTCTGCTTAGACACCGGTTCGACGAGGTGAACGGCACATTGCCAAGCAAAAGAAAGGGCGTCCTCTAGACCATATACGTTGATTGGTAAATGCGGGAGTTTTCGTTGAAGCTCCAATTCTAACCGCTCTCGGAGCCCTAGGATCATTGATCCTCCGCCTATGAGCACGATATCGTTTGAGAGTTCCCGTCTTATTGTGATATCGACTTGTTCAATCGATTCGATAACCGCATCGACAATCCCGGTATCACTTATGCCGATTAATGATGGATCGAAAAGAACTTCGGGTGCTCGCCATGTAACGGTTCCCAAAGGGATATTGAGATTCTTCCGCCGGTAGTTCCATTCTCTGGGCGTGGTCTTATCACGAGGATCATGACGAACCTGACAGAAGTTACGTTTGACATATTCAACTGCCTTTACATCTGTGGCAAGTTTAGCATAGTCGGAATACCGAGTTGATTCTTTTGCCATTTCCTCAAGAAGTCGACGTAGCGCAGCTGAAACATACAGCCCTCCTACTGCCGTATCGATGATATGTTCACGAAGTAAGAACCCCTGATAGATAGGAGTTACTAGCGTAACTGAATGACCAATATCAACGACCAGTCCTGTGTGTTTTTTCAGGAAGAGAAGTGCAAGCAGTTGTTGATACGCTGCAAGTAATTTTCGGCATCCGAGTAGCGCACGAAGGTCGTCACACACTTGATAGACATGGTTTGGATCAACTGGAGAAAAGACAAGAAGTTGTACTTCAGTGGCAACCCGTTGATGGCCTCCAAGACCTAAACGATCGAAGATACCGAGAATTAACGGTTTTAAAACATCAGCTTCCGGAAGATTCCCATTTTCAAGGGGAAAGAACTTCCCCGCACGTGTAGGATCCAACATGGTAAGGTATTGATCACCCATCTTATCGTCCGTGGCTTTCAGATAAGCTGGCATGATTTGAGGTTTAGATTGGTTGGGGTAACCGTATTTGAGAAATCCAGTGCCCAAGTCGATGATCAATTGATTTTGCATGTTGGTTCCTCGATATCTCGAAGTCAGGGAAATCAGGGTTGTGTAAGTAGTGTGGAATAGGGTAATGAGGGCTCAAGGAAATTAAATGTAACTTTAGGCTGTTCAACTCGCAGGATTTGTGTCAACCGACTCATTCCGGGAATCTCAGTGGCGACCTGGGGAAGGGCAACCAGTTTCACTTTGAGTTGACTTGCTTGCGTTGCTAGTTCATGGGTAATGTGACCAGTGAGATAGGTATCATATCCATGCTCCCATGCTAGATGTAGCCATTCAGAATTGATGCCTTGACCGGATACGATTACAAGGTGTTTTACTTCATCTTCAAGGTTTCCCACATAATCAACTGAAGTTACTTTCAGACGCTTTGAGACATATTGAATGAACGCCTTAAAGCTAGTATCCTTAGGCACTGAACAGACGCGCCCCAAGGGCATAGCCGTCCCCTTTATTGGCGTTTTGAACACATCGTTTACCTTGAATCCTAAGGTATGTGCCAAAACGTCATTCATACCTCCATCGACCATGGCCCAATTATAGTGAGCAATATACACAGTCATATTTCGCTTCAACAACTGTTGAAGGAGTAGTTGTGGTAGCCCAGTGAATCGAGTTGTAGATGATAGAAATGGAGATCGATGGGCAATAAGAAGACTAGCTCCCTGTTCACCGCATTGAATGACAACTGGAATGGTGATATCAACGCAAACCGCCACTGATGAGAGGCGTACTCGTTTCTGTTTTGCCACATCACTCACACCAAGAATAACACCATTAGCATCACCATCGGGAACAAATATTGTTGGTGCTAATTTTTCCAAGTTAGCAATAACAGCCCGCAATGTACCCATTTCAGCCCAACCTCGTTAATGATTGTACCCATGACATGTAATCTATTTCTTTAGTCTTTTGCGGAGCAGTGGATACCAAAACTTCAATAGTTTCGTAATCCATCATTTTCCAGACAACGCGCGGAGAAGCAGGAAAGTGACCAAAGAGTCCCATCGGAAAGAAATAAGCCGAGAAGAGGCAGCAGCGGAGGTTCTATCCCTTTGGGAAGAAAACCAATACTCACTTCGAACTGCCATGGGACAACTGGTAAAAAAGTGGGAAATTAGTCAATGGCAAATCCAAACCGCAATCCACAGTCTTGTTTTTGAAACTATGCGACGATTGAATACTATCGACTTTGTACTAAACCAAGTTCTTGAAAAATCAACCATTAAAGAGTTAGACCCACTAACGCGTAACACTTTGCGCGTAGCAGCCTACCTTATTCTGTACAGGGAAGAAGTTCCTGCCCTCGTTACCAACGAGGCTGTCTCGATTATTAAACGGCGTCGGAATAAACGACTAGCAGGATTTTGTAATGCTGTACTTCGAAAGGTTCAGCAGAGTAACCTAGAAGATACCATAACATCCTCCATCAAGCAAGGTAACCGAGAATACGAATATTGCGTACCCCAATGGCTTCTCAAATCTATTAAACAACTACTCGAACCCGAAGAAGCCAAGGCATTCCTTTCAACAAGTCTTCAAAACCCATCAGTGTATATTCGAGTGAATACTTTGAAGGATAATGCTGAACAAGCCATCCCTAGCCTGGAGAAAGAGCGGTTCCGGTGTACTCCTACACCCAAACTATCTGAAGTCTTTAAACTTGAACATGGAAATCAACCTGTGGTACATACTACCACCTATCAGCAGCACCTAATCTATTTACAAAGCCTCGCGAGTGCATTAGTATCACGAGTTCTAAACCCACAACCACACGATCTCGTACTAGACATATGCGCAGCTCCGGGCAGCAAAACATCACATTTAGCCCAATTAATGAGTAACCAAGGCAACATCTTCGCAATTGATAATATGCTCCCCCGCGTTCAAGAGCTAGAGCGCAATCTCAACCGGTTAGGCGTTCAAAATACTCATATCATTTTTTCCAATAGTTTTCAGCTTCCATTCAGAGAGGGTTTTCAGGTAGACTCGGTTCTAATCGATCCACCATGTAGTAACACAGGTGTAATTCAAACACGCCCTGAGGTTAAATGGATAATGACAGCTGACAAGATACGACGTCTCCAGAAAGTCCAAGCTAGTTTACTCCGGGAGGGCATTCAGAGACTAGCTCCAGGTGGGTTTGCCGTCTATTCAACTTGTTCAGTGTCTCTTGAAGAAAATGAACACCTGATTCGTAATTTTCTGGCATCAAATTCAGATTTTGAACTTGTCTTCACAGAACCTTTTCTGGGTTCAGAAGCGTTTGAGGGGATGACATTGTGTCAACGACTTTTTCCGCATACAGACGACACTGAAGGGTTCTTCATTGCGAAATTACGTCGGAAAATCAGCTCTAAATGAAAATTGGCCACATTGAAATATTCTTAGGCAACGACAGCTGGCTGAATGGTTTTTCTTCACTGACCTTCTGGATGATTTTTATTAGATCATTGGGGTTCATTGATTTAGTCCTGGCTTTCTTCTTCGTTGACTGTTCCCGAATTGTAACTGGAAAAGTGTCCGACTCGAGTTCTTTATCTCCAATAACGACTACAAACGGAATCCATTGCTTCCCAGCGTTTCGGACCTTCCAGCCCACCGTTTTTCCACGATCATCCACTATCGCCCGTACATTATTCGCCCGAAGTTCGTCGGCAATTTTGGTGGCATGTTTCACATGTCGATCAGCGACTGGAATTACGATTGTTTGTACTGGTGATAGCCAGATTGGCAGCATAGGAAGTTGTCCCTGTAGTCCACGTTTTGCAGCACTTTCTAATAGACCGTAGATAAGCCGTTCTAAACTGCTTATACTCGTGTGCACAATGATGCAGCCCACTTCTTCTCCAGCTTCATTTACGTAAGTAATGCCGTATCGTTCAGCGTCGCTCACATCTAACTGCACAGTACTGAGTTGTCCAGAACCTTCAACCGCATCTACGAATTGAAACTCGTTTTTCACATTCCAATAGTGACTCATCTCAGGAAGCAATTCAATGAGAATAGGTTTCTTGAGATCCTTGGCTAACCCAACAAGGAGGTCCTTCGTCTGTTCATAATACTCTTCGACAACACGGAATACGAGCAGATACTGAATACCAAGTCCTTCGATAAGACGGTCATAGTGTTTGGTAATCCTGGCGAATTCTTCTTTCCCCTGTTCATAGTCAGCACAGAAGCAATGAATATCTGGCATCGTGAATGCCCGAAGTCGTCGGAGACCCACAGTTTCTCCGCGTTTTTCTAATCGAAAAGAGGGAGATAATTCGAAGACACGAACAGGTAATTGGCGTTTGGACATCTGAGCATTTTTCATTGTAGAAAAGAGTCCGAAGTCACCAGCAAACCGGAGGATGAGTTCCTTATCTTTGCTCAGTTTGATTCGATAGTCCTTTTCAAGGAATTTTGCTGCTTGCTCTGCAATGTCTTTTTGACTTAACCGATACATAAGGGGCGTCTCAATACGCATTGCCCCGATTAAATCGACAGCGATTGATGTTACATAGTCTTCAAGCAATTCTTTCACTAACGCACCCTTAGGATAAAACCGGAAATGCCCGACATCAGACGCGGGTTCATAGTCGATTAACTCCAGTTGTCGCATAATTTGAATATGAGGTGGCTCACCCTTGGCGGCACGTCCTAGCTCTTCTGTCTCGATGAAGGTGCGAAAATCCCCCTTGATAGCAGCATGGCTATCCAAATCATCCAAGTCAAGCGGCTTTACAACACCTTTTGAGTCGATAATCAAATACTTAGGCAAGGGCAGTGCCAACCTTCTAAATACATCTTAGTACTCTGCCAAACCTCGTTTCAATAGGAATAAAAGGTTTCTAGGTTATCGAAAATCGTGAATTATAACTATTTTCATTTAATTCTGTCACCGATTTCATCAAACGGTCACCGAATATGGGTGTAACCCCACACCCTTTATCCCGTCCACCACGAAAGCTTCCGGGACTGCTTTACGCCCAATATTATAAGCTCCATTCACATCTGCATTGATGTGGACTCCCTGCGGTGAGCGGAACAATCCACGTACCAGTCGCTTGCCCATATAGGTCTGGTGATGTTTAATCGGTTCTGTGTCGAGGAAGCTCACGTTCGATGTATGGCTCTCATCCACTACCGTCACCTCTATCCCTACCAAAGCAGCCTTGTATTGAATTTGTTTTACTAGCATCAAGAACGGAATACTCACGAAATTCTGGTTAGTGCGCCTACCCATCTTTAGTTGTTGTTTCCATGTTCTGTTATATCAAATCACGATTTGATCAAAATCGAAATTCAGGCAATAATTGATGACTCGCCTTGATACCTTGTGAAAGAAATCAGTAATTTTGTTTGATCGCTTCAGCCGCAAGCACTGAAGCCATATAGTTGGACCAACAAGACTCTGTTGATTCAGAAGGGATGTGAGCCGGGCGCGTTCCTTGTTATAGTATCGATTGATGGATTTGACAACCCCGCCTTTTACGCGCCAGGGGGGCAAACCTGCATTGTTGACCACAGTTATGAAGTTATTCAATCCTAAATCAATGCTAATGACATGACGCGAATCTAGTTTGAAATTAACAGGTGTCTTTTCATATACGATTTCTAGGAGATAATGATTACCTCGCGGCAAGAGTCTGATCTGACGGAATCGTCCGACGATGCGAGTCTTGATAGGTGGTACTTGGGCTTTTTTTGGAAAAATCAGGAATCCGTTTCTAATACGACATTGCTGATTCGTAAATATCACAATTGATTCGCCGTTTTTAGGTTTGTATCTTGGTAACCGTGGGCGACCAAGATACTTCTCGGGATGAGCCCACCAATCTTTGATCGTGATGAAGAAAGCGTTCCAGTTCTGATCCAGTAATCGAAGCACCTGTTGAGCAGCGTGGGCAGGAAGATTCTGGTACGCTTTGGTGGTCTTAAGGAGGTTGTACAAGTCCTTATACCGTGTCCATCGTCCTTCTTTGATAAACTTCTGACGGATGTGATAATTGGCTAAGTTATAGAGATTCTTCGCTAAATGGCAGAGTCGAGAGAGCTGAGGGGAGGGTCGAAGTTGAATTCGTTCTGTAAGCTGCTTGGGACTTCCTCCTACAAGTTAGTCAGATCGTTGAGGACTAATCGAAGTAGTTTATTGAGTCGTGATGGATGATACATTGTGATTTTTGCCACTAAGGCAACTTCCTCTCTAGGAAATCTGTAATTACTGGGAAATGAAGGTTGTAAATTATAAGAGTAGGAGAGGTGGCGAAAAGTGGTGCTGTAGCAGTGGCCTTCTTCGAGTTACAATCTGCTTCAACTGTTATTATGTCATAATCTACTTGACACATAATGACAATCAAAATTATTTACTAGCTATAACAAACCTTGCAGTAAATGGGTGTACAAATCATGTGTCCAAGTCTTATCCAAGAAAAAAGCCAGCAAGCTAATACAATTCTCGAAGAACTTGATGTGGATGCCTGGATGATATGGGTTCGCGAAACCAAACAGATGGCGGATCCAGTACTCTCTCTTGTTTTAGAAGGCGATTTAGTGTGGCAATCTGCTTTAATCTATACGAAAAGGGGAGATCGCATCGCCATTGTAGGTAACCTTGATGCATCAGGCGTTGAACCCTTGAACGTGTTTGATGAAGTTATCCCTTACACGGAAAGCATTCGGGATGTCTTGAGAAATACACTTGACCGACTGAAGCCCCAGCAAATCGGATTAAACTTTAGTCGTGATGATGTTTCATCTGATGGTTTATCATATGGTATGTATAACCTGCTCAATGAATACCTCGAAGGAACCACATATCCAGAACGTTTTGTAAGCGCAGAACCCATAATCACTCGACTAAGAGGAAGGAAGACCTCAGAAGAGTTAAAACGGATTACAAAAGCCGTGGAAATCACAGAAAAAATCTACAAAGAAGCAAGCCAATTTGTGGACGTAAACCAAACAGAACTGGAGATCTACCACTT
>Ga0209636_10007156_pt1 | contig 11385 bp, 12 predicted proteins | sample DeeMarSWOR152_54_FD_187464 | JGI IMG/M metagenome (GOLD analysis project Ga0209636, IMG submission 187464) | Marine sediment microbial communities from White Oak River estuary, North Carolina - WOR-1-52-54 (SPAdes) (version 2) | ecosystem: Environmental > Aquatic > Marine > Intertidal zone >... | reverse complement strand
GTTGCTGTTGTTAAGCCCAAGCTCACTCTGCAGATCCCTTAATGATTGCCTTGCTATGTCCATGGCTCGGTCGTGTAGAAGCTCCTGATCCTGGGTTCTCAAGGCGGAGGATATATCATAAGGCTTATCTCCGGCTATCTGCATGAGCCGCGTGATCTGCGACTCTGTGAGATACTTGCCTGAACCGATACCGGTGATGACCGTCTTAAGAAAGGATATATCTCTAGCTATGCATTCTACCTTAGCAGCGATCTCATCTATATCATCTGTTGACAAACCCGGCCCTAGACGCATCTCAGAAACGGCCTCCTGAACCATCTTTCGTCCCTTCTCTATCTGAGCAAAAAGGGAGATCTCGTCCTCTTTCGTAAGCAACGACTGTTGCTTGATCTCACGAAGGTAGATCGCTAGAGAGTTCTCCAGGCCGTAATTACCGTATATTGTAACATGATCATTCGACCCCTGCTGATCCGGTACGCAATCTAACCTTGACAATAGCGAATGCTCATGTGCATTATCTAATGGATCGTCTCCCATTTCGTCGCCTTTTTCCAAATATTCTGCAACGTCCAGTATGTCTTCGGTCCTTTCCTCAAGTGAGCCTTCGATGATGGATGATTCATCTTCTTCTGCTTCATACTCTTCTACATCCAGTTCTTGCATTCCCGATGTTACTCTCTCCATATGAGTTATTGCTAATACAAGTCAAAAAACAGAAATATAGAAGAATGTAATTCACAGTAAATTGCGGGCTATATATCCTTCCATTACCAATTTGAGATCCCACCTTTCTGGTGTAAAAACTTGCTCAGGACACCGCCCAGATCCTGAGGTTCGTTTCACACAAGAAGCTCAAACATATATCGGCTATGGTGGAGACTTCCGTTTTGAGATATACCGACCTGCTTCCTTCTGTCGTTATCGCCTCTTATTCGCGCATGTTCGTACATGATGCTCAGAGCGGCCAAATTCACCAACACATTCGTCAGTGATGTAAGTTTGGGAACACAACTGGAGCGTCCTCCAGCAGCCTTTCGCTGCGATGAGTTTTTATACTTTACCAGCCTTACCTGAGTTCCACAGCTTTCGTCCATGTTGTATTCCACTTCATCCATGAGGGCCCTCATTAGAAATATCCCTCGGCCACAAGGCTTCATTAAGTTCCCAGGACTTAGCGGGTCCCCTATACCCTCCAGATCAAACCCAGGTCCACAATCCTTAACAAACGCCGTCAACCTGTCTTCGGCAATACGGAAGCGGAATTGTACCACCTTTTCGGGATCATCTCTGTTACCATGTTTTATGGCATTGGTCCCCGCTTCTATAACCGCCAACTCCAACTGCTGCTCGACTTCCTCGTCAAATCCCATTTCCTTAGCGATATAGGATACCACCAGATCCACCAGATGTATGTATTTATCGTCGCTGGGAATACAGAGAACTATCTCTCCTACGTGTCTTTTTCCTTCCATCTTCATCGTTTATCCCCTGGTGGCTCACAAGCTTCCTGATCTCTCGCTCCAGACGCTCCCTCTCTGATCGCTGCATATCAGACGTGTAGTATACCGAGACTACTAAAGTGCCAGAGCACTTCCGCTCCCAGAACTCCCTTCTGCCGTTATCCTCTACTGCTGACCTCACATCATCCGACTCGCCCACGTCAATCATGTAGTATTCACCGTTCCGGTAACAGAGAATTGAGTATAAGCCCGGCCACTCTTCGATCCTATCGATCTGGTCAATAGCGTAACGACCGGTAAAAAACGAATTTCCCATCTCAAAGTCCATAAGAAGTTCTCCTATCCCTGCTTTACCATATTGCTGGCTTCGATCAGAGCTAAAGTTCTCGTGGCAAAATCGGTTGACTTTAAACTGAGGAGTTACACGAATCTGCTCTCAGCTTGGTGCCTTAGCCTCTATCGTCCACGACAAGGTGGGTTATGTCGCCTTCTGATCTTTCGCTCAATTCGCACCCTCTCCGACTGTTGCATACCGAGAGTGTAGTATACCGTCACTACTAAAGTGCCAGAACAGTTTTGATACCAGAGTTCCTTTCTGCCATTGTTCTCCACTGCTGATCTCACGTTATTCGATTCACCTACATCAATTAGATAGTGCCTGTTGCCGCGGCGACAGAGAATTGCGTATAAACCTGGCCAATCTTTAATCTCCTCAGTTTCATACATCGCGTAACGACCTGAAAATGAGTGACCTGCTACCTTAAAGCTCATAAAAGCTCCTCCTATCTGGGGTCTGTCATGATCCTGAGCTTTCAACACTTCAGACCATCTGACAGGATCGGTGCTTTGGGATCGGCGTCGTTCTGTTTCCCGATGACCCAGCCTCTACACTTGGCATGGCTGCCGCAATTCCATCCCACATATTCGCCAATCCCTGTCGAAGTTTTTATGATTCAGCGGAACCCGGGGCCAGCATCATGGACATTTTGTATCCTCTCATCTTCGGCGGCGACACCACCTCGCCGATGTCGGAAAGCTCTCTAGCCATCCGTTGCAGCATTTCCCTGCCCAATTCCGGGTGTGTCCTCTGTCGTCCCTTGAACATAACCGTGAATATAACCTTTGCGCCAGAGAGCAGGAACTCCTCGGCATTTTGCTTCTTGAACTGATAGTCATGCTCCGCAGTCGCGGGGCGAAGTCTGATCTCCTTTGTCCTGTCCGCCTTTTGACTTTGCCTTTTCGCCTTCTCCCGTTTGCTCTGCTTGTATTTATACTTACCATAGTCTACTATCCTACAGACTGGAGGATCGGCATTAGGAGCAACTTCCACTAGGTCAAGCTCCCTCTGCTGTGCGATGGAAAACGCTTCCTTCGGATGCACTATCCCAATCTGATCGCCGTCAACATCGATCAGGCGAACCTTTTGCCGCGTGAGAATACGGTTCTTTCGAGACGTGCGCGGCACGCGAACACGGTGCTTCTGTATAGCCACTATATTAAGACCTCCTTATCTTATGTATCGGCTTCTGTATGAGCACATTTTGGCCAAATGCAAAGTGACATTAAGTTATAGTGCAATTGATATGCCAGATATATATCTTGCTTTGATCCATCCGGGTTGAAGGTTCACACAGGGGGGCATACAGCCTGTTGGAAGGGATAACCCCTCAAACGGTTTTGGGCAGTTTTTTATGCAGAATAACAGTATGTGTAAGGATAACCTTACACATGGAGGGCATCGTATCTCCAGAAAGCACGATAGAGCAAGCTTCCCGGCATATTCTGTAAACTATACTTTACAGTTAGTAATAACTTACACATCAGAAGGGGAGGAATGAAAACGAGATTGACGCGTTAGGATGATGGAAATCACCCCTTCAAGGAATTGGAAGGATTGGATGAAGAAACGAACGATTATCTAAACAAGGAAGTCCGGTTAAAGCCTGATAATATCCTCCCATCATGTCACCTTGGCAGAGATTCCGTATTTTCGTATCTTTTCGTAGAGTGTAACCCGTGAAACTCCCAATAGCTTTGCCGCTGCCTTTTTATTGCCGTTTGTTGCCATGAGCGCTCTCTCGACTGCTCTCTCCTCAGAGCGCTCAACCGCTTCCTGAAGTGGCATTACTTCAGATGCTTTAGCAGGTCTCTTATATAATTTCTTCGGAATTTGAACAACCTGACTCAGAATATCCAACGGCAAGTCCTGCGTTTCTATCTTTTCTTTGTCCGACAGTACGCAGATCCGCTCGATAACGTTTTCTAACTCTCTGACATTCCCAGGCCAAGAATACCGCATCAATAGTTCCAATGCTTCTGGACTGATATTGCTTGGCTTGCCGCCGTGATGTATGTTGTAAACTTGAAGGAAACAGTCCACCAGCAAGGAAATATCGCTCTTTCTATCTCTTAAAGGTGGCAGATCGATGGTAACTACATTAAGACGGTAATACAAATCTTCTCTAAAATTACCACGCTTCACTTCCTCCAATAGGTCAACGTTAGTGGCAGCTATCAGACGGATATCCACATCAACAGGATTCTTCGCGCCTATCGGTGTAACCTGTCTATCCTGAAGCACGTTCAGCAGTCTCATCTGCACGTACTCCGATAGATTAGCCACCTCGTCTAAAAACAACGTGCCGCCGTTCGCCTGTTGGAATTTACCTTCTCGCCTCGTAGTGGCACCCGTGAAAGCGCCCTTTTCGTGCCCAAACAGTTCACTCTCCAACAGTTCCCGCGGAATAGTGGCACAATCTACCTTCACAAACGGTTCTTTCCTCCTCATACTTAAATTGTGAATAGCCTTTGCTACCATATCCTTCCCTGTCCCGGTTTCACCCATTATCAATATGTTGGAATCGCTTGACGCAACGGTTTCGATAAGCTCATAAACACGTTGCATAGGCGGTGATTGCCCGATTATACCCTCAAAACTCCGTCTCTCTCTCGCCTTTTTGTTTTCCCCCTTCAAAAATAGTTTACGGGCAAAGATTTTCGCCAACGTTTTCTGGAGCTGATCAACATCGCAAGGCTTTTCAAGATAATCATCAGCGCCTAGTTTCATGGCCTCCACAGCGTTTTGTACAGAACCGTGAGCTGTCAGAATCACAATCGACGTATAATTGGAGAGCTTCTTCGCCTGCATCAGCACTTCCATCCCACTCACCTTCGGCAGTTGCAAGTCCAAAAGCAGCACGTCATAATCCTTCTCCTCTATTGCCTTCAGCGCCTGCTCCCCATCTGAGACAGATTCTACGTCGTAATCTTTAGACGCCAAAACCGAAAGCAAAGATTCACGCACAGATGTATCATCTTCCACAATAAGTATACCATCAGCCATAATGCTAACACCTCTTCTATCCTCACCTTCGATATTGAGCAAAATCTATGCCAGTTGGCATACTCTCTGAAAAATCAACTTTCGAGCGGCAGTTTGATTTCAAAACACGTGCCAACTCCCTTTTCACTTTCAAAGCTGATCGTTCCGTCATGCGCCTGGATGATAGAAGTTGATACGAATAATCCTAAGCCGATCCCATCATCCTCTTTGGTGGAGAAGAACGGCTTAAATATATGCGGCAGATCCTCATCGTCAATGCCAGTACCCGTGTCGCTAAACGTTATGGAAATGTGGTTTTGCAGCCTCTTAGTTTTCACCGTAATCGTTCCGCCTTCCGGCATCGCATCCAGCGCGTTGATAAGCAGATTCAAGAACACTTGCCGAAGCTTAACCGCATCGCTTTCTATAGGCGGAAGGTGATTGTCAAACTCCTTCTTTACTAAAACTCCTTGTTCTTGAGCGTCAAATTCCATCAAGGTTATGGTATCTCTAAGCAATTCGTTGATGTCATTCGCACCCTCGCTCAGGCAAGAAAGCCGTGTTAGTTCCGATAAGTTCTCCGTAATCCCCTTTATTACATTCACGCCGCTCGCGATTGATTCAAGGTACTTCAGTCTCGTAGGGTCTGACTCCAATTCGATAAGCCGGTGAGCGTAATTTGAGATAGCATATAGCGGATTGTTAATCTCATGCACTAGACCGGCAGCCAATTGGCCGACCGTAGAAAGCCTCTCAGCGTGCCACAGTCTTTCCCGCGCCGCAACCAGTTTCTCCATAGCTTCATCCACTCTTTGCTGAAGGAATTCGTTCCACTCAACAATCTGTTCATTTGCATCTTCCAGTTCCGCATACAGCCTAGTGTTCTCGATAGCGATAGCCGCCTGACCTGCAAAAGTTGTCAGCAGCCGGCCCGTATCTTCTAATCTGGTTATATCCTCTTTACAAGGTAAACACAATCCCATTACTCCAATGGAATTTCCCCTGGCAATCAAAGGTACACACAGAATAGACTTGATACCTATCGCCAACAACTCATCCCTGAATGATATCCGTTCATCAAACTGTATGTCATTGGCGATCAAAATCTGTTTCCTCGAAAACACCCATTCTGCAATACTCTCACTTCCCCGGAGGGTTATCTTCGAAAGGAATCTCCCTTTCTCACCTCTGTAAGCCGTCACCTCAAGTACATTGCGATCCTCATTATACAACATTATGAAACTCAGACTCAATTCGTATAGGTCACCCAGCAAATCCAAAATATTCTGCTGTACCTCCTCTTGAGATAACGATGCGCTAACAACCAAACTTCCCCTAAATAACGCCATCATTTCCCCATTGCGTCTTTTCAGTTCTTCTATTCGCGTTTCAACCATTCTCACGCACCATTTCATTCCCTTAGAGTACTATCAACATGCTCATCATAGAGCCATCACTCGGCATCGGGTCGATTCTGGCCGAGTATGGTAGATCTGACACGCGATCCATAATGGGGGATTATGGAAACCCAGCGGTAAGGAAAAACTGATTCACTGCAAGTTATCCGCTGAATATGGTATTGGGTAGACTTCGATGCTAATGTCCTTCATCAGAATGGTACATCTCTGATGCTCGCAATACTGTGATTCCCACTAGTTTTCCATCGCGATAATGGTAGACAACATTATCTTCCATAACACTATCGTTCGCCTTTTGGGGTTTGTAGAAACTGATATATAGAACGTCAGCTTCATCATCATAATCAACCCAGATCCGCTTGGACGGCGCCATAAGCAGATAGGGAACAGAATCTAGAATGCTTACCTCTGCCACAGAACACCCCTCCTGAGTATTTGCTCAGGCCTCGATGTCATAAAAGCAGTTATGACAAAGCCATCATGATCCATTTCCTTGTATACAACAACGGCAGCCTTCCTGGATATAACTGTTTCATCGTAATTCCTCAAAGCAATTAGCTCATCAGTCCATCCGCGAACAATAAAATAGGGTTCCGAGAGAGTTTCAATAACTATGTCCAGACAACCGGACATATAATCGTGTGCCTCAACGATATGAGCCCACTGCTTATACGTCAGACGAATCGGCACACCATTGTTGGACTCAACGACTTCAATTATATCCGAGCTACCCACAGTTACCCCTGCATCTCAAGAGCACGATTTAGTTACTGCTTGCGCTTAAGCATAAACCAATTACCCCCGTCTCGCTGACTCAACGAGAGGGTTCTATTCAAAGTCCTCCGGTGGATTTTCAGGATGCTCGTTCTCCAAATATGCCCTTTTCTCCTGATCAGTCTGTGGTAAGCTATCAACAAGCTGGCGTAACTTTTCCTGAATCTGTTCCCGAGTGGGTCTCTGGAGATTCAGCTTCTGTTGCAATATCCAAAAATCCAGCCTCCCTTTAACTCTCTCCTCCGGCGGTTTCTTGTCCCAGTTGGCGATGTCTTGTTCTATCAGCTCTTTCCTATGCTGAAGCCAGCGTTCTCTAAGATCTCTTTCTTTTTGCTCCTTAGCTTCTCTCTCGCGATAACCGACGTATTCTTTAGGCGGCTGGTAGTCTTCTTCAATGGATTTGCGCAGGAAGCCCGCCGGGTTTTTCTTCACTAATGGGCTTTTCTTCCCGATTAACCATTTGAAGACCTCCAACTTTTCCGGTATGCGGTCTTGATATTTTTCTACCAATTCAACAGATATGGAGCTGGCTATTCCGCTGTCTTCTAGTTCCTTGATAAGCTTTCTTTTTTCTTTATTACCGATCATCGCTTCTATTCGCTCTCCTGGGGCTGGTAATTCAAGTTCCAATTGCCTCTCAAGTCTGAACTTATTGAATTGTTCTTTTGCACGTTTCCCAGGATAGTATGTGATGATCCATCTGCCCTTTCCTGTCTCCCTCCACCTTACTTGTGTTAGGAATTTAGTATCACGGAGAGCTTGGTGCGCGGAATCTAAATTCTCCTTAGCCTTAGAAAAATATTTCTGCTCAACAATGGGCAGGAGTTGGCATAACTTACGATATTCTACGGAGTAGGGCTTACCATGTAGGCTATAGAATTGGATACTCAGAAGCTCATAGAGTCTACCTGATAAGGCGCTTTGCAGGCTATGGTAATAATCGAAATCGAGGGGTTTAACATAGAAAGAGTTCAAACTTTTGAGGTACCAGTCGCTTAGAAATATATAGTTTCTATCCGCAATGTCTCCGTTCGGCAATCTTTCTCCTACAAAGATCACCCGATCATAGAGGTTGAAGATGTCATCAATCCAGCGTTTTTCTTCCTTATAATAGAAAGCCCCTTTGGATTCAATGCCTGCAAGCTTTGTTCTAGCCAAGGCGTCCTTTATCCTCTTCTTAGTTCTGCCTGAGTTGCTTATGTGCATTAGTTTGCATATTTCATAGAAGGAGAAAGCCAGGGGATTTTCGACAGGAAAGCCTCTTCTGCTGATAAGGAATTCCACGGCCTTGTGCACTTTTTTGTCGAATGGACCTGGGAATCCGTACCTGGTGTTTGCCGTGACTCGCCAGAGTATATCTAGCTTTTCGCCGCCTCTCTCGATAGTGTCTTTATACTCGATCTCACCCTTTTTCTTAAGACCTCCCCTCGATAAGGCGAAGAATGGCAAACGCGCAAAGTTAACCTCAGATCTGATGAGGCCAATACCTCTCTGGCTTCGTTTGGAAGTTGGTAGCCTAGTGCCCTGTTGATTGATGTCTTCCTTCATTCCTCACCATTCTGTCGGGTGTCGAGCACTGCGGAGTTCTGTGGGCAAGGGATACATAGGTTGCTTTGTTTGTTTTAGCTATATTAACGTCAGTTCGATGTAAGAACACTAGACAATAATAGCAGGTAGACCCGCAAGTTCATTGGCTCGGATATTGAGAGAAGGCTTCTTCTCCTTGTGCGTATATGCAATGAGAGCAGCTATAACGTTAACCAGGAAGTTAGCTGGACTTCGATGTCTGGTGTGCTCAATCTGAGAGATATTCTTGAGTTGATCATGAATAGTCTCAATGATGGCTCGTTTCCGCACCATCAGCTTGTCAAACAAAGGCATAAGTCTGTTCTTCATGTTCCGTCTGATCCTGGTCACCAGCTGGATCCCGTCATCAAACAGGAGTTCGAAAAGCTTCTGTGATATGTATCCTTTATCGCCAAACAGCTTGCCGAATATGCCTTTGACCATATCAGGAACAGGTTCTCTATCATCAGTATTGCCTGGAGTCAGGCGAAAGGCAAGCAGTTCTCCTTGATCATTGACAATCATATGAGCTTTGAAGCCATAGAACCAACCCATTGTGGTCTTGCCGCGCTGGGCTACATGGGAGAAGACTCTATGAGAGTGAATCCGGCGATTGTGGCAGACAGCAATGGGCATGGAGTCTATGAAGGAGATGCCACTGCATCTACCTTTTCTCGTCATGAGATAGCAGCACAAAGGAAGCAATGCACCTGACATGAGTTCCACGAATCTGTTGTAGCTTACCAGTCTGGGAAATGCCCAGCGCAGATGAGTGCATACTTCCCTGGTGTAGTAGTCCTTGAATGTCCTGTAGCCTGACCTATGAAACCAGATGATGATAGTCATGACTTCGCTGAGACACAGTTTGCTTTTTCTGATGCGTTTTCTGGTGCCATCCTCCAGCAATCTCTTGTTGAATTCTGGCTCGAATTCCAAACAGAAGTCATCAACGTCGCAGAAAAGCTCTATGAATTGTGTTATAATGTCATCAGTCATCAGCAACTCCTTTCTGTTTATTGTGGCCCATAGCTCCTTACGATTATATCAGACGGAGTTCCTTTTTTCCTCATCTTTATATCGAACTCACGTTGCTTAATAAACTGTCAACTAAGAGACTATCACACTCTATCTATGAATGCAAGTATCATATTGTGTTCTGCCCGAAATATCGGTATCAGATATTTCAGGAAGCAGAGCGATGGGGTAGGATTCACGAAGATCACGAGGTAGTAGGAAAGATAAAGGAGTGGCTGGATGCTCAGGCAAATGCAGGCAGATTTGGTGAAGTTTCTGATGAGGAAATGCTAATACAAGTGAGGAAATATATACCACAATACTTGTCGTAAGCTCACGAGGCTTACACTCTTCGGGCTGCAGAGCAAGAGCTAACATAGCCGCTTGCTCAACCGAGGCCAGATACGATCCTGAGAGGTCTTTGGAACTAATCGAAAAAGTCTTCGTCGCCTTCGGGCAGATACTTTCTTGCAGCTTCTTCGTTAAGCTCGACACCCATGCCTGGTCTGTCCCAAACTTCTATGAACCCATCCTTGACGATGGGATCTGGAAGCCCTTCGACTATATCGTACCACCATTCGGGTCTGCCAACTGGATACTCGAAGGCTATGTAGTTCTGAGGCAAAGTTGCTGATACCTGCACGAGAGCAGCAAGACCTATAAGACCGTCGCCGACCCCGTGAGGTGCCATAAGGATGCCGTGAAGATCCGCATATTCTGCTACCCATTTGAGTTCTGCTATGCCGCCTATATCACATGGGTCGGGTCCGATTATGTTCACAGCGTGCTTTTCAATAAGCTCCCTGAAGTTCTGCCTGAGGTAGATCTGCTCGCCTGTGTGGATCGGGGTTGATGTGCTTTGAGTAACCTCTCGATAGACATCAGCTAGAACGTATGGTACATAGTCTCCTGTGATCAGATCCTCAAGCCACATCACATTCAAAGGCTCCAAAGCCTTCGCCAGCCTGATCGCGTCGGGTACCATCCATCCCGGTCCACAATCCAAAGCCAGACCAACCTCGTCTCCCAGAACCTTTTTCATGGCTTCAACACAAGCGATCACATGTTTTAAGCCGCGTTCAGTCAAAGGGCCGCGGTTCGCATGAAAGCCACCTCTTTGCACGTCTCCATAGAAGAAGTCAGGAACCGTGCTTGCCATTCTGCTATGGAATCCGACCCCTTGCTTTATTATTGTGAATCCCTCCTTGGCTGCCTTCATTTTCTCCATATTTTCGGCGAAGTGTTCTGGAGAGGACCCATCCATTCTGGACCTTACACCGCCATTGTAGACCCGGACATTGTCGCGAACTTTACCGCCAAGCAGTCTGTAGACCGGTAGACCTGCTGCCTTGCCTGCGATGTCCCAGAGTGCCATCTCAATCGCGCTGACCGCACTTCCCCAAGGCTTAAAACTCCCCAGTCTGCGGATTTTAAGCATTACCCCTTCGACGTTCGTGGGATCTTCTCCCAAAATGAACCGCTTGTAGAAGAGAACATGAGGCTTAAGGTAGGATTTGCTGGATTCTACCTCTGCGAACCCACTGATTCCCTGGTCGGTTGTTATGCGGATTACGGGATTGTGGCCCAGAACTGTGCATTTCAAATCAGTAATTTTCATCTGTAAGGCTCCTTAAAGATCACGACATGACAAATTCCGCTATCCATTTCGCAAACTGTGGACATAGTATTCTACCAGACTCCCGTTGTCAGGTCAACAGAAAACGCAAAACGCGCAGAAATTCCCCAAATATCTTTTTAGGCGGCGTGAAGTAAGGTATAATAGGAGAGAATCCCCCTGGGATTTCTCTTTTCTTCTTCTTTTCTCTTTCTG
>Ga0209636_10007155_pt1 | contig 11385 bp, 11 predicted proteins | sample DeeMarSWOR152_54_FD_187464 | JGI IMG/M metagenome (GOLD analysis project Ga0209636, IMG submission 187464) | Marine sediment microbial communities from White Oak River estuary, North Carolina - WOR-1-52-54 (SPAdes) (version 2) | ecosystem: Environmental > Aquatic > Marine > Intertidal zone >... | reverse complement strand
TGGCGCCATGCAAATAGACGTAAAAAGGGACGATGTCGACTTCCTTATGTCCGCATGCTACAAATGGCTCCTAAGCCCGCCCGGAGCAGGCTATCTCTATGTCAAAGAGGATCTCATCGAAAAGTTCGAGCCGCCGTTTGTTGGTTGGGCAAGCGTAAAACCAGAGGTTTTCGAGACTATAGATTTTTGGGATATTTGGAGCATGAGGCTCTCAGAGACTGCAAGCCGCTTTGAAGTTGGTTCACCAAGCTTCATAAGCCTCGCAGGCGCAACAGAAGCATTAAAAATGCTGTTGGACATCGGCATCGAAAAAATCGAAAAGAGAATACTGAAGCTAACGGACCATTTGATAGAGGCTGTTAAAGATTTGGAGCTTGAACTTCAAACGCCAGAAGAACCACAGTGTCGCTCTGGAATAGTTAACTTTAAGATAGACAAACCTCAAGAAGTGGCTGAAAAGCTAAACAACAAAGGAATAATTGTTTCCCCAAGAGCCCATGGGATAAGGGTTTCACCGCACTTTTACAATACAGAAGAAGAAATCGATAGGCTCGTAAGAGAAATCAAACAATTTGGCTAGCCGAAAAAAATAGAATTGGGAATTATATAAGTTTCGTATAAAGATTGCAGATTTCGCGTAAGGTTTGGGGATGACTCCTCTGAGGTTTTTATGCATCAATGTTATTTGGCTTCAGATACATTTTAATGAATGATTGCGAATTTTCCGCGCAAACTGATGAAAATAGACCGCTTATTGTTTTCTACATAGAGTATGGAAAACTCAAAGTCTAACCAAAAGAACTAATTAGAATCACAAAATCTCGTATTAGGGATTACAGATCATTTATTATTCAATCAAAGATTCTTCCATAAGTGATATAAGACTGGGATACAAGACATTTGAATGAGAAGATATGAGTGGAAAACTTGACATTTTTCTATGTCTATTTGTATTGTCTTCTTCATTGGTATATGTCAGATTCAAGCCAGTGGAGGTGAAAGCTCCTAACGGCTATCCACTTCACAACCTTGACAGTGGACTCAACTATACAACAATACAAGAAGCGATTGATGCTGCTGAAACTTTGGATGGACATACAATTTTGGTTGATGAAGGAACCTACTACGAGCATTTGGTTGTGAACAAGTCTCTGTCGCTGATTGGGGAGGATAGATTCAGCACTATTATTGACGGAAACTGTACGGGAAATGTAATCATCATAACAGCAAACAACGTCAAAATCACTGGCTTCACTGTGCAAAGAAGTGGAAAAGTTTGGACGATTGATAATCGCTCGTATGGCATCTGCTTTCAGTGGGGTATCAGTGGCAGCAATGTAAGTTACAATGTCATAACAGACAACCTTAAAGGAATTTGGCTTTACAATTCAAATGCAAACACTATTTCTGGGAACAACATAACAAACAATGTTAATGAGGGCATCGTTCTCGACTTTTCTTCAAACGATAACAATGTATATGGAAACACGATAACAAACAACCGTGTCGGCATTGGGGGCTGGAATTCTTCAACGAACAGCATATATGGAAACGACATAACAAACAACGAGGGAGGTGTCGGACTTATTTATTTTTCAAATAATAACAGCGTATATGGAAACAATATAACAAACAACGAGAACGGAATCGTGTTTGAGCAGTGTTTGGACAATAGCATATATGAAAACAACATAAGAGCAAACGATTACGATAGTATCGGGCTCTACGAGTCTTCTTTAAACAACACTATTTATGAAAACAACATAAGAGACAGCAACGATTCTGGTATCACACTCGTCAATTCCAATACAAACAATGTTTATGAAAATAACATAACAAACAACCACAAGGGCGTTAAGATTTGGTTTTCTTCAAACAATAATGTTTATGGAAACAACATAACAAACAACGAGATGGGTCTCGATGTCGAATTTTCTTCAAACAACAACATGCACCATAATAATTTCGTAGATAACACGCATCAAGTGTCTATCATTGGGCCTGGCTATGCTAACTTTTGGGATAACGGATTAGAAGGTAATTATTGGAGTGACTACAACAGGACTGATGCAAACCATGACGGAATAGGCGACACACCACGCATCATAGATGCAAACAATACAGACAACCATCCTCTAATGGGAGAATTTCACAACTATCACATAACGCATATTGAACCAGACTTTGCGCTAACATTAATATCAAACTCTACCATTCCATACTTCGATGTGGTAGTTTTAATAGAGCATCCCGCGACCAGAATCATATTATTTAATGTCACTGGCGAAACAGGCTATGGCTTCTGCAGATTATGCATTCCAAAGACCTTGATGACCCCTCCATACACCGTTACAATTGACAATGGACAAACAGCAATTCTACACTACAATGAAACACTGGTAGACAACAGCACACATAGATGGATATATTTCGCCTACCTGCACTCAGAACACCAGGTAGAAATAATCCCAGAGTTTCCATCATTCCTTATGCTACCAATATTCATGATAGCAACACTACTAACAGTCATAGTCTACAGAAGAAAACACTTGAAAATTGTATGGTTCAATTTCTGTTTCGTTAATGACATCGTAATACAGATGTAAGTAAGAGTCTTTCAATACTTTACAACTCTTGAGTTTTAGAGCCTTAACATCTACCAAGTCTTTATCGTAATGCAGAGATTCTCCATCAATCAATGTTGACGTGTTAATTCCTCCTATAAGGGCAGGAGCAACAAAAACTGAAATGTGGTCAATTAACTTCTTTCTTAGAAAGCGCGCGCGGTAATTGGGACGCACCCCCTTGAACCAAGTTGATCTTAGGATTCTTATGCTTGTTTAATGTTTTTGAATCCGTATCCATCGCTGTTACTAAAGCACCTAAACCGATGAGCTTCTTTGTAGAATGAGCATTCTCACCAATCCCAACATCAAGTACTTTCATACCACATTTTATCTGAGCAAGTGACCAGATTCTTTCTTCTATCCACTTTTGTTCCTCCAGAAAGTCACTCAAAGGCCCGTTTCTCCTGACTTTCAATGAGATCGTTTCTTTTAGTTTCTTTCTCTTTAGCCTATTGTGTATCCCATAAGTAGATGGAACCTAATTTTAAGTCAAGGCTTCTCACATACTTTATCCAAGGTTTCTTTTAGCAATTTTATTGCAGACCACGCCGCAAGAGCGCTTGTCTTCGGGTTTTCTGGATGCGGATCATTTGAAAATCTTAGAAGCATATCGCCGTGTTTCCATTTGATTTTGATTTCATGCACGTTTCTATCCACTTTTGGGTCTGAAACTATTTTCACCTTCACTTTCTCAGGTTGAACAGTTAAGGCTAGGGTGGCTGCAACGTTCATTTCCCTTGGAAAAAGCCTGACAGCCTCCTCAGCGGTTCCCTCATACACGAGTTTTTCTTCTCGATTATCCATATCCAAAGCTCTAGGATTCTTTCTCGTGGTCAAAATGACTTGATTTACTCCTGCCAGCGCAGCGCTAGAAATCGCATCTACACAGCCAATGGCTCCTGACGGTATGTGAATCCTGTTGTTTTTTACGCTTAAGTCAAGCAGAGCTCCTACACTCATAACTATCAATTCGATGTTTTCCGCCAAGATTCCGTCTATGTAATCCCTAACGGCTTGCTGTGACGCCGCGCGCGCGCCTCCACGATGACTGCGGGTTTAAGCCTAATCATCTCGTCAAGGCTTTTCACAACAGTAACAGGAACGTGTAGTGAACTTCTGAGCTTCTCAGCCCTCTCTATGTTACGATCATAAAGGATTAACTCACCGCATTTAACAAGTCCTTTTTCAACTGCCCCTGAAACTATCGTGCCTATTGCTCCACACCCTATGATTCCAACCTTTCTCACTCTTTATCGCTTCCAAATTTCACTTAATACTCAGCAATAAACCGGATGTTACCGTAAGGCTTAATTTCTCTACCCTCGCCTTCTTCCGGTACAACTTCAATGTCTGCAACCTTGCATGTGCCGGATATGTCTCGTCTACCTTCCATGATTATTTCAGCCGTGTCTTTTCCTCCAGCATAAATTGTTAATTTCTTAATCTGCGTGTTCAATGGCATCCTTTTCTCAGCTTTTTCCCTTCTAACTTCGGTTATCACAGCCATTATCAAATCTCCGTGTTTTTCCGCTTCTTCATCCATGCGTTTTTCATCCGGCGTCGGCCAAGGAGACAAATGTATACTTCTGCATTCTTTCTCCTCAGCATACATCATCTGATAAATCTCCTCGGTCATGTGCGGCGTTATTGGTGCAAGAAGATGCAGAACCCTATACAAGACCGTATACAACGTGTACTGTGCTGCCTTTCTCTTCTCTTCTCCGTATAATTCTGGCTTATATAACCTGTCTTTTGCTGCTTCTATGTAGCAGTCGCAGAAAACATGCCACGTGAAGTTGCGGATTTCTTCCATAGCAATGTTGAACTGACACTTCTCTAGAGCATCAGTCACTTTTTTCGTTAGCTTTTCAGCCTTGCTCAAAATCCACTTGTCTAAAGGCTGAAGGACATACTCCGCATTTTCCTCTAGCGTGAAATCTTTCAACTGGTTGCTTACAAAGCGTGAAGCATTCCATAGCTTAATCAGAAAACGCCAGCCGTATTCGACATCTGCCCATCGGAAGGGTATATCTGAACCTGTCGCGCCGCCTGCTGCAGCCCACTGCCTAGCCGCGTCAGCACCATACTTGTCTAGGACTTCTGGAGCGGCAACGTAATTTTTCAAGGATTTGCTCATTTTTCTGCCGTCTGCACCCAAGACCATTCCGTTGATCAAGCAACTTTTGTATGGCTTCTCTTTGAACAACGCCAGATGTCTGACCATAAGGTAGTACGCCCATGTGCGTATGATGTCTATGCCTGATGGATGCACATCAGCTGGAAACAGCCTTCTCCAATCTTCGCGGTTCGGCCAGCCAGCATGCACAGCACACGTGATTGATGAGTCCATCCATGTGTCGAAAACGTCAGTTTCTGCGATGAATTCCGCGCTTCCGCACTTTGGGCATTTTTCTATTTTCGGCTTCTCTATTTTTGGATCTATCGGAACCCAACTTTCCTCGGCTAGAATTATTTCTCCGCAGTTTTTACAGTACCATATTGGTATCGGTGTGCCGAAGACTCTTTGACGACTTATCACCCAGTCCCAGTCAAGGGAGAGCGCCCAGTCTATCAGACGGCTTTTCATGTAACCCGGATACCATTTTACCTCGTTTGCAGCTTCCACAACCTTGTCGGTTAGCATTCGTGTTTTCATAAACCATTGTTTACGTTCAAGAATCTCCACCGGTGTTCCACATCTTTCACATACACCAATTTCTTGTTGAAGGTTCTCGGTTTTCTCCAACAAACCAGAAACCTCAAGGTCTTTCACAACGGATTTTTTTGCTTCTTCCGTTGACAATCCAGCGTATTTGCCGCCTTTCTCGTTTATGTTGCCATTTTCTGTTAATATCATAATAACTGGAAGCTTGTTCTTGAAGACCGTTTTCACATCTGCCTTGTCGCCATACGTGCATATCATCACCACACCCGTACCGAAGGAAGGTTCAACCATTTCGTCAGGTATGATTTCAACAACGCGATTAGCGATTGGCACGTATATTTTTCTGCATATGTACTTCCTGTAGCGGTTATCTGTTGGATGCACGGCAACTGAAACGCATGCGGACAAAAGTTCTGGACGCGTTGTTGCTATGAGTAGGTATTCCTCGCTGTTTTCCAATGGAAACTTAATGTAGTGTAGCGTACCTTCCCGCTGTTTATAATCCACCTCTGCATCCGCGATTGCTGTTTCACAACGCGGACACCAATTCACCGGGTGTGTACCTTGATAAATTAAACCCTTTTTATACAACATTATAAAGCTTAGCTGTGTAAGCTTCCAATATTCTGGGTCCATCGTGCGGTATTCCGTTGACCAGTCCACGCTAATGCCTAAACGGATCGTGCTATTCTTCATCATGGCTATGTATTTCTCGATTGTTCGCTCACACCACTTTCGAAACTTGTCCGGAGGCACATCCCTTTTCTTAACGTCATATGTTCGTTCAACTTCGACTTCTATACTCAATCCGTGGCAGTCCCATCCTTGAGGAAAGAAAACATTGTAGCCTTTCATGCGCTTGTGTCTAGCCACTATGTCGAAGTATGTCCAGTTCAACACGTTGCCCATGTGGAACTCGCCTGACGGATAAGGCGGCGGCGTGTCAATACTAAATGGTAGGCGTGTCTTATCATCCCAGTCGAAACGGTAAACACCAATCTCTTCCCATCTTTTCTGCCACTCCTTTTCAATCTTAAGAATCTTGAATCCCTTAGGCAACGACTGCTTCACCATTACAACATCCTAAACATGCTAAACCTTAGGAAAAATAAATATACAGCTAAATAACAGTTACCCTCGGAAGGTTTGGGGGAGCTGGGATTTGTGACCCGGCTGAGAGGACGGTTGAACACCGTCGACCCTTAGAACCTGATCCGGATAATACCGGCGTAGGGAGTGAGCAACAAATGAGAATTGAATTTCGGGCTTTGCAAGTTGAGATCAACCTAAAGTTTCTCGATTTTTGAGGTGATGAATTAGAATGACTACTCAAATAAAAGCTGCAAGGGCAGGAAAAATAACAGAAGAAATTCGTATAGTTGCCAGAGATGAGGACCAGCCGCCTCAAAGCATACGTCAACGATTAGCAGAAGGAACAGTGATCATAACTCGAAATACTCAACGTGAAAATGTTCATCCAATAGGCATCGGCAAAGGATTAAGCACCAAAATTAACGCCAACATTGGAACCAGCCCTGATTTGTGCGATCTTGAGTTGGAAATTGAAAAGGCAAAAATCGCGGTTAAATTTGGTGCAGACACCATCATGGACCTCAGTACTGGCGGTGATCTAGATAAAATACGAAGGACAATAATAAAAACCGTTAATGTTCCCATTGGAACAGTTCCCATATATCAAACAGCCATAGAAGTTGCTAAGAAAAAAGGTTCAATCATGCATATGACAGAAGATGACATTTTCAGCACCATAGAAAAACAAGCAAAAGATGGCGTTGACTTCATGACAGTACATTGTGGAGTAACCCAACAAATCGTTAAACGACTTGCCAAGCATCCTCGCTTAATGGGAATCGTAAGCCGCGGGGGAACTTTCCTCGCTGCATGGATCCTTCACCATAAAAAGGAAAATCCATTATACGCAAACTACGACTACCTCTTAGAAATAGCCGCAGAATACGATCTTGCTTTAAGCCTCGGAGACGGACTTAGACCAGGATGCATTTTTGACTCCACAGATTGGCCTCAAGTTCAGGAACTGCTAACCATAGGAGAACTTGTAGAAAGAGCAAAAGCTGCAGACGTACAAGCTATGGTTGAAGGACCAGGACATCTACCATTAAATAACATAGAAGCTAATGTTCAGCTTGAAAAATCCATATGCAAAGGCGCGCCATTTTATGTCTTAGGTCCCGTGGTAACTGAAATAGCACCAGGATACGATCACATTGTCGGAGCCATCGGAGGAGCAATAGCTGGGCTTGCTGGTGCTGACTTCCTGTGTTATTTGACGCCCTCCGAGCACTTAGGCCTTCCAAATTTGGAAGATGTAAAGGAGGGAGTAATAGTCACGAAAATAGCAGCACACGCTGTCGATATTGTGAAACTTGGGTTTAAGGCATCGGCACGTGACTTAGCCATGGCGAAAGCTAGAGCAAACCTTAACTGGAAAAAACAAATTGAAAATGCTTTAGACCCGGAAAGAGCCATGAAAATTCGCAGCCGAGTGAAACTGAAAAGCCCAGAAACTTGTTCGATGTGTTCTGAATATTGTGCCATAAAAATTTTGAGGGAAGCATTAAAAGCTGAAGCCCAATGCCTATGACAAATACAAGCTTCAGTTTCAGGAGGAACATGAATGTCTAGCATTGAGAAGGTGAAAGGCAAACTCCCAGTGGCGATTACGATTGCTGGAAGCGATTCTGGAGGAGGAGCCGGAATCCAGGCAGACCTCAAAACCTTTGCAGCTTTAGGTGTTCACGGCACCACAGCAATCACTTCTATCACAGCTCAAAACACTTGTTTGGTTATGGCTGTTGAAGACTTGAAACCGGAAATAATTAGAGAACAAATTGAGGCGGTAGCTGAAGACTTAGGCATTGACGCTGGAAAAACTGGAATGCTTCACACAGAAGAAATAATCAAAACTGTTTCTTCAGAAGTTTCAAAATACAGGTTTCCACTTGTTGTCGACCCAGTTATGATTGCCAAGTCAGGAGTAGCTCTCTCGAAACCCGAGGCTATGGACGCTCTGGAAAACTATCTTCTGCCAAAAGCCACGGTCATAACACCCAACAGGTTTGAGGCTCAGAAACTTGCTGATATGAAAATTAAAAATTTAAAAGATGCAGAGGTTGCAGCTAAGAAAATCTCTGAAATGGGACCAAAAGCTGTTGTAATTAAGGGTGGACATTTAGAAGGGAACGATGCAATTGATCTTCTCTACTATGGGGGCAAGTTTAAAACGTTTAGCGCTCCAAGACTTGACGTTAAGACTACACATGGAACTGGTTGCAGTTTTTCAGCAGCCATAGCAGCTGAACTCGCCAAGAAAACGGATGTACCAGTAGCTGTTGAAAAAGCTAAGGAAATTGTAACTTTAGGTATAAGGTTTGGTCTAGAAATTGGGAAGGGCTATGGTCCAGTAAACCCAATGGCTCATCTTTACCGTGAATCTTCAAGATACAATGTTTTGATGAATTTGGAAAAGGCTAGAGCGTTGCTTGAGACAACCCCTGAAGTTGCAATGCTTGTGCCTGAAGTGGGTATGAACATTGCCATGGCAATCCCTTACGCAGAAAGCATTGATGATGTGGCTGCCATAGAGGGCAGAATCGTCAAAACATGCAAAGGCGCTAGGGCTGCTGGCAACCCAAAGTTTGGATGCTCTTCACATTTAGCCAGATACCTACTTGAAATAGTCAAGCATGACAAAAAAAAGATGGTTGCGATTAACCTGAAGTTTTCAGACGATGTTCTTAAAACTCTGGAAAAATGGGGTCTGACAATGTCGTTCTACGACCGGAAAAAGGAACCTGAAGAAATCAAAAGAGTTGATAGAATGACCGTGCCTTGGGGTGTAAAGGAGGTCATCAAAAAGGTTGGAAAGGTTCCAGATGTAATTTACCATAGAGGCGATGTCGGTAAAGAGCCTATGATAGTTATTTTAGGTAAGCAAGCCTGTGATTTGGCGAAACTTACAGTGCAGCTTGCGAGGGAAATAGAAAAGAAATGAAAACACGAATTGTATATGTCAAAAAGTTGGCTATAGTTATTGTTTTCTCAGCCTTAGGAGTGGCTATAGCACCTTTCCTTTGGTTTTGGTTTTTAGGCACAAAAGCTAATCCGACTCAGCATATGGTTAACGCAATTTTGGGGGTGCTTGTAGGTCCATTCTGGGCAGCGATTGCAGCGATTTTTATAGGAACTATAAGAAACATGTTGGGCATAGGCACTCCATACGCTTTCCCTGGTGGAATACCCGGCGGCATAGTTGTAGGCATAGTCTACTGGTTCCTTAGACACCTTAAAGCGAGCGAAAAAAAACGCTTGATAGCAGCTTTTACAGAGCCAATAGGAACACTGTTAATAGGTGTTCCACTTTCTCTTTTTCTTTTTGCTCCATGGATAGGGACTCAAAATCTTTTAGATTTAGCAGCAGAGGAAGGAGCATTTTTTGCTTTCTTAATTTTAGGAGCTGGCTGGGCTTTAAGCTGTGTTCCTGGGAGTATAATGGGATTCATCATCCTTTTAATTTTAAATAGAGTTGGGATAAACAGGGAGACTTTGTTTGGCGAAAAATAAGAAGAAAGTGCAATTGAAAGGCAGAGAAATCCTTGGCAAGAGAGTGCTAATATTGGGTGAAGTCGGTTCTGGAAAAACCAAGTTGGCAGCCAAGTTACTTCGAGAATTAATGGTGCTGGTGAATCCTGAACAAATAACCGTTATTGATTTGGCTCCGCAAAGAGTAGGTGAAGTTGGTGGAAAGTTAACAGAGTACGTGAACATAAATAGTGGGGTTAGATATTTTTCACCAAAAAATGTTTACACGCCTAGATTGTCCAGCACCTCGCACGAGCAAGTGTTACATTATGCAGAATTGAACAGAAAAAGTATGGAACCATTGTTTAATATGTTCATTCGAAATGTCACCGAAGTTCTTGTCCTAAATGATGTTACGCTCTATCTTCATTTAGGTAGACTAGAAACCGTTTTGAAATGTGTAAAGTTGGCAAGAACTTTTTTAACTACAGCATATCATGGCTCAAAACTTACCAAGGATTTAGGAACCGGGATAAGCTCAAGAGAAAGACAATTGACTGATAAACTAGCTACTTTCATGGATTTGACTGTTAGAATTAATTAATTTCTAAAAAGGGAACTCCTATGAGAGAATTCTTTCAGGAAAATTGTAGATGTTTATACGTTTTCCTCGTGCAAATCCAATTAAGGTTAAGTCTACATCCTTAGCAACTGCGATGCCAGAATCTATTGCTGCAGCCAAAGAGGCTACGATGGGTAGGCCAACCCGTGCTGTTTTACGAACTATGTCACCCGTTAACCGCCCAGTCAAAGCAAGAAAGCATTTACCAAAAACAGTTTTGTTTAAGGCTCCCATGCCAATCACTTTGTCAACAGCGTTGTGACGACCAACATCCTCAGCGAAAGCCACAGGATTTCCGTCGCTCTTGTAAATCGCAGCAGCATGCACCCCGCCAGTTTTTCTAAAAGTCTCAGCGATGGAGTTTAAGCGGTTAACGCAGCTTAGTATGATTTCAGCTTTGACTGCCAAGTCTGACTTAACCTTAGAAAGCCTTGCGGTAGGTTGAGAAGGCGATGGACTGCCGCATGCTGAAAGAATTATGCGGGAGAAAGGCTTTAGAAGCTTCAACCTTTTTTCTAAGTCAATATTCGGTTTCAGTTTTACACGGCAAACACTTTTCTTTCTGAAGCTTATCTCCTCGATTTCTTCGACTGATTCTATGATTCCCTCTGAAAGTAGGTGGCCGACAGCTAATTCTTTCAAGTTTGAGGGTGAACAAAAAATGGTTGCGTAATGTGTTTTGTTAACGGAAATGTGTAACGGTTTTTCTTCTGCCACGTAATCTGTCATTTTGCGAGTTTTTTTGGCGGAAACATCAACTTTTACAATTTCAACCTTTAACATGATGCTCACTTCTTCAATTCTGAAAGGATGAAATCCACAATCTCATCGGCAATGTTCACCCTTGCAACTGATTGCAAGCCTCTCCACCCGGGTTGACTATTAACCTCGACGAAAAGAGGCCCCCTAGA
>Ga0209636_10007154_pt1 | contig 11387 bp, 12 predicted proteins | sample DeeMarSWOR152_54_FD_187464 | JGI IMG/M metagenome (GOLD analysis project Ga0209636, IMG submission 187464) | Marine sediment microbial communities from White Oak River estuary, North Carolina - WOR-1-52-54 (SPAdes) (version 2) | ecosystem: Environmental > Aquatic > Marine > Intertidal zone >... | reverse complement strand
ACTGGGTTGTATATGAAATTGAGCTGCTTGTCATAAAAATATTTTTTACATTTATAAAATTTTTGAATATAAATAACTCAGTGGTTAACCCTATACTCAACTTCACATACAACCCTATTAGTTATAAGGCCAGGTAGCAACATTTTTTTATGATGCAAAGAAATGAGGTGTAAAGATGAGAACTTTATTAATATCACTTATGTTTCTTTTCATCCCGTTTTTTTCTAGTTCACATGACTGGATTCCAATTGGTCCAGATACAGTATCCGTAAATAATGTTTATACAAGTTATAGCGCTGATGTTTTACTAATATCTGATGGTATTCTTGTTAGTGACTGGGCTGGATGGACAAAATATTCCAAAGATAACCTACCAGTATGGGATGTAATTGAATTATTTCCCGATACTTTAATTATGGTTATGGGAAACGGAAGCCTTTCAGACGGTATTTATAAATTTGTACTTGGTGAATCTTTATTTAAAATATTAGGTGGCGGAATCAATCCACATTTTATAATTAAAAATCCAAAAAATAATTGTTATTACGTGGGCCAAGAGAGTGGTTTGCTAAAATCAACAAATGGAATCGATTGGGAAGAAGTGGATTTTTTTAGAAATAAAAACTGTTTAGCAATGAATTTTTATAAAGAGCATTGTGTGATTTCTGTATCTGGGGACAGTAGTGGAATATACTATTCCACTGATAGTGGAAATAATTGGACTTTGTCACCACAATTTTCGTATCCTTTTTCAGATTTTGTATTTGATATAAATGGAATACTTTTTGGTATATTTCCTGACGAATCTTGGTTATCAGGATTATGGAAGTCCAATGATTATGGCAGAAGTTGGGATGTTGAGTTTTGGGCTACAAATATAAGTTCAATTGGATATATAGGCGGACTTTTTGTTTCCTGGTATGAACCCAATTATGATAAAGAAGGAATAGCGATATGGGATACATTATCACAAGAATTAACTTTTCTCAATGACGGTTTACCCAATATTAAGATTAGAAATATTGTAGAAAATCAAATTTTTGACTGTTCTAATATTACAGTTTGCACGGATAGTGGTGCGTATTGTTTAACAGAATTTCCAGTAGGTATTAAAGATAAAAATATAATTCCAAATAATTTTCAACTCACTAATTACCCCAATCCATTTAATTCATTAACAACGTTTTCCTTCAAATTATCAAGTCGTAGTTTTGTTGAATTAACAATATATGATATCAAAGGACAAATAATAGAAAAATTAGTTTCAAGAGTTATGAATTCGGGCATTCATAAAATAAAATGGAATGCAAACAATTTTGCGTCAGGATTATATATTTATCAATTTAAGTCAGGACATATTTGTAGCTCAGGGAAGAGTATTTTGATAAAATGATATTATAGGCCTTATAACAAAATGTTGTACCGGAATTTTACGTGGGGCGACGATTTGGCAGGCGATAAAATGTACAACGTAAAATCCGGTAAACATTTGCCGTTAGCCCATATTAATATTTTAAATAATGAAGAACAGAGTTTTTATAATTGGGGCTGGGTTTTCTAAAGCCACTTCAAATAATGCACCACTTGGACGCGAATTATTAAAATATCTAGAAAATACTTATGATGACTTTATATTCGATGATCAATATTTATATTCTAATGCCCTAATTGAAAGTATTGAACTTGGTCGAAAAGCGTCCTCTCATTACAGAGAAATTGTAAATAATTTTACACAGAATTCTTATTCAACAGTTTTCAAAAAATCTGAAAAAAGTAAAGAAATTAAATTAGATTTTTCAGCTCAATATGATTTAGAACTTTTACTCAGCCTCTTAGTTATTAACCATGAAATTTATCATAGAAGTGATATAGGTTATGGTAGTAGTTTAGAACATTACTTTTATAAATTTGTCAATTGGTCAATCTTACATACTTTATCTAGTTCGATTGTTATTGACAATAAAAAACTAGCAGAAAAATTTTGCAGGCATATTTTATCAGATGGTGATACAATTATAACCTATAATTATGATTTATTGATTGATATTGCATTATTCAAATCAGGTATTTGGTATCCTGCTTACAAAAAAAATAACCACTATTATTGTAATTATTGGGATAAAAAAATATATAATATTGACAATTCTATCTTTCCAAAAATTACAGGGTTTGCAGGTAACAGTCTAATTAATTTTATAAAAATCCATGGCTCAATAAATTGGTTTTATACAGAAAATAAGTATGATATTGATATAAATTCTGAGTTCTCTAGGGATTTAGCAAAATTATATTCTCTCGAAAATGGTAAAAGTTTTTTTAATAAAGATTTTAAAATAAATCATTTTAGATATCTTATTGATAGGGATTATTATAAAAAGATTGAGGAATTGTGTATTTTGAAACCAGCTCTTGGAAAACAATATTTAAAATATCCATTTTCATATTTAACGAATAAGGCAATTAATTATATTTCCAAAGCTAAAGAAATAATTATAATTGGATATAGTCTTCCATTGTATGATACATTATCAGAATTTTTTATTTTAAATGCACCGCCTAAATGCAAAATTACAATTGTTAATATTGGTAATGAAACTCAAAGATTAAGAGAAAGAATTGTCAGAAGTGGCGGTTTTGAATGGAATAATGTAAGGATTTTTGAAAATGGTTTGGAAAATTGGTTAAATATAAACATAACTTAATTTATAAAATTTTGGGGCTAACACTTCAATCAACCTGACCGCCTAATCTCAGCGGTTTTTTGGAATTTGGTGGTAGTCAGACGTTCGATGTAATTTTGTAGTTCTGCGTGGTTAATTCGGCGGCAAGTTATTTTTACCGTTAGCTGGCCTTCAAAAAGAAAGGAGACTTTCAGTGCAGACAAAATTATTTTGTTTCAACTTTGTTATGCTGACTGTTTTTACTTTCATTTTTTTAGAATGTAGTCAACCTATGGAATCTACAGATTATTCAAATATTTTATTGAACGAGAGTTTTGAAATGGATCAAACTCCTTCACTTGAAGGATGGCGATTCGGAAATCCACAACTTGCTCAATTAGTAAATGAGGCACCACCAGGAGGAGGAAACTGGTCACTGCAATTAACAGCAGATTGGGCTCCAAGCCTTGCAATTCTTAATGAAGATAATACAATTCGTGTAAGTCATCCATTTGATCGAGATGGTATTATCGATAATTTGGAAAGAGAAGCGCTGATTTATTTTTCGCACTTAGAAAAATATCCGCAATTTACTAAAGATGTTGCGCGATTAATGATTTCTGAAATGCATGAAAAGCAAGGAAATTACGCAACGGCAATTAGGGAACTTGAATCTTTGATAAAAGAATCTCCAAATCTTTCTAAAATAAATCATATTGATCGTGAAGCTGCGAATGATCCGGATGGATATTTAATTCAAAGCGAACCGCCTAATAATGCCTTGCCGATTTGGCGCACGTCATATGGTGCCTATATTGCCCTAATTAATCTATATGCAACTCAAAACATGTACGACAAAGCTATTTCATTAGGCATATCATTGGTATCCAGTATTAGCCCGGATGGATGGTATTGGAATGTAAATAAATATGTTGGTAGTATTCTATTGAAAAATGGTGATAATACTAGGGCAATTGAACAATTTGAATTAGCTAGGAATGGTTTACAAAAACAATCGCTTAATATGAGCAAAAGATTAGAAAATTTAAATAATAATCAACTTGTTGTAAAACCAGAATCCTTTATTAGCTGGGATGACCAGGCACGACAATATTTTATAAATGATATCACAAATATTGAAAATCTGTTGCAAGAGGCACGTTCTCAATAAAAGCATCAAAACGCATTTGAGAGTGGCAGCTATAATTCACCAGCCAGACCTCAACATAATTTTTACACTTTGAAATTTGATATGGCTATTTCTTTTTATATACTTTAAATTAAAGTATTGTTATTGTTACATATTGTCATTGTGTTGAGGTCTGGTCAAGATATAATGTTAACTCCATCAATACTTTGAAGCAAAAGAAAACTATATTAAAAAAATGAAGCGTGTTATATCCCGAATCTTCTTAAGAACAGCCTGTTTCTTGATAATAAGTGTAATTCTACGCCCGGCAATTGCATATCCCGCCAATCCGGAATGGATAAATTTCACATCAAAAGAAATCATTCGCAGTATTTGCGATGCTGGTGAAGATGTTTGGATCGGCGGCACAGGACTCACAAAATTGCATAAAGCCACAGGCGATATGGAAGTATACACCAGGGCAAATTCCGGTCTACCGCATAACAGGGTATTTAAACTGGCACAGGATCCGGATGGCAATTTATGGATTGGAACATACGAAGGCGGCGCTGCAAAATTTGATGGTGATACCTGGACGGTGTATAACACAGAAAATTCCGGTTTACCAAATGATGTGGTATACTGCTTTGCCTTTGATCAACAAAAAAACGTCTTGATAGGCACAAAAAAAGGATTAGCAAAATTTGACGGAAAAAACTGGACCGTTTACAATCGGGATAATTCACCCTTGCCGGATAATTATATCCGAACTCTTTATATTGATTCATCTGGTTCTGTCTGGATAGGCACTAAAATCTCTGACCCTAATCCGGAGATCAGTGGACTGGTCAAATTTGACGGAACAAACTGGACGGTCTATGATAAGAACGAGCCGGAATACTATGTTGATCATGTGTGCGCCCTGGCTATTGATTTGGATGGTAGTCTGTGGAAAGGGACATTTGGAAGGGGGCTTGCCCGGTTAACCGGTGAGACATGGACAACATATACCGAATTTAACTCAGGTTTACCCAATAATACAATATATGACATCTCGATTGACACACAGGGGAATAAATGGATTGCCACAGCAGCGGGATTAGCCTGTTTTGATGGTACGGAATGGATCGTATATGACATCAATAATTCGCAATTACCCGATTCAATCATTTTTGATATTGAAATCGATGAAAGTGGTGGTATGTGGCTTGGAACGTGTTTTGGCGGTTTGGCAAAGTTTAGGGATAATGACTGGACAATTTATGATACCGGCAATTCGGAATTACCGGGAAATGGTATTAATTCCATCAAAGTGGCAAATAATGAGGATTTGTGGATTAGTACCGGTGGTGGGGGATTGGCACGATACAATAGTACGGGTTGGCTCATTTACAATGATAAAAATTCCGGTTTGCCGCATAATGGTATTGCAGATGTTGCAATTGATAAAAATGAAAACCTGTGGATTGGAACTGAGATCTGTGGATTAGTGCATTTTGATGGAACAACCTGGACGGAATACAATCGTGATAATTCCGATATACCTGATAATTGGGTAGGATCGATTGTTATTGATAGCCAAGACAACAAATGGATTGGAGTACCCTATAATAGTTATGTTTTTTATTCCGGTTTGGCAAAATTTGATGGAACTACCTGGACGGTTTATAACACAACAAACTCTGGTTTACCGGATAATGACATTCGAGCTTTAGCACTGGATAACAATGATCATTTATGGATCGGAACAGGTAATGGTCTTGCGCAATTTGATGGAGAAAATTGGACAACGTATACTCCCGAAAACTCTATATTACCAGGGTATTATATTCAGGCGATTGCCATTGATCGATGTGGCGGAAAATGGATAGGAACGAGTAATGGTCTGGTAAATTTTAATGGTGATAACTGGATTATATACAGAACAGACAATTCCGGTATACCATTTAATTTCGTCTATGCTCTGGCAATTGATAGCCAGGATAACAAATGGATTGGAACTTATCACGGGCTTGCAAAATTTGATAATAAAAACTGGACTGTGTTTAATACAAGTAACTCCGGTTTGCCGCATAACTATATTGATGCGCTTGCAGCAGATTCCAATGACAATATCTGGATCGGAACTGATGGAGGCGGACTGGCGGTTTATCGTGAGGGCGGCGTTATTTTGTTTGGCGATACTGCTGTGCGCTATAAAACAGATATATCGACGCCAAGAGATTTTTTTCTGTTTCAAAACTACCCCAATCCGTTCAACGCTCACACATCTATTCCATTTGCGCTTCCCCGCGCAGCACATGTTACGCTTACCGTTTACGATGTATTGGGACGCTGCGTCGATACTATTCTGCACAAAACATTAGCTACAGGCAATTACCGCATTCCCTTTGATGCCAGCCATTTAAGCAGCGGCGTTTATATTTATAGATTGACGGTTGGGAATGAAGTGGAGAGCAGGAAGTTTATTTTGGAGAAATAGTGAAAATATAAATCTAATTGATAGAGAAACTTCAAAAGATCCATATGGATATTTGATAGGAAGTGAACCACCAGCAGACATATCACCAATCTGGAGTGAATATTATATAGCTTATATTTCTTTGATTAATTTATATTTATTAGAAAATGATAATGATAAAGTTTTTGCTATTGTAAAGTATCTTTCATCTAGTATTAGTAGTGATGGTTGGTATTGGAATATTAATAAATTTTTATGTAACCTTTTTCTTTCAAAAGGGGAATATGATTTAGCATTGGAGCAATACGAACTTGCAAAAAATGGATTAAATAAAATTTCAGAGACTTTATCAATTAGATTAAATAAGCTATATTTAGGGAATAATATTGCTAAGCCAACATACTTTAAAAGTTGGGACGATCAAGCAAAACAATATGTTTCACCTTTTGTTAAAGAACTTGATAAAGTAATAATAGAAACAAAATCTAAACGATAATTTTTAAGTTATTATAAAACATAAAAAGTTTCTAATTATTTAATTTTATATTTTACTATAACTTGAAGTAAAATGTTAAAATGAAAAACATCATATTAATTTTCATCCTCTTATTAGGTTGTAATGGAACATCAATAGACTGTCTAGAAGAATATCAATCCAATATTGTGATTAGAGAAGATCTTACCGAATCAGAATTTAAAAAAGCAATTATTGGGCATTGGGAAAATCAATTCGAAGTATCTGGGAAAATAAATGTAGAAACTCTTGATATTAGTCGTAAGGGAACTGCAAAGGTTGTTATCTCAAAAAATAGTAGTAAAGACCAGTATTCGGGAGACTACATTGTCAATTTAATAAGACCATATGAAGAAGGTACAGTAACTCTCGCTGAAATAATCATAAAAATTAATGAGGAGAATTTAGTACTATCAAATGTAAATTTTGGTTATCACAATGCTTTTGGGATTGATGAGGGTTATTTTTTAAGAATAGATGATGAGCCATATGGTGTAATGAAGAGAAAAAATTAAAAAATCTATTTCCCAAATTTTATTATTCTTATTTAACCAGCAGTAATAGCTTTGCTTAATATTGGTTGAATCAGTAATCGATGTAGTTATGTTTGCAGGAAATAACGATAAATGAATAAGATTATTTTTATTATTTTTTTAAATATCTTATCTATATTATCTTGTAGTGATAACAAATTAACTAATACTATAGAAGAAAATAATACAATTATTGCAACAGGGGATTTACAGATACCATGCCAGGAGTGGGGTGGGTGCTTACACATTTAATGTAGTAATTTCAGGAATAAGAACAATTGTTCTTGGAGGTATAATTGTTGGATATCATTCAGTAGAGATTTATCTTTCACCAAGTAAAAAGCAAAGATTATTGTAAACTCAAAATGCTAACTTTAATACAATATCATTTAGTCTTATTCAAAAGTTCAAATGCTACCTCAATTGGTGTTACAATTGAATAACCTGAATTTGATAATTCAAAGTTTGAATAACCGATTGTGACATTTTTCCACTCTTCCATGAAAGGCACAAATTGGCTTACAAGTCCTATGACTTTGCATACTGTTGCATGTATATCAATTTTGTTTATTTCAATTACAGGTCCACCACTATAACCTTGATAGGTAGGGCAATCAATAACAATTGTTTTCACCTTATTGTTTTTACCTGCGACAATCCCTTTTCGAAGGAGTGGTTTATCATATTCTATTTGAGGAATTTTCTTTATACCAATTGAACGAGGATAGCCGAAAACAATAACTTCGTTAGCAATTAACACATCATTAAATTTTTTACATTTTCCTTCATCTATACCCACGATTGGTAATTTAGCTTCTTCTAGGATATCAATATATTCTATATATTCTAAAGAAAATATATTTTTGGTTCCCTGTTTATCTTTACGAATATCTGCAAATTTAATTATAGAGACGTCATGTTTTTTGTGATATTTTATATAACCCCCCATTAGCAGGCTATCCAGACTTAATCTGAATCTAAATCGACCCATTGTCGTATCATTTATTGAGTAAAATAAAAGTGTTGCTTCGTCACTTTTCAGTTCGTATTTGGGTTGATTGAACAAAACATGTTTTGCAGTTACAAAGTAAACTGTTTAATCAGTACTTAGAAAAAAACCAGAAGCTGAACTTTTATTAGCTAAAGTAATTAAGATGGGAGATGAAAGATATTGATCAGGAATATCTCTCCTACTGAATGCTTTAGTTATGAAAGATAAAATAAATGATATTAAAATTAATTTTGTTATGATTTTTGTCATTTCAACCTCCTATTACTTAATTTCAAAATAAATAATAAATTTTATATAGATAGATCGAGGAGAATCAAAACATTATAATTTAAATAAAAAGTATGATATTTTTAAATTATTGAGGAGGTTTTATAAAAAATAGAAAAAGTAAAGTATGTAAATAGTGTGTATTTTTTTGTTAATTTTATCGCATAATGTTGTAAGGATTTACAAGTAATCTTAAACCTTGTTTTGTTCCCGGAAAGCTACTACAAACTTACTACGATAACCCCATAAACCCCCAGTTTTTGAAGCAATTACTACAAAAATTTACAACAATTTAGGGTGATTGACACATAAGTATAGATTCCAAGAATACTGATCCAATGCATTGTTATATTTTCATTCGCATAATTTAAACAATCCCGGCCTTTTAATTTTGACAAATTCCCAGAATTTTGTATATTATGAAGTTTCAGTTTTGAACCATATCTCTGCCCAAGGGAGTAGAGGTATATGAATGTGGAGTTGAGTTCATAGACTACAATACCTTCCTGTAAGCTGTTCGATTGTTTCCCCCGAAAGGATAAATAAAAGTCTGGATAGACTTTTCGCTACTAAAGTCTATTTTGATTGAAATTTAATCAATCTAAACAGGAATTATCTCAAATGTGTCATCCCATAATTGAGCTATGGTATCATCCTCATCCGCCCTAAATTTCCACATTAGAGTGATATAAAGAGTAAACATGGAAAATGGTGACCGATATTTTCCATGTTTTGCCCATAATATAGCGATATATGCCCATCTGGCCAACCAGAGAGGGAAAATATTCCAGATATAAGGGTGATATAAAGCAAAATTTTCCATATATCGCCAAGTTAGGCATAAGTAAGTATTAATCGGTTATACAAAAATCAGATAGGAGGAATCATGAAGAACTTTATTTTGATTGTAGCAATTGCTTTTCTAGTGATGAGTGCTTGCACTCAGCAAGTTGAGCTCGAAGCCGAAAAGGCAAAAGTCAAAGCTGTCATTGACCAGAATCTTCAGATGTTAGTCGATGAGGATATGGAATTGATGTCCAAAATCTATGCTCACGATGACGATATGGTGATTTTCGGTACCGACGCTGCCGAGATCATGGTTGGGTGGGAAGCAATTAAAGAAGTAATGCAGAAACAGTTCGCTGGCTCAGAAACGATTAAGGTTTCAAGCAGGGATGAGGTCATTAAGGTTCATGATTCAGGCAAGGTGGCTTGGATTTCATTGATCCTGGATTGGGTTGTTAAAGTTGAGGGGCAAGCAGTAAAACTGGAAGGAATAAGAGCCACTTCAGTTTTAGAGAAACGAAATGGCAATTGGGTTTTCGTACAAGCGCACCTCTCTGTTCCCGTGAGTGGCCAAGCGTTTGAATATTAGACTCTTTTCGAATATCAAAAGTGGAAAGTGAGACGAAGAAAGTTTAGTGGTGAATATAGACTTCTGTCTAACCATACATTCAGCTGACCGAAGGGCAGTGGCTTGAATTAAGCAAGATTTATGAAAAAATCAAGTTTTAATTGTATCATAACGTTTAGTGCATTAAAGCTCTTCGGTCGGCTGATGCTCGCGTTATGTGTAAAAGTAAACATACGCAATTGGGTTATATCCACATTCATATTTGGTGGTGTAAATATAATATATTTTATAATTCTAATCTAGCGGGAGTTCCTCGCCTGTGAAGGCGGAGGTGAGAGCAGAGTCCTGCAAAGCAGGACAAGCAGAGCTTGAATTGAAAGGTGCCCCGGGTGTAAACCCGTGGGTTTCCATAAGGAGATAAAAAATGAAAAACATGAAACCTTACTTTTTGTATGTTATCTTTATGATTGCTTCTATCACAGCATGTTTAATTTGTTCAGGAAGCTTGGTAAATGCCCAAATTAATAAAGATGTAGAAAGAAAACTTCAGGAAAAGATACCCGTCTGGCTTTCTGAAAATGATGTTCCGGCAGCGGGAATTGGTTTAATAGAAAACGGTGAAATCAAGTATGTAAAAGTATTTGGAGAACTTAAAAAAGGTGTGCCGGCGCCAGACAATACTATCTTTAATATTGCCTCCATCACGAAAACAGTAGTGACAATGCTCACTTTGAAATTAGTTGAAACAGGGCAGTGGGATTTGGATGAACCTCTTTCGGATTACTGGGTCGATCCGGACGTTGCCAACGATTCCCTACACACAAGGTTAACAACCCGTCATGTACTAACCCACCAGACAGGATTTCCCAATTGGCGCAGTGACCGTTCCGATCATAAACTTGTATTTGAATTCACGCCAGGGACAAAATATCAGTATTCGGGTAAAGGGTTTGAGTACCTACGACATGCGTTGGAACACAAGTTCAAGAAACCCTTAGAAAAATTAACAGATTCATTGCTATTCAAACCGCTGGGCATGAAAAATACCCATCAGTCGTGGGATAGCACTATGGACGAATCGAGATTTGCACTATGGCACGATAATGAAGGGAATAAATTTGAAATGCCGTATAAAAAAGGTGTAAGTGCTGCAGATAATTTGCTTACTACAGTTGAAGATTATTGCAAGTTTGGTATATACGTTATGGAAGGTGCCGGTCTATCTCCGACTCTTTTCAACGAAATGGTGACACCACAATCCAACATTCAAAAACATAGTGCCTTTGGTTTAGGATGGTTTATTGTTAAAGGATTGCCGGACGGAGAATATGCTATTTATCATATGGGTGGAAGTCCCGGCGTGAAGACCATGGCCGTTTTCTTACCAAAATCGAAATGTGGGATTGTCGTCTTTACCAACGGGGATAATGGATTTCATGTATATAACAATGTAATAA
>Ga0209636_10007153_pt1 | contig 11388 bp, 11 predicted proteins | sample DeeMarSWOR152_54_FD_187464 | JGI IMG/M metagenome (GOLD analysis project Ga0209636, IMG submission 187464) | Marine sediment microbial communities from White Oak River estuary, North Carolina - WOR-1-52-54 (SPAdes) (version 2) | ecosystem: Environmental > Aquatic > Marine > Intertidal zone >... | reverse complement strand
GGCGAGAATACTGTTTTTGAAGTCTCGTATAATTCAGAGACAAGGAATGCAATGATAAAGGAACTGCAGAGGAATCCTGTTACAGATGAGATTATTCATGCGGATTTGGTTCATATCGCCATGGACAGGGTAGTTCGAGTATCTGTTCCAGTGGCACCAGTGGGAGACGCGGTAGGCGTCAAGACAGAAGGAGGATTTGTTGACTTCGTCACACGAGAAATCGAGATAGAATGTCTTCCCAAAGACATTCCTGAGCATATCGAGGTAGATATAAGCGGACTCCATCTCCGCCAGTCTTTGAAAGTCGGGGATGTTGTTATTCCCAGTGAGATTACGTTGATCAGCGAGCCTGATACCATACTGGTCCATATCGAGGTCCCGACCAAGGAAGAAGAAATAGAAGTTGAAGAGGAAGAGGAAGAAGTGATTGGCGAAGAGGAAGAACCCGAAGTCATCAAAAGGGAGAAACCAGAAGAAGAAGTGACAGAAAAGCAGAAAGAGGAAGAGAAAGGAACAACAGAGAAAAAGGAAGAAAAAGAGAAGGAGTAGTGTTTGTGGGCCGTTGTTGGTTTGGGGAATCCTGGAAGACGCTATTCTGGAACCAGGCATAATGTCGGGTTCACTTTTGTGAGGCGTGTAGCCAAGGCATGGGAAACAAAGCTGAGGAAGAGAAGGTTTTCGTCGAAAATTGCTGAGGTTGAAAAGGAGAAGGAGAGGATCATGCTGGTGCTTCCTCAGACTTATATGAACAACAGCGGAGTGGCTGTGAAGCGAATTATGGAAGGAAGGAATATTCAGCCCGAGCATCTTCTTGTTGTGTATGATGATCTGGATATCCCGTTGGGAGAAATCAGGATCAGAGAGAGAGGAAGCTCAGGAACCCATAAAGGAATGAGATCTATCGTTCAAGAAATAGAAACGACACAATTTCCGAGAATGAGAATTGGCATAGGACCTCTGCCTGCCGGAGAAGATGCGGTTGAATATGTGCTCTCTTGTTTTGATGAGACAGAGGGCGTTCTTCTGGAAGAGAGCCTGAAGAGTGCCAGTGAAGCCCTGGAGATGATTATGGACAGCAGAATGGAGGCAGCCATGAATATGTATAATCAGAGAGGAAAAGCCACCGCTGGTTAAAAATTGAAGAAAAAAAGCTCCTTGTTCCTTCTTTAAGAAGAAGGAGCTGTGAATCCATAAGGAGGTGTCGATGACACAATACGAAACAACATTTCTCCTTTCCCCAAACTTAGAAGAAGAAGAGACTGAAAAAATCATAGTGCAAATGGTTGAGGTCGTTTCCACAAAGAAGGGGAAAATGATCCATGAGGATAGATGGGGAAAGAGAAAATTAGCTTACCCCATCAAGAAATTTGAAGAAGCATTCTACGTCTTTTTTCTTTATGAGGGGGATTCGGATATTCCATTTGAACTAGAAAGGCGCTTCAAACAATCAGAAGCCATCTTGCGTTACTTGACAGTGAAAAAAGAGCCGAAAAAAAGCATCCGTCGAAAGAAGAAAGCCGTTTCGATGGAAAAAGAAAGAAAGCTTTCTCGGGAAGAGAAATCTTTTGAAGACGAAACCGCTGAGACTGTGACTCCTGATAAGGAAAGCATAGAGGAAAAAGCGGCTGCAAAAGAAAAAGAGGCAACAAAGAGAACAGATGCCACAGAGGATAAAGAACCTGCGGATAAGAAAAAAGCGGCTGGCCAAAAAGAAGAGGCGGATAAAGAAGAAGAGGTTGATGAAGAAAAAACGGGAGATGAGAAAGCTCCTGATGAGAAAAACGTGTTGGCTGAGAAGGAGGAGGGTGCATTAGAGGACATCGCTCCCCCAGAAGAAGAGAAGGAGGAAGAATAAAGATGGCGAGAGAACAGAGAAGTGATAGAACTTCATTCCGGAGGTATTTTCCACCCAAAAGAAAGTTTTGCCGGTTTTGTCAAAGGAATGTCAAAGAAATTGATTATAAAAATGTTGATATCTTGAGGAAGTATATTCTGGAGAGAGGCAAGATTTCTCCTCGGCGTATCACAGGCACATGTGCTTATCATCAGCGGAGGCTGTCGACTGCGATTAAGAGAGCTCGCATACTTGCACTGCTTCCTTTTATAGAAGATTAGAAATAGTATGGAATCGGAGGAAAAATGAGAGTCATCTTAAAGCAGGATGTGGAAAATCTCGGAAGGAAAGGGGATATTGTTAACGTGGCCCCTGGATATGGAAGAAATTACCTTGTTCCCCAAAAAATAGCTCTGGAAGTGACCCCCTCGAACATGAAAATGATTGAGATCGAACAGCAGGCATTGAAGAAAGAAATAGAAAAAGAAAGAGCCTCCTATCAAGACCTGATTGAGAAGCTCAATGAAACCACCCTTTCTTTCAAGAGGAAAACCGGAGAGAAAGATATCATTTTTGGGTCAGTGAGTTCAGCGGATTTAAAAGACTCCCTTCATGAGTTAGGCTTTGAAATCGATAAAAAGAAAATACTACTGGTTGAACCGATAAAACGGTTGGGCAATTACACTGTGCCGATTAAAATCTTCCATGAGGACCGGGCAGAGGTAAAAGTGGAAGTGGTCAAAGAGGGAGAAGAAGCACCGGAAAAGAAAGAAGAAGAAAAGGCCGCAGAGGAGAAGCCGGAGGAAATGGAGAAGGCCAAGAAAGAGCCAGAAGAAAAGCCAAAAGAGGAAGAACTCGAAATCCCAAAAGAGGAAAAAGAAGACAAAGAGAAGATTGAGGAAAAGGAAGGGGAGGCAGAAAAGAAAAAGGTCGCTCCAGAGACGGAAAAGGATGAGGAAGCTGTAATAAAAGATGAGAAAAAAGAAGAGGAGAAAATTACCGAAGAGAAAGCTGAAGAGCCTGTAGAAAAGAAAACTCCAGAAGAAGTGAAAGAGGCGGAGACGAAAAAACAGGAGGAAGCTCCGGAAGCGAAAGCAGAAGAAGTTGAAGAAAAGATTCCTGAGCCAGAAGGAGAGAAGGGGAAAAAAAAGGAAAAAAAGAAGAAAAGTTAATCTGAATTACGTATGGGCCGAATTGGGCTCATTCGAAGGGAAAAAACGCAGACTCAGGGCGAAAAAATGTCCATAAGAGAAAATCTGAATCTTGATTCTAAAAATGGGGCCTGTCCCCTTTTTTTGAATAATTCAAGTAAACCTGGATTATTCACGAGTCGAGGTCGCCGTAGACATCGTTGCGAAGAGAGAAGCGAATGTGGCAATCCCATGCTTTTGCGCATGGACATGAGATCGCCACGCTTCGCTCGCGATGACAATTGATCTAATGAAAAGGTCGTCAGATTGCTCGCCCGAAGGAGAAAAGATGCCGATGTTGGATAAAATGATTCTCATAAAGGATGATAGAAATATGGTGTCGGCAGATTTTATGAATGATTCAGGGGAGTTAAGGAGAGGATAATGGAAGTCGACTCGATGTTGCTGAAGAAAGCTCCTCCTCAGAGTATCGAGGCTGAAAAGACTGTCCTGGGAGGGATTCTTTTGAACAACAAAAACTTGAATGTTGTCCTTTCCATTATTACTCCAGAGGATTTTTACAGGGACGCCAATCGCATGATTATCGGGAAAATTGTCTCCCTGGTCGATAAAGGCAAGCCAGTCGATGTTGTGACCTTGAGCGAAGAACTGCAAAAAGAAGATGCTCTTGAGGAAATTGGGGGAGCTTCGTATATTTCTTCTCTGTTGGATGGCGTTCCCAAGAGCTTGAACATCGAATTCTATGCACAGATCATCAAAGAAAAGTCTCTTCTCAGGCAGCTCATTTTATCCTCGGCAAAGATAATTTCCTCGAGCTATGAGCAAAGAGAAGATGCGGACCAGCTTTTGGATGAGGCTCAAGCTGCGATCATTGAAGTCGCAGAGCAGCGCGTCAAGCCAGGATTTATTCCGGTGAAATCGTTGGCCTCTCCCACCTTGGATATGATTAAAATCCTCCATGACCGGAAAGAAACAGTGACCGGAATACCGACCGGATTCCGGGACCTGGACGGCCTCACTTCCGGATTTCATAGCTCAGAGTTCGTAGTCATTGCCGCACGTCCTTCGATGGGAAAAACAGCCTTGTCTTTGAATATTTCCCAGTATGCAGGGCTCAAGACGGATTATACGATCGGGTTCTTTTCACTTGAAATGGCCAAGGAACAGGTCATGGTTCGGCTACTGTGCGCTGAGGCCCAGTTGGACATCAAAAAGGTCAGGACTGGTTTCATTGGAGAAAGGGATTTCGAAAAACTCAAACTGAGTGCAGAAGCCTTGTCGCGAGCCAAAATATATGTGGACGAGACTCCCGCGCTGACAGTCATGGAGATGAAGGCCAAAGCGAGAAGGTTGAAAATGGAACAGAATCTTGATTTGGTGTTCATCGATTATATCCAGCTCATGCGCCCCGGAAGCCGGTTTGAGAACAGAACTCAGGAGATGTCCTACATCTCGCGGTCTTTAAAAGAGCTGGCCAAGGAAATCAAGATTCCTGTTGTCGGTATTTCCCAACTCAGCCGTGCACCTGAGAAGGGACGGCGTGAGCCGATTCCACAGCTTTCTGACCTGAGAGAGTCGGGAGCCATCGAGCAGGATGCCGATGTCGTGATTTTCATCTACCGTCCGGAATTCTACCATCCGAATGATGAGAATATCCGGGGGATTGCAGACATCAATGTCGCCAAGCAGAGGAATGGCCCCACCGGAAGAATAAACCTTGCATTCATACGAGAGTACGCTCGTTTTGCGGATATGGAGTTTCAGTCTTTTCAGGACTAAAATGTTTTCAAAGGTAAAATCTCCGCTTTTTTACATCAATGCCTTTTTTGAAGAAATGGGAGAAGTCGGACTGCTCACGTTTAAAACATTCAAAAGTCTGTTTAAAAAACCATGGGAAAAAAGCATCTTCATCCAGCAGCTTGAAGAGGTGGGCGTCCGGTCTCTACCCGTGGTCTCATTGACTGCGGCCTTTGGCGGGCTGGTCTTTGGGCTCCAGACCTATATCGGTTTTCACCGATACATCGGGGCCGGGTCTGAAACCTACGGGGGACCGATCATCTCACTCGGCCTGTCGAAAGAACTCATTCCAATTCTTGTTGGATTGATGGTCACGGGCCGCGTGGGGTCGGCGATGGCTGCCGAGATCGGAACGATGAAGATCACTGAGCAGATTGATGCCCTCTTCAGTTTGGGGGCCGATCCGATTCGCTACCTCGTGGTTCCTCGAACCATCGCCTGCTTTGTGATGCTTCCTTTCCTGACGATTTACGGGGACATCATCGGCATAGCGGCAGGTTTTTTCTACAATGTTTATTTGATGGGAGTGAACAGAGTTCTTTACCTCAGGAACATTTTGCTGTATATGGAATTGTGGGATGTATTCAGCGGCCTCATTAAAGCCTCAATTTTCGGCCTAATCATAGCGTTAATAGGCTGCTGGCAGGGGCTAAAGACAGAGGGGGGAGCAGAGGGTGTGGGAAGAGCGACAACCCGGACAGTCGTCATCGCCAGCATCCTTATTTTGGTCGTCAACTTTTTTCTAAGCAAAGCTCTCCCCGCGGATATTGGATCATGATTCGAGTCGTCGACCTACACAAGTCTTTTGGTGACAATAAAGTCCTGCAAGGGGTGAACCTGCACCTTAGAGAAAGAGAGACTCTCGTCATCATCGGTCAGAGCGGGTGCGGGAAGAGCGTCCTTCTCAAGCATATCATGGGACTTCTCAAGCCCGACAGGGGAAAGGTCTATGTGGATGGAGTCGATATCACTGTCCTCGGTGACGATGAGCTTCATAAGATCACCCGAAAATTTGGCATGCTGTTTCAAGGAACCGCCCTTTTTGACTCCCTGACAGTCGGCCAGAATGTCAGCTTTGGCCTGGAAAGATACACGGATTACTCGAAAGAAAAGATTAAAGAAATAGTGAGAGAAAATCTGGCCAAGGTTGGATTAAGGAAAATAGAACATCTCATGCCATTCGAACTCAGCGGTGGCATGAGAAAGAGAGTCGGCCTGGCTCGGGCCATCGCTTACAACCCGGATATCATACTTTATGATGAGCCTTCCACAGGGATTGATCCCATACGAGCCGATGCCATCAATGATTTGATCATCAGGATGAAAAAGGAAATGAACGCGGGCGAGCTCATTATCACTCATGACATGGTCAGCGCGTACAAGGTTGCAGACAGGATCGGCATGCTCTATGAAGGAAAAATTATTGAAATGGGAACCCCTGAAGAGATCAGGAATTCGAAAAACCCAGTCGTCCAGCAGTTTATTCGCGGAAGTGCCGAGGGGCCTATTGAAAATTGGTAAGAAAAGATGGTAAAAAGGTGAAGACGCAGGAATTTCTCTCTTAACAAGGAAGCATGATGAAACGAGAAATAAAAATCGGGATATTCGTTACGACTGCATTGCTCATAGTCGCCACCTTTATATTTGTTGTGGGAGACTTGAGCGTGCTGTTCAGGAAGCCCGGTTATTCCATCTTCGTGTCTTATGATAGTGCGACCGGACTCGAGAAAAGAGCCGTGGTGAGGATGGCAGGAGTGAAAGTGGGATACGTGAAGGATATCAGGCTTAAGGGAAGAAAAGCTGAGGTGGAATTAGTTATCAACTACGGAGTCCCCATTCCAGTGGGGTCGGAAGCGACCCTGGCCTCAATCGGGCTTTTGGGAGAAAAACACATTGAAGTATTACCCAGCGAAGAGGAAGAATTCTTGAAGGCGGGAGATGCGATATCCGGTGTCCCCCCTGTGAGTTTTGACCAAATGGGAACGACTCTGCTGGCAATTGGAGACGAGTTTAAAGGAATAGCTCAAATCTTCAGCGAAACGATCGGGGGAGAAGAATCGAGGAATAATTTTCGGGATACCCTTGAGAACCTGGCTTTGTTTTCTGAAGGATTGAATGAGTTCTTAGGCACAAACAAAGAGGAAGTCCGGAAAGGGCTCCAGAGCTCTCAGCAAGCTGTCCAGACGTTTGAACAAAGCGTTGAGCAGGTCTCCACGAATCTGGATGAGTTGATCTCTATTCTTAAAAAGGCAGTTGAAGATAGCCGGGAAGACATCAAAATAAACATGGAAAGCATAAAGGAACTGATCAAAAATATCGAAAAATCTCTGAAACTTTTGAATGAATCTTTAGAGAAGATCAACAAAGGAGAAGGAACATTAGGGAAGCTTATTCACCAGCCTGATTTATACGAGAGGGCAGAAGGCGCAATGGATGACCTGGAAAACATCATTAATCCGATTTCAGAGGTGACTATTGCTGGCGGGCTCAGCGCGGAGTATTATCCGGATAGCGATATGCTGAAAGGTGCGTTTACGCTCGAGATATGGCCCAAAAATGACAGGTTTGTATTATCCCAGATCATATATGATCCCTGGAGTGAAAAGCTTCTGTTTTCCGCTCAAGGCGGACTGCGGTTGGGAAATTTTGCTCCGAGGATTGGGATTATGGAATCGAAAATTGGCGCTGGGATTGATTACTACGCCTTAAAGGATAGGGTGAGACTCAGCCTGGAGGGCTTTGATTTCTACAGGAACCAATCCCCCCAGGTCAGGTTTCGCGCAAGATATGCTCCTTTTCAATATTTTCATATTCTTATCGGAGTCGATGATTTCACCCTTGCTCCAAACAGAGAAGTGTTCTTCGGCCTTGCAGTTGGATTTAAATGAAAATCAAGACAGTCTTTATCTGCCAGAACTGCGGTTCCCATTCACCGAAATGGATGGGGAGATGTCCGGGCTGCGGGGAATGGAACACGCTGATCGAGGAGGTGGAAGAAGAAGCTCCGGAAGAATTGTCTTTCCCCCCTTCTGACCCTGTTCTCTACAAGGATATCAAAGAAGCCAAAAAAGAAAGAATCGCAACCAGCATGGAGGAGTTGAATCCCGTATTCGGAGGAGGAGTTGTTCTAGGCTCACTGGTCTTAGTCGGCGGAGAGCCCGGAATCGGCAAATCAACCCTTCTTCTTCAGATGAGCCGGGACTTTGCTCTTCAGGGAGAAAAGGTTTTGTATGTCTCGGGAGAAGAATCTCTGGAGCAGATTAAAATTCGAGGGCAGAGACTCGGCCTTCGAAACGGGGGCCTGTATCTTTTGGCAGAAACCAACCTTGAACGTATCATTTCCCATGCGGAAAAGTTAGTCCCCCAAGTTTTAGTGCTGGATTCTGTTCAGACTGTCTTCTCCTCAAAACTTTCTTCGAGTCCTGGCACGATCAGTCAAGTCCGAGAAGTGGCCAATCAGATCTTTCGATTTGCCAAAAAAAGTCAGATTTCCTCGTTCTTAATCGGGCATATAACGAAAGAAGGCTCATTGGCTGGCCCCAAGTCTCTTGAACATATGGTAGATGTGGTCCTGTATTTCGAGGGAGAACGGGACCACAGTTATCGGGTGCTCCGAGCCCTGAAAAACAGGTTTGGGCCTGTCTCGGAACTGGCCCTTTTTGAGATGGGAACCCAGGGACTCCAGGCCATTTCCAATCCCTCCGCATTCTTCCTGAAGGAAAGACCGACAGAGGAGGCGGGGAGCGTGGTGGTCAGCACTATCAAAGGCTCACGTCCCTTGCTGGCAGAGATCCAGGCTCTGGTCTCGTCAACCTTATTCTCGGGAAATCCGCGGAGGATGACTATCGGTCTTGATCATTTTCGTGTGGCTATGCTGTTGGCTATAGTCGAGAAAAAGTTGGGATTCAGTTTTGCCGGAGAAGATGTCTATATCAACGTGGCTGGAGGATTGACTCTTGATGAGCCCGCTGCAGACCTGGGGGTGATCGCAGCGGTAGTCTCCTGTTTGAAGAATAAAGCGATTCCTCACGATGTTATTGTTTTTGGAGAAGTCGGGCTGAGTGGGGAAATTCGCTCCATCAGCCAACCTCTTTCTCGTGTGAAGGAAGCCAGCTCCCTCGGTTTTAAAACGGTCATCATGCCCCAGGGGAACCTCTCTCATTTAGAGAAGGAGAATATTCCAAATATCAACCTCCTAGGGGCTCAAAATATCAAACAAGCATTGGGATTCATATTATGAGGATTTTTTCATGGCTATTTTTATCTTTCGGTTTATTGTTATTGCATTCATAACTTTGGCGGGTTATTTTTTCCCTCCTTTTCATCTCGACCCGTATGTCGGAGCCGGGATAGGTTTTGTTCTGAGTGTGGTTATCGTTTATCTGGAAACACGGATTCGAAAAAGCCAATTCAAGATTATCTGGAGTTCAACAGTCGGGACTCTTGCGGGAGTCCTTTTAGGCTGGGCTCTAGGCTCAATCTATCAGACGGTTGCAGGCGATAGCTCTACCTCGATATTCATCAGGATATTTTTCCTCCTCATCATGCCTTACATCGGTTTTTTGGTCGGAACGCGCAAATTCGAGTGGCTCGAGCCTCCCTATCTTTTGCAGTTTTTCAAAGAGAAGAGCCCGAGTAGCGACTATAAGCTTCTCGACACGAGCGCGATTATTGATGGACGAATCGCGGACATCTGTGATACGGCGTTCATCGGAGGAACCCTGGTGATTCCCCAGTTTGTTCTCAAGGAACTTCAGCTTGTTGCGGATTCTCCTGATGGGATCAAGAGACAAAGAGGGAGAAGAGGACTAGAGGTTTTGGATCATCTTCAGAAATCGTCCCAGGTGTCCACCATGATTTCTGAGATTGATTTTCCTGAAGTTAAAGATGTGGACTCCAAGCTCATCGAATTGGCCAAGCACATGGATTCGAAAATCATCACTAATGATTTTAACCTCAACAAGGTCGCTCAGCTTCAAGGAGTTTCTGTGCTGAATATCAACGAACTCGCGAATGCTTTAAAACCTGTCGTCTTACCAGGTGAGGCATTGAAGGTATTCATCTTGAAAGAAGGGAAGGAAAAAGATCAGGGGGTCGCCTACCTGGATGACGGCACCATGGTTGTTGTGGACAATTCGAGGAAGATGATCGGACAGAATATCGAGATTACCGTTACATCTGTTCTTCAAACAACTGTAGGGAAGATGATATTCGGGCGTTACAACGAAGACTCTCAATGAAAAGAGTTTCTGTGATTGTCGTTGCGGCTGGCGAGGGAAAACGCTTTGGGGGTGCCAAGCCGTACGCGCTTTTAAAGGGGAAGCCGATCCTTGAATGGTCCTTGGACGCATTCGAGGCCCATGAAGACGTGTCCGAAGTGATTCTCGTGCTCGGGGATGATTCCAGGAAAGAAGTCTATTCCGAACGGTACACAAAAATTGTCTCTGTGGTCAAAGGCGGAGAAAAAAGACAAGATTCGGTCCTATCGGGGTTTCGCCAGATTGATCCAACGAAGGCAGAGAAAATCTTGGTCCATGATGGTGTGAGACCTTTGGTCAGCAGCGAATTGATTGGCCGGATCATAGAGGCCGTTCAGGAGAAAGGGGCGGTGGTTCCAGTGGTCCCGCTAAAAGATACAGTGAAACGAGTCGATGGGCAGGAAGTGAAGCAGACTCTGGAAAGGGAAAAACTCTTCTGTGTGCAAACCCCTCAGGGTTTTTTTTACAACGTGTTGAAAGCTGCGTTTGACCAGGCGGGCGAGGAAAATTTTTATGGAACAGATGAGGCCGCTCTCGTGGAAAGAATAGGAAAAAAGGTTTATGTCGTCCAGGGAGATCCGAAGAACATTAAAATCACAACTCCTGAGGATATTAAGATAGCGGAGGCCTTTATTGAAGATTAAAGTTGGGCTTGGCTATGATATTCACCGGCTGGAGGAAGGACGGAAGCTCTTTTTAGGAGGAGTGGAGGTTGATTTTGTGAAAGGCTTGAGAGGACATTCTGATGGAGATTGTTTGATACACGCCATTATCGATGCGCTCCTGGGCGCAGCAGGAAAGGATGATATCGGTCAGCATTTCCCGGACACGGATCCCCAGTACAAGGATGCGCGGAGCACCGAATTGCTGAAGAGGATTATGGATTTATTGAGGAAGGAAAAGACAGAGGTCTTGAATGTTGATTCGATTATTATTGCGGAGAAGCCAAAGCTCGGGCCGTACATTCCACGGATGAAGGAAATTCTAGGCGCTATTCTTGGAGTGGGACAGAATGATTTAGGGATAAAGGCGAAAACGAATGAGGGGCTGGCCGCGACAGGCCAGGGAGAAGCCATTGCTGCCTGGGCTCAGGTGCTTATCCGGGAAAAGGATTGAGTTTCGATAGAGACTTCGTCTTTTCTGAGATTAGAGAACTCTAGAATCAACGCCAAAATGGGGGGATAAAAAAAGCGGCTGCCGTTTTCTATTCCAGGGAAAACGACAGCCTCTTAAAGGGCAGGAATCGGTTGAGTCTGAAGGCTTAATCCGCCTATAGAGAGAGGGCGTGCAAGTCTCTCAAAATCCATTACTCTGCAGATCACCAGCCAATCCCATCTTTTAATGATCG
>Ga0209636_10007152_pt1 | contig 11389 bp, 9 predicted proteins | sample DeeMarSWOR152_54_FD_187464 | JGI IMG/M metagenome (GOLD analysis project Ga0209636, IMG submission 187464) | Marine sediment microbial communities from White Oak River estuary, North Carolina - WOR-1-52-54 (SPAdes) (version 2) | ecosystem: Environmental > Aquatic > Marine > Intertidal zone >... | reverse complement strand
GACGAATCCTGTGGCAAACATGCTCATAGAGATTATTTGACTTATGAAATTCACTTCAAAGCCTAGGCCCCATTTCAAATAAAGGTTGAAGATTGTGTCCCAGATTCCGAAACCCATACCATGGAGTATACTTGACATTAGGAAGAGTTTGGCGTTTAGGCTAAATGAGCGAATTCTGTGGATGTATATTCCAAGCAGCGAATCAGAGGGAAGAGATTCGATTCCGATCTCTTCTGCCTCCTCTCCAATTCCCTTCTTCATCTCCTTTCCCGAAACCCCTCTCTTCTGGAGAAGACCAGTTTACACCTCCTTCAAGTTCATTCCTTTAATTAGTTTTCCACATATCTGGAAAAATGAAGATGGAACAGAAAAGATTCAGCGCGCTCTTCAAAATCCTAGATTATCTCAAATGCGTGCGCACGCGTACACAGATTTCGGGGAAAAGAGCGTTTTCACGTTTTTGGGGAGCGTTTTCGCCTTGTAAAGTAGAAAATGATGATTGCTAAAAGCACGATTATGGCTACAGCCGCTATCACAAGGGTTGTCGGGAAGTGTGTCTCGCTTTGTGCGGTCGCGTGAATGAAATTGGCCATTACAAGTGTGTTGTCGTCAGTATCCATCTCGCCTGGCACGGTGTCGGCTTCAGCCTTTATTACGTATCTGCCTTCGGCTATGTTCTGAGTATTCCATTCAAGTGTAAGCGTCTTCTGATCGCCTGAATCCAAGTCTGTTACAGGTATGATTCGAACAAGGGTGATGTTAGCCCATACTAGGACGTCAAAGGGTTCAACTATGTTACCTTCGTTCTCTATTATAACGGTTATAGATATCGTGTCTCCTACTGTGATATTGTAGATTGAGGCTTCGACACTTTTGACGGCTATGTCGCCCATCACATTCGTGAAGTAGCCATCTTCACATACATATGGAATCTCCAATAGATTGTCATCAAGCAGCGTTGTGTTGTGAAGATCCAGAAGGGTATCTCCATAATGCTCAACTGAGAAGATGATGGTAGCCAATGTTCCGTTCCCATCAGCTGTAAAGATGGGTTGGTCTACTAGCGTGCAGTTAACACATATGGTCCCCGCTTCCGGATAGGTCCTATTGAAGGCGGTTGCTTGTGTATCGTTTTGACTGAGGAAGGGGCCTTCCTGAATATTTGTAGCATTCAACACGGTTGGATTCCAACTCAAACAAACCGTCCAGCTATAAAGGTTGTTGACGTTGGCTATGGTTATGTTTACGTTGAAGGTGGAGCCAGGAATCAGAGGATCTACTATGCTTGGTAGAACCACAGTGAGGCTGGGAATTGTCACACCATACTCAAAATACCCCGACTCACTCGTGTGAGGCAGCTCTATTATATCGTAGTCAAGTAGCTTGGTGTCGTAAAGGAGTAGGGTAGTATACCCTGTATCTTTAACGTGGAACGTAACCGTGGCAAGCGTTCCGTCGCCGCTAGCAGAAGAAGCACGAGGCTCACCTAAAAAGAAACAAACTACTACTAAGTTGCCAGCTTCATTGTTAATATACTCTTGGAACTGGGTTTTGTATACGCCGCCCTGGCTGAGGAAGTCTCCTTCTTGAACATATTGAACTTCCAAAACAGTTGGATCCCAACTCAATTTAAACTGCCAACTATAAACATTTTCAGCCTGCTTGATCTCTACCATGATGTTGAATGATTCTCCTGGCGCCGCTGAGTTCATTTCGGGGCTTACGTAGATAACTGCTTCAGATTGAGCTATACTTGTTTTCAACGAAAAAGCAACTGCACTAAGGAATACGAACACTACTGTTAAACACAGCAGACTTTTTTGCCTCAATTGTCTAACCTTCTTGAGGTTGGATGAACAACGTCACGTGACCGCAAAAAATGCGTTTTCATGTCCTTATCTTTCCAGTTTACGTATTTGATTGTGTTAGCCATACTAGAATTTAAGTCTTAACTTCTGTCTGTGAACCCGCGCGCATGCATGGATGTAGGTCAATTTTAAAGCATCATTGCCTTCGTAAATGAATTGATTGTTGCCAAAATTTCTCCGCCTTTTTCAAGCTTCTTTGTTCACTGATGAAAGATCTAGAATTGACAGATTCGCGCTTATCGCCAAACTGAGAGAGTTTCCTATCCTCAGTTTGATTCCTGAAATTACACAAAATTGCTAATTGATTAAAAAAAAGGAGGGAAGGGTATTGAATGTTGTTTGCTATGCTGCTTTCCTGAAGATTCCGTAGGCCGCGATGAGAATAGCTACGATGGCGAGAATAAGTGAGACCCAGAGATACTCCGTCGGAGCATCCGCTCCATCTTCACCTGCTGGTCCGGTAGCTCCATCTGCACCATCTGCACCATCTGCACCATCTGCACCTGCTGGTCCGGTAGCTCCATCTGCACCATCTGCACCTGCTACCCCTGCTGGTCCGGTAGCTCCATCTGCACCATCTGCACCTGCTACCCCTGCTGGTCCGGTCATGTCAAGCACCGTGAAAGTTCCTACTACCGAGTTTCCTGCTTCGTCGGTTGCATTGACGGTGTGAATTCCAGGTTCATCTTGGGTTGGTACGCTGATTATTGCTGTGAAGCTGCCGTCTGAATCAGTGACCAGAGGACTTGGAACGGTTGGTATCGGTGTTCCATCCCAAGTGATTGTTACTGTCGAGTCGGCATCAAGACCTTCACCTACAACAGTAGTTACTGCAATTCCGGTATCCGGAACCAAGATGAGAGGTATGAAGACATTGACCGATAATGTGACTTCGTTGTTGTCCGTTTCGATTTCGCCTTCCACCGTGGTACCTGTTGCTGTGAAAGTGTAGGTTCCTGTAGGCAAAGGATTGCCCACGGGATCCGTTGGGTTCCAATCGTACCATACGCTGGTGCCTGCACCTGCATCTAGGGTCACATTGTATGTGGTGTTGGCAGGGCCGAAATCGCCATAGCCAACAAGATCTGTTGGAGCAGAAAATGTCAGCGTCACATTGAAGATTTCGGTTTGTGTTCCAAAGTTACCAAGCGCCACTCCAATTGCATATGGCGGATAGTACGTACCAACTGCACTGGTGTCTATTGTTGTAAATGTTTCGTCCCAATTCTGATCAGTCACCCAGATGTCCGCCACGACTACCTCACGATAAATCAGTAGTTCTTTCGTTAGGGAGACTTGCCTAGCATCTTCATCGGTGAGTGTGAGATTCACTATGTATGGTTCTAGCCGGTATGCGGCGTATTCGTTGGTCGCGATTACGCCTGTGCCTGTGGATCCATCGCCGAAATCCCAAGAGTAATCTGTTATGTTTAGGCCGAGACCGCTGAAGCTTTCCGTAGCGTTGAATGTCACCGTTTCGTCTGTTATGGGGTACTCAGGCGTCCAAGTAAAGGCTGGGACCAGAGTTGCTGTGAACTCCCCGTCCGCTGTTGTATGGTCGATTTCACCGAGTGTACTGTTGTATAGGAACGTGTCATAGAGGGTTAAGTTAGAGAAGCCCGGATAATTCGGGAGGACGAGGAAGCTGAAAGTGGCTAGGGTTCCGCTACCGCTTGCTGTCACATCTTCTGTCAATGCACAACCAACTTGCGTATAGCCATACATTGTGACCTCAACGTTGAAATCAGTGGCTCCTGCAGCACTAAGGAAAGGCCCTTCGACGACATCTACCTCTTTGAGATCTAAGACTATAGGGTTATATCCAAGTTTGAGCTCCCAAGCACTCAGCCCGGTCACATTTGCAACTGTCACATTCACAGAATAGTAGGTGCCAGGATCCGCCATCCCTGATGCAGGATCCACAGAGATTGTTGTTTCCTGCGCGTACGTTATTCTGATAGCAGCTAGGCTGACAAAGAGCAAAGCCAAAGTCAACATCAAAAGCAAACTTTTTCGTTTCATTTTTTCCACCATCCAATTATCCGCTTTCTCTTCCGAAGTTCTTGCCAGCAGTTGTCAAATCCTTAAGAGTCACTTCATCGTCTGCATCTAGGTCTGCAGCTGGGTTCCAAGCACCCCAAGCTCCCGGAGTGCCTCCTGTTGCATTTGTGGTTAGGAAAGCTCTGAGTAGTAAACCAATGTCTTTGATTCCGACTGCTGTGTCATAATCAACGTCGCCTTCTCCATGGAACATCCTTTCCAGAGCATCGTCAACTTCGGCTTGGCTTATGTAGTAGTTGTCATTTGCAACATAGCTGATGTATGTGCCTAGCTCATAATCAACAAAGATCCAAGCTCCTGTTCCATCCTGCTTCAAATCTTCTGTGCCATCCTCGTCTGCATCATCAACCATTGGGTCATACGTTCTGACTGCCTGGAAGTCGAAGCCTGGGTCCGTCCAAGTTTTTCCTGTTGAATCTTTTATGTTCCCCCAAAGGTCTTGCTTCAATATTGGTAGATCTCCAACCCACTGAGGTGCCCATATGCTGAAGAGTCCCATTCTAACTCGGATCTTGCCATCTATGATGTCGACGCTGTGGATATTCTGCACTGACGGATAGTAGAAACAAACGCCTGGTCCGCAAGCCAGAGCGAATTCTAAAGAAAACTTGACGTCTTCAGGCGTTACAGGATCGCCATCATGGAACAGTGGTTGTGGGTCAGATCTAAGTGTGAAGTTAATCTCTGTGGCTACTTGACCTGTCGCTGGGTTATTCCAGGTGCCAAGTTCGTGGCTTTCAGCTAAGAAGTACTCTGTCAAGTCTAAGTTGAACGGGTTGTAATCCATCATGCCGTCATAGATCCGGTCTTCAGCGAGGTCGTCCCAAAGCCATTCTGAGCTTATCCTGTTTAGCTGTTCAATGTCGCTCTTGAATGAATAGTCAATCGTGTCATCTGCTGGGTTATACATGGTCAACCACGTCCATATATTGTCGTCGATGCCGAATCCTGCATTGTTCACCACCCCTTCCCAGTCACTCTTGTAGGCTTTTACACCTGCCACAGAATACATCTGGATAGCTCCTACATTTTCCGCGTAGACTCTTCCAGCCTCTTTTGCGGCTGCCTTAGCCTCTTCAATAGAGGTGGGAAACTTTGCCACCTTGGCATAATCGTAGAATTCATTGTTGCAGAAACCGTTATAGTTTTGACTCCAGCCTACGTCAGGGCCATAATAGGTTTCGTTACTGTAGAGGTCATAGTATGCGTCTGGAGTCACATCAAGGCTCCATCCGCCGGTGTATAGGTGAAAGTCGTAGAGAACCATCACTTGCTTGTAGCACACCGTCCTCTCGGTTACTACCGCTTTGGTCTTAAGCCCTATGTTCTTTAGCTCAGCTGCCAACATCTCTCCAGCCGCTTTTCGGTTGGGGTCATCCATTCTGATGTAGAAAACCAACTCAGGTAGCTCTTCAACAACCTGTGTATCTGGATGTTTCCACTCTAGTGTACCATCAGTGTCCCAATCATCGAATCCTGCGGCATTCAGCGTTGAAAGAGCCATCGCTGGACTGTATTCGTAGATTAAACCTAACCCTTCAAGATCAGTTAGGTAAGGCGACTGAAACGGGGGTACAGGTAGATCCATTGTGAAACCAAAACCTTTCAAAACCTCCGAAACAATCCTATCCTTATCCACTAAGTGTGAAACGGCTTTTCTGAACTCTCTAGCAGCTAAGCAACGTGGACACGTCTCATCAAAGTATTTATGTTCTTCACAACCCGTCGGCCACCGTTGATGGTTGATGTCGATCTCGTACTGACCAATATCTATGTACGACCGCATTGTTATGTCTGGGTTCAATGCCCACCTATCAACCCACTCCTTTGAAAGAGGCCAGTCGTTGATGTCAATGAGGCCTGAATCTATGTCTTGGTTTTCGGCGTCAGGATTAAGATATATGTGAATTATGAGGTTCGATGCCTTTGGACCATATTCCTGAGCAGCTACTGGAAACACAAATGAACTCATCGCAAGCAAAGAGACGCAAATTGCTACAAAGAATACATTTTTATATTTGCTGTTCACGCCTTTTTTCTCCTATTCTTTTTATAAGCAGCCGAAAGTTATGATATTTAAGGAATTTAAGGATTGCGGAGATAAGAATATATGCGTCTGCCACCTAAACAAAGCGAAACGCAAAAAAAACTATATAATGCGCGGGCGCTTCCATCCGCATTAGAGTAAAAGAGAGATGAAAATGGGGTTAAAAGCTTATCTGGCAAAGAGAGTGACATTCGCAATAGTGACCGTTTTTATCGTTCTCACAGTAAACTTTGTTATTTTTGAGTTGATGCCTGGAGATCCGATGGAAGTATTTGCGTCTTCTGCGAGACTGCAAAGTTTAGAACAAGTTGAGATAGTTAGAGAAATGTTCGGTTTAGATCAACCAATGCACGTAAGGTACATCAAGTATATTACCAACATGCTGACTGGACAATTCGGATTTTCCTACCATAGTCGCACCGCAGTTTCTGAGGGGATTATGGGACGCCTTTTGAATACACTGATGTTAATCGGCATTTCTACAGTATTAGCAATAGCAATTGGCGTTGTTGCAGGAGTAATAGCTGCCCAAAAGCGTGGAGGAATATATGACAGCACATCGGTACTGGCTTCGCTGTTGACCTATTCGCTTCCATCCTTCTGGATAGGCATGGTTTTGTTGCTAATATTCCACCGCAACCTAGGCTGGTTCCCTGGATCAGGCGTGGTGCCTTACCAATGGGCTGTTACACCGCCTGAGAACCTGTTTGTTGAAATTGCCGGTCGACTACGCCATCTGTTCCTGCCGGTTGTCACCCTCGTCCTCTTTCAGTACGGCGGCTTTCTCCTGCTGACAAGGGCAACAATGCTGGAAACCCTGACCGAGGACTACATAATCACGGCTAGAGCCAAAGGACTCAAAGAGAGAACTGTACTGTTCAAGCATGCTTTGAAAAACGCCTCACTACCACTTATAACCAACGCAGCCATATCTTTCGGATTTATGTTCAGCGGTGCAATAATCACAGAACAGGTTTTCACGTATCCGGGACTTGGATACTGGCTTTGGCAAGCAATAAACTTTAATGACTATCCAGTTCTCCAAACCATGTTCTTCATAATAAGCCTATGCGTTATCGCAGCGAACCTTATAGCTGACCTTCTTTACGGCATAATAGATCCAAGAATAAAGTATGGGTGACAGGTGTTGGCAGCTTCCAAATCGAAAACCTCTTTCGCAATAAGAAGGTTTGTGAATTTCTTCAAAATCTTTTTGACCAACAAGAGAGGAGTGCTTGGACTCGTCATCCTTGTCGTGTCTTCAACAATCGCTATAATCGCTCCACTAATTGCTTCAAACGATCCAGTTCAAGCCACGTACGTGGCTGGAGACTTCGCTGCACCAATCTGGTTAAAGTGGTTCTCTGGAGAACAGGGCTTTTCTGAAAATCTTCAGTTAATCAATGAACCAGGCTTTCCTACTATGGCTTCGGTAACAGATGACTGGAACTTCACAAGCACATCGGAAAATATAGATCTCGCTTATGAACAGAATGAAGGAAGCCCATTGAGTGGACCTGGATCCGTTGAAATACTTTTTAGAAGGCCAGCTGGAAAACCCCTTGTGGGCATGGCTGAAGCCCACCTAACCTCTAAAGAGCCTTTAAACTTCCCTTACGAGTCTCCACCTAAATTGTTTATCTGCAATATGAGTATCAGAGCCAGCGGAGTGGAAAATCTTAGAGCCCTTTATGTTTTGCTATCAATCAGGCGGGTAGAAAACGATACAGCATATGTTGTTTGGAATAAGAAGTTTTCCAGTAGCCAGAATTGGACATTCCCCACAATAAGTTCATATTCAACACAAATGAGAGCACTTTTCAGCCCGGGCGGGTTTAACCTGACAGTAGATCCGGCAAAAGTTGTCTTTTCGCAGCCTGATCAGTATGTATTAGACCTCCGTGTATCCTTTGATGATACGAAGCTAGACATGAATGAGAAAAGGGTAGTAACAACCATGTTCATTGACGATTTTAACATAAAAGCCTATGGTACCACTTACGGCATTCTCGGAACCGATCAGTGGGGAAGGGACATATGGTCACAAATGGTATATGGCGCAAGGATATCACTTTTCGTCGGATTGTTTGCGGCCTTCATCGGCGTGATAATAGGATTGGTGGTCGGTCTAGCTGCTGGTTACGTTGGTCGTATCGTGGATGAAATCCTCATGAGAACAACGGATATACTGCTTGTCTTGCCAACGTTGCCGCTACTGCTAGTTTTAATCGCAGTTTTAGGGCCCTCGTTAATGAATCTTGTAGTCCTAATCGGCTTCCTGGGATGGATGGGCTTCGCAAGGGTAGTACGGTCACAAGTTCTCAGCCTCAAAGAGAGACCGTTTATCGAAGCTGCTAAATCCGTTGGAGCAGGAAAATTTCACATAATAACGAGGCACGTTCTCCCAAATGTGATGTCCTTAGTCTACGTTTCTTTGGCCCTTTCAGTTCCTACCGCTATCATATCGGAGGCGGCCTTAAGCTTCTTGGGTTTATTCGACCCGAGTGTTATTTCATGGGGAAGAATGCTTCACGACGCACAAACCATCGAAGGAGGATTAGATAAATGGTGGTGGTGGCTGCCGCCTGGTGTGGCCATAGCATTAGTGTCGCTGTCATTCATTTTGCTCGGGTACGCTATTGATGAAATACTCAATCCAAAACTTAGAAAAAGACGCTAACGGACCCTCAACTTCTCACCTATTAGGCCGCCAACAAAGCCTCCTAAAAAGGACATAATTATTGTTATCGGGAAAATGCTTCTAAAGACCATGACAAGAACACCGCCGTAAAAAGCTTCTAGAGGAGCAAAGCGACCAACCTTACCTAATGTCGCAGGCAAGGTTAGACAAAAAAACAGTATAAATATGGAAAACAAGATCGACGGTATTAAACCATACACGATTCTCTCAATATCAACTAATATCGAGCCAGCTAACACAGCTACAAGAAAGACAGACACATAATCCAGCCACGTCAAACTCGCCCCCTCATACAAACCTCGCAAAATGATTGAAGCTGTTGTTACGCCCCAACCTGCGACAACCAGAGCGTCCTTCAGCTTCTCCTTCAAGAAACCACCGAATCTTTTCAGCTACTTCAATGTTTATAAGCTTAATTGAAATTATCAACACGGGGGCAGGTTGGACATGTTGAAAAACAGGTGGAACATGCTTTTAATAGTGTTTTCTGTAGTATCCGTAACGTCCACTATCCTCTTGATAGGACCAACTTTGAATTATGCAGAGTTTTATGCAGCCCTTGAAACACTTGACCTAAAAGTGCCATACTTCAACTTCAAGATTGAACAAGACCGAATCTACATCAATGCAACTTTCACCCTCAAAAATAATTCAAGCTACGTCGGAATCAAACTCAAAAATCTATCTTGGAAAATCGGATTCTTCGAAACTGACGAATCCTACGTGGAATTAACAGCAGGAACATTCTGGTGGTATCCAGAAGTACCTTTCGACCCTGGCTCCAAAATTACAAGAGAATTGCCGCCAGACCACAGTATAGCCGAAAGTGTACCCAACGCAAAATCCCTCATAAACATGTACCATAACCAAGAACCCATCAGATGGATGATTTCTGGTTCTGTTCTACTCGACACATTCCTAGGCACCGTCAACTTACAAAACTTGGGTCCGATAACAATTTAAGATGCCACATAAAAACCATTTAAAGAGTGTTCAATGCGCATTCCACTTTCAATATTACTGAGAACTACGCGTCTCAGCGTCTCTACGGGCTCTGCGCATTGCCTTCGCTGTGTGACCCAGTTACATAAGGAATTGTCTCTTCTACATGCACCCAAAATTCTTTCTCCAATCTTTCCAGTGCCTCCTGTAACTTCAAACCTCGCAAGACAAGGGTTCCACCGCCAAATGGGATTGTAGAGAGCCCTAGCATAGTAGAAAAACGTGAAGTTTCACCAACTGAAAGTTCCACCATAAAATCGTGGGGACGCCCCAAGATTGTGACTTTGATGCCAGCTTTCACATCGCGAACACGTTTGGGTACTGTTGAGATTTTGTACCCCTTTGGTAATGCATTTTTCCTTGTCTCGAAGCCTTTGCTTTTGAAAAAGCTTTCAATGTTTTCGGTCAGCAAGCCCAAATTAGCATCTTTTGCAGTCCATCTTTTTTGCGTTTTCAAGGCATGCCGAACTAAGGGCATAAACGAACTTCTTAAAAGTTGTGGTTAACAACTATTTCTTCCAAAATTTCTGTTTTATGGCCTCCCGTCTGCGCGCGCAGAATGGTTTTTGCAAAACCAGAATGAAGCAAAAGCTCTCTTTTCCAGACATCTTTCATGCATTCTTGGCATGCACCAGATGCAAATTTATACTGGCAATTCCAATAGCGTATTAGAGGTAATAGAATTTGTTGACTTGGTTTAGAGGAAATAAGAGGTATCTACTTGGATTTGGCGTTTTGGCTCTCATCATTTTTCTTGCGTTACATGACCTGAACAACATGTATGTGTTAGATCGTGTGCAGACCAGAATAGATTATATGAGTACTCATGTGAGTACTGAAGCTTTCCAGCCATGGCTTGACGAGATGAAAAGCGTAAAAACCATTCTTGAGTCAGCTAAGACGAATTTTGACGCTAAGGAAGCTTTGAACTACACGTCTACAGCAAGACGGTTTGCTAATATCTTGGATTGTACAATAGAGGCGCGTAGACAACCAGATTTTATGGAGCACCTATACTTCCGGATCTGGATGGCCACATTCATGTTAGATAAAGCCGTATCTACTATAGCAGCCGAACCTTCCTACCCTCCGCCGGTGCGAAATCTTAACGACGACAATCTTCAAAAATTGGAAAACATAACCGCGACAATTGGGAACCTCATAAATTCCGTGGGCACAATTGAAGATGGAGTCGACCCAGTGGAACAACTGAAGGAGAAAGGTGTCCTGAACCAAGTGATAAACTATGCCAAACAGGTACAGGCAACTTCCATAGAAATATGGTGGTGACTTCGTGGTTAAGATTGGGAATAGATTGCCGTAAAGATTTTTTGGTTTTGCAAAAGGTTTTGCAACATTACGTTTTACAGAATTATGTCGTTTTGCATGTTGCGCCTTAGTCGCGCGCGCAAAAAATCAAAGCTTTTTATATAACTCTTCAGTTAATAATCCAGAAATGGGAGTCACAACCTCAAAAACGTAGAAACCTATGGAAAGTGGGTTAAGGGATGCCACTCTTAGACGTTCAGAACTTGAAAACCTATTATTTCACGGTCAGAGGCCCAGTGAGAGCGGTAGAAGACATCAGCTTCCAAGTTGAGAAAGGAGAAGCCCTTGGACTAGCTGGAGAATCTGGATGCGGCAAAACGACAGCTGCTTTATCGATCCTCAAGATCCTTCCTAAAGGAGGAAAGATCATAGGAGGAAAAA
>Ga0209636_10007151_pt1 | contig 11390 bp, 7 predicted proteins | sample DeeMarSWOR152_54_FD_187464 | JGI IMG/M metagenome (GOLD analysis project Ga0209636, IMG submission 187464) | Marine sediment microbial communities from White Oak River estuary, North Carolina - WOR-1-52-54 (SPAdes) (version 2) | ecosystem: Environmental > Aquatic > Marine > Intertidal zone >... | reverse complement strand
TTATTCGCAAATTGATAAAAGCAAGTTCCGTCGTCGCTATTGGCGTCTTGTGGCTGGCCAAGAAGACCGTGCCGCGAAGATTCGTACGAGCGGTTCGAGGCCCAAGGTATCCCGGTCCCGTGGTCTCTCTACAAGACATTTCTGAACAAAACAAATGGAGCGGTTGATATGAAAACCCATTTTGCAGAACCGGTGCAGAGCAGGCTGTTTGTCCGTTTGGCGATTTTGATTCAGTGTACTCTCGCACTGCTACTGGCAGATTCATGCAGAAAGAAAGCTCCTGCGCCGCCCGAAGAAGCAGTAGAAACAAAAGACCGGGAGTCTGCCGAGCCGACCGGAAAAGCAGTTCTGCGCTCATCGCTTGCCGAGATGGGCTGGTACACCGCCGATGCGAACGCCCTGAGCAAACAAATCGAAGATCTTTTCCAAAAAGCCGACGTCCAGCCGAGAGATGACCTGATCGCGTTGATATTGCCGCACGCAGGATACCCGTATTCAGGTCAGACTGCGGTCTGCGGCCTCAAAACCATAGCCAAACAATACAAGCGAATCATCGTGATTGGGCCGAGCCATAATCCTTATCTCGCTATGGAAGAAGTATTGAGCGTGCCAAGAGTCACCCACTACCAAACACCTCTGGGACAGATACCATTGGATGTTGAATTCATAGGAAAGCTCCTCGAATATTCCGTATTTCAGAATATCCCGCAGGCACACAAGTACGAACGCGGCGTCCAGGAACACAGCGTTCAGATAGAATTGCCGCTGTTGCAGCACAGCCGCAGAGATTTCACGCTGGTGCCGATTGTCGCAGGCCGTTGCTCATTGGAAACGACCAAAAGAGCAGGTGACGTTTTGAGGGGCTTAGTTGACGGCGACACACTTGTTATTGCCAGCTCGGATTTTGTGCATTATGGCCGGGCGCATCGCTATGTCCCGTTTACAGAAAACATCCCGGAGCGGATAAAAGAGCTTGATATGGGAGCTTACAAGTATATCGCCCAGCTGGACAGCGAGGGCTTCCTGGATTACAAGCGCAAAACCGGAGCCACGATCTGCGGTTACATACCGATCGCGGTGCTGCTTTCGATGCTGGACAAGACCGCCAAGGCCGATTTGGTGAAGTATGCAATCTCCGGCGAGCTGACCGGTGATTTCAGCAATTCCGTAAGTTATCTTTCGGTGACCTTTTGCGGCTCATGGGAAGACTATGCGGAAATTCCGCACCAGACAAACAACCCGGAATTAACCGAGGAAGATAAGAAACAGCTCTTGACCTTGGGCCGCAAAACAATACTTTACGCCCTGCAAAACCAACGCATCCCACAAGCATCCGAGCTGGGCGTAACAGTCACCGATGCAATGAAACGACCGCGTGCCGCCTTTGTGACACTCAAGAAACACTCCCAGCTCCGAGGCTGTATAGGTGATATCTTCCCGTACCGGCCCTTATATAAGTCGGTCATCATGAACGCGATTCACGCCTGCCTTCACGACAGGCGTTTTCCACCGGTAACCGAAGCGGAATGCAAGGATATCACAGTCGAAATCTCCGCACTGACGGCGCCTGAACCTGTTGCGTCGCCGGATGACATCCGAATCGGTACCGACGGCGTCGTGCTGAACAAAGACGGCCGTTCCGGTGTATTTCTGCCGCAGGTTGCTCCCGAGCAGGGCTGGGACCTCGATCAGACGCTCACGGAATTGTCTCTGAAAGCAGAGTTGCCTGCCGATGCCTGGAAAGAAGGGGCGAGCTTCCTGGTCTTTCAGGCGGTCGTTTTTGGTGAGAATGAGAAATGAAGTTCGCGCGAGGCTTGCTCATATTCAGCTACGGCCTATTTTCCATCGCAGCCCAGACTTTACTTTTTCGCGAGTTTATCACCACCTTTGAAGGCAACGACATCAGCGTGGGCATCTTTTTCAGCTCGTGGTTCTTGTGGGTCGCCCTGGGGGCGATACTCGTCCGAAGGACCAAGACCTTTGCTGAAAAATTACTTGAAAAGATAGAATTTCTGTTCCTGGCCTACCTGCCCGCCTTCGTTCTTCAGGCGATATTGATTATTCAGGCGCGAGAACTTGCCGGCGTCGAATCATACGCCTTGTGGTCGATTCGCGAGATTCTTTTCATATCCATAATCGTCAATGCGCCGGTCAGTATCGTCACCGGAATGCTGTTTCCCACTGCCTGCCGATGGGTCGGGGCGGGCTCGGGCCCGAACGACAAAACATTACCCGTCTCGCATGTATACATGATCGAGGCAGCAGGGAGTTTTGTCGGCGGAATTGGCGTCACGATCCTTTTGGGTCTTGGCGTGAGTTCCGCGAGGGCTTTCTTTATACTCGCTGTTGTTCTGGCCTCATCGGTATTCGTCGTCCAGCTTGCCCGAAGCGTTGCGGCAGATAGGTCCCGGCGCACAGGTGCCGGCGCCAGAGCAATAACCTGCGCTTTGTCTTTTTTGGCTCCGGTTTGCGCCTGCCTTTGCCTGCTGCTCGGAGCTGATAAGGCCCTAATGAGCTATGTGCGGCTCATGAAATGGACAAAGCTGCTGCCGAAAAACGCGCTTGCGGGGTCATTCCAAACCGCTCAGGCGGAGTATCTCTACGGCACGTACCAGGGTCAATGGATAGCGGTTCGCGAGGGCAGTGCGGTCGAGGCGCTGCCGGATCGAAGTACGGCCGGGCAGATAGCAGCCATCAGCCTGTGTCAAAAGCCTGACGCCGAGAAGGTTCTGGTGATTGGGTCAGGGTTGGGACTCTGCCGCGAGCTTCTGCGCCTGCCGCAGACCGAAACAGTCATGTGGGCACATTGTGACAGCGAATACGTGCAGAAGGTCAATGAATTCATACCTGCCGAACTCAAGATCAGCGACGAGCGATTACACTTTCTCGCCGGTGACATCCGCTCGCTACTGGCCAAAGAGCAGCAATTATTCGATATGGTGATTTTGAATCTGCCCGATGCGACCAGTTCGGTTCTAAACCGGTACTACACACTTGAATTCTACCAGCAGATTAGGGAGTCTTTGAGTCCGGATGGCGTCTTGGCGGTCCGCATGGCAGGCGGCGAAAACATCATGGGGACCGAGCTTGTCAATCTCGGCGCCTCGACGAAGCTGACACTCCAGAAGGTTTTCTCCCGGCTGGTTCTAACGCCGGGCGAAGATACCTGGTTTATTGCGTCCGATTCTGAGAGTCTGACCGGCGAACCCGGTATTCTACGAGATCGTTTCGCAGCGATAGAAGGTGCAAGCGAAATTTTCGCTCCGGAAGCTTTGCTCTCGGTTTATCTGCCGGACCGCGCCGCTACGGCGCTGGAGCACTATTCAAGCCCGGAGTTGCCGGAGAAGTTCCTGGTGAATCGTGATTCGAGGCCTCTGACCCATCTGTACAGTCTGTTGCTTGCAGCCAAGCAATCGGGAGCACCGGCGGCAAGACTTGCGAAACACCTCGCTTTGGCCGGGCCGTTGGCCTTTCTTGTCCCCATACTGATTTTTGTGGCGTTGAGGGTCATCTATGTTCTGAAGCGAGCTCAACAAGTTGAGCCGTCCAGCTTCGACAGCAGCTTTTTGGTTTTTTCAGCCGGCACTGTGGGAATTGGCGCGGTGATTGTCCTAATGTACCTGTATCAAACCCGTTTCGGCTCGCTGTATCTGCACATCGGCGTTGTCTCGTCCTTGTTCATGGCAGGCCTGACCGCCGGCGCGGTCTCGGTCAGATATTTATTGGCGCAAAAGAGCAGCAATCGGCCTGAGCACCTGTTATTCGCAGTGATATTGGTGCACTCGTTACTCCTGTGCGCAATCGCTTTTTGGCCGGGCGAACAGTGGTCAGCGGCTCCCGACGCCATGAGAAGCATTTTGGGATCGTCACACCTGACATTTGCGGTTGCATTCGTTCTGTGCGGCCTGTGCGCCGGCAGTTATTTTCCCACAGCCGCCAGACAACTGGCCGACCTCGGCCTCGAAACCGGCCTGGCCGGCAGCAAGCTCGAGACCGCCGACCATATCGGGGCGTCACTGGGCGGCGTCGTGACGAGTCTGGCGCTGGTGCCTGTACTTGGGGCCAGGGTGGCACTATTTGTATTCGTCGTGTTTATTCTGGCCAATATTCCTGCGGCGGCACTCAAAACATTCAAGCCGGAAAAAATCAGGTCTGTAGATACAGCCACTTTCGGATTGCGCAGGCTTGGCTACATCTTATTCGGCGTCGGGGCATCCATTGTTTTGTGCTCGAACCTGCTTGCTCATGCCGGTGCTCGCCTCAGGCCGTCTCTGCCGCAGCCTGCTGCTCAGGCGCTTGCCGCCGAATTGCGCATCGAGCCCGAATCAGCGGTTCTCAGCGGCGATTCTCGAAGGACCAATTATTTCAGGGTCTATGACGCCAACGACATACTAAGCGGGTATATCTTCAGCTCAAATGATATGGCCCCTGAGGTTCGCGGCTTCGGCGGCAGGATGAATCTCGCCATTTACGTGGACGAGCCTAACGGCAGACTCATTGACTTCCATATTTTGAGGTCCAATGAAACTCCCGCGTATCTGAAGCTTCTTGAGAAGTGGCGCGACGCTTTAGATGGGCGCCGGCTCTTCCTGCCTGAGCCTTTTGCCGGGGTCCACGCCGTATCCGGCGCTACGGTAAGCTCTGAGGCTATTGTCTCGGCGCTTCAAACATCAGGCCACCGATTCGCCGCGCAAGTCCTTGGTCGTACGGTTGAGGCAGGACCGCAAGAAGACAGCCGCCGGGCCGAATATCTACCGGACAACCACGGCATGTACTTAGCCGGTGCCGTTATCCTTACTTTAATCGTAATCTACCGCGGCGGATTTTGGAGCAGATTGGCTGTGCTCCTGTTCAATCTGGTAATGGGCGGCATCTTCCTGAACACGCAGTACTCCAGCGAACAGATGGCGAGCTTGCTGTCTCTGCATGTCCCTGCCTTGAGGCTAACGGGCGCTTTTTTGCTGGTCGTGGGCGTGCCGCTTCTGGTGATCATCTTTGGCAACATATATTGCGGTTACATCTGCCCGTTCGGCATTGTGCAGGAGCTGCTCGGCTACGTTATGCCCGGCAGACTCAGGCAGCCCCTACCAACCGCATCGATGCAGAAGGCAAGGTTTGTCAAATATGTGATCCTCCTCGTTCTGGTAACGGTGTTCTTTCTTTCGAGAAACAGAACGACATTGGCGATTGATCCTCTCATTTCCGTTTTCAATCTTCGCTCGGCAATCTCCAACTGGCAGTCGTCTATGCTGTTAGTCGTCGGTGCGGCAGTGATAGGCTCGGTTTTCTATCGGCGCTTCTGGTGCCGCTATTTATGTCCGGTGGGGGCCTTCCTGTCGCTGTTTAACAACGTGATAATTCTAAAGCGCTACCTGCCGACAAAAAAATTTGGCAGATGCGAATTCGGCCTTACCGCTAAAGACCAGATGGACTGTATCTATTGTGACAAGTGCCGCTACGAAGAACGCGCCGGCCTAAGAGCACAAGGACCGAAGACCGCAAGAATCTTTTTGACCTGCGTGCTCGTCGTCGCGATATTCGTATCGACCGTCTCGGTAAGCAGATTCTTGCAGGTCATTCCCGCCGGGCTCGATGAGGTTGCCGTCTCTGTGTCCGGAGGTCAGCCAAGAGATGTTGACCTACAGCGTATCCGTGAGATGATTCAGCAAAAGAGGCTTTCCGACAAGGAAGCTGATTTTTATGAAAAGCTTGAGTAGCGGGTGTTCTAAATCAGGGCCGCAGCGCTGTCGGGTATCCAGCCGTCGCTGCCGTCTGAGAGCTCTATGTGAAGCCATCCGGGCCGGCGCTCGATTAAGTCGAACTCCGTCCCATCGTGCAGGGGCTCTTTGAAACTGGGTGGGGAATTCTGCCAGTCCGCCTGGTGGGCGACAACCTCCTTGGCTGTGATAACGCCGCAAACCATGGTCGTCTGATAGTGGGTTTCTAAGACGACAGAGACAAGAAAACACACCATCAGAATACCAGAAACCACCCCCCCCGCCGTTGTCGGAGCCCTCCGGCCGGACCATATCATCAGCGTCAGACTGATACAGCTAACGGCAAAGAAAAGACAGGCAAGCAAAAACCTGGTCTTAAGGGAAAAATCATAATGCCAGAAGAACAACGTCCGCAAGACGCGCTTCTTGGTCTTTGGCTGGAGCACGTCGATTCTCTTGTCGCGTGCAAAATCAAGATTCTTCTGAATCTCTCTGTCGGAGCCGAGTTTCTCAGCCCGCCGGTAGTTCAAAATGGCTTTGCCAAGATTGCCTTTTAGAAAATAGGCGTTGCCCAGGTTGTAATAGAGCATAGCGTTCCTTATTGGGCCATCGTTAATGATTTTTTCGTAATTCAGTATCGTTTTTTCGTAAAGCCTCTGGGCCTGATCGGGGTCGCTGGCCATTGAGTTCGCCTGCCTGAAAAATTGATTCGCCTGGTCGAAGAGTGAATATGCCTGTTCCTTCGAAAGTTCAGCTTCCGCCACCGAAGGCAGGCAAAATAGAAATAGACCGACTAACAATATGGGCAACTTCCGGTTCAGCATTTCCTGCACTTTTTCTCAATAGCGAGAACAAGCCCGATCACTTCTTTGATCTTTTCGGCGCTGGTATTCGTCTGCATGGATGCGTAACGCGCCGCCTCACACTCGGCCAATGCCGCCCTGTATTTGTCGGCATCCTGCAAAGCCGCTGTCGCGTTGACAATGGCATCGTGACAGTCGTCCGGAGTAAGGGAGCCGGCTGTCTTATCAAAGCGGTCGCCGACGTACTGCTTCATAATTGAAATGAGCAATTCGTTTCGCCGCTTTGCGTCGGCCGAAGCAACTGTCCTTAGCTGTGTTACCGCTTTGCGGCAGGCCTGCCGCCGCCGCTTGACCGCCACCTTTTCGGGACTGGTGTGCGCAATCAGCTTGATCAGCAGACTCGAGACAAGCCCGATCAAAGGCACCGCCCAAAGCGCTGCATAACCGGGACTCGCCAGAGCAGCCAGCGGTGAAAAGCTCATGTTGTTCAAGGCATCGAGGCCCTCGTAATTGGCCGACAGGCCCTGTTTAATCGCCTCGACCTGGCTGTTGACCTCCGCCGAATCGACGCCCTCCAAATCCGCGTTTGTCAACGTTCTGGTCGGTGCCACTTCGAGCGCTATCGGCGTGGTCTTAGCCACCTCATACGCGCCCTTTTCGGCATCGAAATAGGCCAGGGGAATCGAAGGTATCGCGGAAACGCTGTCGTTCACAGCCCTTATCGTCTGTGTGAAGACTTTGAAGCCGTCCTCCAGGGTCGGCGATGCTTTCTGTGACGGTATCTTGAAGTTCGCTGCCAGCTCGCCAATCTCTTCCAGGGCGGGCCACTGGACCAGTTTCAAATACCTGCTGCCGCCGATTTTGATCGTCAGCGTGATGGGGTCGCCGACGCTGACTTTCGTCGGTGTGGCCGAGGCCGAGATCACGTACCGCCCGACCAGGCCGTAAAAACCGGAAGGCTTGCCCTCCTCGGGCACCGGCAATACCGTGAGCCCGAGGGGCCCGGAGCTGACCGCGAATTGCTTGTATTGCTTGCGGGAGCCAAAGAAGCCGAAATCGTCGAACAAAGAGTTCCGTGACCGCACCCGCCCAACAGCCAGGGCGGCGGAAACCGAGGCCGTTCCCAAGTCCATTTGGCCCGGATATTTCGGAATCAAGGCCTTGCTGAAAGACAGCAGGATGAAATCTTCGCCCTTATGCACCACCTGACGCTGGCTGACGGACACCGCCATTCCCGCGTGCAAGCGGTACAGTTTCGCCTGCGGATCCGTGACATCGGGCTCTTCAATGTCGAAGGAATCACTGCTCAGCGCCGGTATATTAAACTGGAAGTCACCAATATCGGCGGACACAGAGACATAGAACTTGACCGTCATAATAACCGGCTGGCCGACGTAGCATTGTTGCTCTGAGAGCGCAACCTCAAGGTCCAACCGATCCGTCGTACCGGGTTTTAGAATGCTTATGGCAACCGGATTAGTACGATAGGTTTTCCCGTCGATCTCGACGCTCAGTGAAGGAAGCTGTGCGCGCCCGGCCTGACCTGCGGTCAAGGAGTAGGTCATGATCGTGGCGATGTTTTGGGTGATCTTGTTGTTTACGATGTTTGTCGAGCTGTGCTTCCTGTTTCCGGTACTTTGGGGATCATAGTCGCCTAACGGCTCCAAATCGACCTGGCCGGGCTTATCGGCTCCTTCGATCACGATGTAGTAACCGAAGCGCTCGCCAACGTAGATGTCTCTTCCGCTCTCAACCTGAGCCGAAACGCGGACTTGGCCCGAGACACTCGCTGCCCCCACGGCCATCAGGGCCAGAACCACGGCAATATCTCTTGCGCCTTTCATCTTCTTTCGTTCTCAATTGTCATCTGTCAATTCCTGCTACCAGTCTTTTTCGACCTTCTGCCAACCGCCTCTTTGCAAAATCTGTCTCTCTCTTCGTTGCCGCTGCTCTCTGTCGAGAATCTCCTGTGCCGTTGTGTCCGGGGCTGCCGCTTGTTGCTGTTCCCGGCGTTCTTGTTGCTGTTGTTCCGAAGGTTGATTGGGCTCTTGCGGCTGGTTCGGATCCTGCTTGGAGACTTGCTGTTGCTGCTGGCCTTGTGATTGATCGGGGCCTTGTTGTGGGCCTTGTTGCTGCTGATCCTGTTGCGGCTGATTCGGGTCTTGCTGCTGTTTCTGCTTATTGAGCTGGTCGAGTATGTCCTTTATCATCAGCCGGGCCACTTCTATGTTCTTCGCCGCCTTCTCGTTTTCCGCATCGATGTCCAGCACGCCTCTCCAATGACCGATGGCGGTTTCCAAATCCTCTATCGCCTTCTGCAAATTCGAGTCTCTTTGCTTCGAGCCCTGTTGGAAGGAGCAGTTGCCAAGATTATACTTAGCTTTAGCCACCAAGTTCATGTCTTTGCCTTCAGCAGCGACCTGCCGGTATAAATCCATCGCCTTGCCAAGGTCGTCGAGCCGGTAGTAGCTGTTCGCCTTGTTGAATTTCGGCTCCAGCGCTTGTGGTGCTTCCACCAGGGCCCGATCATATTGATTGATTGCCTCGTTGAAATCTCCCTTCTGATACAGCTTGTTGCCCTGCCGCGTAAAAAGCCTGAGCGAACCGGCGAAAGCCGTTTGCACCGTCACCAAAACCAGCAGCACGCGCAAAGCTGTTTTATGTTTTCTTGCGTTCACTTATCAAAACCTCACTAACAAGAAGTGCCAACGCCAAAGCCACAAAGATCTGAAATTTCTCATCGTATTTGCGTATGGTCGCCGATTCAAGCTCGCGTTTCTCGGCTGAAGCGATCAGATTCTCATAGATCTGGCCCAGGTCCAGATCGGTGCCCGGCTCGACCGACAAATACTTGCCGCCGTCGGTTACGTACACCGTATTCCGCAGCAAATCGGCGCCGAGCTTGGACCAGACTTCCTCGCCATTGTATTTCAAAAATGTTTTCTCACCATTCGGGCCTGTAATTGGAATACGCGAGCCCTCATTCTCATCGCCCAGCCCGACTGCGATGATTCGTATGCCTTCCGTCGCCGCTCTTTCGGCGGCTTGGACCGCGAAGCTCTCATAGCCTTCATGCTCTTCCCCGTCAGTGATCAATATGATGTCTTTGTATTCCCGGCTCCGCTTGTCAAAAACCTCCTCGGCGGCCTTGCGAATCGCATCGCCTATCATGGTGCCGCCCCGGCTCGTGCTCTCGGTGGTGATATCGGCCAGGGCCATTCTCACAAACGCATAATCCTGAGTCAGGGGACATTTTATCACGCTGTTGCCTGCAAATGTGACAATGGCGATTCTGTCGCCGGCCAGCGTTTCCAATAAATCCGCGATCGCTATTTTCGAGCGTTCGAGCCTGCTCGGCTTGATGTCCTCCGCCAGCATCGAGCGGGACGTATCCAGCAAGATGCAGATATCCCGGCCTCGGCGCTTTATCTTTTGGGTCTGCGGATTCCATCTGGGCTCGGTCAGTGCCACTACAATACTCACAAAAGACGCGAGCAGCAAGAATGCCTTGACGAGTTGCTTTTTCAGGCTAACCGAGTTATTGATTTTCCTGAGCATTTCGCTGCTGGCCAACACCCTAAGCGCCCTGAGCTTTTGCCAAAAGCACCAGATATACGCAGGCAGCAGAACGGCCGGCACAACAAACAACAGCCACAACGCCTTGTCATTTCCCAAATTCATAGATCTCTTGGTACGTTTTCTTTCACGGTATTTTACGAAATACCGTACAGCCTGCTAAGACCTCAGCTCCTAATAATAACAACGCGGCCAAAGTCCAAGGCCCAAAACGCTCTGCGAACTGGGTATATTGAATGGACTTGACCTCGGTCTTTTCCAGTTCATCGATCTTTTCGACAATCTGACGCAGTGCCTCAGCATCATCGGCCCTGCCGTAGAATCCGCCGGTATTTTCTGCAATGGCCTTAAGCAGTCCTTCGTCAAGATTTTGGCCCGTCGTCTTGTACGTTCCGAGCGGAGTCTGCACGGTCACGTACGCCTGGGCCGAGCCAATACCAATCGTATATACTTTTATGCCCCATCCTTTTGCCAGTTCGGCCGCTTCAAGAGGGTCGTATTGGCCCGCATTGTTGATACCATCGGTCAGCAGGACAATGACCTTGCTCTTTATGCGGAAGCCGCTTTCTTCGCTGTCTGAAATCTCTTCACCGGACGAAGCTAACTGCGCCTTTCTTTGCTCGAACTCTTCTTCAGCCTTCTGAAGCCTGGCCGCAGCCAGGGCAACGGCATCACCGATGGCTGTTCCGTCTTCACTGCGTATACTGACAATCTCGGTTTTCCTCAAAAACTCAGTAAGGACGTTGTGGCCGTGCACCAAAGGACATTTCGTATCGGCATACCGAGCAAAAGTGATCAGACCTATCAGGTCGCCGCTCCTGCCGCCCAAATCCTTCTTATCGCCTTCAATGAAATCGGACAGGACTTTCTTGACGACTTCCAGACGGTTCAGCTTCTGTCCGTAGTAGTCCATCTCCGTCTGCATACTTCCGGAGCGGTCGACGACGGCCTCTATCGCCACGCCCTCGGTGGCGATTTCCGACAATACCGTTCCTTTCCTCGGACGAGCAAGCGCCACGATTAGAAGCCCTGCACAAAGCAGTCTGGCCACGGTCAGGAACGGCCTGAATCTAACACGCCACGATAGAGAGCAGCTTCTCATGTCCACCAGACTCGGGAACCTCACCGCAGCGGTACGCCTCTTGCGCAGCGTCAGATACGCCACCACAGGCAAAACCAAAAGTAATAACAACACCCAGGGTGAATAGAACCCCATCTACGCGCTCCCAATCTCGACGGTTTCTTCGGAGCCAACCATCTCTGTGACATCGACCTTTCGCTCGTCCGATTTTGT
>Ga0209636_10007150_pt1 | contig 11391 bp, 9 predicted proteins | sample DeeMarSWOR152_54_FD_187464 | JGI IMG/M metagenome (GOLD analysis project Ga0209636, IMG submission 187464) | Marine sediment microbial communities from White Oak River estuary, North Carolina - WOR-1-52-54 (SPAdes) (version 2) | ecosystem: Environmental > Aquatic > Marine > Intertidal zone >... | reverse complement strand
AAAGTTAATAATAAATTGACCAATTTACTAATTTGTCCATAGACCAATTAATCTGGATAACTAGTTAGAAAGATAACTAATAACTGAATAATTGATATATTAGCTAATTAATTGTAAGATATTTAAAATTAGCATTTAGAAATTACATATAACTTGCTAACTGGTAGACTGAATAACCGGTAAACTGCAAAAGGCGGTGATATGGAAAGATAATTTTAAAAATTAAATACAAGCGCCTGAACTTACTCAATTTTAAATAGCTAAATTTTTCAGAGTAAGTTGACGAGGTAGGAGTTTATCGAAAATTCGGCGGATACTCCTGGATTGACCAGACCCTTAGAAGACCTACAAAACTTGCGAGTGATTGCAAGGACAAAGTGGTTTTTGTGGTGAGGATCCATTTAGGGATTCTTAAAAATCTTCTTTTAGAATAATAAATAATAGATAATTTTTTTTCTATTTTGTGCATATTACCCTATTATCTTCCTTAATGGATTGATGATGGGGTATTTGTTTTTAAATAGTTGATTAATATTTAATAATATAAAGAAAGGATAGAAAAATGTGTGGAATAATTGGATATATTGGAGAAAAAGAAGCATTACCAGTTTTATTGGACGGATTAAAGAAACTAGAATACCGGGGATATGATTCTGCAGGTATTGCGGTACTAAAAGATAATAAAATTGAAATAAAAAAGTGCCAAGGAAAATTAGATAGATTAGAAAATTTATTAAAAAAAGAAGCTCCCCAGGGGAGTACAGGATTAGGTCATACAAGGTGGGCTACTCATGGAAAACCTAACAATATTAATGCCCACCCCCATAATGGATGCCATTCAGATATAGTGCTTGTGCATAATGGGATTATAGAAAATTATCTCCTTTTAAGGGAAAGATTAATTTCTAAAGGGCACAACTTTGTCTCTGAAACAGATACTGAAGTTCTTCCTCATTTAATAGAAAGTAATTTTCAGAATGATTTAACTTCAGCAGTAAAGGAATCTCTAAAAGAGATTGAAGGGTCTTATGCTATTGGAGTTATTTCTACTCGTGATTCAGAAAAAATTATTGCTTCACGTTGTGGGAGTCCTTTAATTATCGGAGTAGGAGAAGGGGAAATGTTTTTGGCTTCTGATATTCCAGCCCTACTTAATTATACTAATAGAGTAATCTTTTTAGAGGAAAAAGAGATTGCTACTATAACTAAAGATGGAGTAGAGATAATCGATTTTGAAGGAAAAATTTTAAAGAAAGAAATAATAAATATTGAATGGGATGCTGAGATGACTGAGAAGAGTGGATATAAGCATTTTATGTTAAAAGAACTCTTTCAAGAGACTATGGTTATACGTAATAATCTAGAAGGAAGAATTAATTTATCTACAAATTCTTTAAAACTTTCAGAAATATCTTTTCCTTTGAAAAATATAAAGGAAATAGAAAAAATATTTATTTTGTCTTGTGGGAGTTCCTATTATACAGCGTTAGTAGGTAAATATATTTTTGAGGAATTAACTGGTATTCCAGTAGAGGTAGATTATGGTTCTGAATTTAGATATAGAAAAATATTACTGGGCAAGAAAGATTTAACTGTGGTGATATCTCAATCAGGGGAAACTGCTGATACAATTGCTGCTCTAAAAGCCTGCAAAGAAGTTGGTTCCCATGTTTTGGCTATTACTAATGTAAAGGGAAGCACGATTAGCCGTGAAGCAGATAGTGTAATGTATATTAAGGCAGGTCCGGAAATAGGTGTGGCTACTACTAAAGCCTTTATTGGTCAATTAATGTCTCTTTACATTCTATCTCTTTATTTTGCGCAAGTTAGGGAAACCCTTGATTCTTTAGAGATCAAGAAAATAGTTTCTGAATTGATAAAATTACCTCAAATGGTTGAAATTATATTACTGAAGGAATCAGAAATTATTAAATTAAGCGAAGAATTTTTTAATTTTCATAATTTTCTTTACATAGGACGAGGTATTAATTACCCTATTGCCTTAGAAGGAGCTTTGAAACTTAAAGAGATCTCTTATATCCATGCCGAAGGTTACCCAGCTGGAGAGATGAAACATGGTCCTATTGCTCTTTTAGATAAGACTTTTCCGACAGTGGTAATAGCTCCCCGAGACAGAGTTTATACTAAAGTAATTAATAATATAAAGGAAGTGAAAGCTCGAGATACCCTGGTGATGGCTATTGCAACAGAAGGAGATATGGAAATTGATGATATAGTAGATAGAGTATTTTATATACCTAAAACTTTGGATATATTATATCCTATCTTATCGGTTATACCTTTACAATTGTTTGCCTATCATATTGCTGATAAATTAGGTTGTGATGTAGATAAGCCGAGAAATCTGGCTAAAAGTGTTACTGTAGAGTAAAAAATATATTAGACAAAATGAATTTTGTAAAATTAAAGTAGTAAGGGTATAATTAATTAAAATAAAATTAAGAAAGTTTCTAAGGAGGGGAATTATTAATGAAAAAAATGGTCAAAGAAGTTATTTTAGATAAAGTTAAAAAATTAAAGATAAAGTTTATAAGATTAAGATTTACAGACATTCTTGGGATGCCTAAGAATGTAGAAATTCCAATTAGAGAGTTTGAAAAGGCTCTTGATGGAAAGATTATGTTTGATGGTTCTTCTATCCAGGGTTTTGTTCGGATTGAAGAATCAGATATGTATTTAAAACCAGATTATTCGACTTTTACGATTAATCCCTGGGAAGAAGAAAAAGATGTAGCCCGGATAACCTGTGATGTTTGTAATCCCGATGGTTCACCATTTGAAGGTTGTCCTAGAACTAATTTGAAGAGAGTAGTAAGAGAGGTAGAAAAAATGGGATTTACCGCTTACTTTGGACCAGAGATGGAATTTTTTCTATTTTTCAAAGATGAAAATGGGGAAGCAACTACCAAGACTCATGATCAGGGGGGATATTTTGATCTTCTACCTATTGATTTAGGGGAAGAAGCGAGAAGGGATATGGTAATTTCCTTAGAGAAGTCGGGTTTTGAAATTGAAGCTTCTCATCATGAGGTTGCTCCAGGTCAACACGAGATTGATTTTAGGTATTCTGATTCACTTACTACCGCTGACAGAATAATGACTTTAAAACTGACTGGTAAGACTATAGCCCTAAAACATAATTTACATGTTACTTTTATGCCTAAGCCTGTATTTGGGATAAATGGATCAGGAATGCATACTCACATATCTTTATTTAAAAATGGCGATAATATATTTTATAATCCAAATGAAAAATATCAACTGAGCAAGGAAGCTTTATATTTTATTGGAGGATTATTAAAACATGCTAAAGGTTTTACTGCTATTACTAACCCCTTAGTTAATTCCTATAAGAGGTTAACCCCTGGTTATGAGGCTCCGGTTTATATTGCCTGGTCAGAGAGAAATCGCAGTCCTTTGATAAGAGTGCCAGCAGCAAGAAGAGAAGGGACTCGGGCAGAATTAAGAAGTCCTGATCCTTCCTGTAACCCTTACTTAGCTTTTGCGGTAATTTTGAAGGCAGGTATGGATGGAATTGCGAATCAAATTGATCCTGGAGAGCCCGTAATACAAAATATTTATACGATGAGTGAAGAGGAGAAGATATCTTTAGGTATTGAAAGTTTACCGGATACTCTGGATAAAGCCTTAAATGAACTAGAGAAAGATGAAGTAGTAAAATCTGCCTTAACCGATCATATTTTAAGAAATTATATTGAAGCTAAGAGAGAAGAATGGGAAACTTACCGCATTCAAGTTCATCAGTGGGAATTGGATAGATATTTGACAATTTATTAATTAGTAGCGTAGAGCGTATACGTGTAGGGGGACGTTTAGTTAAATAGTTAATTGGTTACTTGGTTTACCAGTTACCCAATTTACTGGTAAGTGGTGTAATATGTAACAAGTAATCTGTTTTTGTAAACTTTAAAATATAAACTCATTACTCATTACATATTACTTATTACAATATTTATATACACTAAACGCTACCCGCTATAATGTACGAGATACAAGATACGAGATACGAACAACGAATTAATTCTGATTACTGGCTTCTGACTGCTGGATACTTTATATAATTTGGAGGTGAATAATTATTAATAGTTTAAATCTGAAAAAGATTGATTTAAGAAGTGATACTGTTACCCTTCCTACTGATGAAATGAGACAAGCGATGATGAATGCTGAAGTTGGAGATGATGTTTATCTGGAAGACCCTACAGTTAATCGACTGGAAGAGTTAGCTGCTAAAAAAGTAGGAAAAGATGCTGCGCTATTTGTGACCAGTGGTACAATGGGTAATCTGATTGCTGTTTTAACACATTGCCAAAGAGGAGATGAAGTAATTTTAGAGTTGGACTCCCATATGTATTATTATGAGGTTGGCGGCATGTCAGCTGTAGCTGGAGTGATACCTCGGCTGATTATTGGAGATAAGGGAGTTCCTAATCCCCAAAACATCAAGAAGGTATTCAGGGATGAAAATATTCACTACCCTAAGACGACTTTAATCTGTTTAGAAAACACCCATAATCGAGCTGGAGGAACGATTATTCACCCTCAAGTTATGGAGGAAATCTGCCAATTAGCTCATCAAAAAAATATTTCAGTTCATTTAGATGGTGCTCGGATATTTAATGCTGCTATAGCTTTAAACGTCGATCCTATCATTCTTATTAAAAATGCTGATTCGGTGATGTTTTGTCTTTCTAAAGGTTTAAGCGCTCCAGTCGGTTCAATTTTGGCTGGGTCAAAGGAATTTATTCAAGAAGCCCGTAAAAATCGAAAAATGTTAGGTGGAGGGATGAGACAGGCAGGTGTTTTGGCAGCAGCTGGGATAATTGCTTTAGGGAAGATGATTGAGAGATTAAAAGAAGACCATAAGAATGCCCGGATTTTAGGAGAAGGTTTGGATAAAGTAGAAAAAATAAAAGTAGACTTAGAGACAGTTCAAACGAATATGGTATATTTAGACCTTTATAAGTCAGATATGGATACTTATCAATTTTTGCCTAAACTAGCAAAATATAATATCTTGGGGTTACCCAGACCACCTTCCAAGATTCGTTTAGTCACTCATTATGGAATTAGCGAAGAAGATATTTATACTACTATAGAAGCGATAAAAGAAATAGTAAGCGAAAAACTTTAACATCACTTTTATTTAATTGGATGAGAATTAGTGTTTTAAATATTCAGTTAGATAGTTAGTTGGTTACCTGGTTAGTTAGTTAATAAAATATTTCAAACTAATTAACCATCTAACTAATTAACTAAGTAGCCAATTACAAGGAGGTATTATTTTTGGAAGCATTACCGGGATATAAAGACTGTTTTGTTTGTGGAAAAGAAAATCCTTTTGGTTTAAAGATCACCTTTTTTAAAGATAAGAACGAAGTTAAAACAGAATTTGTTCCCAAATCAAAACATCAAGGCTTTAAGGGAGTTGTACATGGGGGAATATTATTTTCAATTTTAGATGAAATAATGGGCAGAACTGCGGTGATAACCAAAGGAGTAATGACCCTAACCGTAGAGATTGATATTAAATATAGAAAAAAAGCTCTGGTGGGTGAAAAGATTATCTTTACCGCTCAGATGACTAAAGATTTAGGAAGAATGATTGAAGCACAAGGGCAAGCATGCTCAGAAAATGGGGCTTTGCTAACAGAAGCCAAAGGAAAATTTATGGTTCTCTCCCCAGAAATACAAAAAGAAGTAGAAGAGTATATGTGTTCTTATAAATAAAAAATAGTAAAGAATCGGAGTAAAGGATGTTTTTTGCTAAATTATTAATGTTATTCATAATAGTTCCAGTAGTAGAGCTATATATTTTAATTGAAGTGGGGAAGAGGATTGGGAGTCTAACCACAATTGGCATAATTATATTGACGGGGATATTGGGAGCTTATTTAGTGAAAAGTCAGGGTTTTATGATTTTAAAGAAGATCCAAAATGATTTAAATGAAGGTATTTTACCAGGGAACAGCTTAATTCAGGGAGCTATTATCTTGGCTGGAGGAATATTGCTTCTTACCCCTGGTTTTATTACGGATATTATAGGTTTTATTTTTTTAATACCTGCTAGCAGAAAAGTGGTTGAGAAATATTTATTAAAATGGTTAAAAGGCAAGATAAAAAAGGGAAATTTTTATTATAGAGAATTTTAAAATACTTGTTTATTAATAGCCGAGAAGAAAAATAAAAAATAGCAAGTAAAGAGGAATGATATTATTGATTGTAGGTTGTGGAATAGATTTAGTTGAAATAGATAGAATAGAAAAAATAATTAAAAGGTGGGGAGATAATTTTATTTTTAGAATATTTACTCCTTTGGAAAGAAAATATTGTGAAAAAAAGAAGAATAATAAATATCTATCTTATGCTGGAAGATTTGCAGCTAAAGAAGCTTTACTAAAAGCTTTGGGATTAGGTTTGAGAGGAGCTAACTGGAAAGAAATTGAGGTAAATAATAATGAACTCGGTCAACCTATTATAAAGATAGGTGGAAAGTTAAACGAAATAGCTTTAAAAGAAGGAGTGAGCAATTATTTTTTAACGATTTCTCACACCAAAGATTATGCTCTTGCTGAAGTAATTTTAGAAAGTTCATCTCATAAATGAAAAGCTAATTAGTATTTAGTATATTATATAGTGAATGGTATTTAATAATAAAACGAAAAATAAAAAGCGCAAAACTATATTCGTATCTCGTATCTCGTGAATCGTATCTCGTAAATGAGATAGAAGCCAGAAGACAGAATCCAACATTCAGAATTATTTTAAATTATGAGATAATATTATTTGTTAGGTTATTTTATATTCTACTGACTACTGAATTCTGGTTTTCCTCACGAGATACTCGATAAGCAATACACAATACGAATTACTATTCACTAACGACTAACGAATGTTTTAGAGGGAGGAATTTTATGAAAGTAGTTACTAATCAACAGATGAAGGAAATTGATAGAAAAGCAATAGAAGAATATGGTATATCTGGTCTTACTTTAATGGAAAATGCCGGATTAAAAATATTTCAAAATTTGAAAGTTATTTATCCCGACTTAAGGTTAAAAAAAATTATTATCTTTGCTGGGTCTGGTAATAATGGCGGAGATGGCTTTGTGGTTGCCCGTCATCTTTATAATTATGGAACAAAGGTACAAGTATTACTTTTATCTCCTTTTAATAAAATTAAAGGTGAGGCAAGAGCAAATTTGACCATCATTGATAAAATGGGTATTGAACTAATAGAAGTAGAAACGGTGAAACAAGAGGAAATACAAGAAAGCATACAAAATTCTGATTTGATTATTGATGCTATATTAGGAACTGGATTACAAGGAAGGTTAACTGGATTACAAGCCAAAATAACAGATTTGATTAATATCTCCGATAAAGAAGTGGTTGCAGTTGATGTTCCTTCAGGCTTAAACGCAGATACAGGAAAGATTGAAGGACCCTGTATAAAAGCAACTCATACTATTACTTTAGCCTTGCCAAAAATTGGTTTACTGCTCTATCCAGGGGCAAGTTATGCAGGAAAGATAACAGTTGAAGATATTGGCATCCCTTCCCATCTTTTAAAAAATGAAAAATTAAAGTTAAATATGGTAACTAAAGAGATGGCAAGGATGTTTTTACCCCTTCGTGCGACTTTTGCCCACAAAGGTTCTTTTGGTAGAGTGTTGATGTTAGCTGGCTCAGTGGGTATGACTGGAGCAGCATTTTTAGCCAGTGAAGCAGCTATAAGAAGTGGGGCAGGTATAGTAGTATTAGGAATTCCTCGAAGTCTAAATTCCATAATGGAAGTAAAATTAACCGAAGTTATGACCCTCCCTTTAGCAGAGACGGAGAAACAGTCTTTGAGTGAGGATGCAGAAGAAACAATCTTAAACATCATTAAAAATTTTTCAGTATTAGGGATAGGTCCTGGCATTTCCAGGCGATTGGAGACACAAAAATTGGTAAGGAAGATTATAGAAAAATCTACTATCCCTCTCGTAGTGGATGCTGATGCAATATATGCCTTAAGCGAAAATCCTGAAATAATAAAAAATACCAAAACTCCTCTAGTAATTACTCCTCATCCAGGAGAAATGGCTAAGCTAATAGATAAAGACATAAATTATATCTTAGATAATAAGTTAGATATTGCCAGGGAAGTTGCTCAGGAATTAGGAGTTGTGGTGGTATTAAAAGGAGCCAGGACAATTATTGCTGATAGAGATGGTGAAGCATACATTAATATTGGTGATAATTCAGGGATGGCTTCTGGAGGCTCAGGAGATGTTCTAACCGGAATAATTTCTAGCTTAATAGCTCAAGGGGCGAATGAACTTGCCGCAGCAGTAACCGGGGTTTATATTCATAGTCTTGCTGGCAATTTAGCCCGAGGTATTAAAGGAGAAAGAGGAATGATAGCTGGGGATATTTTAATTCAAGTGCCCCAGGCTTTTTTAAGTTTAGCAGATACAGTAATAAGTAATATGTAATGAGTAGTGAGTGAATATAAGTATGGCATAATAGCGTAGAGCTTAAAACTACACACTTTTCTGTCATTCCCACGAAAGTGGGAATTCAGGAGCGAAAGATAAGAAAAAGAATTGAGATTCCCAAAGATTATTACAAATACAAATATATCGTACCCCCATATATTACACATTACTCATTACATATTACTGGGCTCTATACGCAATACGCGATACGAAACAAAAGAAGGGAAAATCCAAATATGCAAAGACTGTTAGGTCCTACCTGGGTAGAAATAAATCTTGATGCGATTGCTCAAAATGTGAAAAATATTAAAAAGTTAATAGGCGAAAGAAGTGAACTAATGGCAGTGGTAAAAGGGAATGCCTTCGGACACGATATTTTAGAAGTCCCTTCGGTGGTTTTAAATAATGGAGCTACTAGATTAGCAGTTGCGCGTTTAGAAGAAGGCATTTCTCTCCGCAAGGCTGGCATTACCGTCCCCATTTTGGTCCTTGGTCTAACTTTAAAAGAACAAGCAGAATTATTGATACTATACAACATTATTCCTGCTGTATGTGACTTTGAAATGATAGAAAGACTTTCTAAGTCGGCAGTTAAAATGAATAGAATTGCCAAGATTCACCTTAAGATAGATACTGGTATGGGGAGGTTAGGGATTTTATCTGAAGATGCATTAAGTTTTATAAAAAAATTAATGCATCTTAATAATATCGAGATAGAAGGTATTTTTACTCATTTTTCGGTTGCAGATGAAAAAGATAAGACTTATACCGAAAATCAGTTTAGAAAATTTACCGAAGTTTTGAATATTTTAGAAAGAGAAGGAATAAAAATTCCGATAAAACATGTAGGTAATAGTGCAACCCTTCTTGATTTACCTCATATGTGGTTAGATATGGTAAGACCTGGCATTGCTATATATGGACTGTATCCCTCTATGGAGGTACAGAAGACCATAAAATTAATTCCGGCTCATAGCTTTAAAACTCGGATAGTTTTTATTAAGGAATTACCAGCAGGAAAATGTATCGGCTATGGTCGAACCTATACTACAACAAAGAAAAGAACAAAGGTTGCTTCTTTACCAGTAGGCTATGCTGATGGTTATAACCGACTTCTTTCTAATCAAGGGGAGGTTTTAGTGAGAGAAAGATGTGTTCCCATAATTGGACGTGTGTGTATGGACCAGTGTATGTTAGATGTAACGAATCTCCCCCTAGTGGAAATAGGAGACGAAGTAGTACTATGGGGAAGACAGGGAGAGGAATTAATAACTGTAGAAGAAATTGCTGAAAAGATTAAAACCATTAATTACGAAATTGTTCATATGCCAGATAAAAAACGAGTTCCCAAATTATTTATTAAGGATGGAAGACCTTATAAAATCAAGAGTATGTTAGGGGAAAGATTATTATAGCGGATAGCGTTTAGCGTATAGGATATCAGTAAATAGTAATATGTAATAAGTAATGAGATTATAGTTCCTAGTTTATAAAAACAGGTTACTTATTACAGGTTACATATTACGTAACTTAATGGTGAACCGGGTAATTGATACTTTCTGGCAGATCAGGAGACCGATAGACTGGAAGATTTTTCAAGTTTCAAGTTTTGAGTTATAGTTTTTAGTTTAATCTGCTGAAACTAATTAGTATTTTTTATATAATAGAATATTTATACTATACACTATGCACTACCCCCTATACGCTATTTAATTGGAAAGGTTAAAATTATTTAAAATGAGTTTAACCATCATTACTAAAAGTCCTGAAGAGACGAAAAAAATAGGAAAAGATATAAGTAGATTAGTTAAACCGGGAGATTTAATAGCATTCTACGGAGAATTGGGTACAGGTAAAACTTGCTTCATTCAGGGAGTATCTGAAGGATTAGAAGTAAAAGATTATGTCACCAGTCCTTCCTTTACTATTATAAATGAATATCAGGGTAAAATTTCCGTATATCACTTTGATCTTTTCCGTATTAATAATATAGAAGAAATTTTAGAATTAGGTTATGAAGAATATTTCTATGGAGATGGATTAACAGTTATTGAGTGGGCCAATAAGATTGAAAAACTTTTACCAAAAGATCATTTAAAGATTGATATTAAGTTTAAAGATTGTAATAAAAGAAAGATTTCTTTTGTTCCTAAAGGGGATAGATTTAATAAATTATTGGAGGAGTTAACAAGAATTGAAAATTTTAGGAATAGATACTTCTACCAGATTTTGTAGCTTAGGCTTAATAGAAGAAAATAATATTCTTATCGAATATAATCTTAATATTAGCAATTTTTCTAAAAAACACTCTTCCATTTTAGTGCCTGCTATTAAAGATATGTTGGAATGGGTGAACTTAAAATTAGAGGATATTGATGGTATTGCAGTTTCTATAGGACCTGGTTCCTTTACCGGGCTTCGTATCGGTTTAGGAGTAGTTAAAGGTTTATGTTATGCTGGTTCTTTGCCTTTATTAGGGATTCCCACCTTAGATGCTCTGGCATTTTCTTTAAAAGGGATACCTCATTTGATATGTCCCATTTTAGAAGCCAAGAAAGATGAAATATATAGTGCAGTATTTCGAGGGGAACAAAATTTAGAAAAAGTTATAGACTATAAATGTGAAGATATCGATAGTCTGTTAGTAAAAATTTCCTCTTTAAAAGAGAAAATAATTTTCTTAGGAGAAGGGATAATAAAATACCGGGAGATTATTAAAGAAAGAATAGGGCAAGATGCTTTATTTATCGACCCACAGTTAGTTTTACTCCGAGGTACAAATGTTGCTTTCTTGGGTCTGGAAAAACTTAAAATAGGAAAAGAGGATAATATTTCTACTCTTTCTCCTTTATACCTAAGGAGATCT
>Ga0209636_10007149_pt1 | contig 11391 bp, 6 predicted proteins | sample DeeMarSWOR152_54_FD_187464 | JGI IMG/M metagenome (GOLD analysis project Ga0209636, IMG submission 187464) | Marine sediment microbial communities from White Oak River estuary, North Carolina - WOR-1-52-54 (SPAdes) (version 2) | ecosystem: Environmental > Aquatic > Marine > Intertidal zone >... | reverse complement strand
GACGATGGTCACCCAGTCGCTCGGCGAATCGAACAACCTGTAACGGATGCGTTGCCCCAGTGGGCTCTCATCGGGAAAGAAGCGGTTGGCGAATCTCTGGTTGACGATCGCGACAGGCTGAGCACCCGCATCATCGCTCGCACTGAATCCGCGCCCCTCGATCAACCCGACCCCGAGAGCGTGGAAATACCCCGGGCTGACGATGGCGAATCGAGCAGGCGGCATATCCTGATCACGGTCGTAGGCCACGCCCTCCAATTCAATCCGCCCCCGCAAGGCGTTCAGCCCCGGAAGCCTCGAGGCGATGGCCGCGCCCCGCACGCCAGGCAGGCGCTCGAGACGGGCCAGCAGCTCGTCGTAGAACGCCTCATAGTCGCTCCGCTCCGGGTAGTCCTCCGACCGGGGCCCGACCCCCGCGGTAAACACGTCTTCCGTCGCGAAGTCGAGGTCGCCACCCGTTTCCAGCAAGACGCCCTTCGCCATGAGCCCCGCTACCGTGAGCAGCGCGCAGGACAGGGCGACCTCAGCCACGACCAGGGTGCGGCTGATACGACTCAGCCGCAAGCTGGACGAGCCCCAGGACGCATCCTTGAGCACCTCGTTCACGCTCACGCCCGTGGCTTTGAGGGCCGGTCCAGTACCCGCCATCACGGTGGCCAGAAGGACGAGGCCGAGAGAGACGACGAGCACCGTCCGGTCGATCCGCACGACCATCCAGAAGAAGGGGATCACGTCGGCGAGCGCGGCATTGAAGCAGAAAACCCCGAGCTGAGCCAGCCCGACACCCAGCATCCCTCCCAGCGCGCAGATGACCAGGGCCTCGACCAGCATCTGCCCGACCAGCCGGATCCGGCTCGCCCCCAGCGCGCTGCGTACCGCCACTTCCCGGCTGCGCACCGCGGCGCGGGCAAGCAACAGGTTCGCCACGTTCGCACAGGCAACGAGCAGGACGGTGAAGACGACGGCCACCATGACGCTCATCATGATGGCAGCTTCCCTCCCTACTATGTGTTCCTTATAGGCTATGACCCGAGTGCTGACTCCCGTGTAGAGCTCGGGATAAGCCAGCTCGAGTCGTCCGGCGAGCGTCGCGAACTCGGCCCGCGCTTCGTCAAGCGATACCCCGTCTGTCAGCCGCCCGAAACCGTGGATGTAACGGTCCTCCCCTCCCTTTACGCTCGCAGGATCCAGCTGCAGCGGGATCCACGCATCCTCTTCGTAGGGGAAGCGAAAGCCTTCAGGCATGACACCCACCACAGTATGCTGCCGGCCGTTGACCCGGATCGTCCTGCCGATGATGCCCGGATCGCCCCCGTATCGAACCACCCACAGTGCGTGGCCCAGGATGATCACCGGCTGCGAGCCGACGGCTTCTTCCGCGTCCAGGAACGCCCGTCCGATGGCCGGCCTCACGCGCAGGAGCTCGAACGCGTTCGCGGTGACCTGCGCACCCGAGACGCGTTCCGGACGCCCTTCCGGGCCGCTGAAGTTCAGATCCGTCGACAGCGACCAAGCGAAACCCGCCAGGCCTGCCAGCGTCGTCTGCTGCTCCCGCCATTCCGCGATCTCGCGATCCGTGAGCCCCAGATCGAACTGGCTCTCGGCGGGTCTGTCGCGGGTCAGATAGACCAGACGCTCTGCCTGGTCGAATGGCAGGTCTCGCAGCAACCCATGAGAGATGCTGAACATGGTCGTAGTGGACCCGATGCCCAGCGCGATGGCGAGAGCGGCGAAGAACGCGAGGCCGGGGTTGCGGGCGAACAGCCTGAGGCTGAGACGCAGGTCTTTCCAGAGATGATCCATGGGGAACCGCCTGTCCTGACGTAGGGGCTACCTCATCCCCCCGTACGGTTCCCCAATTTCCGGGGTTTCGGGTTATGGCGCCGTCTGAGAATCGCTGCGAGGCCGACTTTGCAATGCGGCGGTTCTCGACCTGCCTGGACTATTCCAGTCTGACGTCATCGATCTGGAGCACGAAGTCGCCTTGCTCCGGGCCGCCACCGATGAACACGCCTGTGAGGTCATGGCCATCGATACCGAATTGTTCGAATCGAAACGTGTATTGGGTCCACTCCTGCTCGGCGACGAAATACTGGATGGCTGGTCGGTAGCCGAGGCTCTGCGCGAACATCATGACCGAGTAGCGCTTACCATCCCCTTTCGCCCAGAAGCTGATGCCCTCTCTCGCTGACAGGTTTGCAGGCGACATAGGCCTGGGTCCGGGATAGAACATCGCTCCCGCCCAGGCAAACGGACCGCCTTCCGGCACGGTCCCGCTGATCAGCATCGAGCCCGCGCTTCCCTGCGCGCCTCCCTCGGTCCACTCGAATGCGGCTGTGGACCTACCGCCGATCATGGCGTCCGTCGAAATCGACCAGCCGAAACCGAAACTGGCTGAGATCTCACCACCCTCAAAGTCGCTGATCAGGCCTGATTCCGACCCCTCCGGTGGGCGCGCATGCCTCTGGCGTTCCACGACCGCTATGTGCTCCTGTACAGATCGACGATACGCCTCCCGGTCTACTCTCACGCCATTCTTCCAAACTCCCACAATGTCGCGAGTTGCCCGGATGTCCTCCGTGGGATCCCCTCTGACCAGCACGAGGTCTGCCCTCAGCCCGGGTCGGATCCGACCACGATCGGCGAGGTCGAACGCTGTTGCCGGGGCCGATGTCGCCGCGATCAGCGCCTCGACAGGCGAAAGGCCCGCCTCGACCAGAGATGCGAGTTCGTGGTGCAGGCTGACACCGATTACCGCGTCGGTGCCCGCCAGCAGTGGCACACCTGCTGCCTTGAGCTGTCGCACCGCTCGCTCGGCAGCCTCATACCCTGCCCTTCCTGTCGTCTTCGGAAATGGTACTCGCAGTTGGTCGAAATCCGTTGGCCTGAGATAGGGCAACAAAACGGAATCATCCAAGATCGCTGCCGGATCGAACGTGCCACTGATGATCTGTAAAACGGTCAACGTGGGAATCACAAATACATCGTGCCGGGCCGCCAGTCTGCCGAACTCCTCATCGTATGCATCATCGCAGAAGAGGTGTGCGAGGCCATCGGCACCGGCCTCGATGGCCTCGCGAGCCTCGCGCAGGCTCATGATATGCACCACCGCCAACTTGCCCCGGCGGTGCGCCGCCTCGATCACAGCTGTGAGTGTCGCCTTGTCCAGCGTAGGAAACTCGTTCGACAACGCGGCTCCGTCGTCGTAGATGATCTTGATGAAGTCAGATCCGTCGGCGATCCGCGCATCGACGAAAGACTGCGCCTCGTCAGGACCGGTGATTGTCGGAATGGACAGCCCGTATTCGGTCCCATGCCCGCCCGGCACCGTCACCAGCGTGCCGGCGGATACGAGGGACGCCACGTCAGTAGGCTCCCTTTCGGCTTGCCGGCTCTTGATCTCCTGCATCACCGCCACGTCCATGTGCATGTCGACGACGGTGGTAATCCCGAAGACCGCGAACTGTCTCAAGACCTGCGCATAGAGCACGTGGACATGCGCGTCGATCAGGCCTGGCAGAACGGTCTGATGCGTGCCGTCGACAACCTCAGCGCCGCTCGGGATGGTGACATCCGTACCGACATCCACTATCGTGCCATCCCTGAACACCACGGCCCCTCTTGGAATCACAGTATCGCCATCAAAGATCCGCACGTCCTTTATCGCGGTGATTGGCGGCTCTTGCTGGATGGCATCCGACGGCGCCAACACGAGGAGAGCCAGAAGACCAGCTACGATCCAGGAAAGCATGATGCACCTCCCGGGTTCTCAACCTCGGAACCGCAGGTGGCCGCCACAATGCGCGAGAATCCCTCTGGGGACTGCGCTGCCCGTGCTGCCGCTGTTCATCTCTACAGGCTACGGCCTGCGCGCGCGACACAACGGACGTGCGACCGAGCAACAGATTACCGGCATGAGCATGATAAACCACGCGACGAAGCGATGCGACAGCGACAACGGGCATCAGCGTCAGGTGGGGACCGGCCCTACCCGTTTCCTATCACCGTCCGTCACATCATGCTCGCCCACACGTCCGAGGTGTCCGCGAGCTTGACCTTCTCTCCTGCAGGCATAGAAGTCAGGTCGAGCGGCCGAAAAGCCTCGCCGTCCCACATCAGAACCAGCAGCGATGGGTCGGACAGGGGCATGCGCACGTGGAAGCGCACAGCACGCACGTCGCGCCGATCCCTGGTCATCGTCAGCAGCGTCGCCGTGAAGAGGTCTTCCTCGTACACCTTGCCCTGCCTGGCTGGTCCTGGCGAGCGCAGCACGGCGGCGAACGGGTTGGTCAGCCAGCCGGGTCGATCGGCGTGAAGCACGAAGTCCGTCTCGTCGAGGCGCTCGACGCTCAGCACACCATTCATGGAGGAAAGGACGTGCACATCCACCGGATAACCCAATCCGTACTCGATCGCGGGTTGCAGATAGAAGGTGTGGAAGCACCCAGGTGTATTGAGGATGAGCACGTGGCCAGGATCGCGCTCCTCGATGTAGGGCAGTGTCGTGAGGGCGTCCGTCTCGGGCCTGCTCAAGCTCTTCAGGTAGACGAAGGGATAGCCCGCGGACAGCAGAGCACCCGGGACCAGCACGCACACCAGGGCCCACCAGCCGGCGATACGGGCGAGGCGCGGCGCGGGCGGGCGGTCCGGCGCGAGACGCCGTGCGATGAAGCCGATCTGTACGAGCAAGATCGCCAGAACGATGCTGGCGGCGACAGCCGGGAAATACAGAGCACGCTCGCTGGCGTCCGTGGCCATCTGTGGCAGCAAGGCCAGGATGTAGAGCGCCATCGCCCACAGCACCAGCCCGCTCCTCCGCAGTGGCCGTAGCGCGGCCAGCCAGACGATGAACAGGACGAGCCCGGCCACGGCGAATGGCACACTGAGCCCCGACATGAACCACGGCAAGCTCGGCGGTATCGGCGTGAGCGTCGCGAGCCACATGGTGGGCAGGTGAATCACCAGGTGGCCCAGGTAGCGCACAGGACTAGCGAACGGATCGATGTACATGCCGCTGCTCAGACCGCCGAAGCCCAGAGCTCGGTAGAGCGCCAGGTATGCGACTATCACGAGCAAAGCCGGTACCCACGAGGACCAGTCCTTCAAAAACGTTCTCACGCGTTTCCGAAGCGCGGCCCTGCCCCAGTCAAGCTCTGCCTCGCGCCCGGCGGGAAGCAGCAGAGTCATGAGCGCGATGCCCAGTGGGGCGACAACAGCGCTCTCCTTGGAAAGCAAGGCAGGCACCAGTGCTGCCAGTGAGGCCGCGAGCAGCCACGCTCTTCGCTCCTCCAGCCATGCGGCGTGCGCCAGCAGGGCGAGGTTGATGAACAGCACGCACAGCAGGTCGGTCACCATCGAGATGAAGCCGACACCCATCGAGTGGTCCTCGCAGGAGAGAAAGAAGATGCCGGCAAGTAACGCGAGCCATGGCCTGCCGGTGAGTCGGCGCACCAGCAGGAACAGCGTGCCCGCCACCAGGCCGTGCACGAGGAGGGACAGCAGGTGCAGCGGGAAGGCCCACTCGCCGAGCACGCGGACTGACCCCTCGAAGACTAGGCTCGGCAGCGGCCGAAAGAACGCCTTTACGCCCTCCCCCTCGAACCACCAGAGATTCGTCAAGGCGGGTACCTGATCGGCCGCCCACATGCCCAGCCAGCGCGAGTGCTGCAGCGGGTCCTGCTTCATCAGACCCAGAAAGACGAGGTCGTCCGCCTGGAAGCCGCCGCGCAGGTAGTCCCAATTGTAGGCGATCGAGACGAGCACGAGGAAGACGAGTGCCGGCCACGTGCGCGTCAGCCAGTGCCCTGACCGCCCGGACTCAACCTGATCTGCGGTCTGCCGCTGGCTCAGCTTGTCGTCTGTGCTGTTCATGGTTGAACACGGTCGGGTGATTCAGCTCGATGCCCCGAAGAGCCTCGGCGACTCATCGCGTCAATGCGGGATCTGTCCTCCGACAGTACGGACCGCAAGAGGCGGCCGTTTCGACCTGAAAGAGCCGGTCTGAGGCGTTCGGTTCCGGGACCGGGCCGTCCCAACACCGGACAGCAGCCGGCCGCCACCCACGCAGAAATGTCGATGCATCGAGCTGACGGACGCCTGTATCTGGTACGGTGCTTGCCACCGCTGGAATATCGAGGTCCGCAGCTCTCGATGACCGACAAGAGGGGATTCATGTTCAGCGACATCCGCTACGCGCCGCGCGTTCTCATGACACGCAGGCCTGCTTGCCCCGCACGAACCAACCGCCGATCTTGAGCAAGCCATGCTTCGGCATTGCTACTTCTGCGGCCAGTCCCTGACTCACCAGGGCGAGTTCGAGCGACAACGGGCCCCCAGACGCCTTGCCTTCGACCCGGAGCGGGGTCGCGCCTGGACGGTCTGTGGCCGCTGTCACGGTTGGAACCTGTGGTTGCTGGAGGATCGCCAGCCGGCGTTACCCGTGCTCGAGCGCGCCGCCTCACGCGCCCGCCTCCTCTACCAGACGGAAAACGTCGCGTTGCTCGACGCCGAGGGACTCGAGCTCGTCCAGGTGGGCAAGACGGAACTGCCAGAGGAAGCCTGGTGGCGGTACGGCCGCGAGCTGCGGTCCCGTCGCGTCCGCTACCAGAGTCGACTGTCGAAGGTGGGGGTGGCGACCTACGCCGCCCTCTCCTGCGTCGGGTCCAACCTGGGTCTCGCCGGTATCACCGGCGACTTCCATCTCGACGACGACCTGTACGCGAACGTCACCCGCTGGCGCAGGTTCGGCAACACCGCCTGGCGTGGCCGGGCCCCCTGTCCTGCGTGCCGCAGCGTGCTCATCAAGCTCTTCTTCTACAAGTCGAAGTTCCTGATCCTCCTCTCCGCTGAGGGCGGCCAGCTGGCGATCGGGATACCGTGCGCACGCTGCGACCCGTGGGACTTCGACAAGGTGCATCGCTTGGACGGGCCTGTGGCAGAGCGTGTGCTTCGCCGTGCCCTGGCCTATCAGAACGTCGAGGGCGCGTCCCCGGCGGAGATCGACGCAGCCGCCCGCATGATCGAGGCGGCGGGTTCACCGCAGCAGCTGATCCAGAAGCTCGCCGCCGAGCGCCTCTCGCTCTCCGGTCTGAAACGCGCGGGTTCACTGGCGCTCGAGATCTCCGTCAACGAAAACGCCGAGCGCCGCCAGCTTGCCCGCGAGAGCGCAGAGATCGAGATGGCCTGGCGCCAGGCCGAGGAGCTCGCAGCGATCATCGACGGGGAACTCTCGGAGGGACAGCCATCTAGCGGAGGGCGACTGTCGGGGTACGTGGAGCGTAGATAACTTATAGGATACCTCCGTCGATTCGCGGTGTGACCTGCGGCCCGCACCACAGGATCACCCCGACCACACCGAAGGCCTGCCAAGCGCTGGTTGTAGATCGCAACAGATAGGGGAAGAGATGATGATGTCGCTTCTGCGTTGGCCTGCTGCGCTCGACAGGCTCCTGGCCCTGGGCGGCGCCCTGATCGTTATCGTGGAGTTCTGGGCTCTGGACGCTTCCCCTTTTCATGTTCCCGTTATCGCCCTCGGCACCCTGATGATCTACATAGGGACCTGGCGGCTGACCGGCCATTTGCTGTACAAGCGGAGGAACAGGGCTCTTCGCACCGAGATCCACCGCTTCATCGGGCTCGCACGTCAGCTGTGCGCGCACAAGACGAGGGCCGACGCCACAGAGATTGGCAAGACGGAAGCCGCGCTACGCGAGTCCGTCGAGCGGATCATCTCGGTCGCCTAAGCCGGACGGGCAGCGCCGAGAGATCACTCCCACGACGCCAGCATCGCGCTTATTCAACCCGCAGCGCAACCATCGGATCCACTCGCGTCGCCCGTCGGGCCGGCAGGTAGCTGGCCAGAAAGGTGACGGCGACGATCATTAGCGCCGTGGTCAAGAGGGTGAGCGGATCGGTCGCGTCAATCTCATGCAACAGCGGTGTCAGGGCACGGCTCAATGCCAGCCAGCCAACCAGTCCCAGCACGAGCCCGAAGGCAGCCAGCCGGCATCCGTCTCCAATCACAGTGGTGAGCACATCACGGGGACTCGCCCCGAGAGCCACGCGCACTCCGATCTCGTTCGATCGCCGCGCGATGCTGTACGATAAGACGCCGTAGATGCCGACCGCGGCCAACATGGCAGCGACTGCCGCGAAGATCCCCAGCACGATCATGTAGAACCGCTCGGAGGCCGCCGTCCGGCCGATCAGCTGCCCGAACCTGGCGGCTGAATAGACCGGGATGCTGGGGTCCAGGTCCCGAACGATGTCGCGAATGACCCGGATAAACCTCGCGGGGTCTTCAGGGACCCTGGCAACAATGTTCACGGCGTACCCGGGCACCTGGCGGTACGGGTAGTAGATCTCGGCTGTGGGTTCACGGTCAAGAGCATAGAAGCGCACGTCACCCACGAGCCCGACGATCTCGACCCCAACCTCGGGGTCATCCGGCGGCACGCGAAGGCGCTGGCCGATCGGGTCTTCGCCCGGCCAGCACTGTCGCGCGGCCGCCTCGTTGATGATGGCGACGCGGGGCGCACTTGGACCGTCACGCTCGCTGAAGTCGCGGCCCCTGACGACGGGGATGCCCATCGCTTGGAAGTACGAGGGCGTTGCGCTGATGATTCGAGCGTCTGGTTCCTGATTCGGTGGCGGTGCGGGCCGCCCCAGAATCTCGAAGCTCTGGTTCACTTCCCAACCCCCGAACGGAACGCTCGTGCTGGCGGCGACCGACTGGGCCTCACCGTGCCAGTTCAAGCGGTCGAGCAGTCCATCAACAAAGACCGCACGTCCGGCGGCATCGGGATAGCGACCGGCCAAGCTGATCCGCGCTGTGACGAGACCCGCCGACTCGAACCCGACATCTTCCGCAACCAGTGCCGCGAAGCTTCTGACCAGCAGCACCGCTCCGCCGACCAGCACCAGCGCCGTCGCCACCTGCGCTATCACCAGGGCCCGCCGGGCGCTGAGACCTTCCCGACCCGCGCCGCGGCCGACGCCACCCGTCTTCAGAGCCTCGAGCACCTGGGGACGGGAACTGCGAATCGCCGGCATGACCCCCACGACCACGCCTGTCAGGACCGTGACCGCGAGTGTGAAGGCGAGCACCCGCCCATCGATGCCGATCGCGCCGAGTCGCGGTATCTCTCCTGGAGCCAGAGCCAGCAGCAGCTCGACTCCCCAGAAAGCCAGCAGCAGGCCCGCACCGCCACCGAGCACGGCCAGCAACATCCCCTCCGTTACCACCTGCTCCACCAACCGGCAACGGCCGGCACCCAGCGCAGCTCGCACGCCGAGCTCCCGTTCCCTCACCGAGGTCCGAGCGAGCAGCAGGCCAGCCACGTTGGCGCAGGCGATGAGAAGCACGAATCCCACGGCCCCCAGTAGAACGAAGAGCGCCCGCTCTACGTCGCCGACCACATAGCGCTTCAGCGGAACGACATTGACCCCTGTGTCGGCGTTGTGCTCTGGATACTCGCGCTCTAGACGGGACATGATCGTTCCCATCTCGGCACGCGCCTGTTCGACCGTCACCGTCGGCTTCAACCGAGCGACCACGCGCAAGAAGTGCGAGCTTCTGTCCTCCGAAGAGGGATCCCATCTCAGCGGTATCCACAGCTCCGCGTCCGGGTATACAGGCACGCGGAATCCTGCGGGCATGATGCCCACGACGAGAAAGCTGTGTCCGGCGATCGTGAGTGTACTGCCTACGAGATCCGCAGCGCCCCCGAACTCCCGCATCCATAGCTCGTAGCTCAAGATCACAGCTAACTCGGACTCGGGTGTACCGTCTGCAGATGCGAACACGCGACCGACCAGAGGTCGTGCCCGGAGCACCGTCGAGAACATGTCGGGCGTCACCACCGCGGCAACGACCCGCGTCGCCCCCTCCTCTCGAGCGAGCGCCACGCTCGCCCAGTGCGCCGCACCCATCGCGGCAAAGACGGTGCTCTGTTCACGCCAGTCCGCGAAGTTCGGCGGAGAGACCTGGCCCATCGTGTTCCGGTACTGCCTGTTGTGCTCCCAGACCGTGACCAGTCCGTCGGGATCCTCGAAGGGAAGCGGCTCCAGCAAGACGCCGCTCACGACGCTGAAGATCGCCGTGTTTGCCCCCACTCCGAGCCCGAGCGTGAGGACGACGATGGCGGTGAAACCGAGATCCCTACGAAGACCGCGTGCCGCATATCGGATATCCGTGAGCGACATCTCCCACCTCACTCTACGGGTTCGATACCGGATGGCGCCGTTGCCAATGGGTTCAAGAACTGGGCCAACCACCCGAAGGTGCTAACTCATTGTCCAGAAGTGAATTGCGCAGTCTTCAGGCGCCAGGCCCAACCGGTCACCTGTTCGGATCCGGGACAGCCACGTCCCAGCGCCGACCACCTGCACCGCAGCTTGGACAGGCCTACGGTCGGGAAGGTTGACTGCGCCGCATGAGGATGCGGTGCTTGCGATGCCGTCGCTACCTGCCAGGCTCTTGCAGACACGGGATTCCCATCCCCAAACTGGGCGTTGCCCCCGTCACTCACCCGGAGGTTGACTTGTCATACGTGAAACGTCTCGTTGCTGCGCTGCTCGGTCTGTTCATTATACTTGTGGTGGTGGGCCTGCTCTCCAAAGTCGGGCTCGGCTTCCTCTCGCTGGCTGCTGCGCTCCTCGCGATGGCTTTGGCTTGGCTTGCCCAATACGGAAGGCGCCCGGTTCCAGCCTGGAGACTCATCCCGGCCGCTTGCCTCGGTGTGGCACTGGTGGCTGGGTGTATCCTGCTACAATTACAAGGACGGCCTTGTGTACGTTGATAAAAACGAGAGTGATGGATATTACTATCAATCAAAGATGTTGTGGGCGATGGGCAACTTCAGCCGTTTTATCAGGCCGGGGATGGAGCGAGTGACAGTGAATCGCTCAGATAACACAACTGCACGCGATACCGTCGAAGACCTGATGGTTTCCGCTTATTACAAGAATGACGACGGCATAGTGGTTGTTGTATTCGTAAATTGGGCTGATGAAGATAAACCTGTGGAACTTGATTTTCTCGGGATCGGCGTAGATTCCCTGATTCCGTATGTTACGAAAGGCGATTTATACAGCAAAGACAACCTGACCGCCTACAGCATACTCGGCCCGGATGATACGGTTGCTATCCCGGCCCGTTCCATTGTAACGCTAATCGGCATGCCTACCAATTTTGGCGATTACAACACAGACGGCAAAGTGGACTTTGCGGACTTTTCCATCCTGGCTGCGCAGTGGCCGCAGACCGATGGCGATAATCCCGCCGGTAGATACCACATCGACTTTGAAGACCTGGCTGTCTTAGCCGACCATTGGGCGACAGACTTTCGCCTGGCGGCATACTGGGGACTGGATGAGACAGATGGCAACGTG
>Ga0209636_10007148_pt1 | contig 11391 bp, 15 predicted proteins | sample DeeMarSWOR152_54_FD_187464 | JGI IMG/M metagenome (GOLD analysis project Ga0209636, IMG submission 187464) | Marine sediment microbial communities from White Oak River estuary, North Carolina - WOR-1-52-54 (SPAdes) (version 2) | ecosystem: Environmental > Aquatic > Marine > Intertidal zone >... | reverse complement strand
GCATAGTAGCTATAGTAGGCGGGGTTTTCGCCATCAGGAAAAAGGCCTGGGGTTTTGCGCTGGCTGCCGCAATTTGTGCCTTTATTGTCGGATTAGTCGGATTACCATTTACTGTGCCTGCTATACTCTTGGGCATCCCAGCGATCGTATTTACCGCTTTGGGGAAGGGGCAATTCGAGTAAGAGTTCCTGCAAGTTATGTGAATCAGAGTAGTTATCCAATTTATGAGGTGATTGTGCCTGATGAATCAGGCAACTACAAGATATTGTTTGAAAAACTTTGAGGACAGAAAGGAGGCAAGATGCAAAAGTATCCTTTTCTACGGTATGCGACTATGGTTTTGAGAATTGTGGGGTGGATAGTATTGGTGGTTGGCGTTATTGGTTCGATTGTTTACGGAATTATGAAGGGTGGACCTATAGGTGTTTTGATGGCTATTATGGGGGTAATTTCCTCCTTTCTGGCCTGGCTATTCTTGCTTGCAACTAGGGAACTTATTCGCTTATTTATCCATGTGGAAGAGAACACCAGAAGCACGGCTGAGCGCATTACAAAGAAATCACGCTGAGATAAATTTATGTCTTAGCAGGTTATGTGAATCGAGGCAGCAACTTTCTTCTTTTGTTCGGCAAGCTCATTTAGCCTGACTATGGCTTCGTAGGATGGCTGAACCAGTAAGATTAGATTCTTTCCCGTAGCCAGCTTTGCGCTTCTTTACCGTGCCATCGGCAAAAATCAGAACATTCCGGCGATGTTTCTTACCTTCAACTACTATAGAGCCAAAGGTAAGTTCGTCTATTTTAGCCACGAAATTTAACCCTCCTTCCTCTGATTCCCTTGCCCCTCTGCAAATCGGCTTTTTGTTTGCTGTTCCGCTTTATGGCCCGGCCATGCTTGAAACGATTTAGGTTTACAAATCCCTTTGCCACGATTTCTCCTCTTAAATAAAGCTGTCCTTCAGCTTGAATATCGTCTCCTCAACATTGTTACCCTGTGCTCTGAGGCGTTTTATAGCTTGTTCTATTTTATCGTGTTTGTAGCTATCGCTGAGGTCAGCTAGCCTATTGTATAAACCAGCCCGGCTGCCAAAGTTGAAATTGAGTCTTTCCTCATCTGGCAAAGATAAATACTTATTTATGATATTGAGGCATTTTTCTTTATCCTCGGGCATTTTGCCTTCGACCTCCATCAATAAGTTAAGTGTATGGTCGCTCTTAAGATGGCTGGTAACTTGCAAGTTTTCGATGAAAGCACCTATTTCCTTTGCTACTTCGTCCTCCGTTTGCAGCTCAAAATCTCCGCCTTGCAACTTGGTCCACAACGGCATAGCTGGAGTGACGTGGAGGCTGCGCAGCCTGATATAATCAGGGTCGATCTCGTTTAACACCTTGGCTGTTTCCCGGGCATGTTCTTGAGACATTTTCTTACCCCCAAGACCAGGCATGACATATTCACACAGAGAAATGCCTGCTTCTTTCACCTTCTTTCCGCCCTCAATATGGTTCTTAGCAGTGCATCCCTTTTCCATATAAACCAGCAAAGGGTCATAGCCAGTCTCCAGTCCAATGTGAATCCTATCTAGCCCGGCATCCTTGAGTTCCTTTAACTCCGCTAACGACTTTCTAGCCGCCGTATGGGATCGACCATATGTAGTTACTCTATTTAAGCTGGGAAAGGTTTTTCTCAGGAAGGTAATCACCTGAGTTAGCTCAGGGGTGCGCATGATTAAGGTATTGGAATCCTGGAGGAAGGCTGACTTGCCTCCTGTCACAAGCCAACGGGCAACATTATGCACACACTGTCCATATTGAAGTTGATTGGAGAGCATTGCCGCTACCTCTCTCACTTTGTCGCCGTTGCCCGTCCTCCAGGCTATTTCCTTTAAACCCTCGCTGATGGCCTTAGCCGCCTCAATATCTTTTATAATCTCTTCCACTGACCTCAGCTCGAACTTACTGCCTTTGTATATAGGGCAGAACTGGCATCTATTCCAGGGGCAATTCCTGGTCGCTCTTATCAGCAGGGAAAAGGCTTCACTAGGCGGCCTTATAGGACCTAGCTCAAAGGTCTGGCTCAGCTTCTCTGTGGTTGTGTAACTTAGCATTCTGCGTATTTTAGCGTATTGAGGGGGAATAGGCAAGTGGACTTTTGCCTCCTTACCATGATAATATCAGCATTTCAAATGAAGCAGATTGAATTAATCTCTTTTGACGCTGAGGGAACAGTGGTAACGCCTGATTTCAGCCAGGCTATATGGCATGAGACTATCCCTGCGCTTTATGCTCAGAAAGAAGGACTTGACCTTGCTCAAGCCAGGAGGCATATTGCTGAGGAGTATGGCAAGATTGGCGACCAGAGACTTGAGTGGTATGATATTGAATACTGGTTTAACTATCTTGGCTTGGGTTCTTCTGAGCCAGCGGTACAAAGTTGCCTGGGTAAGATAGCCTATTATCCTGAGGTAACTGAGGTCCTTTCTTCCTTAGCCAGTGAATATAAGTTGATTGTTGCCTCAGGCACGCCACTGGAGCTACTGCATTGCTTATTGCGAGATATCGAACCTTATTTTGTTCGAATTTTTTCCTCCGTTTCACATTACAGGCAATTAAAAAGCCCCGATTTTTACCTTAGGATATGTGAAGAGATGGGCGTCAAGCCGAGCCAGGTCATTCATGTGGGTGATAACTGGCAATTTGATTTCCTCAATGCCCGACAGGCTGGCATAAATGCTCTCTATCTTGACAGGTCGGAGAGAAATCATCAGGAGTCTCTTAGCGATTTGACTCAATTGAAGCACCTCTTCCTACCCCCGATGTAATATGTTCCCTTTTGGTCTGGGGGTAGCCTACTCACTATGGACATTGTAAGCCATTCTGAGTTACAATTTAGTCCTTGACCGATGCCAAATCATAGTGAAGTATCCCCTGAAAGCGCATCTCCAAGTAACAAATTCAACCTGTCCACGGCAGAGCTCAAGGCAATGGCTAAAAAGCTACGCCGTCATGTAATCACCATGACAGCTACGGCAGGCAGTGGGCATCCTGGCGGCTCCCTATCAGCAACTGACATCATCACTGCCCTTTATTTTAAGGTTTTGCGCCATAACCCCGAAAATCCCCAGTGGTCAGACCGTGACCGATTTATATTGAGCAAGGGACATGCTGCTCCAATTTTGTACGCTGCCTTGGCCGAAACTGGCTATTTTCCTGTGGCAGAGCTGGCAACATTGAGAAAGTTGGATAGCCGTCTCCAGGGACACGCTGATAGGAAGTTCACCCCCGGGGTAGAAATGTCAGCTGGTTCTTTAGGTATGGGTTTGTCCTTCGCCATTGGCGTTGCCCTGGCCGCCAGACTGGATTCCAAAACTTACCGGACTTATGTTCTTCTTAGCGATGGAGAATGTGAGGAGGGGGAAACCTGGGAGGCGGCTCTTTCAGCAGCCCACTTCAAACTAGATAACCTAACGGCCATAGTGGACTGCAATGGTATGCAGCTCAGCGGATGGACTCGAGACATCATGAACCTTGAGCCTTTTACCCGGAAATGGCAAGCCTTTGGCTGGCATACCATTGATATAGATGGACATGACTGTGACCAAATCCTGTCCGCTTGCCAGGGGGCTGAAAAGATAAAAGGCAAACCCACTGTCATCGTCGCCCGCACCATCAAAGGCAAGGGAGTTAGCTTCATGGAAAACAATGCGGCGTTTCACGGCAAGGCACCTACCTGGGAAGAAGCCGAAAGGGCACTAAAGGAGTTAGAGTAAATATGGCTGAAGCATCTACTCGGGAAGCCTATGGCAAAACTCTGGTAGAGCTGGGCAGGCAAAACAATGACATTGTTGTTCTGGACGCTGATTTATCGCCTTCAACAATGACCAGTTTTTTTGCCCGGGAGTTTCCTGGCCGCTTTTTTGACTGTGGCCTAGAAGAACAAAACATGGTCGGCATAGCTGCTGGATTAGCTGCCTCGGGAAAAATCGTTTTTGTCAGCAGTTTCGCCATCTTCGCTTCATGCCGATGTTTTGACCAGCTAAGGCTCTGTCTTTCCCAGACAGAGCTAAATGTCAAAATTGTCGCCACTCACGGAGGCATCACTGTTGGTGAAGACGGCACCTCCCACCACGCTATTGAGGACTTAGCCTTGTATTGTGCTCTCCCCGGCTTCACTGTTGTTGTTCCTGCTGATGCTATAGAGGCTGCTGAGGCAGTAAGAGTGGCGGCAAGTGACCATGGCCCTTTCTATATCAGACTAAGTCGCCCTAAGACCCCGATTGTTTACCCCGAGGGCTATCACTTCACATTAGGCAAGGCAGTAACCATGAGACAGGGCACGGATGCAACTGTTATAGCCGTGGGTATCATGGTCGCTAAGGCTCTGGAGGCGGCAGATATCTTAGCAAGACAAGGGATAGATTGCCGGGTAATCAACATGCATACACTCAAACCTTTGGATGAAGCAGCCGTAGTCGAAGCAGCCTCAGAGACGGGCGCAATTGTCGTCGCTGAAGAGCACTTAGCCCAGGGTGGTCTAGGCAGCCGAGTTGCCCAAACGACAGCCAGAGAGAAGCCAGTGCCTATGGAATTCGTCAACCTTGGTGACAGGTATGCCTTGTCAGGCAAAGCTGAGGAGCTGCTTCAAAGATACGGATTGACCGCCAGGGACATTGAAGAGTCGGTGAAGTCAGCGGTCAAGAGAAAGTAATATTTCCAAGCCCGGCAGTAAGACTTATGTCCCTACTGTCGCTATTAACCAGATCGCTTTGTTCTACCGGAAGGCGGAAGCCAATACTGAACTACTTCCATGAGCGGACAACTGACGGCTTTACCGAAGGCTGCCACACTAAGATCAAGATGCTAAAGGGCGTATCTTATGGCTTGAGGAATGTCGATGTTTACTGGAGGAAAATGCTCCTTAAGTTTGTACCTCGTAGCTCTTTCCACACAATTTGACAAGGAGCCAGGAAACGATTGACGCGATCTAGTTCAGATAGATTAGTGACACACAAGTTATGGAAGGACGCTTATCATAGTTGCACTATGAATGTTTATAGCGAAATTCCGGGATATGGGCGCTTGGCAAGTATCCCGATGCTATCAAAGAAAGCCAGGCAAAGACTTAGATGGTTCGATTACTATAAATCTCATAATCAAAACGCCTGCCTCACCTGTCGCTATTTTTGGCATCTTTCCTCAAACCTTATACCGCTGGAAGAGAAGGTATGACCCTTATCACCTAAAAGGTCTGGAGAACCGTTCTTGCCATCCTAAGAGAGTCCGCCAGTCTACCTACTCCGCAGAGCTTGTTGTCGCTGTCCAGAGGCTAAGGGAGGAATGCCCCGGATGGGGTAAAGATAAGCTACTGGACTGAGAGAAAGTATATAATACATTTCGTCCTCATCAATCTTTGGGCTACCTCATCTCTCAGGAGTGCCTTGAGTGCTACTTGAAAAATAAAAGAAATGAGGTGATGTGTCACTAAGGTACTGAACGAGGACACTAGTTTGACATCGGGCAATTTGGGGTGCTAAAATCCCCTTTTCTGTATGGAGGTGAGAAGATTTACGCTATTATTGAAATAGGTGGCAAGCAGTACAAGGTAGCCCCAAAGCAAACAATAGAAGTTGAGCGTTTAGATGTCCCTGAAGGCGACATAGTTGAGCTGGATAAAGTGTTATTTATTGGGGAAGATAAAAATACCCTTGTAGGAAATCCTATTATTAAGGGGGCTAAGGTTGTGGCTACTTCTTTAGGGGAAGCTAAGGGAGAAAAGGTTGTAGTATTTAGATATAAGTCCAAAGTTCGCTACCGAAGCAAGAGGGGACACCGCCAGACTTATACCAAAATATTGGTAAACGAAATTGTTAAGGGTAAAGGAAAATAGGCATGGCACATAAAAAGGGCGGTGGTAGCACAAGTTATGGGCGGGATAGTCAAGCTAAGCGCTTGGGAGTGAAGAGGTACGGGGGAGAGCAAGTTCGCGCTGGAACTATCTTGGTTCGGCAACGCGGGACTCGTATACTGCCGGGAAACAATGTTGGTGTGGGGAGAGATTATACCCTCTTTGCTTTAATAGATGGCTATGTTAAATATGAGCCGGCAACCAGATACAAAAAAAAGGTGAGCGTTTACAAATGAGGGATAAAATCCATCCTAAGTATTATGATAATGCTAAAGTGACTTGCCTTTGTGGTAATACCTTCACCATTGGTTCAACTAAGGCAGAAATCAGAGTGGAAGTATGTAGTAAATGCCACCCCTTTTATACGGGCGAACAAAGGATAGTCGACTCTATGGGAAGGGTGGAGCGCTTTAAGAAGCGATACAAGATGAAATGATGGAATACATTCAACTCTCTATTTCTTTATGCCATGTTGGAGGTTTGGGGGGCCTGTTATTTCTTGTTGTGACAGCGGCTGTTTGACCGCGGGCAGTGTTTACTTTTAAGCTTACCTCGGGAAACTAGAAATTCTTTCATTGCTGCTACTTTAGTAGATAAACTTTATATTTTCAGCCGTTTTTATCATAATACTATTAGGGATTTTTCATAATGAGACAAAATTGCAGTCTTCGCTTTAGGCAGCTAGGGAGGTTGAGGCGCTAATGTCAAAACCTTTTCATTACGGTGGCCAAGCAGTTATGGAGGGGGTGATGATACGGGGAAAGGAAGGCGTGGCTATATCTGTACGCCAGCCCAATGGAGAATTAAACACAGTGAGGCAGCCCCTGGCCAGCATATACAAAGGGCGTCTCAGAGAAATGCCTTTTATAAGAGGAATCATCGTGCTCATTGAAACCCTGGTTTTGGGCACGCAGTCATTACTTCACTCTGCTCAAGTTGCCGCAGCAGAGGAAGAAGGAGAGAAAATACCTGCAGCGCTTTTATGGGGAACCGTAGCCGCGAGCCTTGCTTTGGTTGTAGCTCTCTTCATCATGGTTCCTCTCTTCGCCACCCGCTATCTTATCGACCCTTACATCGATTCTGCCTTACTGAGCAATGTCTTTGAGGGACTTGTCCGTATTGGCATTTTCATCGCTTACCTCAAGTTGATAAGTTTAATACCTGATATTAAGAGAGTCTTTGAGTATCATGGAGCCGAGCATAAAGTAGTGAATGCCTATGAGGCAGGCGTCCCTTTGGAAGTGGAGTCGGTTAAGAATTATTCTACTGCCCATGCTCGCTGCGGCACCGCCTTTTTATTCATCGTTCTAATCGTAGCTATCTTTGTCTTCGCCCTGGTTGGTCAGCCAACCCTATGGATACGCCTACTGTCCCGCATAGCCCTTATCCCGGTTATCGCTGTTATTAGCTATGAGATCATGAAATTCGGGGCAGGCCACATCAATAACAAGATAGTCCGAGTTCTTCTGGCTCCAGGGTTGTTGTTGCAAGCTATAACCACGAGGGAGCCTGACGATGGCCAACTAGAGGCTGCTATATCGGCACTAAACGAGGTCATCGAGATTGACAGGGCTGCTGATTCTGGCTAAAGTACATAGTAAAAGGGATGAAGAGGTTGCAATGCTTACACTGTGTCTTGGTTCTCCAGTTGCTGGAAGAAGCAAGTCCGATTGCCGGTGTGACATACTGGACCTGTAGGCTCAGCCTTTATAAGTAGAGTATCGCTGTCGCAGTCCTTGATGATGGACTTCAGCCTGAGGAAATTGCCTGAGGTTTCTCCCTTGTGCCACAGTTCTTGCCGACTGCGGCTATAGAACCAGACATCTCCACTGGCTAATGTGCGCTTCAGCGACTCTTTGTTCATATAGCCCAGCATCAGGACTTCACCATTCCTGGCATCCTGGACAATAGCTGGAATCAAACCTTTATCATCGAAGTTTAACATTTGCCTCCTAAGTTCCGAAATTGATTATAGCTTCCCCCAAATCGATGTCTCTGGTATAAAGAGCTTTGCCTATAATGGCTCCCTCTACGCCAAGCTCCTTAAGCCTCCGTAAATGCTCCAGCTTGGAAATCCCCCCGGCCGCAATGATGGGGACATTTGCGTCAGCAAGCAATCTATTTATAATGTCAAAGTTAGGCTCAGTAAGGGTGCCATCCCTTTTTATGTCAGTATAAATGAAGCGCATCACTCCCGCATCAACCATCTCTCGGCTTAACTGGAGGACCTCAAAAACCGTGTCTTTCTGCCAGCCGTGGATGGCTATCTTGCCATCTCGGGCATCAAGGCTAACTGCGATAGCCTCGCCAAATTGCTGGCATAGTTTTTTTACCAGCTCTCTGTTTTCTATCGCCGCGGTTCCCAAAATTACCCGGCTTACCCCCTGACGCAACAGTTTTTCTGCTACCTCTTCTTGCCTGATACCGCCGCCTAATTCTATTAACAGGCCGCTCTCTTTTATTATCTCCTCCACCATCTCCATATTTTGGGGCTCACCGGCAACCGCCCCATCCAAATCGACAATATGGAGCCAGCGTGCCCCCTGGGAATACCAGGTCAAGGCTGCTGTCACCGGGTCCTCATCAAAGACAGTTTCCTGGTTATAATCACCCTGATATAGCCTGACACACCTGCCGCCCCTGATGTCAACGGCTGGGATTATCTCCATCTCCGACCTTCTCCTGATTTCTCCAACCTCTGCACCTTCTCTGGCGTGACTGTTTTTCTTTTGCCGCTAGGTTGAATGTCTGCACTAGACTATGCCCGGGCAATCACATTTTACCCTATGATACAATACCCTATATAATTGGACAAGCTTACATGGTATTTACAAAGGCAGGAAATCGGGCTATGACATAGTGCAGCCCTTAAGCATCCCACCCTACAGGATCAAGTTCTGCAAGCTACCCATTATTAGAGCTGCTGCTATCATTATTCCAACAGCTTTAAGCAAGTCTCTTGCCCCCAGCTCCCGAGCCAGTATCACAAAGGTAGCTACACAAGGGAAAAACATAGCCAGGACCGTGCTGCTGATAACCAGTTGCTTGGCAGTTAGTGCCAAGGGAGCTAGCATGCCCATAGCCACATCCTTACGCAGAAAGCCAATAACTAAGGCTGTAATTGTCTCTTTAGGCAGCCCCCACAGCCCGGTCAATACCGGGGCGGCAATATTAGCAATAGCATCGAAAACTCCTAAAGTGTATAGGATGTTTACCACTAACACGGTGCCGAGGACTATGGGCAAGGCTTCTTTAATAAAACCAGAGACCCGTAGCCAGAGCTTTTCACCAATGACCCGCCACGGAGGCAAGCGGTAGGGTGGAATCTCCACCAGAAGTTCCGGGTTGAATCCTTTGACAGTACGGTTAAGGATTAGCCCTATGATAACCCAGGATATAAACAGGCTCCCATAGACCATAGCTACGTATCCCACCCCCTGCTTCCCCACCAGTCCGATTATCATAGCCTGCAAGGCAGCACAGGGAACGCCAATAGAAATCAAAGTCGCCGCAATAAACCTTTGTTTGCGGCTCTCCAAAATACGAGTTGCCATAATGCCAGGCACATTACACCCAAAGCCCAGAATAGTGGGGATGATGGCGTAACCGTGTAGTCCCAACCGGTGCATTATTGTGTCCATCAATACCGCCAGGCGGGGCAGGTAACCAACATCTTCCAGTATCCCTAATGCCAAGTAGAAAGCAATGATATATGGCAACACCACAGCGAGGGGAATGTAAAGTCCAGTGCTCAGCAAACCGAAGGACTGAAGATAGACAATTTCTCCCCCAATAAGTTTGCCTATCAAGATGTCGTGCCAGAAACTCCCTGGCCCTAAAGCAAGGCTCAGTTTCATTAGCAGCGGTGTCCACAGCCATTCAAAGAGGGGGTCAGTTACATGGCCAATTATTCCTTCGCCAACGAATCTGACGAACCAAAAGGTGGCAAAAAGGACCAGCACGGCGATAAATATCCCGCCTACTCGATGACTACTGGCATCTTCCAAATGCTCATACCAGCGATGGCGGCGATGGCTCAATGATTGCACCTGGCTCACGATGTCATCCACTCTCGCCCACCGCGCATCACTGTTAGAATAAGTACGAGCGTTTTCGGGCACCTTTGCCCCGGGAAGACGCCTGACTAATTCCCTTACTCCTTGTCCGGTAACGCCTACCGTGGGTACAACTGGCACTCCAAGAAGTTCCTCCAGCTTGGCAATATCAACATTTATACCTCGATGCCGAGTATCATCCCACATGTTGAGGGCAACTATTACTGGAGTCTGTCTTTCCAGCAACTGCAAGGTTAGGTTGAGATTTCTCTCCAGATTGGTGGCGTCGACGACATTTATGACCAAGTCTCCTTCTTTGAGCATCTCCACAGCTACTTCTTCCGCCTTAGAACTTGGTTCAAGGGTATAGCTGCCGGGGACATCGATAAGCTCAGCCCGCTCCTCCCCCAGCTTCAGATACCCTTTAGTGAATCCCACGGTTGTGCCGGGATAGTTGGAAGCGATAATGTATGTACCGGTCAGTCGAGAAAAAAGGGCGCTTTTGCCCACATTGGGATTACCCACAAGCAGGATACGCATCATCTCAGGAAGCCCGTGGTAGATATTTATCTACTTTGACTATTATTTTTCTGGCCATGCCAAAACCAACAGCCACCTGGGTGTTATTCACCCTGAGCGTGACCGGGCCGCGAAATAGAGTAGAACTCAGCTTGGTCACCTTCTTCCCCGGTCTGATACCCAAAGCATCCAGACGCCGAATTAAGCCATGTCCTCCCAGAACTCCAACCACAGTGCCTGTCTGGCCAGTCCTCATCTCAGCCAGGGTCAATTGCTCGTTTTGATGCATGGTCATAGCTTATCCCCTATACCTAATAAGTTAGCCTTGTTTAACTTACAAATTCAAAAAAATTTTGGCGTTTTTATTTCCTTTTCTTCACACCTCTGTCCGAGCAATCTTGAGGGAGCTCCCCGTGCTCTAAATAATATTCATACCTACTGGGGCAATTAGCCCTTCCCCGTGGACATGCTCCTATAAACTCCACAAATTTTGCCAGTCTCTCCATACTCAAGGGGCTAATGACGTGCTCAATCCTGCAGGCATCTTCTTCCGCGATCTCTCGGTCAATGCCCAGAGCTTGCGCAAAAAAACGGGTCAATGCCTCATGGCGGTAAATCACATCGCGGGCAACCTTATCACCTTCAGGAGTAAGCTTTATGTGGCCATATCTCTCATGCTCCACAAGCTCCCGTTCTGAGAGTTTTTTCAAGGCAGAGGTAACACTGGGCATCTTAACTCCCAGCATTTCGCTGATCTGCTTTACTCTTACCACCTTCCTTCCTTCACCGAGGTTAGCTATCGCCTCAAGGTAGTCTTCCATGCTGGCGGTCTGCTCTCTTTGCGCTTCTTGTTTTACCATTGCCTACTCCCATAATTGTTAGACATGTCTAACAATTATAAATTAAATTATTCCCC
>Ga0209636_10007147_pt1 | contig 11391 bp, 9 predicted proteins | sample DeeMarSWOR152_54_FD_187464 | JGI IMG/M metagenome (GOLD analysis project Ga0209636, IMG submission 187464) | Marine sediment microbial communities from White Oak River estuary, North Carolina - WOR-1-52-54 (SPAdes) (version 2) | ecosystem: Environmental > Aquatic > Marine > Intertidal zone >... | reverse complement strand
CACGAACAGCTCGGGGTTCATCCCATCGTTCCGGATGTTCCCCTATCTGCAGTTAAGGAGCTGAGCGCATACGATTGTCTTATCATACCTCCGGGGTCAGGCAATTTTAATCCGGTGCCTGACGCTTACGGAGATCTTTTAGGGAGCACTGAGGCCATGACTCTGATAAGAAGTGCTGTTCGAGAAGGATTGCCTATTTTTGCCATGTGCTCCGGCTCGCGCGTTCTGGCTGCGGCAGATGTTATACGCGGGAAAAAGATGGTGGGTGCTCCGCGATTTGTCGAGGAATACGAGGCAGCGGGAGCGATTTATGTCGGAAATGAAAGGAATGATCATGCGCCGGTTATCGATGGAAATATCGTAACCGGAACAAGAGGGCAGTACTATAATCTGCCCAATTGCCAAGCCGTCGCTTCTGTCGTTGAAAACCGGCAGAAAAAGGAGGGGAGGAGATCATCTGAAGCAAAGTTCCTCTCTGTCCAAACAGCGCCATTTGCGCTGGATGATGTGGATTGGGCCAAAACCTACGGTGGATCCCAGGCTGAAGGAGGAAGGGCCATATACCCTTGTTCTGACGGGGGGTTCATAATGACTGGCTACACATTTTCTCATGGCACAGGGGATTCGGATGTACTCGTCAGCAAAACTGACGAACAAGGGAATTTGATCTGGTCCAGGACGTATGGCGGGGCTGGAACAGAGTACGGGAATGGATGTCTTTCAACATCGGACGGGTACTTGGTCACAGGATACACAACCTCATTTGGCTCAGGATCCAAAGATGTCTATTTGATAAAACTGGATAAAAAAGGAAAGGAGGTCTGGTCAAGAACTTATGGAGGTGCAAGTTGGGATGTGGGAATAGCAGTTAAGAAAACAGGTGATGGGAATTTTGTTGTATGTGGGTATACGCATTCCTTCGGAAAAGGGGAAGAGGATGTGTACTTGATAAAAATAGATAGCGAAGGCAATATCATATGGTCGCGAACGTATGGCGGGGAAAGGCTTGACATGGGAAATTCGGTCAGTTTAACTGGGGACGGCGGATTCTTGATCGGAGCGACAAGCGGCTCGTTCAGCCAGAACACCGATTTTCTATTGATCCGAACCGATGCGGATGGCAAGGAACTGTGGTTGAGGACCTACACGGCAAAAGGTCCTCGAGGGCATGGGTTTGACTGGTGCAATTCAGTCTCTTCTACTCAGGACGGAGGTGCGCTTCTCACTGGATACACCGATTGTCAGGATGTGATGGATATCCATTTGATCAAAGCAGATTCAGAGGGAAGAGAGGTCTGGTCGAAGACTTTGGGAAAGAAGCCCTTCTATGATTTTGGGAACGCGGTTTGTGAATCGGCCTCTGGTGGCATCATACTTTTGGGAACAACGAAATCCATTGTCGCAAATAAAAAAATCTATAACAACGATATCTGCCTGATCAGGCTGGATTCCGAGGGAAATGTGACCGAAGAGAAAATATTCGGCGGTCCGGATTCGGACTGGGCCAGTGCCCTTGCCCTGACAGGGAATGACGAAATTGTCGTTGCCGGGCACACGGACTCGTCAGGAAGCGGTTTTTTTGATATGCTTCTTTTGAGAGTCCGCTCTAAAAATAATTAGTAAAAAAGGAAGGAGTGAATAAACTTGCCGCCATTCAGTTCTTAATGATAAAAGAACATGAAGTAAGGTATCTTACTGAAATAATGGAAAATTGACTCAAAAGGAGGAACTGAAAAAATGCTATTTCAGAAAAAAGCAATAATAGGGATTATAGTTTTTTTTGCGATTGGAACAGCTAGTTTGGCCACAGATATTCACCAGGCTGCAAAAGATGGTGATCTGGATAAGCTGAAAGCGTTATTAGAAAAAGATCCAGCCTTGGCCAATGCAAGAAATGAGAGTGAAGAGACCGCGCTCCATCAGGCAGCCATGGATGGTCATCTGGTCATCGTGAAATTTTTGATTGAAAAGGGATCGAATGTCAATGCTTCTGATAATCAAAGAAGAACGCCTCTGCACCTGGCTTGCTATGGTGGCTTCAAGGATGTGGCTGAAGAATTGATAATCCATGGGGCCGATCTCGAAGCCAGGGTTACCAATGGAACAACGCCTCTCTATTATGCAGTGCCAGGAGGTCACATAGAGACATTTAAGTTTCTGGTGGATAAGGGAGCCGATATCCAGGCAAAAACAGATGATGGCTCCAGCCTGCTTCATGCAGCTGCCTTGTATGGACAAAAGGATATAGCGAAGCTTTTGATGGGAAAAGGCGTAAATGCTCAAATAAAAAAGGACGATGGTTCCACACCGCTTAATTATGCAGCGTCCCGAGGACATAAAGAAGTCGTTGAAGTGTTAGTAGATGGGGGAGCTGATGTGAATGCTGGAGACGACAGAGGCTTTACCCCTTTGTGCATCTCTGTCTTGCGCGGCCGGAAAGAAGTGGCCGAGATTCTCTTGGCCAGGGGAGCGGACCCGAATAAAAAAAATGAAAGCGGAGCCTCCCCCCTTCATGAAGCAGTTGTAGAGGGTCGTAAAGAGCTTGCCGAACTTTTGATATCTAAAGGTGCAGACATCCATCTAATAGATGATGCCGGACATTGTCCCCTGCACCTGGCTGCCAATCATGGGCATAAAGATGTGGTGGAACTCCTGGTTGCCAAAGGCACGGATGTGAACAATCAAAACAAGAGAGGTGACACCGCCCTCCATGGGGCGGCTTGGATAGGGAATCGGGAGATCGCCGAAATATTGATTGCCGAAGAAGCCCCGGTCAATATCAAAAACAATGAAGGGCGCACCCCCCTTGACAATGCATTAAGGGGAAGCCATACAGAAGTAATTGAGCTGCTTAAGGCCAAAGGAGCATATGGGATGAAAGATTTTCAGAAGAGTCCGAAAAAGATTCTTTCAGGTAAAATCGACAAAAAAGGCTTATCAAAGCCCCTGAAATTTACGATTCTTTACGATAATTATCTTTATCTGGAAGGAACAAAGCCGGATTGGGGGTTTTCTTGCTTGATCGAGGGAGCAGAAAAAACAATCCTTTTTGATACGGGCACCCGGCCGGATATCCTGCTCCACAATGTCGACCACTTGGATGTGGACTTGAAGAAGGTAGAGCAGATCGTGATCAGCCATCATCATCATGATCATATCGGCGGGCTTCCGGCCGTTTTGGAAAAAAACCATGATGTCTCGGTCTACCTGCCCGTTTCTTTTGCCTATGAGATTGTGCGGGGTGTGGAGACCAAAAAGGCTGAAGTCATTAGTGTCGATGAACCTGTTGAAATATGCCCGAACGTCTACTCTACAGGGGAGATGGGCGTCCAGATCAAGGAACAGTCTCTCATCATCAATACGGATAGAGGTTTGGTCATTGTAACAGGGTGTTCCCATCAAGGAATCGTAGAGATCCTCAGGCGGGCAAAGGAACTTTTTGACAGACCAATCCATCTGGTATTTGGAGGATTTCATCTTCGTGGAAAGCCGGATGCCGAGCTGGAAGAAATCATCCGTCATTTTAAAGAGATTGGCGTAGAAAGATGCGGGGCAACCCATTGTACGGGAGATAGGGCGATTGAGCTGTTCAAGAAAGCTTACGAGCAGAATTATGTGCCTATGGGAACAGGAAAGATTCTTGAAATAAACAAAAAAAACAAACTCCCATAGAAAATCCTGTATGAATGCAGATTTCTATATTTAAAGCAGGCTGAATGGGGGGAACGGACATTCCGCCAGCTAGTTACTGAAATTAAAGAATCAGGGAAAGAAGCCCTCGTAGTTGACTTATGAAAAATTGAAGATTTACGGATTTGATCCTAACGCCGTGATTCTCTATGCGTTGGACGTTTTATCGGGAATGAATTAACCGTATTCCACATATTGCTGCTTATGTATTAAAAGTGAACTTTTACATGGTTCATTCCGTCTGTGAACCTGCCCCCTTTTTAGGTCCATTTTCTAAGTTAGTTTTAAAATATGCGGAGGAGGATATGGCTAGGAAGCGATACTCATCAGAGCAGATCATCAGCATGCTTCGTGAGGCGGAAGTACTGCTGAACAAGAAGGAATAAGAAATTCCTTTTTGCGATTGCCAAAAATCTCTCCCCATTCCCTGCAATTTCCACCCACTGACATCCTGAAATGGACTTATCACACCAAAGACGGAAAAATCAAGGACTAAGAAGAGACACAAAACGGCGGAAAGTGCGGAGCAACCAGCTATAAGATAGACATTCTCCCACAAATCGATAGAGAACAAGGGGTGAGGTTCTCAAAACCATTCGCTCCTCTCCCCGGCAGCCATAAAGAGTTCTTGATAGACGATGTGTGGCGGGGGAGGCCTCTCTGGGACAAAGGTGAGCTTGAGTTGGTTGATGATGCGATCGACCACAGCACAGTCTGTGATGAAGGCGATGATGCGCATCTGGCCCTGGCATTGGGTGCATCGGAGTGGGGCCACTTCGTAGACTTTCCGGATCATCTCTGCCCAGGCGCGGCGGGGAATCCTCGGGCTCTTAACCTTGTTATTTCTTTAGAGCGGTTGGGGAAGATTTTGTAAGAAAGGCAAGAGATGCGGTATGCAAAAGTTTCCAACCACCCTTGTAAAATAAAGTAGGCTGCTGGCCATGCAATTAAATTTGAAATAAGTATCCAGCGCAAAAAACTTTTAGATATCAATGTAAAATTATATCCAAAAGAATGGGAAAAAGAGAAAGCGGTGTTGTAATACTTAAAAAAAAGAATTTTAACCTGGATTATTCATACCTTAGGCAATCGACCGGGTTGGTTAGAGAGGCTTTAATAGACTGGTAGCTGACCGTAAGCAACGCGATAATCAAAGCCAGGATTGCGGATAACATAAATGGCCACAAACCGATCTTTGTTCTAAAAGCAAAGTTCTGCAGCCATCTGTTCATCATAAAATACCCGATAGGCCAGGCCACAACGTTTGCCACAAGCACCCATTTGGCAAATTCCTTACTCAGCAAAATTAAGATATTTCCAATAGATGCTCCCAAAACCTTCCGTACTCCGATCTCCTTGGTCCTCTCTTCAGCAGTAAAGGCTGCCAAACCAAAAAGTCCCAGGCAGGCAACGAATATAGAAAGGATAGAGAATATTAAAAAAATATTCCGCATCTTGCCTTCGCTTTCGTAAAGGAGATTGATTTTGTTATCCAAGAAACTGAATTCAAATTGTTCTCCTGGATATGTTTCTCTCCATTTTTGCTGAATAAAATCGATTGTTCCTCTAACATCACCTGGCATAACTCTGACAGAAATGGTGTCAAATCTTTCTGGGGCAAGCATAAGAAGGAAAGGCTCTATGATCCGGTGCAAGGATTTGAAATGGAAATCTTCCACAACCCCAACTATCGTATTTCCCACAAGTTCAGTGGCACTCTCGTACCGATACAATTTTTTTCCGACCGCTTCCTCTGGTTTGTAGCTGATTTCTTTGGAAGCCGCCTGATTGAGGATAACTGCTCCTTGGATATCTGTACTGAATTCTTTTGAGAAATTTCGACCTTGAATGACATTGAATCCATAGGTGTTTACAAATTCATAATCCGTAAGTGTGTAAATAATGGAAAAAACATCATCGGAATCATCCCTCTTGAAGACTGTATCAGAAAACATCGCGCTTCCAGGAATGTTGGAGGAAACGGCGACTGATTTGATCCGGGTATCCTGCGTCAGGGTATTCCGAAAAGCCTCGATGTTCTGACGGATAGTGTTGCTTTCTGCAGGGATGATGACCACATTCTCTTTGTCAAAACCCAAAGACCTGTTCTGTATATATTCCATCTGTCTGAAGATGATGAGCGTTCCTATAATCAAAGTAATGGAGATGACAAATTGGATGACGGCCATTCCTTTTCGAAATGCCGATTTCCCTGTTCCGGAGAGTGCACTTCCTTTCAAAACTCGTGCTGGATGAAAGGCTGTAAGATAGAAAGCAGGGTAAAGTCCAGCCAGCAATCCTGTTATGACTGTAATCCCGATGAGGATAAACCAGTTACCTAAATGGAAAAGCTGGGTAACGGATAAGGCTTTATTCGATACGGTGTTGAAAAGAGGGATAAACAACCTGATCAAGAGAACCGCTAAGACCAGGGCTATGATGGCTAAAAGCACTGATTCACCGATGAACTGCCCCCAGAGTTGCCGTTTAATGGCACCGACAGTTTTTCGGATGCCCACTTCTCTGGCTCTTTTATTGGCACGGGCAGTGGAAAGATTCATAAAATTGATACACGCAATGATCAGAATCAAAAGAGCAATCGCTGAGAAAATATAAACAGAAGGCAAGCTGCCCTGCGGTTCAATTTCAAACTCTTCACTCGGATGAAGATGGATGTCCAGGAGAGGATGCAATTTCAACTGAAACACATCATTGATATCAACGTCAGCACCGACGACAGCAATGAAGTCCGCCGCCATATATTTGGTCCATAGCCCAGGGAATTTATTCTGTAGATCCTCAGCAGAAATTCCCTCCTTTACTAGCACATAGGTGTAAAGAAAATTATTGAACCAGATGCTCAGACGCTCTTCCGAATAGGTCGAGAGAGAGGCAAGCATGTCAAAATGGACATGGGAGTTGTGGGGGATCTCTTCTAAGATTCCTGTGACCTGAAAGTCTGTCAGTGCCTCATTCCAGTCGAGGGTGAGAGACTTACCGATAGCATCTTCAGTTCCAAGGTACTTTAAAGCATTCTCGCGGGTCAATACAATCGAATTGGGTTTGATGAGAGCAGTTTGCGGGTCTCCTGCCTCGAGACGAAAATTAAATATTTCAAAAATAGAGTTGTCTGCAAAAATGAGCCGCTGCTTGCGGAATATATTCCTGTGGTCTTTGACGGACAATTCTCCTATGTCCAAACGAACGAAATTTTCGATTTCTGGATAATCTCTGACCATCGCGGGTCCATATGGTCCTGATGTGACTGGGGCCTGGCCGTGCATGTCTCTGAAATCATACCTTCGCTCTACTCTATAAATTCGTCCTGCATTCTGATGGAATCGGTCATAGCTCAATTCATCCTGCACCCAAAGAAATATCATCAGGCAGGCTGCCATCCCGATGGCTAATCCTAAGAGGTTGATCGAAGAGTACAACCTGTTTCGTAACAGGTTTCGTAACGCTATCTTGATGTAATTTCTTAAAATCTATTCCTCCAGGGAGATCTTAGATTCTTATTATAATTTACGAAAAATAGAGTAGAAGGGTTCCTTTTAACCAACCACTGACAAATCACGTACGATAAACTCCACCCAAAAATTGGAGACATATAAGTTAAAAACTGCATTCCCTATTTCAATCAGCAATAATCATGAGGAATAAGAAATTCCTTTTTACGATGGCCAAAAATTTCTCCCAATTCTCTGCAATTTCCACCCACTGACATCCTGAAATGGACTTATCACACCAAAAACGGAAAGATCAAGGACTAAAAAGAGACATAAAACCGCGGAAAGTGCCGGGCAACCAGCTATAAGATAGACGTTCTCCCTCAAATCGATAGAGAACAAGGGGTGAGGTTCTCAAAACCATTCGCTCCTCTCCTCGGCAGCCATAAAGAGTTCTTAATAGACGATGTGTGGCGGGGGAGGCCTCTCTGCGACAAAGGTGAGCTTGGGCCAGATAGCGTTTCGCTTTGGACAACATTGCAATCCCTTTTCAGGCATAAACTTTCATTCATATCGCAACGCTTCAATCGGATTAGAGCGAGCAGCTTTCCAGGTTTGAATCCAAGTTGTCAAAAGGACCACCAACAGCATGAATAAAGCTGCCATCAGAAAAATAACAAGCGAAAGACGGATCTTATAAGCGAAATTCTGCAGCCACCTGTTCATGGCAAATACGGCCGCTGGCCAAGCAATCAGATTGGCAATCAACACCCAACCCGCCGACTCACGGGAAAGCAGTATCAAGATATTGAATTCAGACGCTCCGTGAACCTTACGAATTCCGATTTCTTTAGTTCTGCGGCTGATGGTGATTGATGTGAGTCCGAAAACTCCCAGACACGCAATGAGAACCGCCAAAACGGATGAATATCCCACGATTCGATTCCACCTCTTTTCTTTGAGATACTGTGCTCCAATAACCTCATCTAGGAAAGAATAGGAAAAAGGCTTGTCTGTCTGTAATTCCTTCCATGCTGATTGTATGTCCGCAAGAATTCTTGATATCTCAGAAGACGACATACGGATCATCATCAACTCAAACCTGTGGGAGGGACTAAAAATATGAACAGCAGGCTTAATTTCTATTCCTTTTCTTAATGTGTGATAATCATTAACAATCCCGATGATTGGAAAAAATGTTCCATTTAATTCAATTCTTTGTCCGATTGGATCGGTTATTTCAAATCTCTTTATCAAGGTTTCATTCACAATCACAGAATAAGGGTCGGCTTGCATTTCCAGCGAAAAATTTCTTCCCTGGAGAAGACCGATGTCAAGGGTTTTGAAATAATTTTCATCGATACGATTAAACCATACGGATTCATATTCTTTATCTCGATATTTAAATTGCAAAAAATAACTTTTTTTCCCATCCAAAGAAGCAAGAGTTCCTGTAATCCCTTTGATCCCGGAGATGTTGGAAAGGCTGTTTTTCAATCGGTCATATATTTTTCCATTGATATTATTAACGATGACTATATTATCCTTATTGAATCCAAGATCTTGATTGACCATGAAATTTATTTGCCGCCCCAGTACTATGGTCGAAATGATTAGGACAATAGACAAAGCAAATTGCAGAATCACCAGAAACCGGGTAAAAAAGTTTTTCCCACTGATTTTCATTTTTCCTCTGAAAATATCCACAGGATGAAACCGCGAAAGAACCATTGCCGGGTAGCTGCCCACACTCAGGCCGAGGATCAAGGTGATTGAGATAAGAACACCCACATTAAGGGGGGAAAAAACAGCGCTCGAATGCAGAGATTTCATAGTCACGCGGTTGAATGCGGGAAGAAACATGCAGGCCAATCCCACACCTATAATAAAAGCCAATCCAGTCAAAACCACTGATTCACTCCAATACTGCTGGATAAGCTGCCGGCGTTCGGCACCTACGACTTTGCGAATCCCGAGTTCAATAAATCGTTTTGCGGCATTTCCGATGGATAGCGTTACAAAATTGATTCCAGCTATAAAAAGGATGATCAAGGCGATCCCTCCCAGAATATAGATCGGAGTTAGGCTCCCGGATCCAGAAGCAAGCGGATCAAAATGAACATCACTCATCCGCTGCAGGCCGAAAGAGATAGGATCGATGTTTTCCGGGGCATTTTTAAACTGCTTGTAGATCTCGCGCTCGAAGTTCGCCGCATAATATTTCTTGGTAAATTCAGGATATCTCTCCTCAATAGTCTCGGCCTGTTTCCCATCAAAGAGTTGGATGTAGGTCTTGCACGACATCCTCAGAGTCTGCCAGTTTGAGAGGCTGTCTGCTCCTCCGAACAGTCTTATACTTTCAAAATTGATCAGCAGATTGAAGGCTATTGTGGAATAAGGAGGGGGATCTTCCGCCACCCCGGATACTACGAAGTCGTTCCTGTAATCGTCTAATATCAAAGTGATGGACCTTCCAATTGGATCCCCCTCCCCAAAATATTTCTCCGCACAGGACTCGGAGAGCACTATGGATGAATAATCGGATAAAACAGAAGCTGCGTTTCCTTGTGTGAGGGGAAAAGAAAACATCTCAAAAAATTCCGCATCGGCCATAATGATTTCCTGTTCTTCAATGAGATCATCAATTTTCACAATGAATTCCCGGGGAAAAACTCTAACATAACGCTTGACCTCAGGAAAATACTCTTTAAGAGCCGGCCCATGCGGCACCTGCACTGCTCCTCCCTGCCACCTCACGCTCCCATCTGGATTGTGAAACCGGATCATGGGACGGTAGATGGAATTGAGATTCTCATGAAACCGGTCATAAGAAAGCTCATCTTTAACAAACAAAAAAATCAAAATTGTGCAGGCCAATCCCATTGACAATCCAAAAATATTGATCGCGGAATGGGATTTATGTCTTTTAATGATTCTAACAGCTATTTTTAGATAATTTCTAAACATAACCATCCTCCAGAAGATTTTGTCCATGATGATTCCAGGGACGGATTCCAAGACTCGGAACCAGTACCAGGACTTTGCTTGCCATCTCGGCTTGCAGTCGATCATGTATCGATAGATTTCATCGATATCATCAGAAAATTCATAAAAATCTTCTCCTTTAAGCAGAAGTTTGAGAAACAAGTGGGGGATAAAAGGGGGATTCTGTTTTTTTGTTTGCATCTACTTGGCTTTCTGTTCAACCGATAGTTCTTTAACTCCATTCCAAAGGGAAGAATGCGCGCTTTTAATCTTTTCCAAAGCAGAGATGCCTTCAGGAGTTAGTTCATAAAAATATTTGCTTCTTCCTCCACGTTCTGACTTGGGCGCACTCGAGATCTTTTTCACATACCCTTTGGCCCTCACCTTCTTCAAAGTTTTGTAGATCACTCCAAAGGGCCATTGTCTGCCGATATCTTTATAGACTTGTTCTCTTATGGTCACTCCATAGGCATTCCCTTCCTGCTTATAAACCGCTAAAAGTATGATTTCTTCAGCTCTGGATAGGAGTATCATATGCAGATCCTTTCATTTGTATGCAAATTGCATTCATATATAAAACGTAACAAATCTCAAAAAGGTTGTCAATAAGGAAGGAATAAGAAATTCCTTTTTACGATGGTCAAAAATCTCTCCCCATTCTCTGCAATTTCCACCCACTGACATCCTGAAATGGGCTTATCACACCAAAAACGGAAAAATCAGGGACTAAGAAGAGACATAAAACGGCGGAAAGTGCCGGGCAACCAGCTATAAGATAGATGTTCTCCCACAAACTCTCGAAACGGGATTCATATTCGGCTAGAAACTGGTCAAAATAATGGAAGAGTACACGGCAGAGCACGGTGCGTTCCGGATGTCGAGGACGGTAAACTCCTGCCATGGCAGGAGATCATGAATCAAGAAACGGGCCAATCCCCTCAGGAAAAGGTTAATCGCTGAAATAACACAGGTTAGCGGAACTGACACTTTGGATTGAAGGTCATACCTGTTAACTTCCGTTGACGCTCAAGATAGAGATATCAAGAAATTGTGAACTGTGATAAGCTCTTTTCTGTGTATGAGTGGGTGTAAATTATGGACTATGGTCAATAATTTATAGCAACCACCAAAAAGAAATTCTTGTCTTTATCTTGGAGCCTTTGATTGCCAAACATCTTCATTTTGAAGAGTATGCCAGGGCTTTCAAATTTATCGAGGATAACCGCGACAGGACCATGAAGGTAATGGTTGATCTCTGAAATCGGTA
>Ga0209636_10007145_pt1 | contig 11393 bp, 11 predicted proteins | sample DeeMarSWOR152_54_FD_187464 | JGI IMG/M metagenome (GOLD analysis project Ga0209636, IMG submission 187464) | Marine sediment microbial communities from White Oak River estuary, North Carolina - WOR-1-52-54 (SPAdes) (version 2) | ecosystem: Environmental > Aquatic > Marine > Intertidal zone >... | reverse complement strand
GACCCGTCCTTTCTTCTGGAACTGCCCGGCTTTATCGAGTACAAGCCTAAATTTATAGCTATAACCATCGAAGGGACTCCTGAGGTGCTCGAGCTTTTGTCACCAGGGGCGCCTTCGTTCGATGCCCGGGTAGCTGCTGCCAGCAAGCTATCTAACATGGGTATAGACATTGTCATTCGCCTCGACCCCGTTTTGGTCCGTTTATTCCAAGCCCTTCACGGCGATTCCTGGTTTGAAAAAATAGCCGGGTTGCTTGATGTCTTCGCCGCGACAGGAGCCAGGCATGTCACCGCCAGCACCGGCCGGCTATCCAGGAAGCGCTCTCCATCGGCCGGTCACGAAGGCACGAGCATATGGCAGCGAATATACAAAGTTATCTACAGCCAGTCGCCACTCGTAGCTAAAAAATTCGAGCAGGACTACATCTACGAGGCACACTGGTCAGGCGGAGGCTATCGCCTGCGCAGGGACTTAAGGCTCGGCTTCCACCGTAAAGTAAAGGAACTGGTGGAAGCCAGGGGAATGACCTATGCCACCTGCCAAGAACTTTCCGCTGAGGAAAGCGATTCCCGGGGCATCCCGCACTGCGAGGGATTACCATTGCCCTTTGCCCGAAAGCAAGCCGATGGTAGGTTCAAGTCCGTTCCAGGTTGCACTGCTAACTGTCATGTCTCTTGCCGGGGGTTATCCAAGCCGCCCTGCGGTCAAGCTGAACTGATAAGCTCTGAGCCGCTGCGTCTCAAAAGACTATGCTTTGAATCAACCCGAGCCTCTTTGGCAGATCGACGATAGAATTAATGGTATTTATTAATGTAGTGGCGGAGTTTATCTCCGCCTTGTGGGCGGGTACAAGACCCGCCCCTACAACTCATAGACTAACGACCCAGAAAACGGATAATCCTCCCAATGTTCAACAATACCATTTCTCACCGGATTATGAACGATGTAATTGGCAACTAGTGTACAATCTTCGTCTCGTCGCAAAAAATGGTCGTAAAAACTTCTCTGCCAAATAGTTCGTCTGTAGCCGTGTTGCCAAGCCAGCTTGGTAGAGCGGCTCTTTATTTCCCTAACAAACTCTATGATGCCTTTCGTTTCCGAAGCGCTTAGCAAAAAATGAGCGTGGTCTGGCATGATGCAATATGCATACAGTGGAATATTATTCTCTTTACATACCGTCCTCAATAAAGCTACGAAATTCTCAGCTAGACTTTGGTGGGAGAAGATTGCCTGTTTTCCCTTGGTAGCTATGGTGACAAAACAAGGTAGGTCAGGAGTTCGGTATATTTCAGAATCCAGGCGAATTTTTTGCCGATGTCTTAGGTTCATTTAGACGCCTTGATAATGTTATCAATACTAATGGGCGGGTACAAGACCCGCCCCTACGGTTTTTTGGGCGATAAATTAACGGAGGCCACGGGAATCACAAGATTTTCGCGGGAGGTTTAATGGTCTGTCAGCTCCACTATGGTGACGCCATAGTCTCCCTCGCCATAATCACCGAGACGATAAGATTTAACCAGAGGATGCTTAGCTAGTGAATCGTGTACGGTATGGCGTAATTTTCCTGTCCCTTTGCCATGAACAATGCGCACAGAGGACAAGCCAGCCATAAAGGCATCGTAGAGATATTGGTCAAGCCGCCATAGGGCTTCATCTACGGTAAGATGGCGTAAACGTAATTCTCTGTCTACTGCTTTCATTATGACTGGATAAACTCCAGACGAAGAATTTCTTCGCTAGCTTCAGTAATTTTCACCCTATCATCAATGCGCCAGCCCACTACCCAGACGATTTGCTGAGGGGAGCAGACGATTGGGATGTGGCCTCGCCAGGAACGAGGTATCTTGGCATCAACCATAAACTCCTGGAGCTTCTTGGGCATGTTCATGCCTAAGGGCTGAAATCTGTCTCCGGGCCGGTGCTGACGGACGAAGAGCTCGGTCCCTGTTTTGTGTAAATCGAAATGGGCAACCAGATTGCTTTGGCGAGTTCCTTCGCTTGTGCTCAGGTCGCCTGGCAATGACCGAGAAGCCACTGGCTCCCGAACTATGCCGGCTATCGCTTTCCATCCCGGGAAGGCTGTCTTACCAGGCACTTTGAGAGGAAATTCGCCTGACAGCGGAGGGAAAGGACATGGCAGAAGCTGAGATTGCCACGCTCTCGCCTGCCAAGCCTTGGCGGGCAGGTCGCTCGCAATGACAGAAGGGGGGCTCGCAATGACAATCTCATTATATCCTCCCTGACAGGTAAGTCCATGGGGCAGAGAGATTCTTTTACCAGCCGGTTTATTTAGCAGGCTCCTTGCCGCTTCAACGTGGCTGGCTTCAATGTCACGAGCATCCCCGGCCAGCCTGGTCACAGCGGCTCTCAATAATTGCCTCTGCAAGGCTATCGGCAAGCTAGCAATCTGTTTCCTATCCAGGTAAATGGCATTATCTTCCTGCCTGGCCACTTCATCCCACAACTCAGAAGCTTGCTGTTCAATGAGGGCATTATTCTCTTTGGCAATATCAGCCAAACGGAGCAGGGCCTGGTCAATGCTCGGATTATACTGTCTGAGCAGAGGCAACAACTGGAGGCGAAGGCGATTTCGGAAGAAGGAAGGCGAAAGGTTGGAGGAATCAATACGCGGGGCAAGCTGATGTTCCTGGCAATAGTCCGTTGTCTCCTCCCTGGTAATATCTAGAAGCGGTCTTATTACTAAGAGATTGCTTCGCTTCGCTCGCAATGACATAAGGGAGTCTGGTGATGACAGGGGAGAGGTGGGCAGTGATATTCTCTGGCTGTCATACGCCATAGGCGAACAAGGTGCTAAGCCGCACAATCCGGTAATTCCCGTTCCCCGTAATATGTGCATCAAAATGGTCTCCACCTGGTCGTCCCTGGTATGACCTATGGCTATTCGATTGGCTCCGACCTCTCTGGCTACCCGGGCAAGAAAGGCATAGCGCAGTTCCCGGGCAGCTTCCTCAATGGAGCACTTTCTTTCAATCCTGTAGGCAGCCACGTCCTGCCTATCAATAGTGATAGGAATGCCCAGCGAGCCAGCTAGGTCGGACATGTATTTGGCGTCAGCTTCGGATTCAACTCCTCGAAGTTGATGGTTGAGATGAGCTATGTGGAGTTTTATCGCCAGTCTTTTCCGCCATTTTGCCAGGACATGGAGTAAACACACTGAATCAGCACCACCTGAGACGCCGACAACCACTATCTCCTTAGGTGAAATCAAGCTATACCGCTGGATAAAATTTATGACTTTTGAGTCCAGTTTAATCTTGTTCATAGGAATTACTTCTCTGTTTTGCCCCTCGCAACTCTAAATAAACCCAAATGTCAAAATCCAAATGACAATTCAAACCCAAATGCTTAAATACCAAGATTATTCCTCTTTGTCATTTGTTATTGCTATTTGCTTTGCTCCTCGCAGCTAACACTAATAGGAGGTATCGTTAAATGTCAGCAAGCGGGCTCCGTAATCCCGGAACTCAAGAATACTTACTCCACCAGGGTCTAATTTGAATCTGGTAAAGTAGTCCAGAGGCAAATCTAAAGCTTTGAGAATGATGGCTAAGGTAACGAAATAGTGACTGACTACTATCACCGTAGTGTCTTTGCTGTGCTCAGGACTAGTTTTATGCCCTTCTAGCAGACGTTCAACAGCCTTCCAGGCTCTCTGTTGCAATTCAACAAGACTTTCCCCGTTGGGTAATTTCATTGCCCCCCCGTTTTGCCACCATTGCATTAAAAACTGGCTGAACGTGGTAGTCAAATTTGAAACGGGCATGCCTTCCAGTTCACCAACTTTGAGTTCTCTAAGCCCTTGATCAACCTCTACGGGCAACTGGTGGTGGCTAGCTATGACTTCGGCTGTAGCTATAGCTCGCTGCAAAGGACTGGAGAGTATGGCAGCGATGGGCTCGTTCTTAAGGAAAGCTGCTACCTTCCTGGCTTGCTCCGATCCGGTATCATTCAGTTCGATATCGCTATCGCCTCCCTGGACACGCCTCTCCTTATTCCAATAAGTTTCGCCATGCCTAACTAAAATAAGCTTCAAAAGGCCTCCTTAGATTGCCTCGCTTCGCTGACAGCGAGAAATATAATTATGAGCTAGTTTTACCCTCTCATTATATGTGGGATGGTCATAAAATAGAAGTTTTGCCCACTGGCCAGGTTCGGCTTCGCTTAGATTCTGGTCGGTCAGCTTAGTCATCAAAGCGACAAAGGCGTGGGGGTTATTGCTTAACGCCAATGCAGTCTCGTCTGCCGCTATTTCTATGCGACGATTATACCAATTAAGTGCTGGTTGTGACACCAAGATAAGCATGGCTAGAACGAGAATTAGCCAGGGAAGGCCAGCGATATCACTTATTCCCTGGAGGGAAAATAATAGCACTCCAGTACTCAGGGCTAGATTGGCCAGATAAAAGGCTAACAAAAAGGTGGCTGCCTGGATTCCTATAAGCTTAGGAATATCATGGTGGAGACGATGTCCTAGCTCATGAGCCAGAGTTACCTCTATTTCATCCCATGAATATCCTTGGAGCAAAGTATCGCTGAAGATAATACGTCTAGATTTGCCCCAGCCGCTTAGCATGGCATTGGCTGTAGTGGCCTTGCTGCTTAAATCCATGGTAAGGCACTCTTCAATATCAACTCCAACCTTCCTGGCTAAATTTACCAATTTCTCTTTGAGCCCTCCTTCTTCTAAGGGCTTTAATTTAAAGAATAGAGGTATAAGGAAGGTGGGCGTTAGCCAGGTAAGGATTAAGCTGACTAAGAACATAATCAAGGCAGCTGCTAGCCACCACAGCGCCGGGAGATGCCCTATGAGCCAGTAAACGATTATAACCAGACATAAGCCTAGCAATAATTCCAGCCCTGAAGCCTTAACCTTGTCCCTGAGCCAGCTTGCCAGGTCTTGCTTTGATAAGCCGTAACGATGGGGCAAGACAAAATCGTAGTAATAGCCTAATGGTGCCACTATCACCCCATAGCCTGCTGCCAGGGTTAGCAGATACAGGGCTGCTGACCATGGAGAAGGGAAAGCTAAAAGGCTCGCCAGTGTAGTTGAGGCGGGGGTGACAAGAAGGACTAGTAATAGGATCAACCCTATTCCGAGTTTGAGAAATGAGCCGCGCCGCAGGAGCTTATTATATTCTCGTGCTTTTTGCTGGCGGGCTGGGTCAGGGACAATTTTCCTTGACTTTTCGAGGTCTTCCCCCAAAATTACACCATGTTGCGATAGGGTAAACTCAAGCTCCCCTCCGACTTACGATGAAGCAACGCTCTTCTCCCTGGTTACTATGACCTTCGATATCTTCATTCCACGCATTTCAGTGATAACAAACTTCAGGTTCTGGTACTTGAATTGCTCTCCCTGATTTGGTATTCGACCAAGGTGGCTGAGAATGAAGCCGGCCACAGTCTCATAATCACCGCTGGGCAAATTCAGCTCCAATTCCTCGTTAGCTTCCTCAATTCTGAATCCTCCATCCAGTTGAAAGGTGCTGTCGCCAGTTACAACGAAGTCCCTTCCTTTACCGGTTAGCTCATCGCGAATATCACCGACAATCTCCTCAGTTAGCTGTCCGAGGGTAACCATTCCCGCAATTCCCCCAAACTCGTCGACAACGATTGCCGCATGGTGACCACCGTCTCGCATCTCAGCCAGAAGATCCCCTAGACGTTTGCCTTCAGGTACAAAATAGGCAGGGCGCATCAAATCATCTATGACGCTATCTCTGCCGTGAGCTCCATCGGTTAACTTCATCAGCACATCCTTGGCATGCAACATACCCACCACGTTATCGGTATTATCCTTATATACGGGGAAACGGCTATATCGTCCTTGGGTATAGAGATTCATGAAATCATTTAGCTTCGTCCCTTGCTCCACCCAGGTAATTTCTGTTCTGGGGACCATTATCTTACTCACTGGGCGGTCGGTAAACTCAAACACCTTGTGTAACATCTCTGCCTCATCTTGTTCTACCACGCCTTCGCTTTCCCCGGCACTTATTGCCGAAAGTATCTCGCCCTCGCTGATCAATTTTTTGTCCTCCTCAGATACGGTTACTATCCTGGTAAGGCTTAACCCGATCCGCTCCAGGGCCAGGATAAGGGGGTAAAAACACAACTCTACTACCTTTAAGGGATTAGCGTAGATTAAGGATAGCCGCTGGGCGTGATGCACAGCGAAAGTCTTGGGAATAACTTCTCCAAAGACCAAAATTAGCGCTGTCACTCCGAAGATGGCTATGATTGGTCCCTTCACTGCACCAAAAGCCGCCACGGCTATGATAGTGCCCAGTGTAGCGGCAGCGATATTTACCAGATTATTACCTAGAAGGACGGTAGCCAGCATTCTCTCGGGCTTATCAGCAACTTTGGCCAGCTTTTCTGCTCCTTTAACGCCGCTTTCCACCAGATATCTTATGCGAAGCTTGGGTAGAGCGATGAAAGCTGACTCAGCACTGGAAAAGAAAGCTGAAAGGGCCAAGCAAACCAGGAAGGCTAATAAAAGCCAACTATCGGCGGCATCCACCTATTACCACCCCCTGGATCCCCTCCCCAACCAAATTAACCATCTTGCTTCCATTAACTTTTGCTGCAATCTATTCTATATGTATATAAATTATGATAGCATTAGCTGACAAACCTGTCAAAACACAACTTTTAAACGAGCCTCGGAGAGTGATAAGCTCCACGTTTTCCGTTATACTTACGGGGATGGACAAAATGTTACTGGTGGACAAGCCTAAAGGGCTTACATCCTCCCGAGTGGTAGAACGGATAAGAAAGAAGTTCAACGTGAAGGCTGGTCATACGGGGACATTAGACCCCCTAGCTACAGGGCTTCTGGTTGTTCTCACCGGCAAGTACACGAAAAACGCCTCTTTATTCCTTAAGCTGGACAAGGCTTACGAGGTTAAGGCTATTCTTGGTGTCGAGACAGACACCTTTGACTCTGAAGGAAAGGTTTTACGGCGAAGCGATAACAAAGTAACTAGAGAAGAATTGGGAAGGGTCTTGAAGGAATTTCATGGTGATATTTGGCAGACCCCTCCACCATTTTCAGCTAAAAAAATGGCGGGGCGAAAAGCTTACGAACTAGCCAGAAAGGGTATCAGCGTGGATATACCACCTAAAGAGGTAAGCATTTATTCCTTGGAGCTCCAGGAATTCCAGTTTCCCTATTTCGCTTTCGCTTGCGAGGTGTCTTCGGGATTTTACGTTAGAAGTCTTGCCCATGATATCGGAGAGAAACTCGGGGTGGGCGCTACTGTAGTGGAAGTTCGCCGCACTAGAGTGGGCCCTTATCGTGTGGAACAAGCTAAATGCTTGGACGAGCTCCTGGGCTAGAAAAGTTGCCTTGACTTCTCCGTTCTAACCAGGCCGAATCATTATTTTTCGGTTAGATTTTTGATGGTTCAAATCGAGAGGATTAAGGTGAGGGTGAAATCCCCTTCCCTCTTTCAGCCTGCCAAATCGAAGGGCGAGGCTGAAGCATCGCGCTACGAAAAAATAACAAATGTGGCTGCGAGGTCGCCGGGAATGGACGCTGCCCCCATTTCTTGCTATATTGGAATTTTATGTTTAACGTAATTCCTTCTGGCAGTGTTTGTTCAGCTTCGGGATTTCTGGCTGGGGCGGTGCATGCTGGAATAAAAAGCGAAGATGAGCTTGATTTAGCTATTCTTTGCTCTGAAGTGCCCTGCAAAGCTGCCGGCGTTTTTACTAGCAACCAGGTTAAATCAGCTCCAGTTATTTTATCACAGAGGCATATAGCAAAAGGGCGAGCGCAGGCCGTAGTGGTAAATTCCGGTTGTGCCAATGCTTGCCTGGGTGGGCAAGGTCTGGCAGATGCCCGGGAAATGGCAAATCTAGCAGCAGCCAAGCTAGGCATATCTCCTGAGGAAGTCCTGGTCGCCAGTACCGGTATCATTGGCCTGCCCTTGCCCATGGATAAAATCAGGGCCGGAATTCCTAGGATAAAGCCAACCAGAGAAGGTGGTCACGATTTTTGCCGGGCAATAATGACCACGGATACCAGACCCAAAGAAATGGCCGTCCAGCTAGATTCAAAAAGAACCGAATTCACCATTGGCGGGGTGGCTAAGGGGATAGGTATGATTCATCCCGATCTGGCCACCATGCTTTGTTTTATCACCACCGATGCTGTGGTGAGTGCTGATTTCCTGCCAGCAGCATTACACACAGCAGTGGACTGCTCTTTCAACATGATAAGTATTGATGGCGATACCAGCCCCAACGATTGTGCATTCTTATTGGCCAACGGCTTAGCTGGTAACGAAGCTATTGACTTTGATAATGGCGGCGATTTCCAAGAAGCCTTAACCGCAGTTTGCACTCATCTGGCTAAGTCTATGGCTCGGGATGGAGAGGGAGCCACAAAGCTTATTGAAGTCATGGTAGAAAGGGCGGAAGACCAGGCTGGGGCTCGCCAGGCGGCTCGAACTATCGCTGGTTCACCGCTGGTGAAAGCAGCCATGAATGGCAACGACCCCAACTGGGGGCGTATCGTTGCTGCCCTGGGGCGAAGCAAAGCAAAGGTGAGAGAAGACAGATTGGATGTCTATTTGAATGATGTTTGTGTCATGAAGCAGGGTTGCCCCACCCCCTTTAACAAAGAAGAGATGAAATCGGCTTTGAGCAACAGCGATAATGTGCTCATAAGGCTATGCCTGCATTTAGGGGACGGCAAAGCTACTGCCTGGGGCTGCGACCTCTCTGAGGAATATGTTAGGATAAATAGCAGGTATACCACATAATGCGAAAGGGAATCATTGTAGTCAAGATTGGTGGCAGTACCCTGGGTAACCATGACACTACCTTGGAAGACCTGGTGGAGCTTCAGAAACGGGGTAAGTCCTTGGTAGTGGTTCATGGCGGCGCCAGGGTGACTTCTGAGTGGCAGGCCCGCCTGGGCATTCCCAGCAGCTTTGTAAATGGGTTGAGGGTCACCGATGCCGAGACCCTGAAGGTGGTGGCTGCAGCATTGGGTGGGCTGGTTAACAAGGAACTGGTAGTGGCTATCCAGGCCCTGGGGGGAAAGGCGGTAAGCTTAAGTGGCTGCGACGGCAATTTGCTCTGGGCAAGCATCAAGAGCCCCGAGCTGGGCTATGTCGGCGAAATTGTCGCTGTTGACCCCACTCCGGTGAAGCTGTTGCTGGATGCCGGCTATATGCCAGTGGTCTCACCGGTGAGTTTCGGCTCCGTTGAAGGCCGGACGATGCTGCTCAATGTTAATGGGGATAATGCGGCCGGGGAAATTGCCGCGGCGTTAGCGGCAGAAAAACTCGTATTCCTGACCGACGTAGATGGTATTCACGATGGGTCGGGGAGGGCGATTACCAGGCTCAACCTGGATGAGGCCAAGGATATGCTTGCCTCCGGAGTAGCTTCAGGGGGCATGGTGCCTAAAATAGAAGCCAGCCTCAAAGCCCTGACTACCACGGAGGTCGTGCGCATCATAGATGGCAAAACGTCCCATGCCTTACTCTATGACATTATCGGACAGGCTCAGCAAACTAAACAAGGAGGTACAACAATTGTCCCAGAATAATTGGCCAGAGTTGGAGCAGAAGCTATTCCTGAGAACGGGGAATAGAGTCCCTGTGACTCTGGTTCGCGGTAAAGGGGTTTTGGCCTGGGATGACCAGGGCCGAGAGTATCTCGACTTTGTCGGCGGCTGGGCAGTAAATAGCCTGGGGCATTGCCCTCCGGTAGTAGTCGAGGCCCTGGAAAAGCAAGCTAAAACCCTGATCCAGGCGTCGAACCAGTTCTATACCATCCCGCAGATAGAGCTGGCCCAGCTTCTAATTGGGCATAGCTGTCTTGATAGAGTTTTCTTTTGCAACAGCGGCGCTGAAGCTAACGAAGGGGCAGTGAAACTAGCTCGCAGGTATGGAAAGCTTCGACTCAACGGTGCCTGCGAGGTCATTACTACCTATAGTTCTTTTCATGGGCGGACTCTGGCTATGACTGCCGCCACAGGACAAAGTAAGTTTCAGGAGCCCTACATACCTCTGCCTGAGGGCTTTGTCAACGTGGAATATAACAATGTCGAGGCGGTCAAGCGGGCGACCAGTAAGCAAACCTGTGCTGTAATATTGGAGCCAGTCCAGGGAGAAGGCGGGGTTAATGTCCCCGATGTTGACTATCTCAAAAAAGTACAAAGCTGGTGTCGGGAAAAGGGAATTCTTTTTATTCTGGATGAAATCCAGACGGGCATCGGTCGGACGGGAACCCTCTTCGCCTATGAGCAGTATGGGGTCGAACCGGACATAATGACCTTGGCCAAGGGACTGGGCAGTGGTGTGCCCATTGGCGCCCTCCTAGCCAAAGAAAATGTCTCCGTTTTTTCTCCAGGCGAGCATGGCTCTACGTTCGGTGGCAACCCACTGGTCTGTGCCGCCGCTCATGCCACCCTGAAATACATCGTCGACAACGACATACCGGGAAAGGTTAAACGAGTAGGGGATTATTTTATGACCGGGCTGGAAAGCCTGAAGCAGCAGTTTGATTTTATCGCAGAGGTGAGAGGTCGGGGACTTCTCATAGCTTTAGAATTTAACCAGGAAATCGCTGAGGATTTGGTACTGACTTGCCTCGATAGAGGCTTATTGGTTAACAAGGTGAAACCGAATGCCCTGCGCTTTATGCCTCCCCTTATCATCACCGAAAAGGAGGTAGACAGGGCGATAGGCATCTTGAGAGATGCATTAAAAGAGATACAAAATGCTAAACAATAGAAAATTAAAAATCAAAGGTCAAAAATCAAAATGACAACTCAAAATGCAAAAATTTTTAACTCTTGCTCTGTCATTTTGCACTTTTATTTTTGCACTTTGAATTTTGAAAGGGCTTATTTAGAGTTTAGATACTAGGATTTCTCCCAAGGAGGTTAGAAATGTCAGACAAGGTAGTATTGGCTTACAGCGGCGGTCTGGATACATCCGTGGCCATAAAGTGGCTTGAAGAAAGATATAACTCGAAGGTCGTCACCCTCACCGTGGACATAGGCAATGTCCCCGACCTCGAGGCTATTAGACAAAAAGCACTTAAAGTCGGAGCCATAAAAGCGCTGGTAGTCGATGCCAGAGAATCCTTTATTAAGTCGTTTGTGTTCCCCGCCCTTCAAGCCGATGCTGTTTATGAGGGGCAATATCCCTTAGCCACAGCCCTGGGGCGTCCTCTCATCGCCCGACTCCTGGTGGAAACAGCTAAGAGGGAAAAGGCGACAATGGTTGCTCACGGCTGCACCGGCAAGGGCAATGACCAGGTGAGGATTGATGTAAGCGTAGCCGCTCTAGCCCCCGAACTAAAAGTAATAGCCCCGGCTCGGGAATGGAATATGACCCGTGAGC
>Ga0209636_10007144_pt1 | contig 11394 bp, 5 predicted proteins | sample DeeMarSWOR152_54_FD_187464 | JGI IMG/M metagenome (GOLD analysis project Ga0209636, IMG submission 187464) | Marine sediment microbial communities from White Oak River estuary, North Carolina - WOR-1-52-54 (SPAdes) (version 2) | ecosystem: Environmental > Aquatic > Marine > Intertidal zone >... | reverse complement strand
AGTAGGGGGTCGAACTGTTGTGATTAACGGCGAAGTCACCCCAGTTTTCTTACTTGAGCGAAAAATCCAAGAACTACTCTGTTGAAATTATTAATTTAAGATGATGCCACTTAATGGAGATAATTACAAAGACCACTAGTTTCCTCCTTTATCTTCCACATAAAATCCTGTACAGAAATCAGGAACATCTTCACTTGATACGCTACCAAAACTTTAATTATTCCCTAGATTTTATCTTCTTAGTTTATTCTTATTTTTTGGTTGGACTCATCTTGTTGAATCACTCTCCCGTAATTCGAAGTTTTATTCCTTATCTCCTGCTTATATCGTCATTTATACTTGTCATCATTCTTTCTGGTTGCATTCAACCTTTGGACCAACAACAGACTCAGGAAAACATTCCTCCTACCGCTCCTGAGGTTTTTATCAAACCAGATCCTGCGTACAGTAATACCTCCCTCACATGTATTATTATAGTCCCAAGTTATGATGCGAATAACGATACTGTTTCATATAATTATGAATGGTTCCTGAATGAAAGCTTTACGGGTTTAATAAGCGACTCTGTGTTATCAACGCTTACTTCCGTCGGAGATGTATGGACATGTGTGGTTACTCCCTATGATGGGACTGATTACGGCCCTCCAGGGAACGATACCATTATGATTTCACAAGTTGAAGAACCTGCACCTGAAAATACCCCTCCATCGGCTCCTACGGTCCTTATTGAACCTGATCCTGCATATTGTAATGATACGCTTACATGCATAATCCTTATTTCGAGCTATGATGCGGATAATGACACTGTCACCTATTTTTATGAGTGGTTTCGGAATGGGAGTACAACTGGTTTGATGGAGGAGACAGTTTCTCCTACTCAGACTTCAATTGGAGATGAATGGACATGTGTGATCACCCCGTATGATGGGACTGATTATGGCTCTCCAGGGAACGATACTATTGTGATTTCACAAGTTGAAGAACCTGAAAACACCCCTCCGACTGCTCCAGTTGTCCTTATCTCTCCTGACCCAGTTTATAGTAACGATACGCTTATGTGCATCATCACAAGTCCCAGCAATGACATTGATAATGATACTATTAGTTACGTCATCGCGTGGTATTGCAACGAGGAATTAATTTACCAAAATGTCTGGGTTATTTTAGCCAATGACACCTCGGTAATGGACGTTTGGAAATGTGTGGTTACTCCTTATGATGGGAGCGATTTTGGGCCTTCTGGAAATGACAGCATTACAATTAAGGTCTTTGTTTCTGGTACTTATACTCTCAATCCGTCTATCTCTTATACATGTGCTTATGGTTTGGTTGATTTACAATATACGCAGTTTACCTTTGTAGACGATGATACAACCCTGGTTATCCATCCAGCTATGAATGCTGAAGGTTATATGACGGGTTCTTCGGCATTAAATGGTAATATCTACGCTAGTTATTATTCACCTGGATCCTGTTCTTATCTGTTCACCTTACAGGGGAACTTTATTGATAATGAAACCTGGCAGGCCGTATTTACAGTAGAATTTACAGGTAGCACATGTTTTGATTGTTATTCTCAATCGTGGGAAATCACAGGAACCAGAGTATGAGCAATTCCTCAATCCAGTGAGAGCTGCTGAATTATTTACAGCACAGAATCTTAATTTGAAGATTTATCCTTGAAAATCGGTGACTTAGGAATGTTTTTTTCTTCTCTTGTTTGTAAATAGATATAATACTGCTATTATTACGAATGTAGTGAAAGAGAACCCTGGAGAAGATATAGAAGAAGTGATCGAAGATGTGCTAAAACTTGGAGTGGTTGTCAGATCTGCTGTAGATGTTGAGACTGAGGTTGTATCTGTAGGAATGGTTGTACTTGGTGGAATATCAATCGTGAACCAAATAACTGGGGATGCACCCATATTTCCAATAGTATCGTTTGCGAAGATAATTATTCTATGAGAGCCTTCTGAAACTTTTGCTATTATCAAGCTTTCCGCTATCGTAATATTTTCAGCACTATCGAGAGAATAGCCAATCCAAGAGGTAGGTTCGTTAACCGTAAAGTTCAACCAAATATCACTCTCTGAATAGGTAATATTTGATGGGTGAGTAAGAATTATCGTGGGAGAATTCGTATCTATAGTGAACCAAATAAGTGCTGAATGCCCTATATTTCCTTCTGAATCATTTGCATAAACAATAATGGAATGGTTTCCCTCTGTAAGCGAGTTTAACGAAATATTTCCTGTGATAGTTATATTAGAAGTGCCATCAAGAGAATAACCAATCCAGCAGGTAGGTTCATTAACCGTAAAGTTTAACCAAATGTTTTTTGTAGAATATGTGATGTTAGTAGGATTAATCATCAAAATACTGGGTGAAGAGGTATCAATAACTGTGACTCTTACCATATCAGTCGCATTGTTCCCATCTTCATCATAAACTGCGCAAACATATATGAATATTCCTACATTCAAACCTTTTATGTCTATAACGATTTTATCACCCGTCCATGATCCATTGTCTATTAAAGTATCATTTTTGGTCACATTATAGAAATAAGGGTTATCGTCGGTAGGGCTCCACGTGATATTTTGGTCTATTACCCCTTTTTCATAAGTAATATTATCAGGACTATCGATGACTGGACCTTGAAGAGTTATCACACCTATTGTATCAGGAACACTAGCAATAAAGCCATCACTGACGGTTAGATTGAAAACATACTCACCTATTAAATCTGGGATTAAGCTAGGGCTAGGAGATAACGTGTCATCTAGTAGTGCAGTGCTTCCTATAGGATTTGAAATAATTTCCCAGTTATAAAACAATTCATCTTCATCTAAATCATAACTTCTGCTCGCATCTAGATTTATGGTATTTCCAAGAAGGATTGTATGATTAGCACCTGCATCAGCAATAGGTGCCCGATTCTGTTTGCGATTTATTAAGGGATAATTGTCGCTATTGTCTCCTCCAGGAATATTATATGGACTATCACCTATTCCGTCACCGTCATTATCAATATCACCATAATCTGACCAATAATTCCCTCCAGAAGGGTAGCTATTATCCCAATAATTTACACAACTATCGTTAACGTTTTGCCAATTGTCAAGAATGTTATTATGATAAATGGAATTGTTGTGTGACTCATCATAAATCCATATACCATATTGCGTGCTATTTGCAATTGTATTATTCTTAATTATATTCCCCTGAGATTGATCTCTTATAATAACACCATAAGAATTATTATTATATATGTTATTCTTGATTTTATTACCATTTGCTTGCTGAAAAATCATACCTGCAAAAAATGTTGAGTTAGAAACAATATTATTCGTGAATATATTATCATTAACTAAAGAAAGATAAAAGCCATACCTAGAGGAGTTATATATTATGTTATTTGAAAAAAAATTGTTGTTAGAACCACTGCGAATATACATACCATAATCGCTATTAATGATCGAGTTGTTACAAAGACTATTATCTATTCCAAAAGTTAGGTAAACACCAATGTTTAATGTATCCCCAAAATTCCCAATGATATTGCATTTAGAAATGTTACAATCATCACCCGTGATATAAATTCCATAATGTTGAAATCCTTTATGATGTATTGTGAAGTTTGAGATTGTTATAGCGTCAGCATTTATTGATACTACATGACTAGAATCATTAGTTATTATAGTATCTTGATTACTCTCACCGATTATTGTTAAATTGTTTTTATTAATGAGAATACTTTCAGTATAAATCCCGTTGGAAACAATAATAATGTCCTCCGAAGTAGCTGCATCAATTGCTGCTTGAATGGTTTTATAATCACCCTCAGGACCAACATACCATATAGTTCCCCCTCCTCTAACCTTAGTAATTGATAAAAAAGAATTCTCCGTTCCTGAAATAAAGGAATTAAACATTATAAGACAAATAACAATTATAAATAGATGTTTTTTACTCCACATTATTTCATCTTCTTCGTCAGATTGAAATCCTTGAAGTGTTTAGTTGAAATTTTAATCATCAATTATAGGAGAAGTTACTCGTTTCTCTTTAGCTTTTAAATTTATAAAATAGTACTATTGACAGAAAATCATTGCTAAAAATCAACAAACGTAGAAAATCATATTAGAGACTTAAATGACTCACTGATTTGTTTTAGTGATCAGTTATAGAATTCTGAACTTCAAGTTCAGATGGTATATCGGATCTGAGTGTCTCGAATGTAGATCGATATTTCTGCTGATAGTTTTGTTAAAAGTGTATGAGCTTGAGCAGTTAACCCCAGTCTAGTTATTATATTGAGAGCAAGACTATTTAATAGATCTGTCACGAAAAATTCATTTAAAATAGTTTCTAACCAGTGTAAGAAGAAAAGCTGGAAAGGGGGGATCTTATTAGAAGTAAACCAAACAGCATTTCTGTGTTCCATTTTATATAATTGCCTCATCATATGTAATCGCAGCAAACGGTTTTTCCCAAAATGAGTGTGATAATCTTGAGCATGTTCAAGATATCTTTGTTGAAGATTTGAAAGCTCAATATTCAATTCACCTGCTATTCCCCTTACAACATCAGATATCTTGAAACGAATTAAATATGCTTGTTCGATGGAATCAAGTAGGCTTCGGAAAAGTTTTTTTAAGTCATGAATTGCTTCACTGGTTGAATCAGCATTATTTTGATAAATACATCCTCCAAATAAAATAAGGGGCTCGCGATCAGGAAATTGATTTTGATAATATAAAAAAGTTCTTGGTTCTTCAATGATACCCATCTTGCTCAATTTTTACTCCTTACTTATACTTTTGAAGCTATCTAAATAATTCATTAGCAATTTTCCAGATTATGAGAAAATAATTCGTTTTTCAGAATAAAATGCTAAAAAAGGAGTTAAACGATTATATATAGATAGGTATATCGAGAAGGCATTAACCTATCCAACGATCAACGATATTGTTTGACTTTTCTACTCTTCAGGTTCAAGAATCTTGATTCTTCCTCAAATACACATAACTTGGGTTATTTTTCTCTCTTTCATTAATGTATAATAAAATTAAATTCATAGTAAAAAGATATATTAATTAAATATTATATATAAAACTACTTATATAATAAATTCTAGATTACTAAGAAATGACACATTTCTAGAATATTTGACACAATATCATATCTTTGTGTTTTATTAAACATCACACATCTAACAAATTCAAAATACTATTTCATACACGAATTGAGAAATTTTGGAGTATTATTGGTGGATCAGCACAATAATATTATTTCGTCTCTTGTAGTTATCATTACTTTATCTTGCATTATATTGTTCTATTTCTCGTTTTATTCTGGGGTTAAAGAAGAAGTAAGTAGTTACCTAAATCTTTCTTTAAGAAATTTGGGAGATGTAAAAAACAATGGATCTTTTTCTTATTCATTTCCAATTGATAGGGATTTTTTGTCGAAAGAGGCTAAAAAAGATGGAATAAATTATAAATTAGAAAATGAATCCAATTTAATTGTACTAAAACCAAATGGTAATGGTAATAAATCCGAAATTCCTTCAGAAACACCTATCGGTGGAATTCATTGGCAATTGGTATCAGATAACAATGATAGTAGTTACATAATTGAGAATATAGCAACAGCAACATCCTTTACGGATACATATCAAGTCCAAAATGTAAGTAGTATCCCGGGTGTAATTCTTTCCGTATCTGTAAATGTCCGTGCTCGTACAAGTATAGCTTTTTCTAATGGACGAGTAATGACGATATTACGTACATATGATAATGAATATATAGGATCTACAAATGAGCCCACAGATAATTGGAAAAACTATTCGGATATCTTTTTCTCCAATCCCATTACTTTGTCAAATTGGACATGGAGTGAAGTAAATTCAATGGAGGTCGGAGTAACATTACGAGCATTACCACAACAAAATAGAGAATGTTGGTGTTCTGAAGTTTGGGTAGAGGTCAATTATACCCAAATAGACGATAATATTCCTCCCATGGTTAATGATTTTGGAATAAATGATTATGGTAATGGTAGTGGAACTTTTTGGGCAGATATTAAAGACCCCCTATCAGGTGTGGAAACAGTATTAATCTCAATTAATGGGTCTGAATATTCGATGATTAATAACGGATCTCATTGGATTTATCCTGTTTTAGGCGAATATAATGCTTGTTATGATTATCAGATAACGAATTCTTCGGATTTAAGTGGAAATTATCTCAACTCCACTTCCAATATTAAGGGTTATACTTTCAACAAAGATATTGTTAATCCAAAAGTAGGATTACCTGTTTATGATCCAGAGTTTGGAAATAATGGAACCTTCAGGGTAAATGTAACTGATTCTTGGGGAGAAATTGACATTGTCTTGGTAAGTATTACTGAATCTCAAGGAGTTCCCAAAAATGATCTCTGGACTGTAATGGTTCACACTGACACTGAGTTCATTACTGATAACTTATTAATAGATAAAGGTAGTTTTAAATATGTTATTATCGCAAATGATACGGCTGGAAATTTAAATTCATCCGTTGAAATGAGTTCCAATTCTCCAAATCATATTCCTGAAATATTTGATTTATTTCTTTCGAGGGACCAGGATAATCGAAATTTTTCTATTGATAGCAATTGTACCCTATATGCACATTATTCATTTTTTGATATTGATAATGATAGCGAAATAGGAAGTGAAATCCGTTGGTATAGGAATGGGATTATACAACCAGCTCATAACAATTCCTTCCAAATCTCATCTACTTATCTTTTGAAAAATGATGTGTGGTATGTCACCGTTAAACCAAAAGATGGTCAAAACTTTGGGTTTTTACAAGTGTCTGATTTAATTACAGTGAGGAATATTCACCCCTTTGTAAACAATTATTACTATGTCTTTGAAATGAATCAAAGTCAAGTTTTACCAGATCTCAGATCAAATTTAGCTACTCAGATATTTTTTGTAGAAGATGAAAACATTTCCATTTCCTATAAGTTTGAAGATTATGATGAACCTATCGATTTTGATCAATCAAAGATTCAATGGTTTTATCAATCTAATTCTGGTCCATGGGTCGAAGCTATTCCTTATCAAAACAAAACTTACATACCCTCATCTGTAACATCATCAGGAGATTATTGGAAATGCATTCTTACTCCCTTTGATGGCATGGATATTGGCAGAAGTGTGGATTTTGGAGTGATATATATCGAAAGCCGCCCTACTATCTTAATGTACTCAGTGTCATCTGTTATTGTTAACAATATAGGATTATATTATAATGAAGGTAATTATGAGTTTCAAATAGTAGCTAACAATCTTAGACCAATTAGTAGTGTGGAATTTCTAATTAATGATACCTATAATAGTCCTTATTACGCAATAAAAAGCAATGAAAACGATTCTAACTGGATTCTAGATTACAGAATACCACTTGAAGAATTTCAAGAAGTTTTTTTGAATAATGTTCTTACATCAGAAGTTAGAGTTTGTAGTTTAGTTGAATATGAAGGCAAAGAATTTACAATATACGCTAAATGTATATTTTCTATTACTATTGAAGATGAAACTCCCCCACGGGTTGTAGGAACCCCCATTTTCGAATTAAATGATGAAGTGAATCCAAGTTCTATTACATTTTATACAAATGTCGTAGACTATGGTTCTGAAATTACAAATGTATCCCTCTATTACTATTATAAAAGAGTCACTGAAAATGAGAAGAGTATCAGTGGGGGAGGAGCAGGTTATCAACAAGAAAATAAACCAAGTTGGAATATTGCTGATATGTCCTTTTTATCATTTGACGCGACCAATAAAATTCACACTTATTCTGTTACTGTTCCATTTAATTATAATGGGTCATCCAGAGCAATAATTTTCTATATTGAAACTACTGATAGTAGCGGAAACAAAGGGATTACGTATGATGTAACCAATAATCCTGAGATGATAAGAGAAATACGTTTTGTCCATCTACCCGTAGAATTTGATCCTTCTATAATGATAATATTTTTTGCCGTTGGAATTTTGTTGTCATTTTTTGGATCAATTGTCTACACGAAATTCATCAGGAAACCTGAAATTATAGGATTTGATAAAGAATTAGTTATTACCAAGATTTCTGAAATCAAAGAAGTAGAAATACTGGAAATACTAGATGTTCATACTTTAGGAGTGGTTACTTCTTTTTTTGATCAACTTCATGGTCCAGTTCCGATTATTGTCACCCCCGAGATATTGAAGGATAATATTACTAAGTTAATAGAATTATCTGATCGCTCTTTTGCAACTACAGGTTTTAAAGATGATACTGAAGGAGAAATTTGCTCATTTTTTGACTTTCTAATATCTGAGGATGTTCGGATAATATCATTATCTTTTGGTTTTGCTTTGAAACGCCCCAAAGCCAGAGGTGGTGTAGAAAATCTATCGTTGAACATTCTGATATATCATGATTTATTTAAGGTCATTTCTCATTTTCTTGACGAAATTCAGCAAAAAGTCCATAGTTTGCATGAACTTATGAACGAACATGGTTCAGAAAAAGAAATAATAGTATCAAAAGTAATTGAACTCAGAAAATTCATCTCTTATATTATCTTAGCATATGAAAAAACTTATGATAATACTGATCTTATAATACAAAGCATGACCAATTTAGAGAGAGAAATTAAATCCCAAAACTAAGAAACTGAATTTGGGATTCAAATGAATAAACTTCTTACTCAACTGTCAAAAATACATTCCTACTGTCTTTTTTTATGTTGATACACGATACCTAAAACTATCGATGTGATTACTAACCACACTTCAAAACCTGGGGTTATATCTGGAGTGGAAGAACTACTAAAATTTTGAGGATTAGAAATCCACCCCTTGGTTACAAAAGCTGCTATAATTGAGATTTCAACAGTTAATTCGGCTTCCCATATACTACTATCCCCTGTGGAGGCTAGAAAATCTAGCTTCTGCATACTGCCTGCTAATGATGGAGAAATGATGTTATACCAGCTGACATCAAGAGGATCGCTACTCCCCCCTTTTGTGGACCAATTAAGTTCCCCATAGCTAGCCCAGTTACCATCACTATTCTTTTCCCAAAGACGAAGATATAGAATCACTAAATCAGCTCCTGTTAATGTTGAAACATCAAATTCAACTATAAAGTCGTCATCGGAAGGATCAACTTCTCCTTTCCAAAGATCGTAGGAATAAGTAAGACTCTGGTCTTTAGTATAAATATCTCGAGCAGCTATTCCCAGATTAAAGATTGAGGATTCTTTAGCAGCAGTGATAGGATGAATGGTAAGAAAAAGTAGTATAAGCAAAAATTCATATAGAATATATTTAGACTTAATGTGCATAATTTATTCCTCCTTTTTAATAGAAAAAATTAAACGTCGCCTCAGTAGCAAACCAAAAGCAATCAAAGACAATAGGGGAAAGATAACCGAGAATCCTGTAGAAGTATCTGATTTATCTGTTCCTGTCTCTGGGGACTCTATCAGAACAGTTATCATTGCACTTCCACGATTGCCTGCAAGATCGTACACTACAACTTCAATGTTATGGAGACCCTCAGGTAAAGTAATCTCAACTATACAACATGGGAAGAGAACTCGAGTAACAATAGATCCATTAACAAGTACTTCTGCTTCTGAAAAACTAGAGGAATCAACAACACTCCAAACAATCTTAATAGACTCGCTCTGCATTGGTATTTCAAGGTTGTCACTAGGCCTTATAATTGTAACAATTGGAGGGATCGAATCAACAGTGAAAGAAATAGTCTCATGTGCAATATTACCTGCACTATCAGAACTGTACGCATGCAGTAGATGATAACCATCTGATAAGCTGACATTCACTGGTTTTACCCAAGATTGATTTTGTATGTTAACCCCTTCGATATTGTATATCAACCATATAGTATCATCGTCACCAGAAAGATCGATAAGAACCTCTGTTCCATAGATTGCATTGATGGGGCTAAGAATGATTAATTCGGGAGGAGTAGTATCAATATTGAATGTAGATTGAACATGAATGGTATTTCCGACGGAATCATTCCCATATGCATGAATTGTATAAGTGCCATCATCGATTATTCGATCCAAACTGGCAGTCCAGCTCTGGTTCACAGTGTCTATTTTCTCTATGAAGTACCAAAAGTGATCTACGTTGCCAGATAGATTGATGGAAATGGTTGTAGTTGAATAGGTTATGTTGGTAGGACTATCAATATTTAAAACGAGGAGTGAGGTACCAATGACGACATGAGGAGAAATCTCTAGAGTACTATTACTCGTTCCATCGCTTATATAAACGCTAAAATACCAATCTTCTCCATCAGCAGTTTCACTTGAAGGGATGATATCTAGATTCATATAAGCCACTTGTTCAACTCCATTTTTATACCAGGTAATAAATGAGATAGTTTCTGGGTCTCCATCAGCATCACCATAATCCCAATTCGCAACAAGATTTTCGGTTTCATTAGGATAACTGGGGGATAACACAAGGTTATTGATTATTGGAGGTGAGTTTGCAACAACCACCACCGAAGAATTCACGAAATCACTAGTTAAACCTCCATTATCTCGAACTCGAATGGATACCGACCATTCTTGGTTCTTCAAAGTATAATTTGCAGAGATGACGGATTGATTCATGAACTGTACCTGTTCTACCCCATCTAAATACCAAAGAATCAAGACTGATGATATATCTTCAATATCTAGTGGATCAGGATCAATAAAGTCCCAGGTAACTACTAAAGGATCAGTGGTATATATTGTAGCCGAAGCTGCGTTTATCTGAATATTTGAAGCTGTAGGAGCGGAATTAATAATAACAACGGTATTAGAAATGTATAATGAAGAATAATTAGTGCCATCCGAAACTTGAATGGAAAAGTACCAACTCTCGTCCCGATTGGTAACAATTGAAGGGACACTTGACAAGTTGGTAGGACTGTCAACTAGGATTCCATTTCGATACCAGTGGATAATTGGTTGACTTTCTGAATCACCATCAGTATCCACAAATATCCAAGATGCGGTAAGAATTTGGCTTGTAATAGGTGAAATAGGGCTTAACGTAACATTTGTAGCAACTGGGGCTGAGTTCTGAATGATAGTAGTCTGTGATATAAACCAGGTACTGTAGCTTTCCCCATCCCATACTTGTATTCGGACGTAGAGGGAATCACTTTTAGCTACATATTGAGAGGAAAGGATTGAACTATTTTCATGTTCAGGAAGATATACACCATTCCTGAACCATTGAATAATTCTTCCTTGTTCAACATCGCCAGGATCATAATCAAAGAACATATAGGTCAATGAAAGGTTATCGTCCGTGTA
>Ga0209636_10007143_pt1 | contig 11394 bp, 8 predicted proteins | sample DeeMarSWOR152_54_FD_187464 | JGI IMG/M metagenome (GOLD analysis project Ga0209636, IMG submission 187464) | Marine sediment microbial communities from White Oak River estuary, North Carolina - WOR-1-52-54 (SPAdes) (version 2) | ecosystem: Environmental > Aquatic > Marine > Intertidal zone >... | reverse complement strand
TAATTGATAAGCTGTTTTTGGCCAGCCCAGAGCCACTGGATAATGTGGATTTAGCCAGGTCAATTACCTATTACTTAAGCCCCACACAAGAAGATATCAGTCTGACAATACCATCTACTGACAATCAAAGAGCACGGCAGCTAAAAAATGGTAAAGTAACGGTAACTGTCAGGCCGGTTGCACCGACAGGAGCAAGTTTTCCTTACCGGGGCAGGGATAAGATAATCCTGGAGGCGATGAAGCCTAATAGATTTCTACAGAGCGATAACAGGCAGATAATTGAGCTTGCCCGTTCTGCGATTGGTGAGACTAAAGATGCGGCCGAGGCGGTCAAGAGAATTGAATCGTTTGTCGCCGAATATATGAAGAAAGGAAGCCTGTCGGTTGGTTACGCATCAGCCGTGGAGGTTGCAGCCAGCAGGCAGGGTGACTGCAGCGAGTTTTCGGTATTGACGGCAGCAATGTGTCGGGCCGTGGGGATCCCGGCTCAGGTGGCTGTGGGCGTTGCTTACGTAGAAGATTGGGGCGGCTTACAGAACTGCTTCGGTCCCCATGCCTGGGTGCAGGCGTACGTTGGTACTAAATGGGTTGGTTTGGACGCAGCGTTTAAGAGTGTCGGGTTGGACGGCTACGGTGCCGGCCATATCACTCTGGCTGTCGGCAACGGTGAGCCGGTAGACTTTTTCAATCTAATCAGCACTTTGGGGCTGTTCAAGATTGACAAGGTGATAGTTAACAAAGTCAGGTAAAAGTCCTTACCGGAAGTAAAATCAGGCTCTATTCGAACTGTATATCAGCCAGGACCAATTCTACATTGCTGTTGCCGTTGTATGTATTGAGCTGCGGCTCGTATGCAATATTGAAAAACTCGTTGTCAAGCAGCTTTTTGTCCAGATTCCCCATACCGAAACCAATGCAGCGGACCGAGTTCGTATTGTCGGTTACCGCAAGCTGCAGATGCTCTCCTCTTGCACCTACCCTTCTCGGCAAAGAAGACAGGCGAACACCTTTTGTTGCGAAAACCGGCTTTGGGTTGCCTTGGCCAAAGGGGCCGAGCATTTCCAGCTCGCTCACCGTCTCTCGATGAAATTCGCCCAATGTGGCTGCTGCATCGATGTTCAATTTGGCTACTACATCATTCTGGTTTAGGTTTTCTTTTGCATAGGCTTCAAATTCAGCTGCGAATTGGTCGATTTTTTCAGTTTCGATGGTTATGCCGGCTGCCATTTTATGTCCGCCGAAATCAACTAAATGTTTTGAACAGGCGCCGATGGCACCGACCATGTCGAAACCGGCTATCGAGCGGCCGGAACCATGAGCTGCGCCGTCTTTGGCGGCTTTGCTGTTAATCGGGGCTCCATTTTGTGAAGTATTGCAGAATGGCAGACCAATCATAATTGTGGGACGATAGTATTTGTCTACTATTCTCGAGGCCACTATGCCTATAACGCCCGTATGCCAGTTTTCACTTGCAAGAACAATGCTCTTCTGGTCAGGATGGTTTAGGTCCTGCTGGACTATCATTTCACAGGCCTGTTTGAATATTTTTCGCTCTAATTGGCGACGCTGGTCATTTTGCTCTTTGAGATATTCTGCTATCTGCATCGAGCGAATGGGGCTATCGCATGTTAACAATTCTACAGCTAATCGCGCATGTCCTATCCGCCCTGCTGCATTGATAATTGGTGCAAGGCAAAAGCCGATCCGAAGACTATCGAGCCCCTGCCCTGTCAGGCCGACCGATTCAATCAAAGCCTGGATGCCACAGAGTTTGCACTCCGGCAATGATTTTAGTCCGTAGCTTGTCAGAATTCTGTTTTCGCCTCGCAGGTCCATAATATCGGCGATGGTGCCCATAGCCGCCAGCGAAGTGGCGTCTATCATAAATTCGCGTAGTCTCGGTTCAAGTTTTTGCCCCGTAGTGAATTCATTAGCTATTGCCCAGGCCAGCTTGAAGGCGACCATCGAACCGGATGATTCCTGATTGGCGTAGGATTTTTGCAGCCTCGGGTGCACAATGGCGACGGCTTTGGGTAATTCTGTGCCGGGTTGATGATGGTCGGTTATTATTAGGTCAAGGCCCAATTTTTCGGCGAGTTCAGCCGAATTTATTGCGGTAACACCACAGTCAACAGTGATTAAGATTTTACTGCCGGATTTAGCCAAGAACCGGACCGCTTCTTCGTTGAGGCCATAACCTTCATCGGTGCGATGTGGGATATAGTAATCAATAGCAGCACCAAGCAGTGTCAGAATCCGCCAAAGAATTGCCACGCCTGTAATGCCGTCTACATCGTAGTCGCCGTAGATGGTGATTTTCTCCCTGTCTCTAACGGCCTGCTTAACTCTGCGCACCGCTGCTTCCACTCCCGGCATCCGCTCAGGGCTAATAAGCTGGTTCAGTTTCGGCCTTAAGAAAACAGCCCCGGCTTGAGCGTCGGTTATGCCGCGATTGATTAAAACTTGTGCCAAAAGAGGTGAGACTTTTAGCGATTTGGCAAGCTGCGAACATCGCTCGTCCGCAGGCTGGATTACCCACTGTTTCTTTTGGGTTCCCAAACGCACTTTATTGTGTTTGGGCGCCTTTTGCATCCATGCAGAATGTCGCATTTAGAATTTATCCTGTTTTTTTGATTCGCCTTAATAAAATCACTTATATACCACAGAGGACGCTCAGATTGCAAGGATTGTTTTTCGGGTTATCAAAATTATAACCATCAAGATTAAGCAAGTTTTGTTCCAGGTATTTTGACATTAAGCATTCGGCAGGAAAGCACCTATATCTTTTAGCCTTTGCTGCAATTCTTTGACATCTATGCGGCGAGTTGAGGTATTTTTTTCAGCGGCCATAGCGGCGGCAGCACCAACGGCCTGGCCGGTGATGAAGCAGCCGGGCATAACGCGTATGGAACCTTGGATATATCGGTCACAGCTGACACAGCGACCTGCTACCAAAACATTGTTCAGTTTCTTGGGTGTAAGAATCCGGTAGGGTATGCCATAACTTTGGCCCTTTGTATAACGCAGAATGCTATATTCCTTCTCGAACTTGGCGAAAGACTTTTCGTCAGGTTTGGAAGGGTGGATATCTACGGGATAGCAGTAGCGGCCAATCTCGTCTTTAAAAACAGCGCGTTTCTTGAAATCCTGCAGACATAGCACATAGTCGCCTATAATCCGCCTTGTTTCGCGGACGCCCAGCAGTGAGCCTGTTGCAACAAGGTTCATATTCTCATAGCCCTTGAGGTATTGTGTGTAAAATCGCTGGTACTCGCACATGCTCTTTCGACCCCGGAGCAGCGCCTTTGTTAAAGATACCTCATCGGTGCCATCAACGCCGAATGTGTGGCCGATGTTGCCGCCGCCGATACGCTCACCGACGCGCCATATACCGGGTAGGTGACGGTCAGAAACGCTAAAAACACCATCTTTTATTGCCTGAAGAAGAACTTGGCCTTCGCTCTGGCCCATGCGCTTAGCTTGCTCGACTGCTTCCCAGTCGATATCTGCCCAAAGACTGCAGAGTGTACCGGGCATTAAGTTGCCGTCTTCGTCTCCCTTATCAAATGGGGCGCCTGCCCAGGCGCAGAGGTCGCCATTTCCAGTGGCATCAATAAAGACTTTTGCCTTGACCGCAAATATTCCGCTCTTGGCGGAGCAGATGGCATAGCTGACATCGCCACCGTCGGTTTGGACATCAATAAGATTTGTGTGAAAAGTAAATTCCACGCCAGCTTCTACCATAAGCTCGTCGTAAACACGCTTCAGGGATTCGGCATGAATTGCAACCGAACCGGCCGGGTTATCCATGAAAATTTTAGGACCATCCGTTTTAAGTCTATTGTAAATCTGCCGGCCGATTCCTGCTGCAAGGAAGTTGAGCCCATCAGTAAACTGCATAAAGGCAGGTACCATACCGGCGGTACCCATGCCGCCAAAACAGGAATGACCCTCGGCCACATAGACCTCGCGCCCTTGGCCGGCTGCAGCAAGAGCAGCTGTCACGCCCGCAGGGCCCCCGCCGGCAACGAAAACATCAACCTCATAACGGACAGGTATTTTACGCTGAAATGAAATATTCGGGCGTTTGGTGACGGTCTTGTTATATGGAGGTAGATGAGAGTTACTGGCGCATCCCGAAAAAATCATTGATGTAGCACCTATGCCCACAGTCTTGATAAAATCACGTCGTTTCATAACATTATCCTTTCGCAAGAATTCAAAGGCTTCTTGTTAAGATTAATTTTTCACACTGCAATATAAAAACCGCTGTTCACGAGTTGGTTATTCGCCAATGTTGAATGCCTGGTGGACAATGGTCTCGATATCGCCCATCGCTGGGGTATAGGGCCGCAGGCGGAAGCTATAGCTGTACGGCTTGCACGGCAGGCGGTACTCGGGATGCGGACGGGCGCCCCAGCCATCATCGCCTCCTACGCCCATCTGCTTGTAGTCGAGGTTTACAGTGATAGTATCGCGGCGGGGCAGCTCATTGATGTGCCTTGCCCTTTCCAGGTCCACCATCATATACGGCCATGCGCTGGCACTCAATAGTGGCATTCCAACGGCCAACAGGCCCGTGCCGTCCTTGTTGGTCAGGGTCATCCATCGTATGTCTGTTCTGTTGCTGTTTTCCTGCGGGCGTACGTAGTTGTGAATTAGCTCTTCAACTGAACCGGAATAAACGCCGACGGCCGCGCCGGTCTTGCGATCCCAGTAGGTTTCGTGTGGTCCATGACCATACCATGTCATCGTGTTGAACTCACCCGGAATGCTCATCTGCATGCCAAAGCGAGGCAGACTGGGCAGATTCTTGTTGCCGGGGTCGAAAGAGCTTTTGACGACCACGTCCCCACTGCCATAGATGGTGTAGATGATGCGGTAGTTTGATTTACCAGCCGGAACAAAATCTTCGTTGCCGTAGCGGAGTGTGATGGTGCGGTAGTTGGTTTCACCAGCCGGTATTGTAGCTTCAACGGTGATGCGGACAACCTGCGGTTTAAGTTGTTCAGTCTTGACGGAGTTGACCGAACGGTATTGCCCGGCCCGTTGCCACATATCCTGTCTTCGCGGCATCCCCCCGACTGCAGTAACAAAATACGGGTCCCATTGCAGCTCAAAATCGTTATCCAGCGGCACCCGCCAGAAGTTAGGAATCAGAGGCGTGGCGACCATTTCTTTATCGCCGAACTTGAACGATGTAATTGCGCCTTCTAAGTTCCTGAACCAATAACTTTTGTTACAGATGGTTAGCGTGAAATTCTTACCGGCGACGCTTATATCACCTTGAGTTTCCTTAATGTCCAGTTTCGGCATAGTGTTAACGTCTGCTGTGGGCACCTCTGGCACGTCAAAAGGTAATTTGAACTGGTCCCACGCTACTACATGTCCCCGGTTGGCCCAGAGTGTGTCATCAGCAAGTGCGAAGGTGATTTTCAGCCAGTATTCGGCGCCGGGTTTCAGTTCCTCTGGCTTTTGGAAGGGGACGGTAACGTCTTGGGTTTGCTGCGGAGGCAGGGACATTTTTGGCAGTTTTCCTTTTTGCAGAACCTCATCTTCGACCGTCATTTCCCATGATATGTCCACAAAATCGAGACTGAGAAAATCATATTTGTTGTGGATGCGGATTTGACCATCGGCAGCCTTATCAATGGGCTTGGCCTTAATGTACTGATAGACCTTCTTGACCTCATAGAGTTCCGGCTCGGGACTGCGGTCGGGACCGACTATACCATTGCAGACCATACTCCCGTCGTTTGGTATACCGGAGGGGCCGTAATCACCGCCGTATGCCCAAAACATTTTGCCTTCGCAGTCAAATTTCCTCAGACCCTTGTCAACCCAGTCCCAGATGAACCCACCCTGAAGCTGCCTGTACTTTTCGAAGACATCCCAGTAGTCCTGTAGATTGCCGGTAGCATTGCCTCTTGAGTAGGCGTATTCGCAGAGAATCATCGGTCGGCGGTGTTCCTCTTCGGCGTACTCGATGAGCCCCTCGATTTTAACATACATGGGGCAAACGATGTCGGTGACCGGGTCCCTGCCGGCCTCCGCGTATTGGACGAGGCGAGTGGCATCGACCATACGGGCGTAGCTGGCCATATGCCTGAAGTTAACGCCGAAACCGGCTTCGTTGCCCAATGACCATATAACCACCGACGGGTGGTTCCTGTCTCGATGGACAATGCTGGCCATTCGGTCCACACAGGCATTCCGCCATTCGGGGATGCTTTTGGGCAGCCAGCTCCTAACATCGTGTGATTCCAGGTTGCACTCGTTGACGAGGTAAATGCCGTAGCGGTTGCAAAGCTCGTACCACTTCGGGTCGTTGGCGTAATGGCTGGTGCGGACGGCATTGATGTTGTTCTGCTTGAGTAGTTTTATGTCCTGAACCATCCGGCTTAAAGGAATGGCTTGGCCGTGGTCGGGGTCGTGCTCGTGTCGGTCGACTCCCTTGAACAGTATCGCCTTGCCGTTTATCAGTACCTGACCTGCCTTCAACTCTACTTTGCGGAAGCCGAAGTCGCAGCGTTCGACTTCAATTGTTTTGCCGTTAGAAGCCTTCAGCGTCAACAATACCACGTACAGGTTCGGCATCTCAGCCGACCATTTGCGTGGATTGGTAATGTTGGCTTGCATCTCGACAACACTTTCGGCACCGGCGGCAATATCATTGGTTTTGCCCCTCATCAGGACAGTGGCGCCGATTGGGTTGCCATCGATGTCCAGCAGCGAGACATCAATACTGTGTGAGCTTGCAGCTTTGTCGCTGTAATTGCGCACCAAAGCTGTTACTTTTAGCGTCGCATCTCTATACTGCTCATCCAGGTCACAACGAACAAAGAAGTCCCTCAGGTGCACCGGCGGCGTGGAGAACAAATATACATCTCGGTAGATGCCGCTGAGTCGCCACGTGTCCTGGTCTTCGAGGTAGCTGCCATCACACCAGCGATACACTTCCGCAGCAAGAACGTTTTTGCCGTCATGCAGGAACTTGGTAATATTAAACTCGGTCGGTGTCATACTGCCTTGGCTATAGCCGACTTTCTTACCGTTGAGCCAGAGGTAGAAGGCACTCTTGACACCATCGAAGTGCAGAAATACCTCTCTGCCGTTCCAATCGGCCGGAATTGTGAACTCTGTCCGATACGACCCTACCGGATTGTTATCGTGCGGGATGTAAGGGGGGTTGGTTTTAACGAATGGATACTTGGCATTGACGTAAATCGGAATGCCATAGCCCTGCAGTTGCCAGTTACTTGGCACAGGAATCTCCTTCCAGCTACTGACATCATAGTTAAGCTTGTAAAAATCCTGCGGCCTATCAGCAGGCTTTTGGACCCAATTGAATTTCCACTTGCCGTTAAGCGACTTATGGAACGGCGAGACCTCGCGCGTGCCTATCAGGGCTGTCCGGGTATCAGGATACGGCAACAGGGTGCAGTGTGCAGGTTCCTTGTTCTGACCAATCATCTCAGGGTTCTCCCAGTCATTGGCCTTGGCGAGCATCTCGGAGCTTTCCCCTTCAGCGCGACTGCACCCGCCGGGGGAGAGGAAAATCAATGTGAGTATTATGCCGAAAACTCTAACTAACATACACTTCGAAAATCGCATCTTTAGTTTCCTTTCGTTTCCAATAGAGTAACTGTAAGAATTGGTTTTTCAGGCTCTCATGTATAATCCACCGTTGACAGCGATGTATTCTCCGGTGATAAAGCTGGCTGCATCACTTGCCAGGAAAAGTACCGCTTTTGCAACGTCTTCTGCCGTACCGTTTCTGCCGACGGGGGTTTGCTCAGCAACCTTTTTCCTGCGTTCAGCAGTGCTGAACCTTTTGTGGAAGCGTGTCTCGATAAGACCGGGCAATATACTGTTGACCCGGATACCATACGGACCGAATTCTTTCGCCATAGAAATAGTTTCAGTGGCAACCGCCGCTTTTGCACCTGCGTATATACCAGAACCGTCGCCCCCGCCGGTATGGCCGGCGAGTGAACCGATATTGACTATATTGCCTTTGCTCTTTTTCAGATACTGCAAGGCTGCCCTCGTCGCAAGAAAGACACTGCGAACATTGGTGGCATACACATCTTCGTGATAATCCAACGATGCGGTCTCAAATGGTTGTCTATCAATGAGTGAGCCGGCGTTATTTACGAGAATATCAATGCCGCCGGCCTCTTTAGCGAACTGCTCAACCATTTTGCCAACCTGCTCTTCGTCACGCATGTCCGCGCGAAGTAAAACGCCGTTGCTGTTTTTCTTTACCTGCTCGAGTGTCTTTTCGCCTCCTTGTTTTGTCTTGAAATAATGCACGCCGACAAAGCAGCCCTGCTCGCTGAACATAATCGCTGTTGCGGCCCCAATTCCGCTGCTTGAGCCGGTAACTAAAACCCTTTTGCCGTTTAAATCTTCATAGGTCATTTATTTAAGCAACTCCCTTGGGTTTATTCTGACTTTTTCAGTTGCTCCCTCTTGCTTATTTGTTTTCTTCTTCGCTTTGTATTTGGTCGAGTTGCATTCCGAAGCGGTCGAGCTTTTTCTGGCCTTCGTCGTATTGGCTATATGCGTTTCGGATGTGTTTGCCGAGGATGTCCCAGTTGTTGATAAAATCAGCAAAGGAGGCATTTAACTTTTTCAAATTCTGACGGATTTCTGCTGCCTGCTTTTCTATCTGCAACCCGTGCAGGCCCATTACCACAGTCATCAAATAAGCATACAATAAATTAGGGCTTACCGGTATTACCTTTTTATCCAGCGAATACTGCAGAATATCCTGCGTTTCACCAGCATATTTAACAATCGTTTCATAATAAACGTTTTCGGCAGGTATATACATTATGGCAAAATCAAGCGTGCCCTCGGCAGGTCTGATATAATTATCAGCAATTTTGTCGATATGTGTGGTTACATCTCTTTGAAACTGTTTGCGCAGTCTTATTTTCTCCTCATCGGCCTGTGCTTTTAAGATTGCCTCAAAGCCCGGCAGCGGAAATTTTGCATCGATAGACACTGAAAAATCAGCTAATTGAATCAACGCATCTACCTTTTGGCCGTCTTTGAAGAAGTGCTGGAGTTTGTAGCTGCCTTTGGGCAGGATTTGAGCAAGAAGATTTTCCAGCGACCGCTCGCCCATTTGGCCCCGGAGCTTGGGGCTGGTTAGGATGTTCTGTAGTCGTTTTACGTCGGTTTGCATCTGCAGCATTTGCCTGTTTGTGCCCTGCAGCTCACCGATTTGGCTATTTAATCGGCTTAGCACCTGCTGACTTGATTGCAGGCTCTGGGTAAGGTTTGTCTGGCCGGCCTGCAGCGATTTTTGCAGATTTTCCGATGTTTTATCCTGGGCTGCTTTCAATGCCTCGAGTTGCTGCTGGAGCAGGCCGATATTGGCAGCCTGGCCGGCAATTTCCTTTCTGCTGGCAAAGCTGGTGCTGATAAGCCAAATCAAAAGAGCCACGACAAATACAATCAGAACGATGACTACGGCTGCTACAATTAGTTCCATCTTTTTTCCTTAAAAAAGCGTCCTGATTATAGACTCTCTCAAACCATCCGTCAAAGGCCAAAACGGGCGCTAAACGGTGACAAATAAATCTTGATATGATATGCGAACGCGGCTATCTTCTTTCGAATATGGAAGGAATAGAATCGATTATATTTGATTGGGGTGGTGTGCTGATAGATGACCCGGGACCGGGTCTGATGCAGTATTGTGCCGATGCGTTCGGTGTATCCAAGCAAGACTACACAAAAGTACATTTGAAGTTCGCAGCGGATTTCCAAAAAGGTAATATTGCCGAAGATACATTTTGGGGATGCATTTGCAATGAGCTGAATGTGCCTAAACCCAACACGACCTCATTATGGACCCGGGCCTTTCAAACGGTGTACTCACCTAAGAAGGATATGTTCGCTCTGGTCTGCTGCCTTCAAAAAAACAGCTACAAGACCGCCCTTTTATCCAATGCCGAAATTCCTACAATGCAGTATTTTCATCAGCAAAGATATAATATGTTCGATGTACTTGTCTTCTCCTGTGCCGAGGGGATAAAAAAGCCCGAAAGAAAAATCTATGAGCTGACCTTGGAAAAACTCGGGTCTAAGCCAAGCCGGTCGGTATTTATAGATGATAGACCGAACTGCATAGATGGTGCAAAAGAGGTCGGGCTCAATACGATTCTTTTCGAAAGCGCAGAACAGGTTAAAACCGAATTATCCCGGCTCTCTGTCAAAGTAGATTAGTCAAAACGAAGCATAGCTTGGGAGAGTATTCTAAAAGCAATAAAAGTGAATTTATCAAATCGCTTAAAAAGCCATGAAATAATTTTGCTTGATGGGGCCATGGGAACCCAATTGGACAAGCGGGGTTTAATGTCTCGCGGCTGCAATAACCTTGATGCTCCAGAGGCGGTATTGGAGATTCACCGAGAGTATAGCCGGTGTGGATGTCATGCCCTGACCACCAACACATTAACCATGAACCGTATCTACATCGAGACGCACAATGTCGGGGTGGACGTGAGAGATGTGAATCGAGCCGGCGCTGAATTGGCAAGGCAGGCTGCCGAGAACAATCAATATGTGCTGGGAGATATGAGTTCGACAGGCCAGCTACTTGAACCGTGCGGTACTTATAAAGAGTCGCAATTCTACGATACGTTTAGAGAACAGGCAGAAGTTTTGGCTGAAGCTGGCGTGGATGGATTTATCATCGAAACTATGTTTGACCTGCGGGAGGCGCTATGTGCCCTGCGTGCGTGCAAAGATAGCTTCTCGCTTCCTGTAATTGTTTCGATAGCATTTGCAACTGAAGCCAAAGGAGGCAGAACAATTATGGGCAACTCCGCAGAGGAATGTGCGAAAAGTCTGGCCGATGCTGGAGCGGATGTTATTGGCGCTAACTGCGGCGACCTTGAACCGACTCAGATGGCCCTGGTAGTGTCTCTACTTCGGTCAGCAACGAAATTACCAATTTTGGCACAGCCCAATGCGGGCAAACCCAAATTGGTTGATAATCTGACAGTATTTGAAATGGCTCCGGAGGATTTTGCGGAAGGTATCGCCAAATGCCTGCAGGCAGGTGCCGGTCTTGTTGGTGGTTGCTGCGGAACAACTCCAGAGCACATTCGCGCTGTGGCTAACATTTTGGATGAGAATTGAGAGACATCCCGCCGGCGGGGTGAAGTTATGGCAAATTATCACCTTGTAATCCTGAAGAAACCTTATTTAGAGCTGATTTTAGCTGGACGAAAGCATATTGAATTGCGTTTGACAAAGACGAGGCGCAGTCCATTTGGGCGGGTGATGGCCGGTGATAAACTATTTCTGAAGGAAAGTGCCGGGCCGGTTTGTGCGGCGGCGACTGTGGCGGCTGTTAAAAATTTCGAAAACCTG
>Ga0209636_10007142_pt1 | contig 11395 bp, 11 predicted proteins | sample DeeMarSWOR152_54_FD_187464 | JGI IMG/M metagenome (GOLD analysis project Ga0209636, IMG submission 187464) | Marine sediment microbial communities from White Oak River estuary, North Carolina - WOR-1-52-54 (SPAdes) (version 2) | ecosystem: Environmental > Aquatic > Marine > Intertidal zone >... | reverse complement strand
CCGTAGTAATTGGAATTTAGAGAATCATAGGCAGATGCCAAGCTATTGTAATCGTCTAGAAGACTATTGTAATTGGCTAGCAATGAGTTGTAATCGTTCTGAAGAGTATTGTAATCTGCTTGTAAGTCATTATAGTCGGCTAGCAACGAATCATAATTGTCCAAAAGGGCACTATAGTTAGCTAGAAGGTCATGGTAAGTGGCGTTCAAAGCAAGCCACTCGTCACAGGGGAAATACTCAACAATCTCAAAGGTAGCGTAACCGTAAGCTACTTTGTCTGAACCATCCCAATAGAACGATTCAACTGTTATTGTATGGTTTCCGAGGTCAGAATAAGGATGTTGATTTGGGCACTTGATATTCAAAGTGAGAGGAAAGTTCTCCTGTCCACGACGAACATCAAGAGCAATAACTACATCATCCCAGAAAACATTGTTTCTACTATTTATAGGGACATAAGCCTCTAGCAAAATATCCGTAAATACTGTTCCCTTTGAAGGATACAAATCCACGCCAATTTCACAGTAGCCTTTTGGGATGCCAAAAGTGAGTAAGAGCGAAACTAGGGGTATTAGCAAAAGCTTGCGCAACAATTTCATTAAATCTTCACCTGCTTTCAGCTTTTGAAACAAGTTGTATAAAAGATTGCGCCAAACCATAAAAAATTATGACAGGTCCTAATGACATAGGTTACCGCTACAAAAAATTTTAGAATCTTTTCGTTTTGTGGCTGTGATGATGATAATCGGAATAACGCCTTATGTGCAATTTTTTGAACGGCAAATGTCGAAAATATGTTGTGCTCCCAACATATCCCATTAAGAATCTGAATAATCTATCAATGTTGAATGGTTCGTTTATCATCGAATAACCGTCAAAAATAGCTTGATTTTAACATCATTTTGTCTATCATATCCCCCCACCTTTCGATAAAAATCGACCATCCTCGACATTACCAAATCCCACATTTCGAATATTCAGCGATTCTATGGATGTTGACCATATGCGAGCACATGAAACAGATTAGCTGTTGGGGACCATCGGTGAATTATTTCACAAAAAGAAGTGGATGTTGAAAATAATTGTATTTTTCATGATATCATGAAATAATTTATCATTATGTGGGAAAAAAGCGCAATATTTATTCGGAAGGAAGACAAAATATAAATTATGAATTACTAAAAGGAATGCTGAAAAAGAAAATGAATATTGAAGAACTAAGAAAATCGTTGACTCCTGTGGAAAAAGGGAAGATGCTCGAAAAATGCGTGCACTATTTCATACATAATAAAATGAAGCGAGAGGACACTCCTAACCCTTTCAACGGATATACCGATGTTATTGGACGAGGAATAGACAACACCATCTACTTGGAAGACGAGAAAATCGCAGTAGAATGCAAAAACAACGCTAAGACAACATACTACGGTAACGAAGAGGTAGAAAAGCAATTCATTGAATATTTTAAGCCCCATTATGGCGAAGCCAAACTAGTGTTAGTTATAGCAAATAACACATTGGCATATCAAGGCTTAGAGAAACTAAAGGAAATGGGCGTAATCATAATTGAGCTAGGATTCCAAGTGCTCGAAGAAAAAACTTTTCGCAAAGCCATACACGCTTTGTATCACAGCAGACTGTATAATTTGTTAAAACGATAGCTGTAGGTCCCTTTGTGTAGTAGTTTAGTAGTATTAGTTAGATTGGTAATATAATTAGATTAATAGTAATAGATTAATTAACATTCGTATAGCGACATTGCTAGGCATTCGTGGTTCTATTGTTGAACCCGTGCATATACGATGTCGCCTAAAATAGTCAATCTGCCTTGCATTATTAAATTCATATTTTCGAGTTCTGAAATCAACTTTTTTCCATTTGTTATCTTCTTTTTTGTTGCAATACTTTTTAGAACTTCAATGGCTTCGGGTCTCTCTTTCAACCACCTGTAGGGTTTTCCAGCCATGCTTCTTACAAATAAAGGATAAACGGTTAAAGGGTTCTTCTTAAAAGCATCTGTAATTCCGCTAATTCGCTCGGGTATAATCATCGTATCAAATCTGACATCATAAGCCGAAGCCGCCAGAAATCCTATTGCTAGGTTTTCACTAAAATCCCAAATATCTTCGTAATTTACTACTAGGTGACTTATTATCTTCTTTGAAGGTTTCTTTTCAAAGTATATCTCGTAATCTAGGTGTAATTCAGGTTTTCCTTTAGACACATCAAATCTTACTTGATGATAGGATATTTCATTTCCTTCTCGAAAACCGAGCATGATAAAAGCCGTTTGTTCTTCGGGTTTAAAAATATAGCTTGGCTTTTTGATAAGGACCAAAGGACTTCCAAAAACAAGAAATAAAGGTAAATCTAGAGCAAAACCATTCACTAGAACATCTTCTTGAATCCCTTTTGAGAAAGCATAGCAGAACCAAGGAAGGGGAGTGAAGTCTCGTATGTTCAATGGAAGCGGAAGAAAGCTCTTGAATGAATCCTTTTTAGTTGTCCTTTCGAAAAGGTCGAATGCACACTCCCAAAGACCATATTGACCTACATTGCGGATTTTTCTTTGAAATTGTGCTAATGTGTTTAAGTTGATGGATAAGGTTCTTCTATTCTTTAAATCATAGGTAATCAAACCAATAACTACATCATATCCTTCACTTCTTTCATCAAAAGGTTTGGGTGCGAGTAGGAAGGCACTAAAGCACTCTGCAATGTCATATTTTTTACTTTTGTCGAGGAGTTTTTGTATGTCACTTAACTGAATTTTGTCTTTTTCAATTAACTCGAATTCTTCTAGGGAGTCACGTATTAGCAGAACTCCCACATCATAAAAAATTCTGCAAAGCCTAGTGGCAAAAACTCGAAGATTTTTTTCCGAAAGAATCCACTCTCTTTGATAACCCATAATTCTTTTTACAAATTCTCGATATTTCTCATCAATTCTTCTTTCGCACAGAACAAGTTCCTTCAGTTCACCTGTAAATAGACCAACAATTTTTTCTTGAATACTAAAGAATTGATTTGGGTTATCAATGTAAACAAAGTCGCTATCATCGTCTTCGATATGTGGAATACCGTGTAAATGGCTTACATAGGAGAAAAAATCTACTTCAGATGAGGAGATTGTTTGAACTTTATCATTTCTTTCGAGTTCCACGGTTGCAGTTAAACTCGGTTCTTTAGCCTTATCAAAACTTATGATTGTTTCTTTGATTTTATACTTCCGCTTCTTTAGCTGGAAGAGTTTTTCTAGAGCCCTCAGAAGGTTCAAATCCTCTTTATTGCTTCAATTCGTTCTTCATATGTAATTATTGGAAATGGAAAACTTCCATTAAATGTTACATGTGTAGGTGCTCTTACGTTTCCCTTTGATAGTTTAAGAAGGGTAGATATTGCGGCTTCTTTTCGACCTTGAACCATGATTGCATATTGGTCTGCTTCCAACTCAAGCCTTGCTTTTGCTTCTTCTTCTATTGTCTTCTTTCCACTAAGTAGAACGTAGAAAGCCTTCAACCCTTCGAGATACTGCATTGCCTTTCGCTTTGATACTTCAAAGGAATCGGCAATAATGTCAATTATCCATGACTTCATTAGCCAAATAAAAGAAGTTCCAACAAAATGGTTGTTTATAATATGTCCAATTTCATGTAAAACAGCAAATTCCGACTCTTCTTGTGTCAAAAACTTGGAGAAACCTTCTGAGACAAAGACAAAGCCTATTGGAATTTTGAGTATTTGAAAGCCTAAACAGAATGCTGGAGAGTCATCTTTCTCTTCTTTGAAGGTGTAACCGCTAACAAAATGTTGTGGATAACCGACTCTTAGAAAGTAATCGTTGATTATGGTCTGTAACCTTACATCGCTCCTAGCAACTTTCAGAATCCTTTCTACATTGCTCATTCTATCCTCTCAAGCAATGTTACTATTTACTACCTAATTTGCCTTTATATCTTGAAAGAAATGCGGAAAAGTTATAGCAGAACCAAAAGAATTGATTGTAATCAAAACCCAAACTGCACATTAGAATATTCATTTCACTTTCAATTTGCAGTCTCTAGGATTATAGAATTTGTTACAACTAAACCCTTATGAGCAAACTAATACTAACAATTATTGAATTTGAGATGCCATACTATCATGTTCGAGTGAAGAGAACACATGGGCGTCCATCTATTGTTTATGAATTTGACCTGTCTAAAAAGAGGTTAGAAGCACTTCTTGAACAAACGAAGAAAAAAGGTGAGATGTTTCTATACCCATCATTTGAGTGGATTAAGGAAAAAGACATAGAGGATATCGATGTTGCCCAAACCTCGAGGAAATCTTCTCATTACGGCATCGGACGGTTGAAAGGCAAAAATATTTTTGAGAGAGGGAAAATTGTCACTTCACAGTTCATTAAAAAACCTTTATCACAAAAGAAAACAGTTTTTCCGAAGGCAAAGTTGACGGAAGAAACTTTGAGCAAGAACGTTTTCATTGTTCATGGCAGAGACCATAAGCCAATGAAAGAGCTAAAAACAATGCTTTCAGAGTTTGGCTTGAATCCTATAGTTCTTCACGAAAAAGCGAGCGGAAGCAGAACATTACCTGAAAAACTGGAGAAGGAATCAGAACAAATCGGTTATGCATTTGTTATTCTAACACCAGATGATATTGGCGGTCATAGAGAACATATGAGAAAAATTCTTGGAGCAAATACACCAATGCTTCGAAGACATATTGCAATTTTAGAACATTCGATTGATGGCATTCTTAACCATTTTGAACCACGTGCAAGGCAGAATGTTATTCTTGAGCTGGGTTATTTCTGGGGTTTGCTCAAACGCAAGAAGGTATGTTGTTTGTTAAAAGGCAACGTAGAAAAGCCTTCTGACATGCATGGAATTGTTTATGTTCCCTTTAAGGATTCAATTGAAGAAGCTCGTGACATGATAATCAAGGAACTCGAGGCGGCTGGCTACGAAATTAAGGTCAAAAAACAAAGGAAAAAAACCACAGAGAAAAAAATACAAGAAATTAGGGAAGAAACGGAAAAAATTCTTGACCGCTTGAAAGAAATTGTGTGAAATGTGCAAAAGTTTTAACCGAAACAAAAGAACAAAATAAAATATGACGAAAGTAGAGGGAAGGATTATTTGATGGTTGAGCGAGACTGGAGAAACAATGTAGATGAGAAGAAAACATTCTTCGAGACTGAAAAAGGCGGGAGAAAACTAAGACTCAGAGTTCATTTGAGACCAAAAGAAGAAGGAAATATACTTTGGTATTTGGCAACTATGACTAAATATGGGCATTGGGCTAAGTTCTACCTTACAATAGAGGAAATGGAAAAATTGGGCTTACTGTTTTTGCTTGTTTCAAGATTTTGTGAGGAGACCATGTGGATGAATAAACAGAGCTTTGCCAAAATTCATAATCTCAAAAAAGTATGGGAACATTTGACTCAAACCGATTTAGAGAAATGACTATGAAATGCGGAATAGTTACAACAGAACCAAAAGAATTGATTAGGATACAAAGAGGTAACTAACACATGCATGAAGTTTCGAATGTTAATCTTTATATCAGAATCGGCTTGTAATACGGAGTGATTTGTTTTGTCTGAAGAAAAGCTAACTCTAAAAGACGGGCTCAAGATTGTTATTTTATTCGTATGCACGATAGGGGCTCTATTGGGACTTTTGATTTCCGTTCTTAGTTTTGTTGTCTGGATAATTAGTGACTTTTCTCTGGCATATCTCATTGGAAGCGTTTTCTTCTTTTTCTTTGTAGTCTTACCCTGTTCTTACGCGGTCACCAAATACAAACCAGTCTGGGACAAGTTTGGATTAAGAAGAGGATATGTTCCAACTCCGCCCAAAGAACAGCTTAAAACCTTCATATTTTATGTGGCAATTTTGTTCATGTTTTTCTTGATGTATAACTATTTTAGCGGTTTTATTCCTTCCAGCCCTGAAAGCATAGGAGTAGAATTAGCTAAAGATATTCTCAGAAATCTCGTTCAAGTCAATGGCATCCTTATGGGACTTGGTGGAATAGTCTATGTTCAGTTGCTTCGTATGAAATTCTCAAAAACCAAAGTTGTTGACGCCGTTTTCATTGTCACTTCCATGCTCGTTGCATCCATGTTGTCTTCCTTATCTGTCATGGCATCTACCTACAACAAAATTGAGATTGAATGGATAGAAATCAAGAATTATCCCCTCAATTTCTTGATACTCGGAATTGTCAGTTTCTTGGTTTCTTTATTCGTGATTGTATCCTCAAAGACAGAAATCGAGGGAGAAACATAAGACGAAAATAACAAACTGGCATAGACAATATCTTGAAACTCTCGAAAAGAAGCTTCAGAGTGAACTAAGATTCACGGACAAATATACGATACGGAATTCAAACAATGAAAGACTGTATCTCCCAGACAAACCTAACATTGGACGGCAAGAGATACTTTCTAATCCCGACATGATACTTGAAAACAGCAAAACCAAAACCTTTGACTTTATTATTGAAGTGGAATACCAAACCAACTACAAGAAGATTATCGGCATATCTCTTTTGACCGATATGGCAGTCAGAAGGATGGACCCAAAATATTCATCCACATTGGTTCTTATCACTAAAAAGGACTTCCCGAATAGAAGACTGATAGAAAAAGAGATTCAAGGATACGTCAGGAACATCAAGTTTCTTCTAACTCACTCCAACGACTCTAGCTGGATAGGCGATATTTTATATCCAGAATGACGAAGCTTCACGTAACTTCTTAATTGCGAGAAATGCGGAACACCAATGAGACCAGAAATCAAAAAATGTCCAAAATGCGGAAGCGAAAACCGTGATCTCAAGATTAAAGACGCTTCTAGGAGTTCGGAAACAGTCTAAGTTAAACAGAACGCAAAATATGAGAGCACAGAGGGTGCGGATATGTCGTCCGAGAATAATGACTTAATTGAGAGATTGCTAGAATGCGAGGAAGAACTAGAGACTCTTAAAGAGGATTTGGATACTTGGACCGATACCTTAGAGGAATTATCCGAAATTGAAGACGCTTTCGCAACCGATGGAAAAATCAACCTAGATAAGAAGACAATTTTAGATATTGGAACAGATTGTGTCAAGCCACTATACATCGCCCTCAAATTTAAGCCAGACAAAATCATAGGGATGGGTGAAGACCTTTCTGTTTATTCCTTCGCTTCAGACCTTGAACAGAAATCTAAACTTTTTACAGATACAACGATTAGACTTTATACCTCTAGTTTGTTTGATAAGGGAACGCTTAACAAAATCCTAGAAAAAGAAGGAATAAGAAAATTTGACTTCGTTTTAGTTAGTAAAACTTTGCATCATCTTAGAACGGGAAAATGTGTTGCAATGGAACGCGATGAGGAGCATAAATGTCGAGAAGATGAGGAATCTTGCATATACGGATTTGAGGAACAAAAGATTTTCGAGAGGTTACTTGAACTGGGAACAAGAGCGATAATCTATGAATACTTCGAGCCTGACCAGATTGATAATGACAAAGTGAGAGGAAGAGGGGGATACTTCACAATCAAAGAATGGATGCGAATATTCGAGTATCTTTCTGGAATGTATAAAGTCGAGTTCATAAGACCAGAACGATTCCATCTTAACAAGGACGCGTTAGAACGGGTTTGTTCGATACTTAGACAAGTGGACTGTGTCTGTTTCTTTGTGGAAAGCAAAGCCATGTGAGAAATGCCGAAAAGTTATAGCAGAACCAAAAGACATTCGGAGAGTATCAATTCGCTTCACTCCACATTTTCGTCAACTCTGAAAAAATGAGTGAAAAGTGGTGTTTCTGCTTTGATTTTCCAACCGCTAAACCCTTTTGGAACTCCTATAATTGATTTCATCAAATATTCTTCCATTTGTCTTTTGCCCATTCGGTATCCAAAATCAATGACTTCAGTATGTCGAATCAAATATCTTTGGCTTTCTTTGTGCAAAATGTTTAGAACAAAAAGCCCAGCAAGTGCTTTGACGGTGTTTTCGAGAGTTGCCTCTTGCATACGGTCAAACCATTCGTGTTTTATATGGTTATACGAAGTCCACCATTCTGGAATTTCGTTATTCTTGAACTCCTTGAATGGAGAACATTTTGTTTCGTAGAAAGTCAAACCATAGGCTACTTGAACATCCGCACCAGAGAGATTATAGATAGGTTCGAAAAAATCCCTAAAAAAGGTGACGTCTCGCCTTCCTCTACTCCTCTTTAGTGCAGAAACATGGGGATAGACATCAAATGATTTGTCTTTAAGCATAATGCGGAAAAAACTATCCACAGAATTGCCAACTCTTACTATTAAGTCGCCAAAATGCTCTGACCAAATCTCTTTGTATCTTTTTTCTAAGGGAAAATACAAAGTTGCATTCAGGAAGTCGTTTTCTAGACGTTTATACTTATACCATGCTATTCCTCTGCTAAATGGGTCAATCATGTAGTTCACAAATAAATCTGATAATTTCAAGTTGCATTAATAGTTTCAGGAGAATTGCGGAAAAAGTTATAGGAGAACAAAAAGAACTAATAAATGCACGTTCTAGGCATGAGGGAATTTCTTGTCTGAAGAGTGGCAATTCTGTTTTTTTGTGAAGGGGTTAGTTGCACCAGAAAAAGAAGTCATATTCGATGACATATTAATCAAAGGGATGCCGCCAAGTGACGATGCGTCTGTTTTCTTCAAGGTATCAACGAGAAACGAGGAAGAAAAAGACGACCTCAGAGACAATCTAAGGAATGATTTGAGAAATATTATACTAGTTTATGACTTAGTTGCGAACAGACATGTAGAGGTTCTATCAGGCTCAAGTTATCGCAAAATTGACTCTGAACATGCTTTTGGTGACAAAAGACTTTGTATGCATCTTCGTCTGATTCCAGTTTTCAACGAAGAGGAAAGAAAAAAGAACATTCCTACTCTAGAAAAAGCCATAACAAAATATAAAGAAATCAAAGACGTCTTCCAACAGAAGAAAGAAAGATTTTTGAAGAACGCAATAGACTATTACTCTCGTTCACTAGGAGATAACCTTTTAGAAGAGAAATTAATTGACCTTATGATTGCGTTAGAATCCTTATTCTCAAAAGAAACGCAAGAATTACGCCTCAGAATCTCACAGAGGGCTTCGTTTTTCTTAGGTGGAAACGAAAGTGAACTACCCAAAATTTTCAGAGATATCTACAGCCTATATGACAAAAGAAGCAAAGTTGTTCACGGAACTGAAGATGTGAAACTGGAATGGATTGAAATTGAAAATCTGAAAGATTATGTGAGAGAGTCTATCAAACGATTCATCCATATTGGAATGTCAAAAGACGAAACTCTAGATTTGTTAGATGGGGCAGTATATGACTCAGGAAAGAAGAAGTTGCTGAGTGAATTGGTCGAAAAGGCAATTGAAAAATGGTGATTTTAACTTCCCTGCGCTCGCATTCTGACCTTAAAGGACAGTTAAAGCCTTCTCATTTCCCTCTTTTTTAAGGGAAACATCTAAATGTGAGAGAAAGAGTTTAGAATTAGAAGAATAATGGGACTTTTGGGAACATTAGGGATATTTTCAATCGTGCTAGGTATCGTTTGGCTTTTCTTAGGAGGAGGCATGAGTCGGGGAAGTTTTAGGAGAGGAGGAACAGCCATTTCTGGTCCCGTTTCATTCATCCTAATTGTCATTGGTCTTATGATGATAACGGCTGATATCACATCGCCTATCTTCTAGGATTCCCTCTTTTTTAGGGGATTCATAACCGAAATTATATTTCGAAAATCTTGAGTGATGCATGCATGCAAAACATTGTTTTCTTCATCCATTGCTCCCCCGCCCTTTCCCGACAAAAGTTTCTGAAGAAAGCCTTTAAGAATTCAAAATAGTTGTGAAGCCCTCAGCAAAATGCCCGTGTTATCGTTTTGGCTCTTATGTGATATGGCAGAGGAAGTCAGAATCTGATTTCAATGCCCGCCTTGAATTGGGTTCGAGGTAGGCATGGCTTATCCTTTCCTCTAATTATTCCCTCAAAATTCTTCCTCAAAGATTTCGTGCCAAAAAATTCCGCTTATGTAGCGTATGCGATTTTTTGGCTTTTTGGGCTTATTATTGGGCTTCTTTTCATCGAAGAGTCTCGAAGCGAGGCTATTTTAGTTGGGATGAGAATATATTTCATGCAAAAAATTAGGAGAAAAAGAAAGATGTCAAAGGATATACCTATGAAATCATGTTATGGTTCCAAATTCAACATTGAATTCAGCATTCCAGAGCAAGAAAAATCTAACACATTGATTTGCGGTGGAAATGCAACTGGAAAAAGTCGATTAGCTTGTGGAATCTGCTCGATCCTTCAAAATCTCAATTGGAAAATCATAATCTTTGATCCCGTAGGAAACTATCAAAAAATCTCTGATATTCCAGCATTCTATCGAGTTAGAGAAGCCAGAAATTTTGATGGTGAATCAAAGGAATGGTTCTATCCCTATCCTACGGAATCAATGCTCTACGACATGAGCTTACTGATTCCAGATTTGCAGAAATCCTTCGTTAATGATGTTCTAGAAAGGCTATGGAATACACAAGTGAGAATGTCAACAAAGCAATCGACTTTAATAGTCTTAGAAGAAAGTCAGCTTTTCATGAGAAATATCAGAGGAAGCGTGGCACAAAATCTTTTGAGAATTTGCTCTGCTGGAAGGAATCATCGCCTCAGAACATTGGCGATTTCTACAGATTTGGCATTAATCGATGCTTCATTCATCCGATTATCGTCTCAGAGATATTACTCAAGGATAAATATTGAAGAAAATAGCAAACGGAAATTCAGAAATTATCATGGTGGCGATTGGCTTCGTTGTGTTCAAGAGTTGGACTTGGGATTTTTCGTTTACATGCTTCGAGCTAAATTGAAAATCATTCATGTTCCGCTATTTCAATCGAAGAAGCTTCCAGAACCTTATCAAGTGAAACCCAGATTCTATCCAGTAACACCAAAACCCAAAAACCTATTCCAGAGAATCAAGGAGCTATTAACATGATAGAATCGATTGTTCTTGCCATAGGATTCATAGCGATAGGCTATTATGTAATTTGGGAAGCAAAACGCGATGAAAAAATCTTCCAACATAACCTTCAATGGATTGCCAAAAATGCTAAAAAATCCAAAGCTAGATGGAAGCCCTATTATACAGAAAACGAAATGGAAGAAGATGAAGCTCTAGGAATGCCACTAGATCAACTAGAAGAGGAATAAGCCATGAACAAAGACATCATAAGCGCAATTGAGACGCTTCCAATATCTCTACATTCTGAACAACTAGATGTTCTATCTATGTATGTTCGGGTATCTGAGGATAATAGTCAGCGTCAAAACAAC
>Ga0209636_10007141_pt1 | contig 11395 bp, 8 predicted proteins | sample DeeMarSWOR152_54_FD_187464 | JGI IMG/M metagenome (GOLD analysis project Ga0209636, IMG submission 187464) | Marine sediment microbial communities from White Oak River estuary, North Carolina - WOR-1-52-54 (SPAdes) (version 2) | ecosystem: Environmental > Aquatic > Marine > Intertidal zone >... | reverse complement strand
CCGCTGGGCGCAGGGGTCTGTACAAGCCTTGCGCAAACTGGCCGGATCAATCCTGCGCAGCCGGCGGCTGAACTGGGGGCAGAAGGGGATGGCGCTGGTGCACCTGAGCAGCTACCTGGCTCACCCGTTGATGGTGGTGTTCCTGTTGGCCTCACTGCCCACGCTGCTGGTGCCCGATTCCGCGCTGCTTCCGCTGGGCGGCCTGGGTGTGATGTGCCTGGGGCCGCTGTTGGTCTACGCTGTCTCCCAACAGCAGTTGTACCCCGATTGGGGACGGCGGCTGCGGGCTTTGCCGTTGCTGGTGCTGATCGGGATCGGCATCGCCTGGTGCAACACGCGGGCCGTGTGGCGTGGCCTGGCTCGCTGGGGAGGCACGTTCGCCCGGACGCCCAAGTTCCGGCTCGAGGGGAGGGCCGGTCGCTGGGCCGACAGCCGTTATCGCCTCCAGGCCGGCAGGAGCGCCATTGGCGAGGTCGTGTTGGCGCTATACGCGTTGACCACGGCGTTCGTGGCCTACGTCACCGGCCGCTACGGGATGATTCCCTTCTTGCTGCTGTACGCGGCCGCGTTTGGAACGGTGGCGGGGATAGGGCTGGCGCAGACGGTCGCACCCCGCCGTAGCCATCCGCTGTGGTCTGCTCTGGTGCTGGAGAGAGCCAAGCGCGGGCAGTGGGACAGGCGATAGGCGGACCGCCAGGGATCACTTGGTCAGGAGTGCCCTGCGTCCTTCCTGGAATGCCTCGAGGTTGAGTTCGACGTACTTAGGCGGGACGCGGCGCTCGATGACCGCCAGCCACGTCTCCGGCGGCACGTCCAACCGCGTGGAGAGCGCGCCCAGGAGGACGGTGTTGGCCAGCCGGGGATTGCCGAGTCGTTCAGCAATGGTCAGACCCTCGACCACCGTCACGTCGTCGGTGCGGGTGCGCACGGCGGCTAAGATGCTCTCGTCGGCAGGGTAGACCGCGTCTCCCACCGTGACTGACATCGGCGGGATGTGACGAGGGTTGATGAACGCCGCTCCTCCAGGGCGGAGCCACTCGACCCAGCGGGCTGCCTCCAGCATCTCAGTGGCGATCAGGTAGTCCAGGCTGCCCTTCTCGGCCAGAGGCGCGGCCACGTCGTCGCCCCAGCGGACGTGGCTTTCGACCACGCCGCCACGCTGGGAGAAGCCATGCACCTCGGATTTCTTGACGTCGTACCCGGCCTCCAGCCCCACCTCGGCGGCAATGTCGGAGGCGGTCAGGATACCCTGTCCGCCGACACCGACGAACAGGAAGTTAATGGCCTGCTTCATCTCACACCTCCTCGCCCTGGGTTTGGTAGATCGCCTTGCGCGGGCAGACCTGCAGGCAGACGGTGCAGCCGGTGCACAGGAGCGGGTCAATCAGCGCCTTGGGCCGCTCTGTCTTCACGTCCACCTCCTCCGACTTGAGGATGGCCGGGCAGCCGACGCGGAAGCAGAAGCCGCAGCCGTTGCAGACCTCGGCGTCAACGGCGACGACCGGACGATGCTGGAACTGGGGGGTGAAGACGCAGGCTCCGTTGACGATGATCACAGTGGGCCGGTCCTCGATTTCGGTCGCCTCCCGGATAGCCTTTTCGACCTCCTTGACGTCCAACGCATCCACCACCCACAGGTCTTCGACACCCATCGCCCGCACCACGGATTCGATGTCAATCGCCCGGGTGGTCTCCCCCTGCAGCGTGACGCCGGTGGCGGGGTTGTCCTGCCCGCCGGTCATCGCCGTCGTGCCGTTGTCCAGGATCATCGTGCAGGTCACACCCCGGTTGTAGATGGTGTTGGCCAGTTCGGGCAGGCCGGCGTGGAAGAAGGTGGAGTCACCGATGGTGGCGACGATTTTGTCCGGGCAGCCAGCCAGCCTGGCCCCGTGGGCCATCCCGATGCTTGCCCCCATCGAGATCAGCATATCCATCTCCTCGAAGGGGGGAAGGACACCGATGGCGTAGCAGCCGATGTCGCCCGCTACCAACATTTTGAGTTTCCGCAGGTTGAAGTAGACGGAGCGGTGGGGGCAGCCGGGGCACAGTGCAGGAGGGCGGGGAGGAGGCTTCAGTTCCAGGTCCGATGTCCGAGGTCCTACGTCCTCGTTGGTGGTGACCTCGGACTTCGGACGTTGGACGGATACTGGTAGACCAGCAGCAAGTGCTCCCTCACGAACGCGGGCCAGGGTGAGCTCGCCGGTCGCTGGGAAGAACTGCTTGCCGATGACCTCCAGCCCCAGCGCGCGGACCTGCTCCTCGATGAATGGGTCCAGTTCCTCAACGACGACCAGCGTCTCGACCTGGGCGGCAAAGTCACGGATTGTCCTTGCCGGCAGCGGATGGGTCATCCCCAATTTGAGGAGCGAGAAGCTGGCGAAGACCTCGCGGGCGTACTGGTAGGCCACGCCGTCGCTGATGACGCCGATGCGCTTGTCACCCCATTCCACCCGGTTGAGCGGGCACGCCTCGGCGTAGTCGGCCAGGGCCTGCAGGCGGGCCTCGATCTCCGGGTGGCGCAGCCGGGCGTGGGCGGGGATCATCACGTACTTGCGCGGCCTGCGCTCGAAGGGAGGCAGGGTGCCGGGTTCCCGTGGCTCAGCGGGCATCTTCACCTCAACCGCGCTTTTGGAGTGGGAGAGGCGCGTGGTGGAGCGCAGCATGACCGGCGTGTCAAACCGCTCGCTCAGTTCGAAGGCGAAGCAGGTGAAATCCTTCGCCTCCTGGCTGTCGGCCGGCTCCAGGCAGGGGAACTTGCCGAAGCGGGCGTAGTGGCGGTTATCCTGTTCGTTCTGGGAACTGAAAGCGCCAGGGTCGTCGGCGCTGACCAGCACCAGCCCCGCTCCTATGCCGGTGTAGGAGAGGGTCATCAGGCTGTCGGAGGCGACGTTGACGCCGACGTGCTTCATCGCCGCCAGCGCGCGTGCCCCGGCGAAGGAGGCCCCGACGGCGGCATCCAGTGCGACCTTCTCGTTGGAGGCCCATTCTGCCCGTACGCCGGCGTACTGGGCTAGTGCAGGCAGGATCTCGGTGCTGGGGGTGCCTGGGTAGGCGGCCGCGTATCTGACACCGGCCTCCCAGGCACCCAGGGCAATGGCCTCGTTGCCGGAGAGCAGACGTTTTGTAGCAGCGGGTGTACCTGTTGTCTTCATTGACGACTTACTCCTCAAGACGTTGATCACTGTTTCCAGTGTACCGCAGGAGCGGCGAGATGACAAATCTGGGACAGTTCTCCATCGCTTGGTTGCGATCATACGAGCGCGCACACAAAACGAGGGAGCCTGTATGTGGCCTCCCTCGTTTACTTGCACTTGCACTTGCACTTGCCTGGTGGCTGTTCCTCATGAACCTCGCAGACGTATGCGGGCCTCTCGACAGCGCGGGCACCCGATGCCCACGTATTCGGTGCCACAGGTGCGGCAGGTCTTAGGCGGCAGGGGGCGGTCATCTTCCAGTGAGGCAACGATGAGGACGATTTCCTGACCATCGTATTGGGCTAACCACTCGCTCAAGTGCGCATCGTCCACCATCCAATGATTATCTTCTGCGCTACGGTGCAGGCGTCCCTCAACGACGCCCGAATCTAATTCGTAGGCGGCTGAAGCCAATTCTCGGATGCTGGCCTTACGATACGCTGGCATACTCTCTCCCCCCGTTTTGTGCCATTATAACCTGTCCGCCCGCTTCTAGCAAGCCCTCGATAAGTGAAATGTGATAGGGGGGAGGTGACGGGACAATCAACATGGAAGCGTTTTCACGTTGACGTTGTACACGTCACGTCTCTGCGCAACACGCGAAAGTGGTCGAAATCACGGGCGACGACTGTATCGGGGAAAATGGACCGTGCCTCGTCCAGAATCTCCGCTTCGCGATAGCGCCTCGAGACGTGTGTCAGCACCAGCCGGTGGACACCCGCGGCTCGGGCCAGCCGGGCCGCCTGCGCTGCCGTAAGATGACCGAAGCGACGTGCCATGTCCGCTTCACCCCGCAAGTACGTGGCTTCGATGACCAGCATATCGGCCCCGTGCACGGCCGCCTTTAGATTTTTGGTTCGGCCAGCGTCGCCCACGTGGGCCAGGCACGCGCCTGGTCGTGGTGGGCCGAGCACATCGTCGGGGTGAATCACGCGGCCGTCGGGCATCGTCACCGACTCCCCGGCAACCAGCCGTCGTCGCTCCGGTCCCTGTGGTACTCCCAACGCCTCCGCTCGTTCGTTGAGAAACGGGCGGCGCGGTTTCTCGCAGAACAGGTAGCCCAGGCAAGGCCCGCGGTGGCTAACCGGGAAAGCCACGATCTCGAAGGTGTCATCCTCCAGGACGACCCCGGGGTGTACCTCAATGAAGTCAATCTTAATCGGAGGCTCGGCACCCCGCAACACCACGCCGTAAATCAGATCGTACACCCGCTCGAGGGCCCAACTACCGCCGTAGATCTCGAGGTGTTCGATGGACTCCCAGCGTACGAAGGTGGAGATCAACCCACCCAGGCCGAGGATATGGTCGAGGTGGCCGTGGGTAAGGAGGATTCTGTTGAGCCGCTTGAAGCCCAAGCCGCTGCGCAGGATTTGCCGCTGTGTCCCCTCCCCGCAATCCACCAGAAAGCGATAGTTTTTGTGAAGGACAATCTGCGCCGAAAGCCCACGATGTACTGAAGGAGCCGACGCCGAAGTACCTAGAAAGACGATCTCAATCATGCTGCTCTCCCTCTACAACTACCGTAGCCTGCGCTCTTGGTTTCTCTTGTATGCTTAACTCCCGCGTCAGGAATTGCCTCACGACCCAGACATTGGTCAACAGGTGTTGGGACACCTGCGAGGTAATTATTCGGGATTCTCCCCTCGCCAGGGCCATCGGCAACACCAATTGATCGGCCAGGTGTGGGTCGACCGGGGTATCAGAGCGGTGATGGGCCAGCAGATCCTCACAGGCCGACTCGGCCACGCGCTCAGCCGGCAGGCCCTTGCGTCCGTAGGCGGTGGAGCCAGCGGTTGCGTGTGCGTACTCAGCAAACAGAAAGATGCCAGCCCCCGGCCCGGCCCCGCGCAGCCGGCGCGGCTCCACCCGCGCTTGCAGGCCCGCCCCTGCCAGCACATTGCGGGCACGAGCAGCCATGCGCTGAGGGATGTGGGCTGGCAGATTCATCACCGCCGCCGTACCCCAGACTCGCTGTAGTTCCCCGCGCTCGGTCAACAGGATGGGGGATAGCGGCCCCTCCTGTCCCGCGATCTGCACCTGTATCTCTCCATCCCCCGCCGGGTAGAACCCCCAGCGCACCAGTTTCGCCTGAGCGCGCCCTCCCATCCGCGCTAGTAGGGGCAGGAAGACGTGCTCCAGGTAGGGCACCGGCGGAGCCCAGGGCACATGTGTCCCCCCTCGCAACGCCAGGCGTGATTCTCCGTTGGCCAGCGCTAACGGCAGCAGCACTGTCTGCAGCACCAGGCTCACTGAACCGGCGCTACCGCCCCGGGCCGCCTCGGCCACGTCGAAGGCGTACTCGCCGGGGCGAGCCGGGCCACCGGGGGCAAAGGTGAGCACCTGAGAGCCTAACTCGTCCCCCTCCAGGCGTGCCTCGCACACGGCGGCGGCTGCCCGCACAGCGGTGAGGTGCTGGGGTTGAAGGCCTGGCTTCCTACGCCCGGCGCGGATGTGTTCGATGCGCATCGGCTGGCCGGTGAGGATCGCTAACGTCAGCGCAGTGCGGAGGACTTGTCCTCCGCCTTCGCCGTAGGAGCCGTCAATCACTACCATCACGAATTTCCACTGTTCCCAGAGTCAGGGAATCACCCTCTCCAGGATCGAGGGGCAATCGCTCACTACCCCGCACGTACAGGCCGGTCGCCAGGCGGTAAGGTCCCGGCGGCACGTCCGGTGCCAGTGCGACGACGTGCTGCTGCACGAATACGTCCTCCGGACGGAGCGTGTCCGAAAGAGCCGCGAATGCATCGCTCTGTGCAACGAGGTTGCCATCACCGTCGAGCAGGTGCAGGAATATAGCCAGGTCGTTGGGAGGCGTAGCAAGTACCTGCCAGGCCGTGAGCACGTCCAGTGTGACACCAGGAGTGGGGGTATCTGGCTCCATCTGGTAGCCCAGGAATGCCATCGTCTCTCCGAAGGTCGGTGAAGGACCGCTTGGACGGACCAGTTGGGTCAGCCAAGACTCCAGTTGGTCCGCTACCTCCAGGCGCGCTATGTGGCCATCGGGGAACGCGGCCACGGTCTGGACCTGCTTGGTCCATTCCGGTGGCACGAACGGCGCGAAGTCCCAGTCGCCTCCAAACAGGTAACGGCCCGTCCGTCCGCCATGCAGGAACACCTGCGCCTCCAGGCAACTGTACCAGCCGACGTTCAGGTCGCGTCGGTTCAGCAGATAGGGTAACGCCTGTCGGTCGGTGCGCCAGAAGAAATGTTGCTCGTTCAGAAAAGGCGTGCAGGCGGCTACCGGTGTCCTTTCGGGCACACGGTCGAGATAACGAGCCGCCTCGGCCAGGCCAGCATGACGGAAGTTTCGCACGTCGTCCAGCCCTGGCCACCGATGGAAGTAATCCCGAAATGTCAGGCCGAGATTGGCGATTACCAGGAGTGCCAGCGCGGCAACCAGCCCGGTTCGACCTTTCGGACCCAGCCGTTTTTCTATCCAACGTACAGCCAGGCCTGGAAAAATGAACGTCGTGACGAGGGCACCGGCTGTGCGCACAAAGTGGGGGGCTGGCTGGGTTAGCATCCCCGGCCCCAATGTCATCACCGTCCAGAGAAGGCAAAGCGCGCTGGCCGGATGACGCAGGTTGAACAGCGCGACCAGTACGCCGCCGAGGAACAGAATGCTCCCCGCCGGTTCAAACACCGGCCGCCCCGGCAAGTTGTAGTGCGGCTGGAAATCGCCTTGCCAGACGAACATCTTCAGCGTGGCTGCTACTGAGGAGAGTACAGGACGCAGGTCACCAGTAAAGAGTGCCTGCAGTGGCTCGTTCAGGCGCGTGATCCGTTCCTGTTGCTCCCAATGCACTCCTATGTAGATCGCCAGGGGCGCAGCGACGAGGGCTGCGACGGCCAGGAGTAACGTCACCTCCCGCCAATGCAGGATCAACTGGGCACGGTGGAAGAAGCCTAGATACACGACGAACAACAGGATGAACAACGGCAAGACGCGAGCGCCCAGGTAGGCGTATTGCGCCAGGCCGAGCAAGAAGCCCGCCAGTACAAACCACCAGGTGGCGCGTTTGCTGCGCGCAGGCTGTTCGAGCCCCCGCCAGAGGGCCAGCGCCATACCGGCGGCCAGCGGTGGGAGAGTCACCACACGCAACGCCTCTCGTCCCAGGTGCACTGGCCAGAAGGCAACCGCCAGCCCACCTGTGGCCACCAGCGCGGTCCAGGGACCAAACCAGTGGCGGGACAGCTGGTAGACGAGCATGATGGTCAGCAGGCTACACACGACCGATGGCAACCGATACCAATAGGGCACTCGCGCTGTCAACGCGCGGCTGAAAACAAGCAATGGATAATACAACCCCTCCCGCCCTTCGCCAGCCTCGTAAAAGATGGACAAAGGTGTGCCTGCTCGCAATTGGTCGGCGATTTGGGCGTTGATGACCTCATCGTCGTGAATGCCAGGGGGCACCTCAGAAAGCCTGTACAGGCGCAAAAAGGCAGCCAGCGCCAGCAGCAAAAGGAACGCCACCCTCTCCGCAAGCGTGACATCAGTTGTATAAGGTGCGAAGGAGTCGTCTTGCGTCTGGAGTTTTCTCACTTCTCCATCTCGCGCAGCGCTTCGTAGGCCGGACGCACGTAGGTCCCGGTCCAGCCCGGCTCGGTGATGGCCCACCAGTACTGCTCATCCTCCTCGGTCCAGCGGGGGTCAGCGATAGAGATCACCGTCATCAGCCCGATCCAGGGAGACCAATGCTCCTCGGCATAGCGAAGGGCGCGCACCAGGTAGTCGGCCTGCTGCTCTTCGGTCACGGCGTGCCAATGATACGGCGAATCCGGGCGTGGATCAGTGGTCCAGCCCACCTCCAGCACTGCTATTTGCTTGTCGCCGTCGCCGTAGCGCAGCATAACCTCACGTGCATCCTCGACGTGGCGGAAGCAGAAAAAGCGCTGTCCGCCGTACTCAGGCGTGGCAGCGGCCTCGTCGGGGGGAACTTCAGGCGGGGCCTTGAAGCCGGGGGCGTTGACCCCCAGCAAGTCAAAGTACGGCGCTGCTCCGGCTTCATACATCCCGATCAGATACTCGATGTCCGGCATTGCCTCAGGCGGACCGTTACCGGTGGGCGACAGTCCGGCCGAGATGACCAGCGCGTCCGGGTCGGCGGTCTTGATGCCGATGTAGCATGCGCGCAGCAGTTCGACATACTCGGCCGGGTTGGGGGGCCATCCTCCCCACTCGCGGGCCAGGTTGGGTTCATTCCACACCTGGTAGGCTTCTACTCGCCCTCGGTACCGGCCGGCCAGGGCATGACAGAAGTCGCCGAAGTCCTGCGGGTTCTCCGGGGGGCCGTTGTCAGAGTAGGTATCCCGGGAGGCTATGGCCCACACCGGCTCACGGTCGAGGCGGAAGAGTACGTTCAGGCCAGATTGCTCTGCGTCGGCGACGATGCGGTCAGTGAAATACCAGTCGTAGTGGCCTTTGGTGATGCCCTCGATGTCCCTCCAACTCACGTGCTGTTTGACCCAGGTGAAGCCAGCATCGTGGATCAACCGCAGGTCGCGCCTCGCTGCTTCCTCGTGCCACCACAGGAAAGCCTGCAAGCCATACTCAGGAGACGCCATGCGCACACGGGGCCAGGAGGTGGGGGTGGGAGGAGTTGAGGAAACTCCAAATCCCAAATCCCGAATCCCAAATCCCCGGGTTAAAAGCAAAAAGCCGAAAGTCAGAAGCACAAAGCCTAGAGGCGCGTATCTGACAATCCGACGTCGCCGGCGGAATTGGTCATCAGTCATTGTTCATTGCTCAGGGTTTCTCCATCGCGCCGATAGCGCCGAAGGCGGGGCGGGCGATGCCCTGAAAGTCCAACAGGCTGTAGGGAGCGTTGGGGTCAGTTGGGCCTAGGCCGTCCTTCTGTCCATAATCGAGGTTCCAGAGGAAGGCCAACCGCACGAAGCCCCACTGGCGCATTAATTGGAACGCCTCCACGATCCACTGTGCCTGTTCCTCCAGCGTGTTATCCAGTGCGAACTCAAAGCCCGGCGGATGGCCACCCAGGCCCTCGGCCGAAGCCCATCCGAACTCCGTCACGCAAAGCGGCTTGTCGCCCCCGGCCGCCACGATGCGATCGTGGTAGCCCCACAGGGTGGACTTGAAGGACCAACTGTGATCGGGGTTGTCGAAGGGGCCACGGTAGTTCGCGGTCGGGTCGTCGTAGCCCTCGTCCCATGCCACGTTGGGCGGCATGTTGATCCCATTGTGGTGCGCGCCCACGCAGTCGCAATAGCTCAGGAGGCCAGCGGCGATCATACGGTCGAAGTAGTCGAAATCGTCCATGTAGATGACGCGGGCCGGTTTGTTGGGATCGGTGGCCGTGGCCCCCACGGGCGAGAGCGCGCCGCTGATGACGATGATATTGGGGTCGCGGCTCTTGATGGCTTGATAGGCCAGCCGCAGCATCTCGATGTATCGCTCGGGGTTGACCCCTTCGGCGGTATCCCATTCGCGATCCAGGTTCTGCTCGTTCCAGACCTCGATGGCGTGGATGCGGCCTCGGTAGCGGTCCGCCATTTGGCCTAGAAAGTCGGCGAAGAGGGTCAAATCATCCGGGGGTGCACCTTCCACGTTGTCGTCGAAGTAAGTACGCGACCAATGGGGCGCGTCCACCACGCTAAACATGACTTTGATGCCCCGCTGGTTGGCGGCGTCCACCACCCAGTCGAAGCCGCTCCAGTCCATCTGTCCTGGGTTGCCCTCAAAATGGGCCCAGCGCACCTGCTGCTTGACCCAGCCCAGGCCGAGGCTCTGTACCTGACCCATGGCGTAATTCGCATCACCAACCACGCCATGGACGGCGATGCCATAGCCGAAGACTTCCTCCGCTGGCGGGACGGTGGGAAGCACCACCTCGCTCGTAGGAGTAGGCGGGGCGACAGTCGCTTCCGCGGTGGGAGTAGCGACATCACTGGTGGGCGTGGCTTCCGCCGCTTGCTGTTTGGCACCGCTGCCGGGGCCAAACCAGCCGTACCAGGTGCAAAATCCACCGGCGAGAACGAGAATGAGCCAGGCGGCGACAGCGATGTAGAGCTGCTTGCCGTTCAGTCTTCGATTGCCGGATGAGAAACCCATTGTAACCTCCTTACGGGCAAGGGGGCTCGGCTACAGCCGAACCCCCGGCTTATTTGGTAGGGCGAGTGGGACAGGGAACTCAATGGGCACAGCCTGCCGTCCTGGTCAGCACAACTCAGCGCGAGCCCAGGACGGCGTGGAGCGCGTCGCAGGCCGGGCAACTGCCGTCCGGGCGGATGATGTTGTAGCCATCTTGCGGATCATAGCCGGCGTAGCGACTCCTACCAATGTTCCAGACGATGATACAGCGTACCATCCCGGTGTTGGCGCTCAGTTGTGCTGCCTCGGCCAGCCAGGCCGCTTGTTGGGCGTTGTTTATACCCCGCGCCCAGCCAAAGGCGTCCGAAAACGTTGGCACACCCTCCTGCGAGGCGTAGCCCATCTCGGTGTAAAACAGCTTTCGCGCCCCACCGAACGTGTTGTAATACAACTCGGTCTGTGGCAGGAAGTACCAGGAATGGTGGGTGCCGGCCGGGTGGCCGCTGCGGGCCGAGGGCGACGTGGCGCCTGCATTGTGGTGCGCGCCGAGGTAGTCCATGCACTGCGCGGCACCGGCGTCACGCAGTCCCGCCACCCACGGCGCGTCATCACAGCCGTTAGGACTGCAGCCGCCAAAGTACCCGGTCGGGGACGGCGCGGCGCTGATGACCGCAGTGCCGGGATTCGCGGCCTTGATGGCGCGATAGGAAGCGCACAGCAAGTTCGTGTACGCCTGCGGGCTGATGTGGCCGATCTGCCACTCACGGTCAATGTTGGGCTCGTTCCAGATCTCGATGGCGTCGGCCCCGGCCGCAGCCATACCGGCCACCCAGTTGGCAAATTCCTGTTCGAAGCCAGCCTGAGTGACCAGGTTGGCCGCGCCCAGGGCGCTCACCTGAATCTTGAACCCATTGGCGTGCGCGGCTGCGATAAGACCCGAAGCATCCCCACCGTAACCTACCTGCTCCTTCGCCCAATTCATGCCGGCGTAGTGCATCTTGTCGGCGTGAGGGAAACTCCGGTCGGTAATGTGTGCCCCCAACTCGAACGAGCCGCCGCTGATCGGTGCTGGTGCCGGTGCCGGTGCTGGTGCCTCCGCCACTTCTCCGGCCTGGATCACCACCAGGAGATTGGTGCCGAAGGACCC
>Ga0209636_10007140_pt1 | contig 11397 bp, 10 predicted proteins | sample DeeMarSWOR152_54_FD_187464 | JGI IMG/M metagenome (GOLD analysis project Ga0209636, IMG submission 187464) | Marine sediment microbial communities from White Oak River estuary, North Carolina - WOR-1-52-54 (SPAdes) (version 2) | ecosystem: Environmental > Aquatic > Marine > Intertidal zone >... | reverse complement strand
GAAAAAAAATATCATTTCACTTTTGATGAAAAAAAAATACTTGATGTATTAAAAAATCTAAGAGATAATATGGCAGAAATGTGGTTTTCCTTCAAAGAAAAACACTACAGATTTGCAATATCTAAATTAAATGAGTTATCTAATTTATCTTTGGATAATCCAAATTATAATAGAAAAGTAGAAGAAAATCTGAATAATTTAATTCCAATATTTTCAATTTATGAAATATTTAATAGAGCTCTCTCTGAATCAGTATACCCAGAATCAATTCCTCAAACTAAAAGATTTGGAGCATATTTTGCAAGTTTTCTTGCTTCTAGATATAATATTTTTGGAGTAAACTTAATGCACCTTTTTAATAATTTAGCCTTTCGTAATTGGAGCTACTTTATATTAAAAAATAAATTAAATATAAATCAGTTTTTTCAATTTGTTGTAAAATTACCGATTTGGAAATATATCCCAGCAAAAGTAAAAATAAGAATTTTAAAACCTAATTTACCATTCTAAAAATCCTGGATCATCAAAAATATCATCTATTTTTCGTTCTTTTTTTATATCACTTTCATCATGTTCAGAAAATAATGATTCTTCATCAGTTTTAATACCTTTTTCTAATTCAAGAGTTTCTAGTTGTAATAATGCTTCCTTTTCTAGCTTCTTATACTGTTCAGCTTTTGATCTCCATCTTAAAACATCATCCTCATCAACATTTTCAGAATCTTCTAACAACTCAGCAGCTTTTGCTTTACATAAATCTGATAAAATTGAAAATGAAAGAGCAAGCTCCCCCCATTGGTTCTCCTTTTTTAATTTAGCAATGCGTCTTTCGAGTCTCTGAATTTCTTGATCAGCATAATAAATATCAATAAAATCGCCGAAAGCATCCACTGGTTCTGAAATAGAGTTAACCAATACATCTTTAGTTAAACCACAATGTCCACATTTAACAGTAGCAATTGCGGATTTCCTAATATTTTCCACTTTTACTGATTTTTCCCCACAATTTGGGCAGGTGAAAATTTTAGGAACTTTTTTTACTCGTTTATAAGTCTGCTGTTTTCTTTTTCTTCTTCCCATTGAAATTCAACTTTTTAAAATAGTTAATTTAAATTTCTAATTCAATATGTAAAAGGAAATCAAATCTAAAAAATTTTCGCTTTTTTCTGTTGTAGATTCAAGGAAATCGAAAGATTTTTTAGGAATGCTTAATTTCTTTAATTACTCTTTTTAACTGAATCAATTATTACTTAACAAGTTGATTTTAGGTTTGGAACATAAGAATTTAGTAATGGAATACGATAAAGGCTTAATTGAGAAAATTTTTGATGATATTGATACGAGATATATCATTTTATTTTTATACGTTATAAGAAACGACTTATTCAAAAATTTCACTGATGAAAAAATAATTGAAGCTTATGAAAATATTTTACAATTAGATGAAATATACAAAAGTAACATTTTGAACTTTTGGAATCAAGAATTTATTGAAATCGCTATTGATTTGGGTTTATTTAAAAATATTCGGAGTCTTAGAGAATTCGAGCAAAAGGATGAGGATTTTATTATTAAATTAGGAGAAGAAACGATCACTATTGAAAATGATACTATTTCTGTACCTGATGATACCTTATTTTTAATAATTAACAAAAAATTTAAAGATTTAACACGGAGAAATTTCAATTTGGCTTTAACTAAGTTAAAAGATGTAAGATGTGAAAGATTTAATGTAATACATCATCTTATTTTTGAAATTGGAGAACATGATTATACATTATCAGATGATCTTTACATTATCCTTGATCAATTTGGCAATGTTTATCAAACAATAAAAATTGAAATTACTATTGAAGGATTTTATCAAAGATTTAAGGAAATTCAAGATAAAATTACTAAGATTATTGAAGTTTTTGATCCAATATTAAATAATCAACCCATTATAAAAAAAATAAATAAAGCAATAGAAGAACAAAAGGATGTTATTAGATACCTCAAGGATGAAAAAGTAGAGCTCCCAGAGAAATTTAATTTTGAAAAAATTGATAAGAATGATAAAATCTTTAAGGATTGGTATTCAAAATTATTATCACTATTAGATTTTAGGTTTCAATCGAAAGATATTGAAACTAAAATATTAGATATTAAAAGATTTTATTCTGGAAAAAAAAAAAAAAATAATTATCTTAAATTTATTGAAAAAGTCTCATTTAATGAAGACAACATCGTAAATAATATTCAAAACTCTCTTATTGAATTAAGGAATAATGTTATAGAATTAAATGAAAAAATCTCGCAATTTAATAGAAAAGAATTAAAACTTTTAAATCTGGATTATGAAAGATTACTTATTACTAGTAGTGATGATTAAGAGTGAAATGTCCCTCATGCAATATTGATATGGAACCATTAATAGCAGGTATTTTTCAATGCCCTCAATGTAGAAAAATTATTAAAGAAAAAGATGAAATTTCAAAAAGACAAGTAAAGGAGGAAATTGAAGAAGGAGATTTTCAAGATGGAGAATATTTTCATAATAATGTTAGTCTCAATAAAGAATATGAAGTATGTGAGAAAGGGATTACAATAAACAAAACAGAAAATCGTTTATTAGCTGTTTTAATTTGCCATAATCCCTTCTTAAAAGATGAAAAATATGTAAGAATTTCTTGGTGGAAAAGTTATCAACATGCTGGAATGCTTAAAGTATACGATAAACACGTTCTTGAAAATTTAATAAAAGGATTGGAACAAATTGACACCTCTTTTGATGACATTTGGAATTGGAAGGGAAAGTATGGAAAGCAAGAAGCAAAAACTAAACAAGAACTAGAAAAAGAAAAAAATATAGATCTTATAAAATATAGAATAATAGAGAATAAAACTTGCCCAAAATGTCAAAAAAAGATGGATAAGATGAAATCGCACTATGAATGTCCTCATTGTGGAGAGATAGTTATTTTAGAAGGATATAATCAACCAATATTTAATATATCTGCCGAAGATCTTGATTTGCGTTTTCATAGTAATTTTCCAATTAATTATTACATGCCTGTAAGTGGGATTACAATTAAATGGTTAATGGGGGAGTGGAAAGCGGTTGTAGTTATATATTCAAAAGATAATCCAAATAAAAGGTGGTTAAGATTTTATTGGTGGATTCGAGACCTTAGTAAAATACTTAAATATGGTCAAAGAGAGATGGGTGAGGGGACACAAATGGGATGGAAAGCCCAAAAGGGGGTATCTTCTCCAAATATCTATGATAAAAAAATTTTAAAACCGTTAATAAGTGCATTAAATAAAGTAAAATTAGAATTAAATTGGTAGAGTATTAGTTATTATAGACTAAGAAGATTGATAATTTATGACAGAAGTTAGCGAGAAAACATGGAAAGATTTATTAAAGGATTTTGAAATTGGACTGAATAAAGCAATTGAACAAATTGAAAATAGAGATATAGAGAATATACCTGGAGCTAAAGAAGCTTTAATACAAAGGCTAAATAATATAAAAATTCATTTTCCAAAAAATAATGGAGAGCTTTTTGTAAAATCGATCGATGATAAAATTCAAAATGCATTCTTTCCTACCACTAAAGATTTTGCGAGCAATTTTGCCCAAATTTTAAAATCAAGAACTCATGAACAAGATTTTATAATAAATGAATTATTAAATGGATTTGTCACCTCGAAAGCTAAAGCTATTGCTTCTGGTAGCCAAGGGCCGATAATAGATAGAATGGTTGAGGCATTTAGTAAAAGGAACGACTTTCATATTGTAGATCATCAATTTTTTGCGATGTTTGGCAATCCTAATAAACCTAAACATTATATAAAAAAACAATTAGAAGATTTAATAGATATGTTTGGACTTATTTCTAAGGAATTGATTATTGAAAAAGATGTAAGAAGAAGTGAGCAAAAAATTTATACTTTCTATACATTTCCAGACGCAATTATAAAAATACTTGAAAAAAAATATCTTATTACTGATGAACAATTAGGATATGCATATGTTTCTGAAGAATTTGATAGAAATATCTTTATTTGTATGTTTTTATCTAATATCGCAGTCAATCGAGATGATCTTGAAAAAATTGGGGGCACGTATACGGTTAATGGAATTTCAGCAATATTTGCATTAATTTTATTACTTAGTTTCATGCCTAAAATTACAGTTGATGAAACTAACCCAATTCTTAATGATCCTAGTTACGATCAACAAAAAATGAGTATAATACCTAAATCGTGGATGATGAGACAAGTATTAGAACCACTATTTGAACCATTAATTAAAATTCTTGCATATAGGTTGGGAGGGGGATTATGGTTAACAAAAATTATTGATTCAGAAATTAATAAAAATATACATAACCAAATCCGCTTTTTATTAAAAGATGTGAATAAGTGGATTCTAGGAAATCTCTGCAGAGTAGAAATCCCAATTTTTGTTGAGATTTCAAATATCTTTGCCGAAGTTTTAGTTGGTTATGAAGAATAATAAGTTTTAAAAAAGTGATAGTTTAATGAGCTATAAGAAAAAATCTTCGAGAACGGTAAAACCAGGCAGAAAAAGAGAGAAGTGGACTGATATTTTACCAAGGTATCTTACTTTTATAAGTCATATGCGGCCTATACTTAGAGAAACAAGAAGGATTATAAGTGATTTAGATGCTGATCTTCTCCTTGACACTGAAGTGTTAGATAAAATACGGCAAGAAGAAGAAAAAAGGAATATAAGAAAGGTTAGAGCTTTATCTGAATTTTCTGCAATGTATAGATCTAATGTGTATGAGATTATCAAGGATTTTATTGTTAAATATCGTGAAGAAATCCCAATAATTGATATAAAAGATTACATTATTGACTTTCTTTATGAATCAGTCGAAGCTTTAAATATATTACGTAGAATAACAAATCCTGATGAAACAGATATGGAAAATACATATTTGTATATTTTAGTTAAATATGTTGAAGATAAATTGTTTCCACGAACACAAAATCTAAATTTAGCTTATCAAAAATTATTAAATTATTCAAAAAGTTTATATGAATGTCAAAGACATATTCTACAAACTCATACATATTATCGTGAAAAAATTGAAAGTTCTGACTTTTTTGAAATTCCCGGAATGACGCCCAAAGTTTATCAAATAATAAATAACATTACATCCTTATTCAATTTGGATCCTAACTTTGGGGATTTTCCTGAAAAAGAGAACTTCGAAATCCCCATGATATTAAAAAGTGAAGTTTTTGCACCTTTTATTGATTCTATTGCTAACGCAGAAGAAGAAGCAATTAATTCTTTTTCTGAAAGAATAGGTTTACGTATTATTGACGGTATTTTCTTAGCTCCTAAAGAAGATTTCGTAGATTTACTTCTGGCATCAAACTTTTTACGTGAGAGTAAGCAATCAGATGGAACTATAAGATTATTACCTCAATTTAGTAATGAAACTTTGGTTTTATATTATTTAGCATTTGCTGCTCAGAGAAGAGGTTTTTTATCAAAAGAATTGATTAATTGGATTTCAATGAATTTCTCTTTTTTAATTTATATGGGAATTTTAAAATGGAAATTATCTGATGAAAATATTTTCTATTCTATTTTCAGAGATTTGCAAACAAATGAGAAGATCCTTCCTTATTTAATGAAACTTATTTGTTTCCCAAATTATTTAGGATTAGATAAAATGAAAATCAGAGATTCACCTCAGTATAGAAAAGAAATTTTTAATTTTATTGGCTCACAAATTGATGCACTTAAGGTTTTTATTATTGAGATAGCAGAATTTTGTGAAAAATTTGATAAAGAAAGGAAAAATAAATAAATCACTAAAAAAGAGTTGAGAAAAATTAGTAATTCAAAAAAAGAAATTGAATTAAAAACTACATATACGGATGACGTAATAAAAGACCGTATGGGGAAATTTGGAGCTGTTTATTTTCCAAATGATATTAAAGAAACAGTTGATGATATCTTAGGTAATGAAGTTAAAAAAGAGATTCTTGATGATTTTTTTAAAGCATTAAAGAAGTATGATGATTTTATGGAACAGTTAAAAGGAGCAAAACTTAACCCAAGCTTAACAGTTCTTTTATTCGGTCCACCAGGTACTGGAAAAACTTCATTAACAAGAGGTTTTGCTAAGAAATATGGTATTCCTATTTGTGTTGTAGAAACGGATCGCCTTGTATCGCCTTTATTAGGAGATACAATCAAACAAATTAGACGTGTTGTAGATTTATCAGCAGAAATAGCAAAAGAAAGAGGTTCATTTATATTATTTTTCGATGAGATTGATGCGATTGGTTCTGAAAGATCAAATATTCATGAGGTTGGAGAAATAAAACGCGCTGTCATCTCTTTTCTACAAGTAATTGATAGAATTAATTATGAAGGTGTTCCATTAGCTATTTTTGGGGCAACTAACCATCAGCATCAACTTGATTCAGCAATTTGGAGAAGATTTACATTTCATTTGAGTTTTGAATTTCCTGATTACAATTTAAGAAAACAAATTATTGAAGCATTTCTTAATAAAGTCAAAAGTGCGAAAATTGGGGTTGATAATTCAATATTCAATAACTTAAATGATGAACTTCAGAAACTCGATGATATAAAAGGTTCATTAGAAAAAAAATTAGGAAAACAAGTCTCTGAATTTGATAATAATTTATTATGGGACGAATTTAATAAGAAATTTAAACTAGATGGATTATTAGAGTTGACGTACGGATATTCAGGTTCAGATATTGAAAGAGGAACTAGAGTTGCAATCTTAAAAGCTATTAACACTGAGCGTTTAACTTATGATTTATTTTATAATTCATTGAAATTGGTTGGAGGGACTGCTATTCACGTAGAAAGGCAAGATATTTTAAGTGATTCCAGAAAAAAAATTATAGGAAGTACTATATTCCCTAACACTAAAAAAAGTTTATCAGGACCACGAGAATTATAAAAATATAATTTTGTTTGACAATGAAAAAGACTCAATCATTTAATTTAGAAAAAATTAAAGAATTAACCTCATCTATAGAAGATCTTCAAGGAAAAATTAACCAATTGAACGAAATATCAGCAAATATAACAAGATCTAAATTAAATTTAAATCTTACTTTTACAGAATCTGAAAGTTCACCTGAATTAGAAAGTTTGTTTAAGCTTTTAGACAAAATTAGCAGTAATCTCACTGAAATCACTAATGAAAATATTAAGAGTTTCTTAGATTTTAGAAATAATTTAATAAAAAAATATAAGGAAGATTATAAAGATAAGTTAAAAAGTTTGAAATTACAAAAAGGAGATGTTCAACTAATAGGTTTTTTTTTAATAGATAATAAAAAAATCGCTAAAATATTGGATAAAATATCTTATACTTTAGCCATTGATTTAGTTAAATGGGTTGAATTATTTGATTCTTTAAAACAAAATACAATTTTTTCTACCGTTATATTAAAAGTAAATGATTTTTATAATAATATTCTTCAAAAAAGACTTGAAAATCAATTAAATAATTTACCAAATAATATCGATCCTTTACTAAAGAATGAATTTAAAGAGAAATTTTATAAAAATCCTGAATTAACTTTTGAGAACTTTTTAAAAAGTCTTGAATATCAAGCAACTCAGGAAGAACTTAAAAATAAAAAAGATGTTATAAAAAAGATTAAAGAAAAGCAAGAAATTGAACAATTAAAAAAAGAACAAGAAGAAAAAAAAGAAGTTTATGAAGATTATTTAAAGTTATCCCATAAAGAATTTGAAAGAAAATTACGAAAAGAAAGAAGGCACAAACTAAAAATACCTAAATCTACAAAAAATAAAGAAAATCTAGAACTTAGCAATGAAGTTACTGAAAAAATTGAAAAATTCAAATCACAATTCGATGAATCTTTTAAAAAGAAATATCTAATAATGAAAGATGATGAATCAGATCCGCTAGAAATAATTAGAAAAAGAAAAAAGAAAAAGGAAAAGGAGTATAAAGAATTTAAAGATCATTTTGATAAAATTGAATAATTGAGCAGATGTGAAACAACAATTAAACTTAATGAAAATATACTTTCTATTGGAACAAAGGAAATAGAAATAAGAGATAAATATACTTTAATTCTTGGTAAATTCAAGAAAGATCAATTGATAGATGATTTTGATAAAAATTATTCAAGATTTCTAAAAAAAATAGAATCAATTCCTCTAGAAGATTTTATCCATTTACTACAAAATTTTCCTAAACAATTTAAAAATATGGATCTCTCTTTAAATTTACCTTCATTTTTAAAGGAATTTAATAAAATAAGTAAAAAAAATCTCGAAATAATACATCAATACCATCAAATTGTTCAAGAATTAATTTTTATTATTAAAATCAATATACTGACTAAAACAAAGAAATTATTGCTTGAGGAATTAGAAATTTCAAGAAAATATCAAACTCTAAGTAATTTAGCAGCAACGAAAGATTTATTAAAAAAATTAGATAATTCGATAGAGCTTAATAGAAATAAGTTAAAATACTTGGAACAAGATTTTATACAGATAAAGAATCAATTTGATCAAGTAAAAACAACAATTGATAAATATAATCAACAGATCCAGAATTTAACCACAAAAAAGAAAGACCTTTTTGGTCAAATTAATAAAATTACTCGTGATATGGAAATTGCCTCACCGAGTAAAACAAATAAAGAATCAACCCAGTCTTATTCTCAAAGAATAAGAAATCTCCAAATGCAGGCAAAACAGGTTCAATCTCAGATAGATGAGACTAAATCAAAATTGGATGTCTTTAAAGAAAAATATCAAAAAATCAAACCCCAATTTTTAACTTATGAATCGGATTACAAAAAAATCTTAGAAAAAATACGAATTGATGAAAACAAATTGAAAATCTTACAGCAGGAAGTTATAAAAGAGATGAATTCTTCCGAGGCAAAAATTACAAATGATTTAATTGATAGAAAAATAAGAACAGTGAAGAATCCAAGTATTATCCAACAAGAAATTGAAGAATTAGAAATTGACTTAAAAAAGATTGAAAAATTAAGTAAATTATATAATCCAGAATGTCCATTTGATTTATCATTAATAAAGAGTGAATTTCAAGAGATAGAAAAGAAACTTAACGAATTACATAAGATAAAAATCAGTTTTAATGAAAATGATATAAAAAAATCACTTGAAAGTTTTAGAAAAATTGAAATTTTTATAAAAGATTTAGAAGATTTCTTGAAAATTTTTTTACAAGAGATAAGTTTATCAGTTAATCTAGAGATTACAATTGAAGAAAATACACAAAATTTCTTCATTTTATTGACTTTTATAAGAAATAATAAAGAAGAAATTTATTTCGAACAATTAACAACACCAGAAAAAATATTTTTTGTTATAATTTTATATGTTTCTATAAAAATGTTAATTAAAAGTGAAAATATTTTATTTTCTAATTTATTCCTTCCCTCTATTTATAATAAAAGAGGTTCTTTAATTAGAACAATAAAAAAAATCTTACCACAATTTGAGATTATGAATAACCTAAGTAAATTTAACCTAATCTTTATTTTTTCTAATATTGAACTAAAAGATAAAATTAGGAATTTAAAAATAATAAAAATTAATGATAATTAACGAGATAAATATGGAAAATACTAAATTTGAAGAGATTATTGAGCAAATAACAAGATTAATATTAACAAGTCCCCAAAAAATGATAAGAGAAGAAGATCTTAGAAATTTATCTAAGAATTTTAACTTTGAAGAAATTATTAGTAATATTTACATGAATTTGAAAAAAGTTGGATTTGAAATTGTTACATCAAAATTCTTGGATCAAAAATTCTATGTATTAACCAGTAATGGAAAAGATGATAACATTACACCTTCGCAATATGGTATCTTAGCTTTAGTTGTAGCTTTAGCTAAGGAAGTTGACGAAAACATGAAAATTGATGACTTAAAAGAAATCTTTTCTGAAGTATGGGCTTCGGACATTGAATTCTTAATTCAAAATGACTATTTGCGTGAATTGAAGGATTTAGGATTGATTAAAGTCACACCGATAGGAAAGGCTGTTTTAAAAGATGTAATAGACGATTTAACATTAAAGAACTTGTTAGATATATTTAAAGAAAAATAGAATTAATAAAAAAAATTATTCTTCTGATGGATTTTCTAAATCTATTCTAAACTGTTCGAATATTTTTTTAACCCTATCAGCAGATGGACCAGTTCCTCTTACTCCATCTTCATCAACAATAATTTTTCCATTTAAAATGGAAATAATGTTTTGGTCCTCAATGTAGTTAACATGTCCTTTTGAAAAGATCGTTGCAATTCTATCTGCTAAAGCTTGCATAGGGAATGGTTCTTCTTCAACAGTTACATAATTATAATAAGAACTTCTTATCATAATCTTCGGAAATGCTTTATTTTTTTCATTCTTTGCATTTACAATAATAAGATTCGAATCCTCTGAAACTCCTTTTAATTGCCCTACAAAGAATTTATCTTGTTCTAAATATACTTTTACTATTTTATCGATAAGTAACCCTAATTCGGTATTATATTGTCTTAAGCTCATTTTTTATCAGAGATTTTATTTTTAATTTAAATTTTGATTCTTTTAATTCATAATCTGTCTTAATTATATCAATTTTACTTTTTTATTAGGAAAATAATATTTCTATCAATTTATCGACCTTTTCTCCAGTGATTGCGCTTGTTGTAATTATTTTAAGATTTGGATTAATTTCCTTAGCATCAGTTATCATTTCTTTAATATCAATAGAATCCTATTTTATTTTGTTATATTGACAATTATTTATACTACTATAAAGTTTTCTGTGAATTTTATATATATTTTTAAAGATTAAAGTAATAATGATACTAGAGAATATATTTATCTAATTAATTTAGATTCTTTTAGCAAATTTCATTTCATTTAAAAGTAATAAAGCCTTGTAAGTTGGATATAAAATAGTGGATGAAAAAAAAAATTCTTATCGAAAGGAAAAAAGGATTTAAATTTAATGGTATTGATGTAAATTCAGGTAGCAATTTTTTTTAGAGCCTTTTAACAATGGAATGGATAACAAATTAATGATAGGAGATAATTATAGGAAAATAAAAGGTGAAATGGATATTAATACTCAAATAATATCCATGATATATAATTTTGGCTAAAGAAAGAGACATAAACCTTAGAATGTTTAAAACACAAGTAAAAAAAGAGTGTAAAAATACTGTTGAAAAAGTCGCATTCGAAGCGGCAATAGAAATAATTCATAATCTTATGATTACTTATGACCTTTCCCGATTTGTACGGGACGAGAGACATCTCCAAAAGATGTTGGATAGTAAGTTTTTCCTAAAAAAAGACGAAAAAG